>JAESFL010000049.1_pt1 | contig 160132 bp, 139 predicted proteins | sample 9269401 | NCBI WGS metagenome assembly JAESFL01 (sample SAMN14506025, study PRJNA617098) | algae metagenome | isolation source: Gloeocapsa sp. UFS-A4-WI-NPMV-4B04 and co-occurring heterotrophs from desert... | place: USA: Utah | collected 2006-10-01 | reverse complement strand
TAGCCCTCCACGGTCCCGGCCTTGCGGCCAAACAGCCCGTTGAGCACCGGCCCGACCGCGTTCTTGGCCGTCTCTCCGACCTGGTGGCATGCCCGGCATTGCGCAAACACCCGCTCCCCCGCGGCGGCATCTTGCGCCTGGGCGGCGCCCGCGGAGGCGGCGAGGACGGCAAATGAGAAAACGATGGTACGCATGGCAATCTCCTCGATGTTTCCATCCCTAGGCGGGTCCGTGTCAGGATCCACCGTCATTCTGAACCGGGCGTGACCCTCTCGTCGGCGCGGCAAGACCCGGCTTTTTGAATCGCCTCCTCAATACGAGGATGGCGTCAGAGGCCTATACAGCCTGCTTCCGCCTTTGGATCACTCGCGTCTCAGTCCCGGAGGCCGCGACCAGCGCCGGGCGAGGTCGAAGGCGTGAGCGACAAGCGCGAGGGTGGGGCCGCTGGCGATCCAGGTCCAGGATGCCCCGGCCACCGCCGCCCGTGCGGCGATCACGAGACCCAAGCCGGCGCCGAGGAAGCCGGCAAGGTCGAGCAGGGGCAGGCCGCGCCCGCTGCGGCGACGCAGGAGCGTCAGCAGGGCGGCTTCGGCAACGAGGCAAACGATGACGAGGTCGAAGACCCGTCCCTCGGTGAAGAACCCGCTCACCGGGCGGGCTCGCGCGGTGTCGCGGATGACTTGGTCGAGGAAAACCCGCTCAAGGAGAGACCGGTCGAGGAGGACCCGGTCACGGGCTCGCCTCGGAACGGACGCTGGTCACGGTGCCACGATCCCGAGGAGATGGGCGAGGTCCTTGAAGAAGATCCGCATATGGGCCGCCGGGCTCGTGCGCACGAGCTCCTTGTTTTGCTATGACGGCACGAACCCGGGAGCGTGCAGCACCCCTTCACCCTTTCCGGGCGGCGGACGGCGCGCCGCAGCCCCCCTGCAGCCGCTCGATCCCGCGACCTTGCGTGGCCTCCCGGCACCCCTGCCGGACGGCGGGCACGCGCTCTGGCAGGATTCGCCGCTCTGGACCGCTCTCGCCCAGCGCAGCCTAATGGGCGTCTGATCGGGCTCTATTTCGGGCTTCTCGTGCTGTGGCACGTGGGGGAGGGGCTCTCCCGGGGCGACCCGGCCTCGGAAATCGCGGGATCGGCACTCTTCGCGGCCGCGCTCGGCCTCGTGGCGCTGGGACTCATCGGCCTATATGCGTGGCTCGCCGCCCGCACCACGGTCTACGCCATCACGAACCGCCGCGTGTTGCTCACCGTTGGGATCGCGCTCCCCGTAACCCTGAACCTGCCCATCAAGGGGATCGGCTCCGCCGAGGTGAAGCTGCTTGCGGACGGCACGGGCGATATCCCTCTCGCGGTGACGGGGAAGCAGCGGTTCTCCTTCGTCGTGCTCTGGCCGCATGTGCGTCCCTGGCGACTTGCGTGCGTGCAGCCGATGCTACGGGCGGTTCCGCCGGCCGCCGACGTCGCGAGCATCCTCGGCACCGCATGGTCCGGCGCGCAGCCGGATCCCTGTCACGTAGCATCCGCGCCGAACGCCGCTTCGCCCTCACCGGCGGGCGTGACCGAGGACGCACCCGAAGCTGCCGGCCTGCGGCCGGTGGCCGCCTGAGGGCGGACACGATGGCCACGGCAGCATTGACGGACACGATTCCCCGCCCCGTCCTTTCGGGCGCCGTGGCGCTGGTGGTCTTCGCGCTGGCGCTCGCCGGTCTCGGCAGTGCCGGGCTCATCGGGGAAACCGCATCGGCCCCGCTGGCCGCACTCGAAACCTGCTCTGTCGTATTCGTCGATCGCGACGATGGCGCCGTGATGGTCGAGGAGCCCGGGCACCCCGGCACTCTCGTGGAATTCGCGCCAGGCACGAACGGCTTCGTGCGCGGGGCCTTGCGCGGTCTCGCGCGGGACCGCAAGCGCCGCAGCATCGGCCCCGAGGTGCCTTTCCTGCTCGCCCGGCGGGCCGACGGGCGGCTCATGCTCGAGGACCCGGCAACCGGCGCCGCGATCGATCTCGCGGCCTTCGGGCCGAGCAAAATCGAGCCCTTCCTGATGATCCTCGCGGCGGAGCGGCGGCCATGAAACGTCCGGCCGCGCAGTGCCCACAATTCTCCAGATCCCTCCCCACGGGGCCGCGCCCATAATGCGCCGAACGAAACTCCAGGTCCCCTGCACCGTCGAGATCGCCCAGACCTTCGACAGCCTGCACGCCCATGTCGATCTCCACGGCGTCGAGGTCGGCCCCGGCGTCGAGGTGATCGTACACGATCCGCCTGGCCTGCCGCCGCCAGGCGAGACGATCGTCGTGATGCGGGAGGCCCCCGTCATTCGCGCGACTTGGCTGGACCGGCTCCTCGCCAAGGTGCAAGGTTATGCTGAGTTGACCGAGCTCTACGAAGTCGGCTTCGAGCGAAAGCACGCGTGATGCGTCCCACGACTTCTCTTCGCAGCAACGGATCCGCAGCCTAGGAGATTCCCATGATCGCGATGGAAGGCGGCGTTGGCCAAAACGAAGCCATCCGTATGGCACAGGACAGCACGCTCCTGAGCCCGCGCTTCTACACCACTGATTTCGAGGCCATGGACCGCATCGATATCTCCAGCGTCCGCCCGCAATGGGATGCGCTGATCGGCGACATGCGGTCCGATCCGAACCGCGGCCATTCCAAGCGTACCAGCGAATGGGACGAGATGAAGCTGGAGGATCTGCCCGAGGATCTGCGCAAGGAGTTCGTCGATTTCCTGATCAGCTCGGTGACGGCCGAGTTCTCGGGCTGCGTGCTCTATGCCGAAATCAAGAAGCGCATCCAGAATCCCGATATCCGCGAGCTTTTCGCCCTGATGGCGCGGGACGAGGGCCGGCACGCAGGATTCATCAACGACACGCTCAAGGACCTCGGGATCGGCGTCAATCTCGGCTGCCTGACGCGGGTGAAGAAATACACCTATTTCAGGCCGAAGCTCATCTTCTACGCGACTTACCTCTCGGAGAAGATCGGCTACGCCCGCTACATCACGACCTACAGGATCCTCGAACGGCACCCGGAGCGCCGCATCCACCCAATTTTCAAGTGGTTCGAGAAGTGGTGCAACGACGAGTTCCGGTACGGTGAAGCCTTCGCGTTGCTCATGCGCACCGATCTCTCGCTGGTATCCGCGATCAACCGCCTGTGGGTGCGCTTCTTCCTGCTTGCCGTCTACGCCACGATGTATGTCCGCGATCACCAGCGCCCAGCTTTCCATCGCGCGCTCGGCATCGATCCATCGGATTACAACTATCAGGTCTTCCCCATCACTCTCGACATCGACCACCCGACCTTCCGGGCTGGCCTCGATCGCCTCCGTCGGATCGCCGACGGCATGGCCGCCGCGACCGCACGGGGTGGGCTCGTCGGCCGGGCGAAGCAGGCAGCCCTCGCGGCTGCCGCGGGTGCCACATTCCTGCGCTTGTTCGCGCTGCCCGCAAGGCCCAATGCGCCGCCGGCCGATGTCCGGCTTCAGCCCGCCTGGTAGGGGACCAAGACCGGCATGGATCACGTTTGGCCCGCGGCCTTCGCACTGTTCCTGTGGTGGTTCGGCACGGGCGAAATCCTGTTCCTCGACCGCCTGCCGCGGCGCACCTTCCGCTGGAGCATGACGGGGGCAGCCGCCCTCCTGGCGTTCGGCCTGGCGGGTCTCGCCCACACGGCCGACGATCCGAGCGTCATGGGGGCCTATATCGCCTTCACGGGAGCGATCCTGGTCTGGGCCTGGAACGAAATGGGGTTCCTGTCGGGCTGGGTGACGGGGCCGAGGACGACGCCATCGCCCGCCGGCACCTCGTTCTGGAGGCGCACGCGCCACGCGGTCGAGGCGATCCTCTATCATGAGCTTGCCCTGCTCGCTCCGGGTCTTGCCGTCGTGGTCGCGACCTGGCAGGGCCAGAACCGCATCGGGCTCCTCACCTTCGCGGTCCTGTGGACCATGCGCCTCTCCGCGAAGCTCAATCTCTATCTCGGCGTCCCCAATTCCGGGGGGGAATTCCTGCCCAACCATCTGCGATACATGGCGAGCTGGTTCACGCGTGGCCCCATGAATCCGTTCTTCCCAGGTCTCCTCATCCTCGCGCTCACGGCGCTTGGCCTCGTTGCCTACCTGGCCTTCCATCCCGATGCCACGCCTGGAGAGGTCGCGGGGTTCACCCTCGTGGGAGCGCTTCTCGCGCTCGCCGTCATCGAGCATCTGATGCTGGTGCTCCCCATTCCCGCCGCGGCGCTCTGGCAATGGACCGGCGCCCACGCACCTCGCATTCGGCCCCGCGCGCCCAGGAGGCAAGCATGAACTACGAAGCCTTTTTCCGCAGCCAGCTCGACGGACTGCGCCGCGAGGGATGCTACCGGGTTTTCGCCGACATCGAGCGCTGCGCGGGCCGCTTTCCGAAGGCGCTTCGCCATGCCGAGGATGGCGTCCACGAGGTGACGGTCTGGTGTTCGAACGACTACCTCGGCATGGGCCAGCATCCGGATGTGCTTGCCGCAATGCACGAGGCGATCGACCGTCATGGAGCCGGTGCCGGCGGCACCCGCAACATCTCGGGCACGAACCACGAGCATGTGCTGCTCGAGCGCGAGCTCGCTGCGCTGCACGGCAAGGAGGCGGCCCTCCTCTTCACGTCGGGTTACGTATCCAACTGGGCGGGTCTCTCGACTCTCGCGAGCCGCATCCCGAATTGCATCGTGTTATCGGATGCGCTCAACCATGCCTCCATGATCGAGGGCATCCGGCACAGCGGCGCCGACAAGGTGGTGTTCGCCCATAACAGCCCGGAGGATCTCGCCCGCAAGCTCTCGCAGGTCGATCTGGCGCGGCCCAAGCTGGTGGCTTTCGAGTCCGTCTACTCGATGGATGGCGACGTCGGGCCCATCGCGGAGTTCTGCGACATCGCCGACGCGTTCGGTGCCATGACCTATCTCGACGAGGTCCATGCGGTCGGCATGTATGGCCCGAACGGCGGCGGCATCGCGGACCGCGAGGGGCTCAGCCACCGCCTTACAGTGATCGAGGGCACGCTGGGCAAGGCCTTCGGGGTGCTGGGCGGCTACATCGCGTCCTCGACCGCCTTGTGCGACTTCGTGCGCAGCTTCGCCTCCGGCTTCATCTTCACGACCTCGTTGCCGCCTGCGGTGGCGGCCGGGGCGCTAGCGGCCGTGCGCCACTTGCGGACGAGCGCGGACGAGCGCGACCGCCAGAAAGACCGGGTCGCGGCCGTCCGCCGACGGCTCGACGCGGCCGGCATCCCGCATATCGACAATCCAAGCCACATCGTCCCGGTGATCGTGGGCGATGCCCACCGGTGCAAGCGCATGGGCGATCTTCTTCTCGATGAGCATGACATCTACGTCCAGCCCATCAACTACCCCACGGTGCCCCGCGGCACCGAGCGCCTGCGCATCACCCCCTCGCCGCTGCACACGGACGCCGATATAGACCACTTGGTCGACGCTCTTCGGTCCGTCTGGGCCAGTGTGGCGCTCGAGCGGGCGGCTTGACGCGAGTCGCCCCTCGGCCGCCCGTCGGCGCGACCCCGGAGCGGACTCGAAAGGGAGTGGCGGCGGGGACGCGTGTCACCCCTCGCCGGTAAGCGGACGTCGGGGTTGGGGCGTTGTCAGGGCAATCGAGGACGGGTTGACCAGAGCACCTGCCCACACGCTCGGCCGTGAGCCGGCGACGTCATCCTGATCTCCTGAAAAACCAGGGCGCCGACACTCGCGGAGCGCCTCCAGCCGTATTCTTGGGCCGAACGGCGAGGTCAGGGGGCCTCGTGCCGGGCGACCAACCTTGGTGCACAGGAGCCAGTGGGCCACTTCTCTCCTGATATTTGTCCAGCTTGATGGCGAAACTCTTCCCCACACCAAGACGCCGGACTGCCGCGTGCCGGGAGCGGCCCTAAGCCACAAGGGCTAGCACGCGCTCGCGAAGGTCTATCGCCTAGCAACGCTGCATGATCCACCTCCTCGACGGAGTGATTCACGTCAGACCGACACCGCCAGACATCGAGGCTAGAGCGTCGGAGCTTTAAGTGGACGCACCCCCGGCCGTCTCGGAGACAGCCTCCCTCGTGCGGACGTGCAGAACTCACCGGGTTCGACTTCGCGTCCGACGCTGTAGTTTCCAGTCTGACACTCTCGGTTGGCGCTTCGCAACCCCGCCCTCTCAGCCCTACCCGCCATGCAGGCCCTGCGTTGGTTCAAAGCTGGTGGAGTCCGAGTCGCGCGAGCAATGACGGATAAGGGGTCAGGCTATGTCTCGCGGCTGTTCCACAAAGCGGCGCGGATGCTCGGGATCCGACACATTAGCACGAGACCCTACACGCCCAAGACTAACGGCAAGGCTGAGCGCTTCATCTAAATGCTCCTGCTCCAAAGGGCCGACGCGATCCCTTTCAGCATCTGTCGCTAAAGCGATTTCGAGTGAGGTGGATCCGGCTCACGTGAAGAAAACGCGATCACCAAAAGACTCAGAGCTGATGCCACCTGAGTGGAAACAGCTCTAGAACCACCGATCTGCCTCGGCGGCTGGCCTCGTCAATCAGCAGCGCCCGCAGGCGTGCCTGAGCCGACAAACACCCGATCAGGCTCTCGCCGGAACAACCGATCAGAACTCCCACCTAAAGCAGGGGGACGGGACCTTCTCACCTGGGGCCCTGGTCAGTTCCGTCGGCGACACGCTGGACGCGGGCTTGGAAAGGGAGCAGGCTGCCGTCTTCTCTTGGCTCCGAATGATGGAACGGAGGGCCTATGCTGCCGTCCCGCCGCCATGTCCTAGCGGGCTTCCTCTCCGCACCTGTGCTCTCGCCATACCTCTTGTCCGCGCAAGCTCAGGAGGGCAGGGCACCCTTGCCGCCGACGCCCGAATGCCGCGACGGGCCTGAGCCCACGCGCGCGCAGACGGAGGGGCCTTACTTCAAATCCGACGCACCACAACGGCGTGACCTGGCCGCAGAGGCGCCCAGGGGCGAGCGGATGACACTTGCGGGTTTTGTGGTGGATCGCGCCTGCCGCCCGGTCCCGAGGGCCCTGGTGCACTTGTGGCAAGCCGACGAGGCCGGTGCCTATGACAACAGCGGGTCCAAGCTGAGGGGTTACCAGTACACGGACGAGGCGGGCCGTTGGTGGTTCACGACCATCGTCCCCGCCCCATATCCCGGTCGCACGCGGCACTTCCACGTGAAGGTCCAACGTTCCGGCAGCCGGGTGCTCACGACACAGCTCTATCTGCCCAACGAGGCTCTCAACAGCAGGGATGGCCTTTTCGACGAGCGGCTCTTGCTGCGCGTGACGCGAGCCGCCGACGGGAGCTTCGGCCGCTTCGACTTCGTCGTCTGACTTCAGCCGAAGGCTGGCTTCGATGCGAGGCCCATGCGCTTCAGGGCCATGACCACGGGACACATGCCCGTGAACGACGCCTGGATCAGATGCGCGCCCATCAGGCCGGTCAGCCAAAGCCAGTTCAGATTGTGATAGACCGCCAGCAGAACAGACGCGAGAACGACAACGCCAACGACGAGAAGAATGGCCCTTTCGATCGTCATGGACATGGAACCCTCCCCGAAAACCTTAGCAGAGTACCGCAGGTGGGTAGCCGACCCAAGCCACCGGAGTCCAAGCCACCGAGGCGTTACGCAGCATCGGACGGCGCTGCTCGAAGGCGGAAACGACTGGCGACGCGACGACCTATCGGAGCGACCTGTCCGGGATCGACCTCACCTCATGGTGGAAACGTCTCGATGATGCTTGCGAGCAGGTCGTGGAGCTGGTCGCGGTAGCCTGTTCGCCCGGAGGGCTGCCGGTCATCTGAGGTCATCACGACGGTCAGCCCGACGGATGGAACGACGTAGAGCATCTGCCCGCCATAGCCCCAGGCGTATTTGACCACCTGGCCGCCGATCTGGCGCAGGAACCAGCCATACCCATAGGCATCTCCCGTGAAACGGGACTGCGTGCGGGGCTCCCAGGAGCGTGCGATCCATTCCTGCGAGATCACCTGCCGCCCATCCGGGCTGCGCCCGCCATTGCGGTAGAGCTCGCCGAAGGCCAGAAGCGAACGCGGGCTCATCGCCATCTGGTTGCCGCCCAGGTAGATCCCTTGCGGATCGCGCTCCCAGTCGTTGATCGCAAACCCCGGTACGGTGCCCAGCCATTCGCGTGCCAAGGCCAGCGTCGAGCGGTTGGCCGCACGCGTGAGCAGAGCGGAGAGCAGATGGCTGGAGCCCGTGGAGTACAGCATGAGCCCGCCCGGCTCATCGACAAAGGGCTGAGCCAGAGCGGAGCGCACCCAGTTGCTGCTGGCAACCCAGCGCCCGTAAGCGGCGCCCGACGTCCGCTCGAGTCCCGCCTGCATGGACAACAGATGCCCGATCGTGATCTGGCGCAGGCGCGGGTCGGGGTTCCCGGGCAGGTCGGCCCCGACGAGCGAGGCAGCGGGCTGATCCGTTCCCTTCAACAACCCGCGGTCGATGGCGATGCCGACCAGCGCGGAGATGATCGATTTGGACGCCGATTTGATGTTGGTCGGAGCCCCCGTGGAGCGTCCGCGATAGCCGCGCTCGGCGACGATGCTGCCATGGCGTGCGACGATGACGGTTTGCAGCGGCATCAGCGCCTCGGCTTGGTCGAGCACGGAGCGAAGGCGCGCCTCAGCCGACTCGTCTTCAATCTGCATGGCGGCTGCCGGCGCCAGCAAATCTGTGACGGGCGCAATCGCGAGAGCGGTAAGTAGGAAGTTGCGACGGTGCATGCCATCGAGATGGGCGACGCGGCAGAAGCCGCCAGTTCGCGGGACAGGCAGGTCACGCCATCGTGTTCTCGGAGCACGGATGTGAGGCGGCCGCCCCCCGCGATGGGCAACGGATGCCAGGAACCTCGGCCGTGGGCTTTGGATTTTTCCGGCTAAGCGAAAGTGCGCGGCTCGCGGTTGAAGATCGGGTACATGGGGACAGCCGCTCGCCCGTCCCTCTCGTATGCGCAAATCCCTTATTCCAATCTTGCGATTGTCGTGGCTCTTTTTTGGCGGATCCCAAAAGGAAACCGCTGGAGGACGGGTATCCTCCAGCGGCCATGTCGCGAGATGTCACGAATGCGACGTGATCAGCTCCGCTTCGGGGGCGAGGCGGGCCAGCTCTTGATGAGCGTGTCGTAGTCGACCGTTTCACCCTTGGGCTTCTCGTTGGCGAGCTTGCGCTGCGGCGCCACGCTGCCGGAGGCCTCGGCCTTCTTGAACCAATCCTCGGCCGAGGTCTTGGCATTCATCTTCGGTCCGCACTCGCCCTGGACATTGGCACGCTCAAGACGCGTCAGCACGTCGTCCTGCGCGGCAGCTAAGGCGTCCATCGCCTGTTGGGGCGTCTTGGCGCCCGAGGATGCGTCGCCGATGTTCTGCCACCAGAGCTGCGCCATCTTCGGATAGTCCGGGATGTTGTTCCCCGTGGGCGTCCACTGCACGCGCGCAGGCGAGCGGTAGAATTCCACGAGACCGCCGAGCTTCGGGGCCCGTTCCGTCATCGACTGATGCCAGATGTCGCTCTCACGGATGAAGGTGAGGCCGACATGGCTCTTCTTCAGCGAGACCGATTTCGAGGTCACGAACTGAGCATAGAGCCAGGCAGCCTTGCGGCGCTCGACCGGCGTGGACTTGAGAAGCGTCCAGGAACCGGCGTCCTGATAGCCGAGCTTCATGCCGTCCTTCCAGTAGGCACCCTTCGGCGACGGAGCCATGCGCCACTTCGGCGCTCCGTCGGCCGTCACCACGGGCAGGCCCGGCTTCACCATGTCGGCCGTGAAAGCCGTGTACCAGAACATCTGCTGAGCGATGTTCCCTTGGGCCGGAACCGGACCCGACTCCGAGAAGGTCATGCCGGCCGCTTGCGGCGGGGCATACTTCTTCAACCAGTCGAGGTATTTGGTGATCGAATAGACCGCCGCCGGGCCGTTGGTGTCGCCGCCGCGATCGACCGATGAGCCGACGGGTCGGCATCCCTCCATCCGCACGCCCCACTCGTCCACTGGCTTGCCGTTCGGGATGCCCTTGTCGCCGTTGCCCGCCATGGAGAGCCAGGCATCGGTGAAGCGCCACCCGAGCGAAGGATCCTTCTTGCCGTAGTCCATGTGGCCATAGACCTTGACGCCGTCGATCTCCTTCACGTCGTTGGTGAAGAACTCGGCGATGTCCTCGTAGGCCGACCAGTTCACCGGCACGCCGAGGTCGTAGCCGTACTTCGCCTTGAACTTCTCCCTCAGGTCGGGCCGCTGGAACCAGTCGTAGCGGAACCAGTAGAGGTTCGCGAATTGCTGATCCGGCAATTGGTACATCTTGCCGTCAGGCGCGGTCGTAAAGGACTTGCCGATGAAGTCGTTGATGTCGAGGTTCGGGTTCGTGACGTCCTTGCCTTCGCCGGCCATCCAGTCGTCGAGCGCCACCGCCTGCTTGTAGCGGAAATGGGTGCCGATGAGATCGGAGTCGTTCACCCAGGCGTCGTAGACGTTGCGACCCGACTGCATCTGGGTCTGGATCTTCTCCACCACGTCGCCCTCCTGGATGAGGTCGTGGGTGAGCTTGATGCCCGTGATCTCCGAGAAGGCCTTCGCGAGGGTCTTGGCCTCGTATTCATGGGTCGTAATCGTCTCGGAGACTACGTTGATCTCCATGCCGGCGAAAGGCTTCGCGGCATTCACGAACCATTCCATCTCCTTGAGCTGCTCTTCCTTCGAGAGCGTGGAGGGCTGGAACTCGGCGTCCACCCAGCGGCGCGCCTCCTCCATGCCGGCGAAGGCGCTCGTGCCCAGCACCATGGCGGCGAAGCTCGCCGAGACGAGAAGCGCGTGGCGTTGTCTTGTTCTCATAGGGTCTTCCTCCCAGATGGGCCGGCTTCGAGCCGGCGTTCCCTTCGGACCTAGAGGGGCCGGAGAGCATGTCGGGCCTGTCTTGCCTCAGACGAAGCGGAACACCGCTGCAGCATAGAGGAGAGACAGGCCGAGCGCAGGCCAGAAGTCCGGGCCGACGAGCCCGAGCCAGGCGAGATGAATGAAAGCGGAGCCGAGGAGCGAAATGAACAGCCGGTCGCCCCGCGTCGTCGCAATGCGCAACACCCCGAAGCGCTCAGTCTCGGGACGCCAGACCGCGAGAATTGTCATGAGCAGGAGGAGCGAGGCGATAACGGCGAAGAAGACGCCGGTCTGCCATGTCCAGCCCATCCAGGCAAAATCAGGCATGCAGGATGCTCCTGTCCGGCATGGGACCGAAACTCCCGGGGGCAGTGGCGCGGATCCGGACCGTGTTCCAGCAAGGTCGAGGACCGGTGCTGCAGGGAGGGCTCCTGTTCAAGCGGCCAGACCTCATCACACCCTCCCCAGGGCGAAGCCCTTGGCGATGTAATTGCGCACGAACCAGATCACGAGGGCGCCTGGGACGATGGTCAGCACCCCCGCTGCCGCGAGCAAGCCCCAATCCATGCCGGCAGCCGACACCGTTCGGGTCATGGTCGCCGCGATGGGCTTCGCATTCACGGTCGTGAGGGTGCGGGCCAGCAGCAACTCCACCCAGGAGAACATGAAGCAGAAGAAGGCCGCAACGCCGATCCCGGAGGCGATGAGCGGCATGAAGATCTTCACGAAGAAGCGCGGGAAGGAATAGCCGTCGATCGCGGCCGTCTCGTCGATCTCTCGTGGGACGCCCGACATGAAGCCTTCCAGAATCCAAACCGCGAGGGGAACATTGAAGAGGCAATGGGCGAGAGCGACGGCCCAATGGGTGTCGAAAAGGCCGATGGCGGAATAGAGGTTGAAGAAGGGCAGGGCGAACACCGCCGGGGGCGCCATGCGGTTGGACAGCAGCCAGAAGAACAGGTGCTTGTCGCCGATGAACCGGTAGCGCGAGAAGGCGTAGGCTGCAGGCAGCGCCAGCGCGATCGAGAGAATCGTGTTGATTAGCACATAGGTAAGCGAGTTGATGTAGCCCCCATACCAACTCGGATCCGTGAAGATGCGCCGGTAGTTCTCGAACGTGATGTCGCGCGGCCAGAGCGTCAGCGTGGTGGTGATCTCGGTATTGGTCTTCAGGCTCATGTTCACGAGCCAGTAGATCGGCAGCATCAGGAACACGAGATAGAGCGTCATCACCACGACGCGTCCGTTGATGCGGGGCTTTGCGATCGCGCGATTCACCGCGGCGGTTGCAGCCGTGCTCGGCGCTTCGACGATGGCGGTGCCGGTCATGGCCTATACCCCAGCCGGCCGCGAAGCCGGTCGTTTGGACGGAGGTCCCTCATGCCTCCACCCTCCGTTCGTCGGCATCGGCACTGGTCATCACGGTGTAGAACACCCAGCAGAGCGCCAGGATGATGAGGTTGTAGACGAGGGACATGGCCGCTGCTTTGCCGAGGTCGAACTGCCCGAGCGCAAGCTTCACGAGATCGATCGACAGGAAGGTCGTCGCGTTGCCCGGACCGCCGCCCGTGAGAACGAAAGGCTCGGTATAGATCATGAACGAATCCATGAAGCGCAGAAGCACGGCAATCAGGAGAACGCGGCGCATCTTAGGGAGCTGGATGGTGCGGAACACCGCCCAGCGGGATGCGCCGTCGATGCGGGCGGCCTGGTAATAGGCGTCGGGAATGGATTTCAAGCCGGCATAGCACAGGAGGGCCACGAGGCTCGTCCAATGCCAGACATCCATGACGATGATCGTGGTCCAGGCCGCGATCGGGTTCGCCACATAATTGTAGTCGATCCCGAGGCGATTGATGCTCCACCCCAAGAGGCCGATGTCGCCCCGGGCGAAGACCTGCCAGATCGTGCCGACCACGTTCCACGGGATCAAAAGCGGCAACGCCATGAGGACGAGGCAGAGCGCCACCGTCCAACCCTCGCGGGGCATAGAGAGCGCAACGAGAATGCCGAGCGGGACCTGGATCGCCAGGATGATCGCCGAGAACAGAAGGTTCCGCCACAGGGAGTCAAAGAAGCGTCCGCCGAGTTCCTTCGAGGGATCGAGGAGGTCCTGGAACCAGCCCACGCCATTCCAGAAGAACTGATTGTTCCCGAAGGTGTCCTGAACCGAGTAGTTCACCACCGTCATGATCGGCAGGATCGCGGAGAACGCGACCACGGCAAACACCGGCAGGACGAGCAGCCAGGCCCGGTTGTTGATCGGCTTCGTCATTGCATGACCTCGCCGGGCACGAGGCAGCCGCCACGAAGAGTGTTACCAATCATGCGGCGGTGACTCCGGGCATCAGTCGGCACCGCGGGATCGATGTGGTGGTTCATCGGAGAGCCTCGCCGGGCACGAGGTGACCATCCGCATAGATATGAACATAGCGAGGGTCGATCTCGAGCGATGCGGCTTCCCCCGTCGGTGCCGCCTCGTCCGGCACGCTCGCCGAAAGCGGACGTCCCCCGAGGTCGACGCGGGCGATCCGCGCTCGGCCGATGTCGTCGATGCGGCGGAGCGCGACCGGCAGCCCCGTCCCGCGCGGCGCGAGACGCACGAATTCCGGGCGAATGCCGAGTTCGATCCGTTGGTTCTGGGGCAGCGCCGGATAGGCCCGTTCGAGGGCGATGGAGTGGCCGTCGACCACGGCCGTGCGGCCCTCCACCCGGCATGGGATCACATTCATGCCAGGCGAACCGATGAAGTGCCCCACGAAGGTGTGGGCAGGCCGGACGAACAACTCCTCCGGCGTTCCACTCTGCACGACGGCCCCGTCATGCATCACCACCACTTTGTCGGCAAAGGTGAGTGCCTCGGTCTGGTCGTGGGTCACATAGATCATGGTGATATCGAGCGTGCGGTGCAACTCCTTCAGCGTCGACCGAAGCTGCCATTTGAGATGCGGATCGATCACCGTAAGGGGCTCATCGAACAGAATCGCGGCCACGTCCGGTCGCACGAGCCCGCGCCCGAGCGAGATCTTCTGCTTCATGTCCGCGGTGAGGTTGCGGGCCTTGCGTCCGAGGACTGCGGTGAGGCCGAGAAGGCTCGCGATCTCCTCGACGCGCCGACGCACGATTTCGGCCGCGACGCGCCGGTTGCGCAGCGGGAAAGCGAGGTTCTCGCGCACCGTCATGGTGTCGTAGACGACCGGGAATTGGAAAACCTGGGCGATGTTGCGCGCCTCGGTCGAGAGATCGGTGACGTCGCGCTCGTCGAACAGAATGCGGCCACGGGTCGGGTGCACGAGGCCGGAGATGATGTTGAGAAGCGTCGTCTTTCCGCAACCTGAAGGTCCGAGCAGCGCAAAGGCGCCCCCCTGATCCCAGACGTGATGAACTTCCTTGAGCGCGTAATCGTCCGGTCGGCGCGCGTCGGGTCGGTAGGAATGGGCGAGGTGGTCGAGGGTGATCCGGGCCATGGCGCTTCTCTCATGCGGCCTGGGCCAGGGCCGATATGGCAAGACGCCCCTGATCGTCGAAGAGGAAGAGGCGCGCGGGGTCGAGATGGGCCACCACGCTGGTTCCAGGCTCGAGGCGCCGCACTCCCGGTGTGAGTGCCACGAAGCGGTGCTCGCCGACATCGAGGTGAACGAAGCTCTCGGATCCCGTGATCTCCGCGACCGACACGGTGGCGGGTAGAGCAATGGTTTCAACGGTGAGCGGATCGAGGCTCAAGTGATGAGCCCGGAAGCCCGCCGTGTAGACCCCGTCGGGAGCGGCCGCGAAGGCGGCGCGGGCCGGGATCTCGCCGCCGGTGCTCAAGGAGACCGATCCACCGCGCTTGGAGGCTTGCAACGTATTGAGGGGAGGGTCGGAGAAGACCCGTGCGGTCATCAGGTCACGGGGTTCGCGATAGACGCTCGGGGTAGAACCGAACTGGGTCACGCGGCCCTCATGCAAGGTTGCGGTGTTGCCGCCAAGAAGCAGAGCTTCCTGGGGCTCGGTCGTTGCATAGACGAAGATGGCGCCCGCGGCCGCGAAGATTCGCGGCAGCTCCTCACGCAGTTCCTCCCGGAGCTTGTAGTCGAGGTTCGCGAGGGGCTCGTCCAGGAGCACGAGTTCGGCTCTCTTGACGAGTGCGCGTGCAATGGCGGTTCGCTGCTGCTGGCCGCCCGACAGGTTGAGGGGCTTGCGGTCGAGATAGGGCTCGAGCCGCAGGAGCCTTGCCGCATCCCGTACGCCCGCGTCGATCTCGGCCCTGGGCAAACCTGCGACGCGCAACGGCGAGGCGACGTTCTCATAGACCGTGAGGGACGGATAGTTGATGAACTGCTGGTAGACCATGGCGACCGAGCGGCGCTGCACCGGCAGGCCCGTCACGTCTCGACCGTCGAAGAGTACGCGACCGGCCGTCGGCGCATCGAGGCCCGCCATCAAGCGCATCAGCGAGGTTTTGCCAGAAAGGGTTGCCCCGAGCAGCACGTTGAGAGTTCCACGCTCTAGGGTCAGGGAAACGTCGCGGATGTGCTTCTCGGCCCCGACATCCTTCCGGACCCGATCCAAAACGAGCGTCACGGATTCTCCTCCCAAACGCAAAAGCTCCGGCGTTCCCGCCGGCTTTCGATGTGACTGTGCTCGATGGACAAACGGACGCGGCTTCAGCGTCCCAACATTCCTCCCCGGCGCCTGATTTGCGCGGCGCTCCTTGGAGGTCAGGCTAGGCCAAGCTCGTGTTCCTGACAAGCACGAGGTTCCAGCCGGTGAGAGGGGTCATCTCCGCATGCTGAGACCGGGCCGGCATGCTGCCGGTTCTGGCTTTCGCGACCTCGGCAGCCGGGAAATCGCCACTCGGCGATAGGTCTGGGGTCCTATAAACACGTGGCACACGAGACCCCTCGCGGGGGTTCGCAGGTTTGACCGTCGTGAATGCACCAACACGTGCCGGGAGCGTCGAGCTTGGCCCGGAAGCCAGTCTTCGGAGCCGAAGGTGCCCGGACGGTCTCGGGAGCCTAGCGGGACTGCCTTTCTTTTGGAGTAGCCGAAGTCAGCGTCTTGTGGTTCGCTGCCTGAACTTGGCCTCGATTGACCAACCTGGCTTCTTAGGAGGAATCTATCAGCGATGGTGCGCTTCTGGCTCGTAAAGTCGATGCGAACCGTGATCACTCTCCTGCTCGTGGTGACATTCACCTTCGTGGTGCTTCGCACGTCGGGCGACCCCGTCCAATCCCTTCTGGGTCCTGACGCCACCAACGAGGAGATTGCGCAGTTCCGGTCGGAATGGGGCCTCGATCGATCCTTGGCCGAGCAATATGTCCTCTATGCCTCCAACGTGGCGCGGGGCGAATTCGGGAAATCTTACCGCGACGGGCGTCCCGTCCTCGACATCATCTTCGAGCGGGTGCCGGCAACCCTTCTGCTCGGCCTCACGGCCTATGCCTTGTCTGTTCTCCTCGGCCTGCCTGCCGGTATCGCGGCGGCGCTGCGGCGAAATTCGGTCATTGACCGAGCGATCATGAGCTTCGCCGTGATGGGATTCGCGTTGCCGAACTTCTTCCTCGGCATCCTGCTGATCCTTCTCTTCTCCCTTTACCTCCAATGGCTGCCGAGTTCCGGCATCGGAACGGCGGCGCACCTCATCATGCCTGCCCTGACGCTCGGGCTTTTCTCGGCCGGCACCATCGCGCGATTTACCCGATCCGCCATGCTGGAGACGCTGTCGAAGCTCTATATGCGCGCTGCTGCCGCAAAGGGCGCGCCGCCGCTCTACCGCATCTTGCGCCATGCCCTTCCCAACGCAGCGATCCCAGTCGTCACGATCCTGGGGCTCAATCTCGGCGCGCTCATCGGCGGCGCAATCGTCGTCGAGACCGTCTTCGCATGGCCCGGTGTCGGGCGCCTGCTGGTCACGGCGACCAGCGCCCGCGATCTCGCAGTGGTCCAGGCGCTGGTGCTTCTCCTCGCTGCCTTCATGGTCGCCGCGAATCTGGCCGTCGACCTCCTCTATGGCGTGCTCGACCCGCGCATTCGGACAAGCCGGTAGAAGCGCCCGATGCGTCGCCTTCCCTGGCTCGTGATCCTTTCTGCCGCGGTGCTCTGTGCGGTCCTCGCCGTTGCGACCGCGGGAAACCTGTTCACGCCGTTCTCGGCGACCCAGCAGAACCTGCTGGCCCGCCTCAAGCCACCGGCCTTCCTCGGCGGCGATCCGCGCTTCCCGCTTGGAACAGACCGGATTGGGCGCGATCTCGTGGCCCGTCTCATCGCCGGGCTGCAGATCTCGCTCCTCGTTGCCCTGATGGGAACGCTGATCGGTGCCGTTTTCGGCACCCTCGTGGGCTTCATCTCCGCCCATTTCCGCGGTTGGATCGAAGAAGTTCTCATGATGGCGGTGGACTTCCAGGCCTCGCTACCCTTCATCCTGATCGCGCTGACCCTCCTCGCCTTCTTCGGCAACAGCTTCACGCTGTTCGTGATCCTCATGGGCCTGTTCGGCTGGGAAACCTATGCCCGCCTTGCCCGCGGGGTCGTGCTCTCCGCCGTGAGCCAGCCCTATGCGCAGGCCGTCCGGGCACTCGGAGCGGGCACGTGGCGGCTCTACGGCCTCCACGTTCTGCCGAACGTGGCAAGCGCCCTCATCGTCCAACTCACGATCAATTTCCCCCAGATCGTGCTTCTCGAAACCTCCCTCAGCTTCCTCGGTCTCGGGATCCAGCCGCCTCAGACCAGCCTCGGGCAAATCCTGGGAGAGGGACGCGAATATCTGTCCAGCGCCTGGTGGATCGCGGTCTGGCCCGGGCTTCTCATTTTCACGGTCACGCTCTGCATGAGCATCGTCGGGGATTGGCTTCGCGACCGGCTCGACCCGATGCTGCGGGAGCGCACGGCCTGACAAGGGCTGAAATCCATGGTCAACTTCATGGGATTGCGGGGCAGCGGGGCATCCTGAGACAGGAGGACATCCATGTTGACACGACGGGATATGGGCAAGTTGGCGCTCGGCGCAGGCGCCGTCACCATGGCAACGCCCCTGCGCCACGCCAGGGCGCAGAGCCGGCCGACTCTCACCATCGCGGTCGATAACCTGTGGGCCAACATGGCGCCGATCAACGGTCTCGCCACCACTTCAGGTCGCATCTTTCCGAATTTCTACGACGCGCTGATCGAGCGCGACTTCCTGAGCGATCCGAATGGGTTGAACCTGCAGCCGAAGCTCGCCACTAAGTGGGAGCAGAACGGCAATGTCTGGACGATCACGATCCGCGAGGGCGTGAAGTTCCACAATGGTGCCGAACTCACTGCCGAGGACGTGGCGTTCACCCTTTCGTCGGACCGGCTCTGGGGACCGAAGCCCTTCGAGCCGCGGGGCCGAACCTTCACGGCCGGCTTCAAGCGGGTCGAGGCCACGGGCAAGAACACGGTCGAGATCGAGACCGAGCGCCCCGACCCGAACGTCCCTGGCAAGCTGACGGGCAATATCGGCTTCGTGGTCCCGAAGAAGTACTACCTCGAGGTCGGGGTCGACCGGTTCGGGCAGGCGCCGATCGGGACGGGGCCCTACAAGGTGACGACCTTCCGATCCGGCGAAGTCATGGTGCTCGACGCCTTCGACGAGTATTGGGGCGAGCGAGCGCCGGCCCAGCGCCTCGTCTGGCGGATCGTCCCTGAATTTGCCGCGCGCCTCGCAGGCGTGGTGTCGGGCGAGTTCGACTTCATCGTCAACATCCCGACCGACCAGGAAGCCGTCATCCAGGGCTACAAGAACGTGAAACTCGTGCGCAAGCAGGCCGACAACTACCCTGCCTTCGCGTTCAACGTGCTCCCGGATCCTCCGGACAATCCCCTCGTTGATGCGAACCTGCGATACGCCATGGTTCAGGGCGTCAACATGCCCGAGATCGTGCAGGCTCTCTTCGGCGATGCGACCTTCCATCCGGCCGTGCCGTTCAACTTCCCGGAATACGGCCGATTCTATGATCCAAACCTCAAATCACGTCTGCCTTACGATCCCGCCAAGGCCCGGGACCTGGTTAAAAAAACTTCCTACAACGGTCAGCCTCTGCGCTGGCATATCACCCGCCAGTTCTACCCGAACTACGAGGCTGCGGCCGAGATCATGGCCGAGCAGTGGCGTGAGATCGGGGTGAACGTTCAGCCGATTATCCTGGACAATTTCGACCTCGTCTACCGCCGGCCCTTCCACATGATGAACATGTCGATGGCGACGGATTTCATCCCGGGCGACCCCTATCAACCGCTCTGGCTCGATTGGGGGCCGACGGCCACCCGCTCGACGGCGAGCTGGAAGACATGGACCCCGACCCCGCGCTTTGTGGAACTCGGTCAGGCTTTCGAGCGCACCACGGATTTCGAGGAGAGAAAGAAGGCCTATCTCGCGCTCTCGGATGAATGGCAACGTGTCACACCGGGGATGTATCTCTGGAAGAGCGTCTACAACTGGGCGCACCGGACCGGCCTGTCCTTCACGCCGATTTCTGACAGCGACATGCGCATGTATGGCGGCTACCTGAAGATCGGCTGACGGATCCTCGGCCGAGCGCCGGCAGCCCTTGAAGGAGATGACGGTCCGATGGCCCGCGGCAAGTATGCCCTGAAGGACATGACGTTCGTGGAATTCCGAGAACGTCTCAGCGAGCGGCCCGTCATCATCCTGCCCCTCGGGAGTCAGGAGGAGCAGGGACCTCATGCCCCCATGGGCGACTACGTGCTCGCCGAGCGTCTGGCCCTTCTCGCCGCCGAGGCCGCCGATGCGATCGCGGCCCCGGTGGTGCCGTTCGGCTATGCGGATTTCTTCCGTGCCATTCCGGGCGGCATCCAGCTTCGCGCCGGCACCTTCACGGCGCTCCTCGAAGACATGGTAGCGGCCTTTCTCGATCATGGGATCGACCATCTCCTGATCTTCAACGGGCACACGACCAATGCGCCGCTCATCGACCAAGCGGTACGACGCATACGGGCCGAGCGCGGCGTCGCGATTCCCTCGATCAACATCTGGCAGATCATTCCTCCGGACCTGTGGCGGACGCTCCATAGCGATCGGGCGGGCCGGGCCCGTGGTCATGGAGGTGACCCGATCACCTCGGTCGCCCTCCATCTCTGCCCGGAACTCATGCGGCCCGATCTCATCCGCCCGGCGGGTTCGAGTTCTGCCCTCGGCCTGCCGACCATGGGGGTCTCGGGGGTGAGCTTCGAGGGCTCGTCGGTCCAGCTTCCCCTGCAGGTTACCGAGATCAACGAGGACGGTATGCTCGGCGGCGACCCCACCTTGTCGACCGCCGAAATCGGCGCGGCGATCACCCGGCACATCGTCGGTTTTTCGGCCCGCTTCATCGAGCACTTCCGCCGCTGCGATCCCCGAGCGGTCTCGAACGGGCCGTCAGGGATGGTCGGATGAACGGTCCGCTTCTCGCGATCCGGGACCTCACGGTCCGCCTCCCGACTGGAGCCGAGCGGTCGCATGCGGTCGAGCGCGTCTCGCTTGATCTCGCCAGAAGCGAGATCCTCTGCGTCGTCGGCGAGTCCGGATCCGGGAAGTCGGTTACCGCGCAAGCGATCATGGGCCTGCTGCCCGCCAATCTTCCGCATCCGCAGGGGGAGGTCCTGTTCGAAGGGCGCGATCTCCTGCGCCTCGACGAAACTGAGCGCCGCGACCTGACGGGGCGGCGGCTCGCGATGATCTTCCAGGAGCCGACCGCGGCCCTGAACCCGATCTTTCGGGTCGGCGATCAGGTCGCAGAAACATTCCGGCTTCACACCAAGCTATCCGGGGCCGAGATCCGCTCCCGCGTGCTCGATCTCTTCGGCGAGGTGCGCCTGCCCGAGCCCGAGCGGCTCTATCACAGCTATCCCCATCAGCTCTCCGGCGGCCAGTGCCAGAGGGTAATGATCGCGACGGCGTTGGCCCTCGAGCCATCCGTCCTCATCGCCGATGAGCCGACCACAGCGCTCGATGTCACGACCCAGGCGCAGATTCTGCGTTTGATGCTGGAGCTGCGGGACCGGCATGGGACGGGTATCGTCTTCATCACGCATGATTTCGGCGTTGTGGCCGAAATTGCCGATCGCGTTGCGGTGATGCAGCATGGGAGATTGATCGAGCTCGGCCCGCGCGATGTCGTGCTCAACCGCCCCCGGGAGGACTATACCCAGGCCCTTATCGCAGCGGTGCCGACGCTCGAGCCGAGGCACGCGCGAACTGGGCTTGGCGACACGGTCCTCAAGGCTCGAGGCCTTGTGAAGACGTTCAGCCGCAAAGGCTTCCTCGGCCTGGGACGGAGCGTGAAAGCCGTCGATCGGGTCGATGTGAGTATCCGCCGGGGTGAAACCCTCGGGCTCGTGGGCGAATCCGGGTCGGGCAAGTCGACGCTCGCGCAATGCGTCATCCGGCTCGTCGAACCGGATGGCGGCGAGATCGCCTTGTCGGGCGCATCCTTCTCGGGCCTTCGGGGCAAGGCGCTTCGAGAGGCGCGGCGTCGAGTCCAGATCGTCTTCCAGGATCCCTACACTGCGCTCGATCCGCGCCAGAGCGTCGGCGAAGCAGTTGCGGAAGGGCCGATCATCCACGGCCTCCCACGGCGCGAGGCGCTTGCCCGCGCCCGGGATCTGCTCGGTGCCGTCGGGCTCGATGCCCGCGCCGTGGACCGTTTCCCGCATGAGTTCTCAGGGGGCCAGCGCCAGCGGATTTCCATCGCACGCGCGCTTGCCGTCGAGCCGGATCTCCTCATCGCCGACGAGGCCGTTTCGGCGCTCGATGTGTCCGTGCAGGCGCAGGTCCTGAGGCTTCTCGCCGCCATGCAGGAGCGCCTCGGCTTCGCGATGCTGTTCATCACCCACGACCTGCGGGTCGCCGCGCAGATCTGCGACCGCATCGCCGTGATGCAGCGTGGGCGCATCGTGGAGGAGGGCGAGCCCGCCGCCCTCTTTGCAGCCCCTCGCGATCCCTACACCCGCGAACTCCTCAGCGCGGTCCCAGGTCGGGATTGGCACAAACCGGCCCTTCTGGCCGTTCAACCCTCGTGAGATCCATGCGCAAGTATCGTATCGGCGACATGCCGTCCCCATTGCCGGCCACCCTTGTCGAGAAGCTCGGCCGGATCGAGATCGCCACTATCGGTCATTTTCGGCACCGCGGCTTCGCTCACCGCTCCATCCAGTCTGTCGGACCTCGCAGCGGCACGCTCGTCGGGGCAGCCGTCACGCTCGCGATCCCGGGACCCGACTCGACCCTTCTTCACCATGCAGTCGGTCTTCTCAGGCCCGGCGACTTCCTCGTCATCGACAGGCTCGGCGACGAGCGCCACGCCTGCATCGGAGGCGGCGTGGCCCGGGCCGCGCAGCGTGCGGGGGCCGTTGGCGCTGTGATCGATGGGCCTTGCACGGACGCGAGCGAAATAGTGGAAGGAGGCTTTCCCGTGTGGTGCCGCGGCGTCTCGTCGATCACGACCCGTCTGCTCGATCTCGGCGGATCGCTCAATCTGCCGGTCGCGTGCGGCAACGTGCCGGTGATGCCTGGAGATGTGGTGCTCGCGGATGAGACCGGCGTCCTCGTGATGCCCGTCGATGAAGCCGAGGAGGCTGCCGACGAGGCCCTGGCCCGCGAGAGCCGCGCCGCAGGCCGCCAGGCTCGCCTTCAGGCCGGCGAGAAGCTGGGCGAGGTCTCAGGCGCTACCGCCGTGGTGCTGCGCGACGCACAAACCTAAGCGCCGTGCTCAGAGCCCTGAAGGGAGATCATCCAACGACGAGATCGCCCTCACGTGCGGGCTCACCGCGCGACACACGGGAGAAGTTGTCGAACATTCGGCGGACGGTCGGGGCAAAGTTGTCCGCTGTCCCGGCCGCGATATGAGGCGTGACGACGAGATTGTCGAGATCGAGAAGGGGGCTCCCGGCCGGCAATGGCTCGGTTTCGAACACGTCGCTTGCCGCGCCACGGATGATGCCGTTCCGGAGCGCCCAGATGAGATCGTCCTCCACGACCACGCCGCCGCGGGCGACGTTGATGAGAACGGCGCTCGGCTTCATCGTGACCAATGTCTCGCGGTTGATGAGCCCCGTGGTCTCGGGCGTGAGGGGGCAGTGGAGCGACACGACATCGGCCGTCGCCAGCAGGTCGCCGAGAGGGGCGAACGCGATACCGAGCGCGGCTTCCTCCTCGGCGGGCAGTGGGTTCCGCTTGGCGTACAGGATGCGGCAGCCGAAGCCGGACAGGAGCCGGGCGAGGGCCTGGCCGATGGCGCCGAAGCCGACGATCCCGACAATCTTGCCGGAGAGCATGAACGCTTCCCCCGGCATCCGCCCGCCGCGCCAGACACCTTTTTTCAGCTCAGCGTGGCCGAAGGCGAGATTGCGCAAGGTCGCGATCATGAGACCCAGCGTAAATTCGGCAACCGGTACCGCATTGCTGCCCGTCGTGCGCGCAACCTTGATCCCGCAGGCTCGGGCCGCCTCGAGATCGATGTTGTCGACCCCGACCCCCCATTTGTGGAGCAGCTTCAGCCGACGCGCGGCCCGGAACACGTCGGCGCTGACGCCGACCTGACCGGCGATCGCGTAATCCGCCTCGCCTATGATCTCCTTGAGGTGGCTGTCACCCCGAGCCGTGCCATGCGTCAGCACCATGCCCTGCGGGAGAAGCGCCCGCAGGCGAGCGGCTGTGGTCTCGCTGATGGGATCCAAAACGACGATGGTTTCCGACATGTTCAGCCGTTTCCGTTCGAGTGCGCGGGGGCCACTGGTCGATCTTGTGAGTAATCAGGCTAGAGTGAACCGAACGCCGGCCCGGGCGAGACCCCCCGCGATCGCGACCGGCGTTCCATCGGCTCGCCAGCAGGCAGCCCCCGTGAGCATCCCATCCTCGCTGAAGCCGATGGCATTCATACCGCCAGCGATTCTGTTGACGCGGGTGACCCGATGCCCGCGAGCGGTTAGCTCCGCCACGACGACATCGGGAATGGCGGGCTCCACCTCCAGCACACCTCCCTCGGTCCAGATTCGCGGGGCTTCGACAGCCTCCTGCAGGCTCATGCCGTGATCGAGAACATTGACGATAGCCTGAAGGGCCGAGGGGAAGATCCGCAGGCCGCCAGGGAGTCCGAGGGCGAAGACCAGCCGCCCGTCTCGTAGCACCATCATGGGTGCCATGGAGGTGAAGACGCGCTTGCCCGGAGCGATCGAGAGCGCTTTGCCGGGATGCGGATCGAAATTGTACATGTAGTTGTTCGCAATCATCCCGGTGCCGGGAATCTGAACGCAGGCGCCGAACAGGCCGTTGAGGGTTTGGGTGGCCGCCACGACGTTGCCGTGGCTGTCGGCCACCGTTACATGCGTGGTGTCGGCGGATTCAACACCGAAGTGGCCAGGCGTCCAGTCTAGTGCGCGGTCCAGTCGCAAGCCGGCCCGGCGCTCTGCAGCGTACTCCTTCGCCGTGAGGCGCCCGATCGGCACCTTCACGAAAGCGGGATCCGCCGTCGCGACGGATCGGTCCGCGAAGGCGATCTTCAAGGCTTCTGCCAGAAGATGCGCCGCATCCGCCGAGCCGAAGCCGAGGCCCGCTATATCGTATGCTTCAAGTATGTTGAGCATCTGTACGATATGGACGCCGGCGGAGGAGGGCGGCGGAGGTCCGAGCACTTCGAAGCCGCGATAGCGGCCGCTCACGGGCTCCCGGTCGATGGTCGTGTAGGAGGCGAGGTCATCGGCTCCGATCAGGCCCTCGGACCCAGCCATGTGCTCGACCAACGCTTGCCCGAGATGACCTCCATAGAGCGCCTCCGCCCCGACTCGGGCGATCAGGCGGAGACTCTCCGCGTAGGCGCTCTGGCGAAGTCGCGTACCGGCCGCGATCGGCGTTCCGTCAGGCAAGAATAGCGAACTCAGGCCAGGGTCGCGAATGATATCTGCAGCGGTATCGGTCACGCAGTCCGCCAGATAGGGTGTTGCCGCGAAGCCCTGCTCCGCAAGCCGGATGGCGGGCGCGAGGACGTCCGCCAGGGGCAACGTCCCGAAGCGATCGAGGGCGCTGCACCAGGCCGCGAGCGCGCCTGGCACGGCCACGGCCCTTGAGCCGACCTCGTTGGCACGATCGCGTGTCAGGCGATAGTTCGGCAGCTCATCCGAGAGCGTCTCGTACATGTCGTCGCTGGCGGCGCGCGGCGCGGTGCTGAGGCCGTCAATGATGATATGCTCGCCCCCAGACAGTCTGAGATGCGTGACACCGCCCCCAAGGACGCCGACCATCATGGGCTCGACCACCGTCAATGCGAAGAGCGAGGCAACCGCCGCGTCGATCGCGTTCCCGCCGGCGAGCAGCATTTCCGCCCCCGCCGCGGAGGCCAGTGGATGGTTCGTGACCACCATTCCTCGAGAGCCCTGCGCAGGACGCTTCTCACACGTGAAGGCAGCCACACGTGAAGGTTGTGCGCGCGAACGCGTCGTCACTATTCACTCTCCTGTCGTTCGAGGTGAAGGCTCCGCTGCCGGCTCATCCCAGCGCACCAGACCTGAGGTTACGATACTGTATCTACAGTCGAGCCTCGGTGGGATCCACCCGTACATTCAGCAGTCTTTGTCAGGATCGAGCCGGCCTGTCACGCGATGGAGCGATCTCGTGAACTCTTCTGATTGCCGGCTTGATGAGAATTGTACTTCATCGATGAAGTATCGGACATGCTCTCGCGGATGGCTTAAACGTCATCATTGCCCAGATTCATCTCCTCCTGCTGCGTGCCCACAACAAGCTCTATGAGGCTCATCGGCGAGCGGGACCGGGCGAATCCACCACCTTCAACGAGTCGAGCTTTCGCTTCGCCCGCAGGATGCTGACAGAGCACTACCAGAGTATCATCCGCGACGAGTACGTGCCGTTGGTCGCCGGTTTCGATCGGGCCGAGGCCATCAAACGTCATGGGTTCTTCCTCTATCGTCCGGACACCGCGTCCGGCACCGCAAGACCCCCTGGCTGCACCGACGATTCTGCGCCCCTGCCGCACGAGTTTTCCGCGGCCGCCTTCTGGTTTGGTCACAGCCAGATCCGCAATGGCTATCAGCTCAACACCGGACCCGGCGGTGCCGGCGGCTTCGGCTCGCTGTTCGGGTCCCAGCGCCTGAAGGCGGAGACGCGCATCGACTTCTCGCGATTCTTCCGGATTCCGGGCACCGACGCGCCGCAGGACAGCCTGCTCATCGACACCGTCGTGAGCCAGCCGCTTGCCTCGCTCGCGATCCCCTCCATCCCGCAATCCGACATCGACAAGGGGCTGCCTCTGATCTCGCTCGCAAATCGAAACGCGGTTCGCGTTACGCCAATCTCGTCCGAGGCCAATCAGCTCAACACCCAGCATATGCCGAACCGCTTTCCCGTCCCCAGCGGACCTGCCGTAGCCGCAGAGATCCTAAAGCGTGGGATCCCGGAGCTCACCTTCGTGCCATTGACGCAGGATCAGCTCGCGAGCACCAAAATGGCTCAGCCCGGCAAGGTCTCCGGAGCGCTCGGCGGCGTGGCGCCGAAGATCGAGGAGCTGCCGCTCTGGGTGTACATCCTGGCAGAGGCGGAAGCTTTCAATGGCGGCAGTGTGCTCGGCCCAGTCGGTGGGATGCTGGTCGGTGAGGTCATGCTGGGCCTGCTGACCTGCGATGACGCCGGCATCATGCGCGATCCGTTCTGGCGTCCGACGCTACCGTCGGCAGCTATCGGCCGGTTCGGCTTCGGTGATCTCGTGCGCATCGTCGAGGGCAGCTGATCGTTTCTGACACGCGGGGCCGGGAACCCGGCCCCGCAACGACGAGCCGCTCCGCGGTGCTTCGGATCCGCAGGGTCGGAACGGGGTGGCGTGGGGCGAGGGTCTCGACACAGGGAGCTGAGGATCGACACGCGAGTGCCGGAGGCGCCGGCGGTCCTCAAAGCGATCAGTGGCTTTCCCGAGGGATGGCTGCGCCGCGGCACCCCCGCAGGAAGTCGAGATCGGCTCCCTGGTCGGCCTGGAGCACGCGCTCGACATAGAGGGCCTGATATCCCCCCGTCGCGTCGGGCGCAGGTGGAGTCCAGGCCTGGCGTCGGACCGCGAGTTCGGCCGGCGTCACCTCGAGCTCGAGGGACCGTTCCCCCACATCGAGGCTGATCATGTCGCCGGACCGCACAAGCGCGAGCGGCCCCCCGGCCGCCGCTTCCGGGGCAACGTGGAGCACGACCGTTCCGAAGGCCGTGCCCGACATGCGGGCATCGGAGATCCGGACCATGTCCCGGATGCCCCTTTCGAGGATTTTCTTCGGGAGAGCCATGTTCCCGACCTCAGCCATGCCGGGGTAACCCTTCGGACCGCAATTCTTGAGCACCATCACGCAATCCTCGTCGATATCGAGCGCAGGGTCGTCGATGCGCTGCTTGTAATCGTCGATGGACTCGAACGCGACCGCACGGCCGCGATGCTTCATGAGGTGCGGACTGGCCGCCGAGGGCTTGAGCACGGCGCCGCTCGGGGCGAGATTCCCGCGCAACACCGCAATGCCGCCCTGAGGCGTGAGCGGATTATCCCTGGGTCGGATCACCTCGCGATCGAAGACGGTGATGCCTCGAAGGTTCTCGGCCAGCGTACGGCCGTTGACCGTCGGGGCGTCCAGATGCAGCAGATCGGCGATCTCCGTCATGAGTGCCGGCAGGCCGCCGGCGTAACAGAAATCTTCCATCAGAAAACGTCCGGACGGCATGAGATCGACGAGGGTCGGGACGTCACGCCCGCAGCGGTCCCAGTCGTCGAGAGTGAGATCGACGCCGATGCGGCCCGCGATGGCAATTAGATGGATCACAGCATTGGTCGAGCCCCCGATAGCGCCGTTCACGCGAATGGCGTTCTCGAAGGCCGCTTTGGTGAGGACCTGCGAAACCTTCAAATCCTCTCGCACCATCTCGACGATGCGACGGCCCGTGAGCTGCGCAAGGCGGTTGCGTCTCGCATCGACCGCGGGCCAGGCGGCGGCGCCCGGCAGGGTGACGCCAAGCGCTTCGACCATGGAGGCCATGGTGGACGCCGTTCCCATCGTCATGCAGTGGCCGGGGGAGCGGGACATCGCGCTCTCGGCATGCATGAACTCCTCGGGCCCGATCACGCCTGCGCGGACATCCTCGGAGAACTTCCAGACATCGGTTCCGGAGCCGAGGGTGCGGCCGCGATAGCGCCCGTTCAGCATGGGTCCGCCGGGGATCACGATCGTCGGAAGATCGCAACTCGCCGCTCCCATCAGCAGCGATGGGGTGGTCTTGTCGCAACCGGTCATCAAGACGACGCCGTCGATCGGGTTCCCGCGGATGGCTTCCTCGACATCCATGGCCGCGAGATTGCGGAAGATCATCGCCGTGGGGCGAAGGTTCGACTCCCCGCAGGAGAAGACCGGGAACTCGACCGGAAAGCCGCCGGCCTCGTAGACCCCGCGTTTGATCCACTCCACCAGCTGCCGGAAATGAGCGTTGCAGGGTGTCAGGTCGGAATAGGTGTTGCAGATTCTGATGACGGGTCGGCCGTCGAACATGTCGTCCGCATGACCTTGGTTCTTCATCCAACTCCGGTGAATGAAGGCATCCTTGTCGTGGCCGCCGAACCAGGCCTGAGACCGGAGCTTCTTCGTCATTGAAGGGACCTCAAAGAGAGTGTGCGCCGTTCGACCGGCAGAGCCCGACTCCGCATCAGCGCGTCGGGTTCTCGGCCTGGGGAGGGGCAGGCCTCATCCTTTGAGCGCACCGGCCGTCAACCCGGCGACCAGATAGCGCTGAAGGAAGGCGAAAAAGATGCAAACCGGCACCAGGCCGAGCATCGAGGCCGCCATCATCTGTCCCCAATCGACCGCGAACTTGCCGATGAAGGTCAGGAGGCCGACCGCAAAGGTCTTCTGCGTTTCCGAGTTGATCAGCATCAAGCTGAATAGCAGCTCGCTCCAGGCCGCCGTGAACACGAAGCCCACCGTCGCTCCCATGCCCGGCAGGGTGAGGGGCAGGACCACCCGCCGAAGCGCCTGGAAGCGCGTGCACCCGTCGATCATCGCGGCTTCTTCGAGATCCTTGGGTACGACATCGAAGAAGGATTGCATCAGGAACGTAGCGAAAGCCGTGTTGAACGCAGCATAGATGACGATGAGGCCAGCCAGGTTATCCGTGAGCTTGAGGGCTCCCATGAGCTGGTAGATCGGCGGGATCACCATCACCAGGGGAAAGGTTTGCGTCAACAGCAGCAGAAAGCCGATCACGGCCTTCCCCCGGAAGGTGAAGCGGGACAGCGCATAACCGGCGGCGGACGCCACGACCGTTACGGCGAGCGCGGTCGCCAGAGATACAATCACGCTGTTGAGGAAGTAACGCGGGAAGTTGCTCGCCTGCAGCACGCGAACGTAGTTCTCGATCGTCGTGGCACTGGGCCAAGCCGTGATCCCCTCAGCGTAGAGAACCGATTGTGGAGTGACCGAGATCTTGAAGGTCCAGAAGAGCGGGAACAGCGCGAAGGCGAGGTAGGCTGCCAGCACGCCGTAGAACGCGAGACCGAGGAGGGCAGATGCCGCGGGGCTACGGCCCGTGACCGTCATGGCGTCAACTCGGGCATGCGATAGCACCTCCAGGACAAGGGGCTCTGGCCCGTCACCGTCATGCCATCAACTCCAGCGCAGGAGAACGCGCCGCATGCGGATCACGATGGCGGCATAGAGGACGAGAAGGGCCAACAGCAGCAGGGCGACCGCCGAGGCGTAGCCTTTGTCGAGCGACTTGTAGGCGGTCACGTAGACATAGGTCGCGATGGTGTTGGTGGATCCCGCGGGACCGCCCTCGGTCATCACGAAAATGAGATCCGCGAAGGTGGCGATCCAGATCGTGCGCAGCATCACGGTGATCGCGATGGTCGGTGCCAGGAACGGCAGTGTGACTTTCGCGAAGCGCTGCCACGGGCTTGCTCCGTCGATCGCCGCTGCCTCGTAGAGTTCGCTCGGTATGGATTTCAGTGCGGCGAGTAGCGTGATCGCAAAGAAGGGAATGCCGAACCAGACATTGGCGATGATCGGACCCCACATCGCTGTCGAGGGATCGGCCAGGAGGTTCGTCGGGGTGCTGCGCAGGCCGAGCGCATAGAACCAGTAGGAGACGGGGCCGATCACCGGGTTGAGAAGCCAGGCCCAGGTCAGGCCCGCAAGAAAGGTCGGTACGGCCCATGGCAGGAAGACGAGCGCCTGCACGATCCGCCGGCCGGCAAAATCCTGGTGTAGAACGAGAGCAAGGCCGAGCCCGAAGCCGAACTGGAATACAAGGCTTCCGCCGGTCCACCAGACCGTGTTGAGGAGAGCCTGGGCGAGGTTCTCGTCCGACAGCAGCGCCCGATACTGATCGAGCCCCACGAACTCCGACCGAAAGGCGCCGAATTTCCGCAAGGAGTAGCCGAAGCCGAACGCCAGGGGTACGAGCAGGACGGTGGCGATCAGCACGAGAGCCGGGCTCAAATAGACCCAAGGCTCCAGCAGGACGCTGAGACGGCCGGAGAGTGGCGCCCCCCGATCGAGGCGCTCCTCGCCTGCGAGGGCCGTTCCGTTGAGCGCCTTGGCCGTCATCCGCATGGGTGCCCCATCGACCGGGCAGCCAGGCCCATCCTGGCTGCCCGATTTCGCTCTACTTCTTGTTCTTCGCCATCCAGGCCTGCTGCTGCTCGGTGAGGAACTTGCTCCATTCGGCAGCCACATCGTCGGCCTTGCGTTGGCCGAGCAGCACCTGCTGGTAACCCTTCAGAGAGATCGAGTCGTAGAACTGGCCGAGGTTCTCGAGGTAGCCCGGGATGGTGACGAACTCGAACCGATCCGGGCTCTTCAGCTCCTCAAACCAGCCTGCGAATTGCGGCGAGGCGAAGTAGGGGTCCTGCTCGGCGCCATTGTGGATCGGCAGAACGCCCACGACCTTGGCGAAATCGGCGTTACTCTTGGCCGACAGGAGGTGCCCCATGAGCTTCCAGGCATCGTCCTTGACCTTCGAGTTGGCGAACATCGCCCAGCCGGCGTAACCGAGCGTCGGGTAGGCCCTGCCGCCAGGACCGACAGGCATCGGGGCGACCGCGAAGTCCTCGGCCTTCATCTTGTCGGCAATGCCGATCAAGGCGTCCGGGTCCTGGTCCAGCATCGCGCAGGTACCGGAATAGAAACCGGACACGATCTCGTTGAAGCCCCAGTTGACGCTCTCCTTCGGGGCATATCCCTTCTGGTAGATGTCGGCCAGCATCTGCAGGCCCTTGACGGAGCCGGCTTCGCCGAAGGTGGCCGTGCCGTTCGCGTTGAAGTAGCCGGGCTTGTTGTTCATGGCGTTCATGAACATCTGGACGGTGTTGAACCCGCCGGGGCCGCCACGCAGGCAGAAGCCGTACTTGCCTGGAATGGCAGAGACCTTTTGGGCCGCCGCCATGAAGTCATCCATGGTCTTCGGAGCTTCCTTGATGCCCGCCTGTTCGAAGAGCCGCTTGTTCCAGAACATCGCCCGGACATAGTACCCGTAGGGGACCATGTAGGGCTTGTTGTTCACGACCGAGCCGAACTGCTTGGCACGCTCGCCCAAGGTCGAGGCCTCGTTCCACTTGGCCAAGTAGGGAGTGAGGTCCTGGAGCTGGTTGTTGTTGGCGTAAAGCCCGAGCCATCGGTCGGGCATCTCGACGAGATCCGGGGTGTCGCCCGCCTGCACCATATTGAGGAACTTCTCAAAGGCCTGGCCCCAGGGGAGCGACACAAGCTCCACCTTCACGCCCGGATTGGCCTGCTCGAAAGCACCGATCTGCTTTTGGAGCAGTTCGGTGCGCGTTGGGCTTGTGATCACTTCCACAACCCGCACCTTCGTCTGTGCCCAGGCGGACGAGATCATCGTCACGCCGGTGAGCGCCATCGCAATCAGCAAACGCTTCATGGTCTTGTTCCCTCTCCGTTGGTTGTTCTCCTGGTCACGAACGCTTCCCGGCGGCGAGGGCCGCTTCGAGATCGGCCCACAGGTCGTCGGGGTCCTCGAGGCCGACATGCAGGCGGATCGCCCCCGGCGGCACGCCGAAATAGGACATCGAATTGGTGCCTGGCGTCTGCTTGAGCGAGGCTAGCGCCGGCACCACAAGACTTTCGTGACCGCCCCAGCTCACACCGAGCCTGAAGAGCCTCAGAGCATCGGTGAAGCGCGGGACGTCGACCTCCTCTGAGACCTCGAACGTGAAGAGCCCCGAGAAGCCCAAAAGAGTCGCACGACCAGGATGGTTCGAGAAGGCGGGATGCAGCACGCGAACCACGTCGGGATGGTCCTGAAGCCGCTGCGCAATGCCGAGCGCGCTACGCTCGTGCTGTTTCAGGCGGATGGGCAGCGTGCGCAGGCCCCGCAGCAATAGCCAGGCCTCGAAGGGTGAGAGTTTGGCGCCGAGATAGGGGTACGTCTGCTCGTTGATGCGCTGGATCAACGCAGCGGACCCCGCCACCACGCCCGCCACCGTGTCGGAATGGCCCCCGATATATTTCGAAGCCGAATGGAGAACGAGATCGACGCCATGCCGAATCGGCTGCTGAAAGAGGGGTGTCGCCCAGGAATTGTCGATGATCGACACGATGCCGGCCTGCCGGGCTGCCGCCGCGATCCGGGGCAGTTCCTGGAGATCGAACACCATCGAGGTGGGGCTTTCCAGGTAGACCACTTTTGCGCCGGGCAGAGCCGCGATGATGGTGTTCGCATCCGTGCCGTCGACGTAGTCGATCTGCACACCCAGGCGGGGCATCAAGCGCTGGAAGAGGCGGAACGCATCGCCATAGACGTGACGCACGCAGACGACCCGGTCGCCGGAGCCCGCAAAGGCAAGAACCGCGGAACTGATCGCTCCCATGCCGGAGGAGAAGGCGCGTGCGCTTTCGGCTCCTTCCAGGGCTGCGATCCTTCGCTCGAATTCCTGGACGGTGGGGTTGTCCACGCGGCTGTAGAGCGGGCGCCGGATCTGCCCCGCGAACGCGCCTTCCATCTCGGCATAATCCCGGAAGGTGAAGAGCGAGGTTTGATAAATCGGCGGAACAACGGGACTCTCGGGCAGATCCTCGTCGTGAGTGAGGAGCGTTGCCGCCCTGCGGAAAACCTCGTCGCGTTCGAGCGTGTCAGCCACTTTGGATGGTCTCGCGTTGGGTGCTTTTCTGCACAGCCGTGCCGCGACGCAGATCCGCTTCGGTGCAGGCGATGAGCTTCAGGGCTTCCGCTCGGGCGGCATTCGGGTCGCGCCGGGCGATCGCTTCATAGAGCGTGCGGTGGTAGGGGAAACTCGCCTGGCCGAAAGCGGGAATGTCGAGCGGGCGTTCCCAGAACCGGTGGAACAGGCCGTGCATCGCCGTGACGATCTGCTCGAAGAGCGGGTTGCCTGTGGTCCGGATGATCGTGAGGTGAAATTCCCAGTCCTCGTCCGCGCAGTCGCCCTGGCGCTCCACGAACGCCACTTCCATAATCGAGAGCTTTGTCGCGATCGTGGCGATCTCCGCGTCGGTTGCCCGTTCGGCACAGATCGCAGCCGCTTCCGACTCGAGCGAGCGCCTCACCTCGATGGCGTGGAATAGGCCGAACACGTCCCCTTGGGACACGGTGATCGGCAAGTGGATGCTGTCGGGCGATACGGGCGTCTTGAGATAGGAGCCCGACCCTTTGCGCATCTCGATAATACCGAGGCCTTCCCAGCGTTTCAGGGCTTCGCGAATGGTCGCGCGGCTGACCCGAAGGGCATCGGCGAGAGCCCGCTCGGGCGGAAGGCGCATGCCGGGGGTGATCTGGGCCGACGCGACGTAGCGCGCGAGCGCCGTGATGACCGCTCGGTCGCGCGTCTCAGTCTGGATAGGGCTTAGTCCCAGCACCCATCACCCCAATTGGTCTGACAGCCTAGCCAGCGTCGCTTCAGGAGCGCAGGCTGTCAACCCCGGTGAAAGCGGGATGATGAGAGTGCCGAACAAGGCAGAGGTGCACCGCGGAAGTCGTCAGGTCCGAGGTGGCGCGACGCGCGGAACAGCCGCCCCCGGAGAGCCCGCGAGCGAGACTTTTCCTGCAGCCGGCCGTCGTCCTATTCGCATCGGGCCGCGACCCGGACCGATCCCGTTCTCACGTCCGGATGCCGCAGGCCCGTTCCAGGGCCTCAAGGTCACGGTAGAGCCTTTCCATTTCGGCCAGGCCGAAGGCCGAGGGTGAAAGGGCAGGAGTCCGATCCCTCACCTCGGCGAGGCCGAGGCGCCGGCCCATGAACCGCTTGCCGTAGCAGAGGAGCGCGGGGATCGAGCGCACCATGAAGACGATGAGCGGCAGCACCTCCTTGTGGAGTCGCTCCGCCTCGCGGATCGACTCCGGCGTCCCCTCCCGAAAGAGTTCGTAGATCCGAGTCTGAACTGGCAGGCAGTCCGGCGCGGGGATCAGACCTGCTGCGCCGGCGCGGAGGGCGGACAGGAATTCGATGCCCCCATGTCCGCCGAACACCGCGAGTCGTCCGTCGGTGCCAGCAACGAGTTGCTGCGTCTCGACCGCCGTTCCCTCGCCCTTTAGCACCGAGAAATTCGGATGCTGGCGATGGAGCGCGATCATGCCCTCGACCGAGAGCCAGACAGGCAAGTTGAATGGGTTGTGCTGGATCGCGACGGGGCAATCGAGAGCGTCGGCCGTGCGACCGAAGAAGCCGATAAGGTCGGTCTCGGAGCCCTCGTGGGACGGCGGCGGCTGCAGGATCACCCAGTCGGCACCTGCCTCGCGAGCCCGGCGGGCGGAGGCGCATTGTTCGGGCTGTGTGGCATCTCCTATGGTGACCGCATAGGGCAGGCGACCCGCATTCAGCTCCCCGACGAGGTCGATCACCGCCTGCCTCTCGTCCGACTCGAGCTTGTGGACCTCGGTTACGAGGCCGGGAACCATCAGCCCGTGAGCGCCAGCGGCGATGCAGTGCTCGACCTGCCGGGCCATGGCGTCGCGATCGAGCCGCCCGTCGCGGTCGAAGAAAGCATAGAGCACCGGGTAGACGCCGTGAAAGCGATATGGGGTTGACATCATGGCCTCCCGGCGGATGATGGAAACATATGATGTTAAACATCAGATCAATGGTTGTGCAACCGCGTTGCTTGTGTCACCGTGTTCCCCTGCGTCGCGCCAGTGATGGCACGACCATCCCATCTCTTGGGGGGATGCAATGGGGTCGCTCGCGGATCGGCTGCAGGCTTGCTACTCGGGCGCGGTCTACGACGTCATGCGCGACATGGGGCTTGGCCCCCGCGTTCTGCCGCGCACCATTTCAGGCCTCCACACCGGAATGAAAGCCGCGGGTCCGGTGTTCACCGTGCGAGGCCGGCCCGATACCACGCTCGACGCGCATCAGTCGCTGATCGAGTGGACCGGGCTCCTCTCCCGGGCGCCCGCAGGTCACGGGGTGGTCTGCCAGCCCCAGGACGACGTGCGTGCCCTTATGGGCGAACTTTCGGCCGAAGCCCTGAAATTGCGCGGCGTGCGCGGCTATATCGTCGATGGCGGGTGCCGCGACACGGACCTCATCTGCGAGCAGGGCTTCCCGGTGTTCTGCCGCTACACCACCCCGATCGACATCGTCGCGGCTTGGCGGCCGGAGGCTTTCGACGAGCCCGTCACGATCGGAAACGTGACGATCCGGGCCGGCGACTACGTGCTGGCTGATCGGGACGGCATCATCCTCATTCCCGCTGCGGAGACGGAAGCCGTCATCGCGCGCACGGAAGCCGTGGTGGGCACGGAATCCGAGCTTCGCCGGGCTGTGCGCAGCGGGCAGGACCCCCAGCAGGCGTATCTGCAATTCGGGAAGTTCTAATCCATGGGGCGCGGATCGAAGCCAGGGCCCGTGGGGGACACGATGTCGTCTCTCGTCGGCGCCGTGGGTCGGGGATCGAAGCCGGGCAAGATCGGGGGGATGGTGTCCTCCCTCGGGAGCGCGGTAGTGCGGGGCGAGATTCCGCCCGGGATGGCGCTGCCCTCCGAGCCTGAACTCGAAACCCGGTACGGCGTGAGCCGGAGCGTCGTCCGCGAAGCCGTGAAGACCCTCGCGGCCAAGGGTCTCGTCAGCGTTCGCCCCCGCCACGGCACTCATGTGCGCCCGCCCCATGACTGGAGCCTTCTCGACGGAGACGTGCTGGGCTGGCTCAGCACCGGTCGTGGCCTTGACCGCAGCCTGCTCCTAGCCCTGGAGGAAGTGCGCGGCATCATCGAGCCGGGCGCGGCGGCACTCGCGGCCACGCGCTCCACGCCGATGGATCGCGAGCGCATCCTCGGTGCCCTGGGGGACATGGAAACGGCGCGCGACGATCCTCAGGCTGCGATCACCGCCGACAAGGCCTTTCACCTTGCCATTCTCGATTCCACCCACAACCCGGTGCTGCGGAGTTTTCGCGGCGCCATCGACACCATCCTGAGCGCCGTCTTCGACGTGACCGTCACGGTTTTTGCCGACAACCTACCGAACCACATCGCGGTCGCGGAGGCCATCACGGCGGGCGACCCGAAACAGGCCCGGGCGGCGATGGAACGCCTCCTCAGCTTCACGGAGCTGCACCTTTCCGGGGACACCGGAGCCATGCGGCTGTCGGGAAAGGCACGAATGCCGCCACGAGCGGTAGGACAGAGAAGATCCAACGCAAGTAAAACCTAAGGGAGTGACGCCATGACGAGACGAGGGTTCATCAAGCACGGATTGCTGGCGGCAGTTGCCGTCACGGCCTTGTCGCTGCCGGCCGCGGCCTGGCCCGAGCGGCCGATTACGCTGATCGTGCCCTGGGCAGCAGGCGGTGGAACGGACGCGGTGGCGCGCATTCTGGCGGCGGGACTCCAGAAGGAACTCGGACAACCCGTCAACGTGGTCAACCGCACCGGCGGCGGCGGCGTGGTGGGACACACCGAGATCGTGAACGCGAAGCCCGACGGTTATACCATCGGCCTCGCGACGGCCGAGATCACCACCTATTACTGGTCCAACACAGCCCCTTTCACCTATGAGAAGCTGACGCCCATCGCGCTCGTCAACTTCGATTCCGCCGCCTTCAACGTCGCTACGACGAGCACCTGGGCGGATCTGCGTGCTGCGCTCGAGGATATCCGCCAACAGCCTGCGGGCCGCTACAAGCTGTCGGGCATGGCGGCGGGAGCTGCCTATCATCTTGCCTTCGCGGGCCTCCTCAAGCAGGAGGGGATCGATCCCAAGAAGGTGCCCGTCGTTCCGAGCCAGGGCGCTGCGCCAGGCTTCCAGGAACTCGCATCCGGCGGCGTCCAGATCGTTCCCTCGTCCCTGCCGGAGGGCAAGGCCATGATGGATGCCGGCAAGGTGAAGGCTCTGGCGGTTCTCTCCAAGGAGAAGATCTCCGCCTTCCCGAGCGTCCCGACCGTCAAGGATGCCATCGGCAAGGAATTCGAGGGCGGCACATGGCGTGGTCTTGCAGGTCCTGCGGGCCTACCCTCCGATGTGTCGGCGCGTCTCGTCGCAGCGGCCGAGAAGGTGGCGAATTCGGGCGAGTACAAGTCCTTCCTGAACGAGCGCGGCTTCGGCTACGCGTTCGCCAAGGGCGAGGCCTTCGGGGCGTTCCTTGCCGAACAGCACAAGGGCAACGGCGAGATCATGGAGTCCCTCGGCTTGCGTGTGCGGCAGTAGGGTTATGCCTAACCGGATGGCACGGGCTTCATGCCTGTGCCGTTCGATCTGCGGAGAAGCTCCCAGCCCGGAGCTGGCGGTTGCGATGAAGATCAACGATGTCATGGCCGGCCTGCTGTTCCTGGCTCTCGCGGCCGCTCTGGCGAGCGCCGCTTGGGGGCTTCCCAATCCTTCGGCCCAGCCCTTCGGACCGGGCGCCTTCCCGATCCTGATCGCCGCGCTCATGGGGCTGTGCGCCGCGATTCTCACGGGCACGGCCCTGCGCAACTCGGCGCGGGGACCGTGGATCGCACTGGCGGACTGGACACGCAGCCGCGCTCATGTCGCTCGCTTCCTGCTCGTGCCGATCGCCATCGCGGCCTATGTCCTCTTTGTCGATGAGATCGGTTTCCTGATCGTGGCGTCGGCCATCCTCCTGGTTCTGTTTCTCTCCGGCCGCGTTCCGGTGCTGCGCTCGATTGGGTTGGCGGCAGGCGTTGCGCTTCTCGTCCACAGCTTGTTCTATCGTGGCCTGAGCGTGCAACTGCCATGGGGCCTGCTCGACCCGATCCGCTGGTGAGCCCAATGCTCGATGCTTATCTCACCGCGCTCGGGATGGTTTTCGACCCCTACGTGCTCGCCGTCATCTTCGCCTCTGCGGTGTACGGCCTCGTGGTGGGTTGCATCCCGGGCCTCTCCGCCACAATGGCGACGGCGCTCCTCGTGCCACTCACCTTCTTCATGCCGCCCGTGCCCGCGGTTGCGGCCATCGTGACCACGAGCACCATGGCGATCTTCTCGGGCGACATCCCGGGCTGCCTGCTGCGCATTCCCGGGACCCCGGCCTCCGCGGCCTATGTGGATGAATCCTATCGCATGACCCAGCAGGGGCGGCCTGAATTGGCGCTTGGCATCGGCCTCTACTTCTCGGCGCTCGGCGGCCTGTTCGGCACTGCGGTCATGATGGCTGCAGCGCCCAGCATTGCGGAAGTCGCGCTCTCGTTCTCATCGGTGGAGTTCTTCTGGATCGTGGTCCTTGGCCTAAGCGGCGCCGTCTTCATCGGCTCCGGCACTCCCCTCAAGGCCTGTATCTCCCTGCTCCTGGGCCTCTCGATCGCCCAAGTCGGCATGAACAACCCGGCCGGCCAACCGCGCTTCACTTTCGGTTCCACGGACCTCCTCGGGGGCGTGTCGCTCATTCCCATGATGGTCGGGATGTTCGCGGTCTCGGAAGTCCTGCGCTACATGGTCTCCGACGAGGCGAAAACCCATGTGACGGTGACGCGTATCGGGCCGATCTTCGCCAATATGTGGCGGCTCACGAAACAGTACCCATGGCAGTTCATCCGCGGCAGCGCGCTCGGGACCGTTATCGGGATCCAGCCCGGCAGCGGCGCCGATATGGCGGCATGGCTCTCCTATGCCATGAGCAAGCGATTCTCGAAGGAGCCGGAGAAATTCGGGACGGGTCACCCCGAGGGCCTGATCGAGGCGGGTGCCTCCAACAACAGCTCGCTCGCCGGCGCCTGGATCCCCGCCCTCGTATTCGGCATCCCGGGCGACACCATCACGGCCATCGCGATCGGCGTTCTCTACATGAAGAACATGGCGCCGGGACCCACCATCTTCGTCAACAATCCCCAGAACGTCTATGCGCTCTTCCTCGTCTTCGTGCTCGCGAACCTTCTCATGCTGCCCCTCGGTTGGGCCATGATCAAGCTTTCCGTTCGCGTGCTGCGCATTCCGCGCGCAATCCTCATGCCGATCATCCTGCTGTTCGCGATGGTCGGATCCTTCGCGATCAACAACGCCCTCTTCGATGTGGGGCTGATGTTGGCCTTCGGTGTTCTCGCCTTTCTGATGGAGGAGAACGGCTTTCCAGTGGCACCCGCGATCCTCGGCGTGGTGCTCGGACCCCTACTGGAGGAGAACTTCATCAACTCCATGATCAAGGCGGACGGCAGCCCGATCGGCCTCGTGGACCGTCCCATCGCCGCCGTGCTCGCCATCATTACGTTCGGCATGATTGCCTGGACTCTCGTGGCGGCGTTCCGCCAGAGGGCGCCGCGCCCTGAGGGAGCCTCGCCGGCTTGAAATACCAAGCGGCCCTGTCCGCCCGAACCGAGGGACATCATGAGGATCACGGAAACCTTTCGTTCTGATCTCTTTGCAGGTCAGATGGCCCTGGTCACCGGCGGCACGAGCGGTATCGGCCTCGCTTGCGCTCGGGCCTTCCAGGATCTCGGCGCGAAGGTCGTGGCCACCGGCGCAACGGAGGCGGAGAGCGGGCACGCGAAAGCGGACGGCGCCAATGCCGGGATTGCCTTCGAAGTGCTCGACTTGCGCGATCCCACTGGAATCGAAAAGCTGGTCGGGAGCTGTGAACGCCTCGACGTACTCGTCAACGCTGCAGGAATCATCCGACGGGACGTGGAGCACGACCCGGAGGTGTTCGCAGATGTGCTTGCTGTCAATCTGACGGGCACCATGCGGGTGTGTTCGGCCGCAAAGCTCCTTCTTGCCCACACAGGAGGCTCGGTCGTGAACCTTGCCTCTATGCTCACCTTCTTCGGGGCGCCGCGCGCGCCGGCCTATGCTTCGTCCAAGGGAGGCGTCGGCCAGCTCACCAAGAGCCTTGCGGCGGCCTGGGCCGCGGACGGGATCCGCGTCAACGCGGTCGCACCGGGCTGGATCGCGACACCGCTCACGCAGGCGCTCCAGGACGATCCCGCGCGGAGCGCGCCGATCCTGGGCCGGACCCCTATGGGACGATGGGGCACTCCTGAGGAGGTAGCAGATGGTGCCATATTCCTGGCATCCCCTGCGGCACGGTTCGTGACCGGTGCCATCTTGGCGATCGACGGCGGATACCTCACCCTTTGAGCTCCCGATCCTGACAGGAACCTTCGGTCTCTCGACCGAAGCCCATGCCGACTTAAGCCCCTGATCCGAAAGGAGCCCTCCATGACCGATCCGAAGCCTACGCCAATCGACGAGCGGTGGGTGCCCTACCGCCACCCGCAGCCCAAGGAGTCTCCGCCCGAGCTCGTGGTTCCCAACGCCATCCCCACCGACGAACGCATCTGGGTGCCCGTCGAGGAGAATGTCTGGTTCCGCCCGCTGCTACTTGCCGCTTCGCGCGGTTACTGGATGAACTTGCTTCGGGTGCGCAAGTCCGGCGTACTGTCCCGCCACCGCCACCCGCAACCGGTTCACGCTTTCGTGCTGAAGGGCGAGTGGCGCTATCTGGAGCACGACTGGATCGCCCGGGAGGGCTCTTATGCCTACGAGGCGCCGGGCGAGACCCATACCCTCGTGGTCGATCCGCACGTGGAGGAGATGATCACTCTCTTTCAGGTCAATGGCGCCATGATCTACGTGGATCCGGACGGTCGGACCACCGGCTACGACGACGTGTTCACCCGGATCGACAAGTGCCGGGCCCATTATGCACGAAACGGGCTCGGCGCGGACTATATCGACCAATTCATCCGATGACCTGACCCTGGATTGCGGCGCTGCAGCCGAGATCCAGCAGGACACTGTCGCGGCCAAATTCCTGGCCGGAGGACCGCAGACGGATAAACGGTCGCTCGGTCGAGCGTGAGGACCTGTTCATTCGCCACGCGGTACCCGGCTTCCCGCCCGTTCGGAGGCCGTGCGGTTTCCAGAAGCCGTGAACCGTTGACGCGCTCTGGTTCCCTGCCGGTGGTGACCACAGTGGGCTCAAGAGCACAAAAACGCGGCGCCTCTCTGTTCAGCGCAGCCGCTTTATGTAAGATCGACGACATCCTCGATCAGAATGCTACAATAGTGACATCGAATAAACGTGATCACTGGCTGGAGGAAACGGGAGAAAATGATGAGGTACTCTGTGTTCGGCGGAGTCGCCGCCTTGATGATGGCAGTATCCGCCCCTGCGCTCTCTCAGGAGGCCCTCAACGTCTTTTGGGTCAAGGGGTTCTACAAGTCCGAGGACGACGCGCTGTTCGAAGCGATACGGAAGTTCGAACAGAAGACCGGCACGAAAGTGGCGCTGTCCCAGTACCCGGTCCAGGATATGATCCCGAAGACCGTTGCGGCGTTGGATTCCGGCACCCCGCCGGATGTCGCCTATGCCGACGTTTACGATTTTCAGGTCACCGGCAAATGGGCGTTCGAGGGGCGCCTCGAAGACATGACGGATGTCATCGAGCCCATGAAGGCGCGGTTCGCGCCGAACACCGTCGAGACCACCTATCTCTACAACGACAAGCTGAAGAAGCGTTCGTATTTCGCCTTCCCTCTGAAGCAGCAGACCATGCATATCGAATATTGGTCCGATATGTTGAAGGCCGCGGGTTTTCAGGAAGGCGATATCCCCAAAACCTGGAACGACTACTGGGCCTTCTGGTGTGACAAGGTCCAGCCCGCCTACCGCCGGGCGTCCGGCTCCCGTGCCTATTCCATCGGCCAACCGCTCGGAGTCGACTCGAGCGACGCATTCTATTCCATGCTGACGTTCTTCGACGCTCACAACGTTCGTCTCGTGGACGACGAGGGTAAGCTGCTCGTCGATGATCCGAAGAACCGCGCTGGCCTGATCGCAGCTCTCAAGGACTACACCGATCCTTACGTGAAGGGCTGCGTGCCCCCCTCCGCGACGAGCTGGAAGGATCCCGACAACAACGTCTCGTTCCACAACAAGACGACGGTCCTGACTCACAATGCGACGATCTCGATTGCCGCGAAGTGGCTGGACGACATGAACAATGCGACGTTGACTGAAGAGCAGCGCGCGCAGGCCAAGAAGAATTATGAAGAGTTGATCAAGACGGCGGGCTTCCCGAACAAGCCCGACGGAAGCAAGATGGTCTACCGGACGGCCGTGAAGACCGGCGTCGTCTTCGCCGAAGGCAAGAACAAGGCGAAGGCAAAGGAGTTCGTGAAGTTCCTGCTCGAGGAGGAGAACCTCACGCCCTATGTCGAGGGTGCTCTCGGTCGCTGGTTCCCGGTCACCAAGGAAGCACAGGAGCGCCCCTTCTGGAAGGCGGACCCGCATCGCCTCTCGGTCTACAACCAGTATAAGGACGGCACGGTCACCTTCGAGTTCACGCGGAACTACAAGTTCACGATCCTGAACAACGAGAACGTCTGGGCCAAGGCCGCCAACCGCGTCATCAACGAGAAGGTCCCGGTCGACAAGGCCGTGGATGAGATGATCGCCCGCATCAAGGCGGTCGCTGGCTGAGGCCACCGAGCGAGCACTACGGCGGCGGCTCTCCAAGAGGAGGGCCGCCTGCAGGCCGATGGCACTCTGCGGGAGCCGCCTCTCGATGGCGAGCGGCCCGCCCCTAACGGAAAAGAGGCAGGCGGTTGAGCACGGTCGCACTCACGGACACACCGGCGTTAGCGCCGGTGACAGCGAGTCGATGGTCGCCCTGGCAGATCTGGGGCATGATCTTCATCGCGCCCTACATCCTCATTTTCCTGCTTTTCGTCCTCTACCCGGTGACCTACGGGTTCTGGCTCGCGCGCAGCCCCCATCTCTATGCGGAGCTGTTCGACGATCCGATCTTCATCCGCGCCATCGGCAACACCCTGGTGTTCCTGATCGTCGGCGTGAACCTCAAGATGGCGTTGGCCCTGCTTCTCTCGGGCTTCTTCATTCAGACGCGGTGGTGGATCAAGGTTCTATCACTGCTCTTCATCATACCCTGGGCAGTCCCCTCGATCCCGACGATCCTGTCTTTCCGCTTCATGTTGAATCCGGAATGGGGTCTCATCAACCAGACCATCTTCCGGCTCACGGCCGAGGACGGGCCCAACTGGCTCAACGATCCGTCTCTAGGCCTGAGCTTCGCGATCTTGGTCCATATCTGGAAATCGCTGCCTTTCTGGACCCTGATCTTGATCTCCGGGCGCCTCGCGATTCCTGGCGACATCTATGAGGCCGCCTCGGTCGACGGCGCGACCAAGCTACAGCAGTTCCGGTACGTGACCTGGCCGTCGATGCAGACCTTGTATCTGACCTGCACGCTCCTCTCGATGATCTGGACGCTCGGGGACTTCAACAGCGTCTATCTCCTCACCGGAGGCGGCCCGGCGGACCTGACCCATGTTCTCGCGACCTTGGGGATTCGCTATCTGCGTCTCGATGCCGTCAGCTTGTCGATGGCGACGATCGTGTCCGCGCTTCCGCTCGTGCTGCCACTCGTTTTCGTGATGATGAAGCGGTTCTCACGATGAAACTGCCATCCCTCCGCGACGTCACCAACGAGGCGAAGCTGCTCCTGATCGGCATACCGGTCCTGATTTGGACGATGCTTCCGATCTATCACCTGTTCCTGTTTGCCATCTCGCCGAAGGAATCCGCCTTCGCGGGCCATCTGTGGCCCGACAAACCCACCCTGCGGAATTTCGAAGTCGTGCTCGGTCAGAAGCACTACTTCCTGACCCATTTTTGGGAACAGCTCGGCAATTCCGTCTTCATCGCGGCTGCCACGGGGATCATCACGCTCGTCATCGCCACCTTTGCGGCCTTCGCGATCAGCCGGCTCCGGGTCACCGGGGGTCGCATCGTGATGAATCTTGCGCTCTTCACCTATTTCATTCCAGCGGCGTTCCTGGCCGTCCCCATGTATCGGACCATGGGAATCTATGGATTGCTCAACAACCGCTGGTCTCTCGTCCTCGCAATGGTTGCGGTGGCGTCCCCATATGCAATCTGGGTGCTCAAGCAGGCCTCCGACAAGCTGCCCTATGAGCTCGACGAAGCGGCCATCATGGATGGCGCGACACCCCTGCAGCTTCTGCGCCTTGTGTATCTCCCGCTCATGACACCCTCCCTGGTGGCCATCGGGATCTATGCAGTGCTGCTCGCATGGAACGAATATCTCTACGCTTTTCTGCTTTTGTCCCGCGACACCAACATCACCCTGCCTGTCGCCCTCGGCAATTTTCTCGCTGCGGATGACTCCCCCTGGGAACTCCTCATGACGACGGGGCTGCTCTACGCTCTGCCGCCGGCCGCGCTGTACTACACGTTCAGACGCTATATGGCCTCCGGCCTGACGGCAGGTGCGGTGAAGAGCTGATGCCGTGAGATCCGCTTGTGCCACCAGAGCAGGGCCGCCGAACTAGCAGCGGCAGCACGCGGGCCAGCGCCCTCATCGATTGTGGCTCGGGCCGGGTCCGTGGCAGTTCCCACGATAACTCTCGGCGGCCCTCACGGTTGTTTGCCCACGGTGAGCGCCTGCCAAACCCGTCGTCGCCGTCCATGTACCTGACTTCAGGGTTCGCGCCGATGGCATCGAAGAAGCGGCTGATAAAGAAACGCCAAGCCGCACTTGGCGCAATGTCGCAGATGTTCTAGTCCGAAGAGCCGAACGAGCGGAGCTGGTCGATATCGTTCAGAGGAACCGGCAATCTGGACATGGTCCCGTGCCCCTTTGGCAGGATTTCATCAACCGACATCGGCCAATATTCGGCCTATGGATCATCCCCCCACGAATCTCCTGTCGGCACTCGCTCTCGCCGCGCTCGTAGCCATCGGAGCCGCCGTGGAGCCCTCCTTCGCGGCGGAAGCCAGGGCCAGCACTGGGCCAGCAGCCATCAGGACAGCCGCCCAAGAGCGCCCGCCTAGCCCGGCACCGCCAGCTGATAACGGGCCCAGTATTCCGGCCGGGGCCGGCGCTGCGACTCCGCCTGCCGCCCCGGGCCCGGCACAAGCAATGCCGGGTCTGGTCCGCGGAGCGTCGTCCTCAGTCCACACGCGGGCTGCCGCACCATCTCAGAACGTTCCGGCTCTTCGGACCTCCCCAGCACCTCCCGACGCGCCGCCCTCATCGGGTCCCCGCGTCGCCACGCTGTCGCAGGACCCGCGCCCAACTCTCGACCGCGAGACGTTCATCAACACCATGCGGGCCGCTTCCCGATACAAGGCCATTGCGGAGGCGGGCGACTGGCCGATGCTCCCGGACGGCACGGTTCTCAAGCTCGGCGACAAAGGGCCTGCGGTTGCCCTTCTGCGGCTGCGTCTCGCGGCCGAGGCCGACCTACCGGAGGAGGGGGGCAGCGCTGTTTACGACGAGGGGCTCGCCTCTGCCGTCAAGCGCTTCCAAACCCGCCACGGGCTCCCTGAATCCGGTGCGGTTCGCACACGGACCCTCGCGGCGCTGAACGTTTCCGCCGCTGCCCGGCATCGCCAACTGGCCGCTTCGGCACAGCGCCTGATGCTCGCAGGCGCGAAGGTGGCCGCCGAGGAGCGCTATGTGGTCGTGAATATCCCCTCGGCGGCCGTCGAGGCGGTCGAGAACGGGCAGGTTGTCCGGCGCTACGTGGCGGTGGTCGGCAAACTGGAGCGGCCTTCACCCATGGTTGAAACGCGCATCACAGCAGTCAACCTCAATCCGACCTGGACGGTGCCAGTGTCGCTGGTCCGCAAGGACATCATCCCACAAATGCGCAAGGATCCCGACTATCTGACCAAGATGAGGATCCGGGTTTTCGACGGCAAAGGGCAGGAGGCGGACCCGACCACAATCGATTGGTCCACCGACAGCGCCGTGAACTATACCCTGCGCCAGGACCCCGGCGCCACGAACTCCCTCGGGCAGATCCGGATCGACATGCCGAACCGCCATGCCGTGTACCTTCACGACACGCCCAAGAAGCGGCTGTTCGGGGAAGATGCACGCTTCCATTCGTCCGGCTGTGTCCGCGTCGCCGACGTGCTCGGCTTCACGGAATGGCTCCTGCGCGAAACGCCGGGCCCCAATGGCCCGTGGTCTACGGCGGCGCTGGAGGCGGCGATTGGAATTGGGGACCGACAGGACGTTCGGCTCGGTCGGCCTGTTCCTGTTGCGTGGGTGTATCTCACGGGCTACGCAACAGCCGACGGTGTGGTGCATTTCCGGGATGACGTCTACGGCCTTGATACACCCAAAGTCGAGCCGATCCCGGGGGCGTCGGAGCCGGATGTGACAGCCACCTCTTCGGTTGCCGCAAAGCCGGCCAGGAAGCAGAACTGATCGTCCATTTCCGGCACAAAGCGGTCCTTGGCGGCTCACATCCCGATCGGAGTCAGGCTAATCTGCCAGAAACAGCGTCGTTGCCGCCCGCAACTGCCTCGGCTTTCGATTTAGGAAGAAACCGCAGTGCGGAGCACGCCCACTAACCCCGGGAAGTAACGTTCACTTCTGTCCGACAGCCGCGATCTTCTAAGGTAAACGGACATGCATCAAGGCAATGTAGGAGTGGATCCATCATCGGCCAGGCTGGCTCCTCACTTATTCCTCTGATTATCGGAACGATCGTTGATGGAGCGGGGGGCACATCTAAGCACAGCAATGGCTCGGATGAGAACCTCTGCCGCCCGGAAGACTAGACGCGGGCGCAATCGTCGCCGACATCGTGATCGACTTAGAGTCGTGTCTTACCTTCATCAACGCGAATACGTTCCGCAGGCCTCTCATCAAGGCCACGCTGACCATTGACAGGCTCTAGATGGGATGTACGCTGCCTCTGTCGGGGATTACGGCTCGGAGAAGCCGGGAGCCATCGGCTCACCACTTCGAGGAGGAAAAGCATGTTCACCAAGAGCCGGATTGCGTCGCCGCGCACGCTTGCTGCCATGTCGATCACGAGCGCTCTCGTGCTGAACGCCTGGGCTGGAATGGCCCTAGCGGCTGATTTCAAGCAGGCGCCGATGCTGGACCCGCTCGTCGCCGAGAAGAAGCTTCCACCGGTCGAGCAGCGGCTCCCGGAGAAGCCCTTCGTCGAGACGCCCGTCAATGGCGTCGGCAAGTATGGCGGTACGCTCCGCACCACGATCCTTGCGGCGGGCGACCACTACAATCTCACCCGTACGGTCGCCAACGAGACCCTCGTCCGCTGGAAGCCCGACTGGTCCGAGGTGATTCCAAGCATCGCCGAGACGATCGAGGCGAGCCAGGACGCGAAGACCTACACCTTCACCCTGCGCAAGGGCATGAAGTGGTCCGATGGTCAGCCGTTTACGGCCGACGACATCATGTTCTGGTACGAGGACATCTTCAATTCGCCGGAGCTGACCCCGTCGAAGAATCCGATTTTCGTCATCGAAGGTAAGCCGGTCGTCGTCGAGAAGCTCGACGACTTCAAGGTGCGCTTCAAGTTCGAGGCTCCTTATGGGCTGTTCCTGCAGCAACTGGCCTACGGCCAGGGGCATATCCCGGTCATCTATCCGAAGCACTACCTCAAGCAGTTCCACGTCAAGTACAACAAGGACGGTATTCCGGCGCTGCTCGCTCAAAGCCAGACCGTGAAGGACTGGGTGAGCCTATTCAATTCGAAGGTTTCCCTCACCTTCCAGCCAGCCTTCTGGCAGAACACGGAATTGCCGACCCTCAATCCCTGGGTTCTGACCACGCCCTACGGACCGACGGATCGCGTCGCAGTGCAGCGCAATCCTTATTACTGGAAGGTCGACACGGCCGGGAACCAGCTGCCCTATATCGATCGGATCACTTGGGCGAAGATCGACGACGTGCAGCTGATGCTGCTCAAGGCAACGACCGGCGAATTCGACTTTGCCTTCCGGCACATCAACAATTCCACCTTCAAGTCGGTACTCTTCGACAACCAAAAGCAGGGCCGCTACCGCTTCTTTGACGTGAAGGATCTGCCAGCGAACGATACGGTTCTGCTCCTCAACCTCAACGTCAACGATCCAGTGAAGCGGAAGATTTTTCAGAACAAAGATTTCCGGATCGCCCTCAGCCACGCGATCAACCGGCAAGAGATCATCGATTTGATCTATGTCGGTCGCGGAACGCCGGCGCAGGTGGCCGTGCATCCGGGGCATGAACTCTACAACGACCGGCTCAAGAAACAGTACACGGAGTACGACCCCAAGAAGGCATCGGAACTTCTCGACAAGGTGGGCTTGGACAAGAAGGATGCGGAGGGCTTTCGGCTCGGGCCGGACGGCAAGCGCTTCTCGATCGTCTTCATGGTCGCCGACGTGTTCGGATCGAGCTACCCGGACGTCATGCAACAGGTCCAGCAATACGCCAAGGACGTTGGCATCGACATCCAACTGCGTGCCACTGATCGTGCGCGCCTGAACACCATGTGGTACGCGAACGAGCACGAAGCCTACATCTGGAACTGCGTAGGCGGCCTATCCGAGGCCTATACGGACGTGCGCTGCTATATGCCGTTCCAGAAAGCCGATATCTTCTTCGCTATGAAATGGTCCGAGTGGAATGCGGATCCGAAGACCGGCGAGGAGCCGCCCGCCGAGGTGAAGGAGAACATGGCCCTTTACGACAAGGTGAAGGCCGCCGCCACGAAGGACGAGCAGCTTAAGGCCATGAAGGCGTTCCTCGAGAAGACGGCCGATAATTTCTACACGATTGGTATCACGCACCCCGACCCCAAGTATGGGATCGTCAGCACGGGCATCAAGAACGTGTTCGAGCCGCTGCCGATCACCGGAAACCTTTGGCATCCGGCTCCGACCCTGACGCAGTTCTATTTCGAGAATCCGCGCCAGTAGGAGGCTTCCCCGGCGGGCTCCATCGATGGAACCCGCCCATTCTCCTCGCGGACGGGTTGACCTGTGCAAACCTTCATCATCCGCCGCCTGCTCTATATGATTCCGACGCTCTTCGCGGTGTCGGTGGTGACGTTCATCATTATCCAGCTCCCACCCGGCGACTACCTCTCCACGCTGATGGCAGATTGGGCTGCGCAGGGCGGAGCGGTTGAGTCTGGAACCCTCGATGCCCTGCGCACCCGCTACGGTCTCGATCAGCCGATCTGGGTGCAATACTGGAAATGGATATCGGGCATCCTGCTGCGAGGTGATTTCGGGATCTCATTCGAACTCAACAAGCCGGTCACCGAGGTGATCTGGGGCCGGCTTGGCTATACGTTCTTAATCTCGATCTGCACGCTGCTCTTCATCTGGATGCTGGCCGTGCCGATCGGCATCTACTCTGCGGTGCGGCAATATTCGCTTGGGGATTATGCTGCGACCTTCTTCGGCTTCATCGGGCTCGCGATCCCGAACTTCCTGTTGGCCCTCGTGCTGATGTATCTCACGGTCGCCGTCTTCGGTCGCAGCGTCGGAGGGCTCTTCTCACCCGAGATGGTCGACGAGCCCTGGGGCTTGTCCAAGTTTCTCGACCTCCTCGCCCATATCTGGCTCCCCGTCCTTGTCGTAGGAGCGGCGGGCCTCGCCTCGCTCATCCGCATCCTGCGGGCGAACCTCCTCGACGAGCTCTACAAGCCTTATGTGGTCACAGCGCGGGCCAAGGGTCTGTCCGAGTTTCGCCTGCTGCTGAGGTATCCCGTCCGCGTCGCCCTCAATCCTCTCATCTCGACACTCGGCTGGATTCTGCCGGCGCTTGTCTCGGGGGAGATTATCGTCTCCGTCGTCCTGAGCCTCCCGACCTCCGGGCCCATGCTCCTGCGATCGCTCACGAGCCAAGACATGTATCTCGCGGGATCTCTCATTCTCATGGTGTCGGCGCTCACCATGGTGGGGACGCTCCTCTCCGACATTCTGCTCGCCATCGTCGATCCGCGGATCCGCTACCAATGACGGAGATGTCACCTGCCCTGCGGCCGCCGCAGATGCCAAGGCTCAACCTGCGGATCCGGTCCTCATGACCACCCAGCCAGCTCCCGTGCCGGGCCTTGCGGTCCCCGTTCCGGCCGGGGCACCGGCGATCGTCGAGAAGCAGGTCTTCGTCGCCGGTCAGTGGCGCCTCTTCTGGTGGAAGTTCCGCCGCCACAAGCTTGCCCTCGCGAGCCTCTTCATCGTTATCCTCCTCTATCTGGTGGCCGCCTTCGCCGAGTTCCTGGCACCGTTCTCGCCAGACCTTTCCAACTCTCGCTACACCTATGCCCCGCGCCAGCCGATCCATCTCTTCGAGACTACGGGCTCGGGATGGCGTTTCGCTCCGCACGTCGAATCTCTGACGACAAAGATCGACCCGATCGCGGTGCGCCGTACCTTCGTGCCGGATCCCACGAAACCCATTCCGATCGGCTTCTTCGTGCCGACCGATCCCTATCGCTTGATGGGCATCATCCCCCTGCAGCACAAACTCGTCGGACCAACAGACCGACGTCAGCCGATGTATCTCCTCGGTGCCGACCGGCTGGGACGCGACATCTTGAGTCGCGTCATCTACGGTGCACGCATCTCGCTTTCGATCGGGCTTGTGGGCGTGGGCATCAGCCTGTTCCTGGGCATCCTGCTCGGCGGCATCTCGGGCTATTACGGCGGACCCGTCGACACGGTGATTCAGCGCGTGATCGAATTTCTGAGATCAGTGCCGACCATTCCGCTCTGGATGGGTATGGCGGCCGCCGTTCCGCTCACCTGGCCCCCCCTGCGGACCTACTTCGTCATCACGCTCATCATCTCGCTCATCGGTTGGACGAGCCTCGCTCGCGAAGTGCGCGGCAAATTCCTGGCCTTGCGCAACGAGGATTTCGTGACCGCCGCACGGCTCGACGGGATGAGCGAGATCGGCATCATCTTCCGGCACCTCGTGCCCTCGTTCTTGAGCCATATCATTGCGACCCTGACCCTGGCGATTCCGGCGATGATCCTCGCCGAGACGGCGCTGAGCTTCCTTGGCATCGGCTTGCAGCCGCCGATCGTGAGCTGGGGCGTCCTGCTCCAGGAAGCCCAGAACGTGCGCGCCGTCAGTCAGGCGCCCTGGCTTCTGTTCGTGCCCGGTGGCGCCGTCGTTCTGGCTGTGCTCGCCCTCAACTTCCTCGGCGATGGCCTGCGCGATGCGGCCGATCCCTATACGAGGTGAGGTATGGCCGAGCGCGACATTCTCCTCGAAATCAAAAATCTCCGGACTCATTTCGCCACGAGCGAGGGTGTGGTTCGAGCAGTGGACGGGGTCGATCTCGTCGTGCGGCGCGGGCGGACGCTGTGCGTGCTCGGCGAATCGGGCTGCGGCAAGTCGATCACGGCCCGCTCGATCCTTCAGATCGTGGACAAACCCGGCCGCATCGTTGGCGGTCAGATCTTGTTCCATGATCGGGAACGCGGCATTGTCGACCTCGCGGCAATGCGGCCGACCGGACCCGAGATCCGGCGCATCCGCGGCCGGAAGATCGCCATGATCTTCCAGGAGCCCATGACCTCCCTTTCGCCCGTCCACACGATCGGGCAGCAGATCGTGGAAGTCGTGAACCTTCATCTTGGGCTCGACGGCGAAGCAGCCCGGGCCCACACCGTCGATATTCTATCGCGCGTCGGCATTCCGAATGCTGCGAACCGTCTCGACAACTATCCGTTTCAGCTATCCGGCGGCATGCGCCAGCGGGCCATGATTGCGCTGGCGCTCGCCTGCAAGCCCGATCTCCTCATCGCGGACGAGCCGACAACGGCGCTCGACGTTACCACCCAGGCCCAGATCCTCGATCTCATGCGTGATCTGCAGGCCGAGATGGGCATGGCGATGATGTTCATCACCCACGATCTCGGCGTGGTGGCCGAAATCGCCGACGATGTCGCGGTGATGTACCTCGGTGAGGTGGTGGAGCGTGCCGACGTTCTGACCCTGTTCGAGAACCCGAAGCACCCCTACACCCAGGCCCTTCTCGCCTCGGTCCCGAAGCTCGGCCAGAGGGGCACCGGCCGACTGGCCAGCATTCGCGGGATGGTGCCCCATCCTTTCGCGCGGCCCGACGGCTGCCCATTCCATACACGCTGCGACCAGTTCATCGGTGCCGTCTGCACCGGCGTTCACCCGATCCTCGGGGATGTGGGCGGAGATCATCTGGTTCGCTGCCATCACCATGTGCCTGTCGCGGCAAGCGCGCAGGCCCAAGATCGCGCCGGGGCCGATGCCGGGAGCCACGCTGATGCCTGATCAAGCTCCGGTTTCTCACCCTACGAACGCGGCCCTCTTGGACGTCCGGGGACTCAAGGTCCATTTCCCGATCCAGAAGGGCTTCTTTCGCCGAACCGTCGGCCATGTGAAGGCAGTCGATGGGGTCGATCTCGATGTGCGCGAGGGGGAGACCTTGAGTCTCGTCGGCGAGTCGGGCTGCGGCAAGACAACGACCGGACGGGCGATCCTGCGCATCTACCAGCCTACCGCCGGCTCGATCGTCTACCATCCAAAATCCGGCGAGCCCGTCGATCTCGCGACCTTGAGCACCCGCGAGCTCAAGCCCTTCCGGCGCGAGATCCGGATGATCTTCCAAGATCCGCAATCATCCCTCAATCCCCGCCTCACCGTCTTGGACATCGTCGGGCAGCCCCTGAAGGTCAACAAGGTCGCCAGAGGCAGCGAATTGGAAGATCGAGTCGCGACGCTCCTGCGCAAGGTAGGCCTCAGGCCGGAATACATCCGCCGTTATCCGCATGCCTTTTCGGGAGGCGAGCGTCAGCGCATCGGGATCGCCCGGGCGCTTGCGCTCAATCCTCGCCTCGTGGTGGCGGACGAGGCCGTGTCGGCGCTTGACGTCAGCGTACAGGCCCAGACCCTGAACCTGCTCCAGGACCTGCAGGACGAGTTCGGTCTCACCTATCTCTTCATCGCGCACGACCTGTCGGTCGTTGAACACATCTCCGACCGGGTCGCGGTCATGTATGTCGGCCGCATCGTCGAGCAGGCCCGGACCGAGGACCTCTTTGCCGCGCCGCGGCACCCCTATACGGAAGCGCTCCTGTCGGCGGTGCCGATTCCGGATCCGAGACTGCGGCGGGCCGGCGGCCGCATCCGACTTCAGGGCGAGGTGGCCGACCCCGCTCGACCACCCCCGGGCTGCGCCTTCCACCCTCGCTGCCGCTACGCGACGGAGCGCTGCAAGGTGGAACCGCCACCGCTGCGGGATCTGGGTGGCGGGCATCTCTCGGCCTGTCACTATGCCGAAGAGCTGACGTTGCGCGGTGTCTTGCCCAAGGCCGCCTGAGCCCGAGCGATCCATTCCCTCCGACCCGCTGCCTCTGGCGGGTTCTCGCCTGAAGCATCGAGTCCGCCGCATGAGAATTCAGAATATCCGGGTCATCGTCACCTGCCCGGGCCGGAACTTCGTGACTGTGAAGATCGAGACCGACGAGGGCCTGACCGGCATCGGCGATGCGACCCTCAACGGGCGTGAGATGGCGGTCGTGGCCTACCTCGAGGAACATGTGATCCCTTGCCTCATCGGCCGGGATCCGCATCAGATCGAAGATATCTGGCAGTATCTCTACCGTGGCGCCTATTGGCGCCGTGGGCCGATCACCATGTGCGCGATCGCCGGCATCGACACGGCGTTGTGGGACATCAAGGCCAAGGCCGCAGGAATGCCGCTGTACCAGCTCCTCGGGGGCGCCTCGCGCACGGGCGTCCTCTGCTACAGCCATGCGCAAGGGACGACGATCGAGGAGACCGTCGAGGCCGTGGCCCAGCGCAAGGAGCAAGGTTTCCTGGCGATCCGGGCCCAGAGCGGCATCCCCGGTCTGCCAAACGTCTATGGCACCGGCAACTTCGCGCCCTCCAACAACGCCGTCACCGACAGCTTGCCGCGGGAGGAGATGTGGTCGACGTCGCGCTACCTCGATCACGTCCCGCGGCTCTTTGCGCGGCTGCGCGAGGAGTTCGGCTTCGACCTCCACCTCCTCCACGACTCGCACCATCGACTCACCCCGATCGAGGCCGCCCAGCTCGGCAAGGCCCTCGAACCTCACCGGCTGTTTTGGCTCGAAGACACGGTGGCAGCAGAACTGCAGGAGGGCTTTCGTCTCATCCGCCAGCATACGACGACGCCCTTGGCTGTCGGGGAGGTCTTCAACACGATCTGGGATGCCCGCGTTCTGATCCAGGAACAGCTCATCGACTACATCCGCACCACGGTGGTGCATGCCGGTGGAATCACCCACCTGCGCCGAATCGCGGATTTCGCCGCCATCTACGGCATTCGCACCGGCTGCCACGGCGCCATGGACATGTCGCCCGTTTGCCTCGGAGCCTGCCTGCATTTCGACCTGTGGGTGCCGAATTTCGGCATCCAGGAATATACCCCTTATCTTGACGAGACCCTGGAGGTGTTCCCGCGTGCCTGGTCCCTGACGGACGGCTATCTTCATCCGGGCGAAGCTCCAGGACATGGCGTCGAGATCGACGAGGCGGCTGCAGCGAAGTACCCGTATCGGCGGGCCTATCTTCCGGTGAATCGATTGGAGGATGGGACTCTATGGCACTGGTAGGCGGAAGCATGGATGAGCCGTCATCTCCCTTAAGACCGCGAATCTTCGGCTAATGCAGCCTTAACGATATGGAACCCGAACATAGTATCGGCACTTCTGTTCCAGCGGCGGCGGGACCTGCGCCCCAGCCTGGGAGGGCCGCGCTCGTGGAGATTTCGGGGCCCTTTCGCGGGGCAGCGCTTGGCGTCGCGATTGCGGTCGTCGGAAACTTCATGTTCACGACAAGCGACGCGATCGTGAAGACGTTGAGCGCGCGCTATTCCATCTTTCAGATCATCGCGATGCAGGTCGCCTTCGCCTGCATACCTCTCTTCATCATGTTGAGGCGAGAGGGAACCCTGGCGCATCTGCGGGTCCGTCATCCTGTCCTCGTCTTCCTGCGGGGCTTCATGGCGGGCCTCGGGACGCTTCTCGGCTTTTACGCTTTCTCGGTTCTGCCTCTGGCGGATGTTTATTCCATCGCGTTCTGCGCACCGCTCGTCGTGACTCTTGCCTCCATCCCGATACTGGGAGAGCAGGTTGGAATCCGTCGCTTCGCCGCGGTGTTCGTCGGCTTTCTCGGCGTCCTCGTGATGGTGCAGCCAGGTTATGTGGAGCTGTCCCTCGGCCATCTCGCGGCGTTCGGCAGTGTCTTTACCAGCGCCACGGTGCTCCTCATCGTGCGTCGCATCGGGCGCGAGGAAGACCGGGGCGTGATGGTGTCGGCCGTGATGCTCGGCCTTCTTGCAGCCAGCGTCCCGCCGCTCGTGTTCGTCGGCCAAGTTCCGCTCTGGCGCGATGTCGGTCTCGTCGCGTGTTCGGGGCTGATCATGGGGTCGGCGCAGTTCGTCAACCTGGAGGCACTCCGACGCGCACCGATCGCGAGCGTGGCCCCGATGCAGTACACGATGCTGATCTGGGCCCTGATCTACGGCACCGTGATCTTCGGCGATCCGGTTCGGACCAACGTGCTTCTCGGCGCCGCTATCGTGATCGCCTGCAGCCTATACATCATGCACCGGGAGCGGGTGCGAGCCCGCATGAAGGTCGAGAACACCGCTGATGCCGGCCTGCCACAGCCCTGATCGGTTACCAGTTGGTATGGGAGCCGTCCCGCCGGCGCAGGTGCGGTGCCTCCCAATAGCGGAATTCCTGACGGGCGAGGCGCTCTTCGTCGACTTCCACCCCGAGCCCGGGCATGTCGGACACGACGAAGGCCGAGCCCTCGAGACGCGGCTGGACCGGGAAGAAGTCCGAATCGTCGAAACCGAGATGCCGCTCGGCCGGGGTGTTGCGGCATTCGAGCCACGAGAAGTTCGGCACGGCCGCCGCAAAGTGCACAGAGGCGGCGGTGCAGACAGGCCCGAGCGGGTTGTGGGGCATGAGATCCACGTAATGGGCTTCGCTCCAGCCCGCGACTTTCATGGCCTCCGTAAACCCGCCAACATTGCAGATGTCGATGCGATTGAACTCGTGCAGCCCCCGCTCGATGTAAGGCAGGAACTGCCATTTCGACGAGAATTCCTCACCGATCGCGAAGGGCACGTTCGTGAGCTTACGCAGCTGTTCGTAGGCCTCCGGGGTTTCGTCCCGGATCGGCTCCTCTAGGAAGTCGAGAGTGCCGGAGGGCATCTTCTGGCAGAACGATGCTGCCTCTGCGATCGAGAGGCGGTGGTGATAGTCGACCCCAAGCACGACCTCAGGGCCCAGCTCCTCCCGTGCCTTCACGCACCAATGCGCGGTCTTGGCGACGGACTCGCGGGGCTCGTAGGTGTCCTTGTTCTCATGGTCCGCGCAGGAAAGGCGGAAGCAGGTCCAGCCGTGTTCCATGAGAAGACGCCCCTGCTCGATCATCTCGGGGCCCGGCGCCGCGAAGGTCGTCGCGAAGGTAGGGATGCGGTCGCGATGCTTGCCACCCAGCAGTTGATAGACCGGCACGCCCAGAGCCTTGCCCTTGATGTCGTGAAGCGCAATGTCGATCGCCGAGATCGCAGCCACCAGGACGCGGCCGCCCTCGAAGTATTGACTGCGGTACATCTCCTGCCAGAGCGCCCCGATCCGCATGGGATCGCGGCCGACCAGGAACTGGCTGTAATGGTCGATGGCGCCCATCACGGCCTTCTCGCGACCGGACAGGCCAGACTCGCCCCAGCCGAAAATCCCCTCGTCTGTCTCGACCTTCACGAGGAGCTGATTGCGGATCCCGATCCAGGCCACGAGCGGGCGAAGGGCGGTAATCTTCATGGGTCAGCTCACATCCTTGTTGGACTTGCGGCGGGAGGGTGTCGGGGCCGGTTCCGGCGCTTTCCGAGCTTTAGCCTTGCGGCCGGGGGCAGCGGCGGTGCGGCCCCGAGCATCGCGCTCGCGGCTCTGGGTGCTGCCGCGGGCCGGGGCGGTCCAGAGATGGGCCTCCCGGTCGAGGGCGTCGGCGGCGTGACGGGCGCGTGCCAGCATGGCGCTGGAGATGTGCCTGGCTTCCTCAGCGCGCCCGCCTTGGATGGCGAGCGCCAATGCCGTGTGGATTGCCGGATTGGGATCGTAGGCATGCTCACCCGCAATCGAGTTCAGGCTTGCCGCGAATTGCGCCCGCAGCACGACTTCAAGTGCGCGGCGGAACCCGCTGAGCAGTGCGTTGTGGGTGGCAGCGAGAACCGCCAGGTGGAGAGCCACATCGATCTCGACGGCCTCCTCTGCGGGCACCGTTTCGAGGCGGCGGGCGAGGGTGAGGATATGGGCCGCTTCCTCGGGCGTGGCACGTTCTGCTGCCAGGGCGGCAGCATTGGGCTCGATGAAGGAGCGCAACTCGGATACGTCGCGCAGGAAGCGGGTATAGTTGCGCCGATCGGCAAGATGCCAGGCGAGCACATCGGGATCGAGCAGGTTCCACTCGGAGCGTTCGCGGACGCTCGTACCGTAGCGGCGGGCGGTGCGAATGAGCCCCTTGCCAGCTAGAACCTTGACGGCTTCGCGCAGGGCGTTGCGTCCGACGCCGAGCTCTTCGGCGAGTTCACCTTCATGCGGCAGCTTCGAACCTGGCGACCAGCGCCCTCCTGCGAGTGCCAAGCCCAAGGCATTCACGGTTTCACGGACGACGCCATTCGGCAGCGAGCCACCCGCACGGCTCAGGAATTCCCGCCACGATCCATTGTCGGTCTCGTCAACGCGTGCGTGAGGCTCCATTAACACCACCTTTCCATTTGTATTTATAGATCCCATCTAGGATCATGTCGTCAATAGGAGCCCTGTCCTCCGGGCTCAACGGAGGAGCAGAGCTCGGATTCGGGGCAGAGGATGAGCGAGATCTGGCAGGCCCTCGATATCATTGCCAGGTTTTCGACGCTTGCGGTCCTACCGCCCTGCATGAGCGTCCTCGGCGTGGGTACCCTGCCGGCACTCTCCACCTCTGGCTCGCGACCTTTCTCCCCGTCAACCACAATACCTGCGCGGGGTTGAGCCAACTTACGCCGGCCGTCCTCGATGCTGCGGATGGCGTGGGCATGACCCCGTGCGGATGCCTGCGGCGGGTCGAACTGCCCGATGCCGCTCCCGTTCTCTTTGGGGGCTCAGCACAGCTGTGTCTGTGAACATCGCCACGGCCCCGCTCGCGTCGCTGGTCGGCGGCGGTGGGTTCAGCGACCTGATCTTTGCCGGCATCCAGCGTTATGATCCGGTTATGCTGCTCGCTCGAGCGTAGATCTGAGTGAGGTGGATCCGGCTCTCGTCAAGGAAACGCGTCACAGCGAAGACGAGAGCCGATTCCACCTGAGTGCAAACAGCTCTAGCGCCCTCGCCATCGCGGGTCTGGCTCTTGCGGCAGATGGAATGCTCGCAAGTCCGCAATATGCGATCGTCCAAAGAGCTGTCCCCGAGGCACATCGACGGGCCTGAGCTCCGCTCAGTGGCAAACTCGGTCCGGTCGTCAATGGGAAGAAGGTGCCATTGTCGCGGCACAGCCTCGCAGGCGTCAGCCTTTCACCGATCCTGCCGTCATGCCCTGGACAATGAAGCGCTGAGCCAGGAAGTACAGGACCATCAATGGAACCGAGGACAGAACGGCGCCAGCCATGAGTGGACCCCATGGCAGCACATCGCTTGTGATCAGATAATTGAGGGCAAGCGGTGCCGTTCGGCGCGACTCGGACGTGATCAGCACCAGAGCGAGAAGCAACTCGTTCCAGGCACCCGTGAACGTGAAGATCGCAACGGCGGCAAGCCCCGGAGCCGATAGCGGCAGCACGATACGGAACAGGGCTCCAAGGCGGCTCAGCCCGTCGATCATGCCCTGCTCCTCGAGTTCGCGGGGCACGGCGGCGAAGTACGCCTGCAACATCCATGTGCTGACGGGAAGCGAGAATGTAAGATAGACGAGGATCAATCCATGGAGCGTATTCCCGAGTTGAAGCCGGGCAACCAGGATCGAGAGTGGGATGAAGAGTAGGGACGTGGGGGTGAGATATGCAAACAGAATAAGACGACCAAAAAGGCCTTTGAAACGGTAGCGGAAGCGCACCATCGAATATGCCGCCAGTGACGAGACCACGAGCGAGATGAGTGTCACCGTCGATGCCACGACAAAGCTATTGCGGATGGCGACGAGGAAATCCTTGTCCTCGATGAGGATCCGGTAGTTCGCTTCGGTGAAAACCTGAGGCCAAAGCGAGGGCAGCCGAAAGATCTCTCGAGGGAGCTTGAGGGACGTAATCACCATCCAGTAGACCGGGAACAGGACGAAGAGGAGTGCGAGCACCATCACGCCCACGATCGCGAGCTTGGCGATAACATTGCGCACCACGGCTCCCGCCTCGCTCCTCATTGCACCATCCTGTTAGTTCTCATCGCTTTGCATGAGCGACGTGGTGACGAAAACGAGGATGAGGAGGGCTGGGAGCATGGCGACGGAAACAGCTGCTGCCTCTCCGATGCGCTGTGTCTGCATGCCGAAATACGCCAACACGGGAAAGACCATGGTGGCGTCCGAAGGGCCACCCTGTGTTAGGAGCCAGACGCTCTCGAAGGAGTTTGCCGTCCAGATCGAGGAGAGCAGGGTCGTGATGATCACGACCCTCTTGATCCCCGGCCATGTGACGGCTCGAAAGCGCTGCCATGCATTGGCGCCATCGACGCGAGCGGCCTCGTAGAGTTCGGCGGGTATCGTCTGCAGCGCCGCCAGGATGCTGACAAACCAAAACGGAAAGCCACGCCAAACAGAGGCGGTGATGACAGCGGGCATAGCTGTCGAACGCTGGCCAAGCCAATCGATGATCTCGGGATAAAGACCCGTCTTCGTGAGGACCAGATTGATGCCGCCCCCTATGGGCTGATAGAGGACCCGCCAGGTCAGGAAGGCCACGAAGGCCGGCATCGCCCATGGAAGCATCAGAACCGAGCGAAACAACCCGCGGGCGGGAATGCGCTGATTGACGAGGAGGGCCAGTCCAAGTCCGATAGCCAACTTGAAAACGTCGCTCACGACGACCAAAACGATCGTGTTCCAGATCGCACTATTGAAGACGGGAGATTGTGCGAGATAGCGGAAGTTCGCGAGTCCAATCCATTCGGCGGTGCCTCCTACGACGAGGTTCGTGAAGGACACATAGATCGCATACAGGAGCGGGTAGCCGACCAATCCGGCGAGGAGGGCCACCACTGGCAATACGAGAGTGTAGGCGAAGAGTTGCTGCTGGGCTTCCGCTGATAGGCGCGGCTCGCGATCCGGCGATCTTTCCTGGCTGCCGGCCTGGAGCGTCCTGGGCGGAAGCCCAGGCTTAGCCGGCGCCTGGTTGGATTCGACGGTTCTCATGGCGCGCACTCCATCATGCGGTCGGCCGGCTGAACGTCACAGTCGTTCAAGAGGTGAACTGAGAGGCGCACGACGTCAATGCGGCGAGAACCCGTGCCGATCGGTAGCGGCACGGGTCGTTCCGCCTATTTGTATTTGTCGTAGATGGCCTGAGTCTGAGCCTGCGCCTCGTCCATGGCGCGGTCGAGGTCCCAATTGTCGATCACGACCCGCTGGGCCATCTTGGGAACCACGAAGTTGTTCCACATGTCGGCATAGGCGGCGTTATAGACATCCGGGTAGCCGGGGGCGGTTCCCTTCTGGACCAAATCCAAGAGGCCGGACAGGATCGGATCCTGCGTAAAGCCCTTGAACTTGGCCTGGTCCTGCAAGGCGGGACCGTAAATCGCAGCATCGTAATAGGCATTCATGAAGGCAGGCTGGGCCAGATGCTCGATGAGGGCCTTGGCGGCGTCCGGATTCTTGGACGATTTCGGGATCGCACGCACCTGCGGCTGAAGTGGCGAGACGACGCCCTTCGGGCCTCCTGGCAGAGATGAATAGGCTGTGGCCTTATAGAGTTCGGGGTCCTGAGTTCGCGCAGCGATGCCGACGGAACCCGTATTGGCGATGAAGACCGCTTGGCCCGCGAGATAGGCCTGGTTATCGCCCGCTCCATCCCAGGTGGTATTGCCGGGCGGAAACACTTTCTTGTCCCAAGCATCTTTCACCCAACGGAGATACTCTCGGGTTTCGGCCGACTTGATCGCGGCCTTGGTGCCGGTGTCATCTGCGATGCGCCCACCGAAGGATTGCAGAGCCGAGACCTGGACATTGCCGTCGCCGACGTTGGAGAGAGCAAGCCCAAGCCCGAACACCGGAGACTTCGTGACGGCTGCAGCCTGTTGGACGAGTTCTTGCCAAGTAGCGGGTGCCTTCTCGAACCCGGCCGGTTTGAGCAGGTCCGTGCGCCGCAGGAGCAGGTTCCCCGAAACGCCGAACGGAATGCCCGTACGCCCGCCGGCCACCTTACTGGTGTCCGTCGCCGAAGCCACGGGCGCGAACCAGCCACCGTGGGCCTTGCCGATCGAGTCGTAGACGTCGTCCACGTTGAGGAACGCCCCCTGCCTCGAGAGCACCATGAGGAGATCGAGACTCATGTCGAGGGCGTCCGGCATGGTGTTCGACGCGATCGCCGCCGATACCTTCTGGACGGTCTCGTTCTGATTGATCATCACGACCTCGGTCGTGATTCCATTCTGCTCACCCCAGGCCTTCACGGTTTCCTGGAGGAGCTTGTTGGCTTTGTCCGAGAAGATGAGGCCGCCCCAATACGTGATCTTCGAACCCTTTTGCAGGACGTAGGGTGCGGCCTGTGCTCCGGAGACGCGACTGGCTCCAAGGAGGGCAGCGCCTCCCACCGTCGCTTGAAGAACGTTTCGTCTCGTCCACGAACCTTGATGAGCCATCTGTTTCCTCCCTTGAAAACTGGATTCTCGGCTGTGTCGTGCCGCCGCGGGCTCACAACTGCCCGTCTTGTTCGGCGGTCCCTGCTCTCAAACTATCGCGCGTGCGTCGAAGCTGCTTTGGGCGAGAGATGCGATGCCATCTGCATCAATCCTTGCATGTAGCCGATCGCGTGAGCGCGGCCACGGTGGTTCCAGTCCGTATCGTCGTCCATATGCGGAACGTGGTCGTCGAGCAGGAATCCCGTAAAGCCGTTTTGCCTCAAGAGCATGAGGGCTTCGGCAGGGTCGAAGTTGCCCTCGCCGATGAAGCACTCCTGGAAGTTCGGCACGGTACCCTGCACGTCTCGAAAATGCACGTAGAAGATCTTACCCTTGGGGCCGAAAAACTCGATCATCTCGCGAACGTTCTTTGCGCCGCCCGGCATCTCGGAACAGCAACCCAGGCACAGATCGAGCCCCCAGGCGGGGCTTGCAGGATTGAGTTCATAGGCTCGCTTGAATCCCTCCGGTGATCCGAAGATGCGTGCAACGCCACCCAGCATGGGCACCGGCGGATCGTCAGGATGGAGCGCCATCTTGACACCTGCCTCTTCTGCAACCGGAAGCACAGCCTGGATGAAGTATGTGTAGTTGTCCCACATCTGCTCGGCTGTGATGACGGCCTCGCCCTGGCCATAGAGGGGCATGGCCTCCTGCCGACCCAGTGTCGTCGGCAGGAACTCGCGCCATTCGTCTTTGCTCGTCGCCCCGTCGACAACGGCCATGTCAAACTTTGTGCAGCCGGCGCCGCCCCGGCCTGGGGCAAATCGCTCGGTGCGCCAAACGGAATTTGGGATGAAATGGAAGCCCAGGATCGGGATGCCGGCTCGTCCCACGTTCCTGAGTGTGGTCCGGTAGTGTTCGATCTGTTCGTCCCGACCGGGCAGACCGAGCATGGCCTTGTGGTAGAAGTGGACGGGCACGTTCTCGATGGCCTCGAGCACGAGGTCGTACTCCCTGCACCTGTCCACGAGGCCTCGGAGATTCCTTTCGTTCCAGTGCGTGTCGCCGGGAATGACCGGTGTATTCAGCTGCACCCCCTTGACGCCGATCTGAGCGGCGTAGCGGAGCTTTTCGTCGGTGAGTTCGTTGAATTGGCCCACGGCGATCCGCATTCCGGCATCAAGCATTTGCTTCGCTCCCGACGTTGCAATCAACGGGTAATCAAACTTGACCAACTCCCTCCGTTCTACAGTGTAGAACAGGTTCTATATTCTGCCCTGATCTTTCTGAGCCATCGGGGCCGTGTCAAGAGGCTCACATCCCGAGCAACGCTGCGCGAGGAACAAGCGCGCTCCAAAACGGGCTTGCCGTTTGGGTTGTCTCGCGGAAGCGCCTCATTCGGGCGGCGTGCTGGCGGTCGGCACAGACACAAGAGGACTCCCGCAGATGCCCTTGATGGAGCGTGACCGTCAGCAGCCAAGGAGGTTACGGTGGGATTGACTGGGGACCAGGTTGAGACGTCGTTTCCTGTAACGACCTTTATCCAAGACAGTAAATCCGTTGTCCTAGGGCGCATCTCTCACGCGAATATGGGCATCGTCCCGTCAGACGATCGGCCGCCAGCGGCGGCTGTCGCGGGCGAGCAGGACGTCGGCCTCGTTTGGCCCGACACTACCAGCCGCATAGAAGGCGGGTTCGCTCGGACGATCGGCCCAGGCTTCGAGGATCGGTTCCACAACCCGCCAGCCCGCCTCCGCGTTGTCGGCGCGTTGGAATCGGGTAGCATCACCGATCATGGCGTCGTAGATGAGCGTCTCGTAGCCGGTCTTCGGTTCCGCGGAGAAGTAATCCGCATAGTTGAACCGCATCTCCACATCGCCGATCCGCATGGCGGGACCGGGCACCTTGGCCCCGAAATGAAGGGTGACGCCCTCGTCCGGCTGGAGGTGCAGGATCAGGTCGTTGGCAGTCGGGCGCTCAACTGGCGTGTCGCGGAACAGCGCCAGTGGCGCCTGCTTGAAGCGGATCGCGACCTCGCTGCGGCGCTTGCGCAAGGCCTTGCCGGTCCGCAGATAGAAGGGCACGCCGGCCCAGCGCCAATTGTCGATGAGCAGCTTCATGGCGACATAGGTCTCGGTGCGTGAATCGGGCGCGACGTTCGGGGCCTCACGATAGGCCTCGATTGGCTGACCCCGTACGACGCCGGCCTCGTACTGCCCGCGCACCACGTTCTGCTCCACATCCGTCGCCGACATCAGGCGGACGGCGTCGAGAACCTTGGCCTTCTCGGCCCGGACGGCTTCCGCCGCGAAGCAGCTTGGGGACTCCATCGCGACAAGGGAGAGCACCTGAAAGAGATGGTTCGGCACCATGTCGCGCAGGGCCCCGGTCGTCTCGTAGAAGGCGCCCCGACGCTCCACGCCGACCGTCTCGGCGACGGTGATCTGGACATGATCGACGTGATCACGGTTCCAAAGCGGCTCGAACATGCCGTTCGCGAACCGAAGTGCGAGGATGTTCTGAACCGTCTCTTTCCCGAGATAATGGTCGATCCGATAGATCTGGCCCTCGTCGAGGACGGCCAGCAGCTGGCGGTTCAAGGCCCTAGCGCTGGCGAGATCATGACCGAAGGGCTTCTCGACGATGACCCGGCGCCACGCCCCATCGCCCTCTGCACTGAGACCTGCTCCGGCGAGAGACGCCGCGATCGTCGCGAAGGCTTTGGGAGGAGTTGCGAGATAGAACAGGCGGTTGCCCCCCGTTCCAAGGTCCGCTTCGATCTCGACGAGGAGTCGTTCGAGATGGGCATAGGTCTCGGGATCGTCGAAAGTGCCCGGACTGTAATAAAGGCGTTCCTTGAGCCAGCTCCACCGAGCCGGGTCGACGGCTCCGGTGGCAAACTGCTTGAGGGCCTGCTCGATCTGCTCCCGAAAACGATCGTGGCCCAGAGGGGAGCGGGCCACCCCGACGACTGCGAAGCGCTCCGGCAGTAAGCCGGTCTCAAAGAGGTTGTAGAGAGCGGGCGCGAGCAGCCGCTGCGTGAGATCGCCCGAGGCGCCGAACACGACGAGGACGCAGGGCGGAGCCGGTTTGGTCGAGGGCTGGCGCTGGTACGGCGGCCGCGCCATAACCGCCGCGCCGCTCACGGCTGCTTCCCCGCATCCGATGTCGGCTCGACATGGCCGCCGAAGCCTTTGCGCATCGCGGAGAGCATCTTCTCCGCAAAGGTATGGTCCTGCCGCGAACGGAACCGTGCATATAGCGCCGCGGAGAGCACATCGGCTGGGACCGCTTCGGCAACGGCTGCGAGGATGGTCCAGCGCCCTTCGCCCGAATCCTCCACGTGCCCCGAATAGCCCTCGAGCGCCTCGTCGGCCGCAAGCGCCGCCGCGCTCAGATCAAGCAACCACGACGACACCACGCTGCCGCGGCGCCAGACCTCGGCGATATCCGCGAGGTCGAGGGCGAGGCGCTCTTCCTCCGGGAGCGCTGTGCTCGCCGCGTTCCTCAGGATGTCGAAGCCCTCCGCATAGGCCTGCATGAGCCCGTACTCGATCCCGTTGTGGATCATCTTCACGAAGTGGCCGGCTCCGTGCGGGCCTGCGTGCAGATAGCCCCGCTCTGCTCGGGGATCGCGGTCCTCGCGACCTGGGGTGCGCGGCACGGCGCCGAGCCCCGGCGCAAGGGTCGCGAAGATCGGGTCCAGACGCTGGACGATCCGCTCGTCCCCTCCGATCATCATGCAATAGCCTCGCTCGAGGCCCCACACGCCTCCGCTCGTTCCGACATCCACATAGTGAATCCCTCGTTCGGAGAGGCTGCGAGCACGCCGGATGTCGTCTTTCCAGAACGAGTTGCCGCCGTCGATCACGGTATCATCTGGGGAGAGGCAGGCGCCGAGCCGGTCTACCATCGCCTCTGTGATCGCGCCCGCCGGAAGCATCACCCACAGATTCCGCGGTCGCGCGAGCCTTGCGACGAGAGCTTCGACGGACGGCTGCCTCTGCCCCATCGTCCGACAGCCTCCGCATGGCCGACTCGTCCCGATCGAAAGCCACGCAAGTGTGCCCGCCGCGAAGGAGGCGCCGGACGATGTTGCTGCCCATGCGTCCGAGACCAATCATCCCAAGCTGCATGCCAGGTCCCCCGAGTCGCATCGTGCCGGAGCAGCACGCATGGAGCGCGCCAGATCCTCAAGATCCAGGCGCCGGCCGCACCATACACCGCAGGACCGACCTCGTCATGCAGACCTTCGACCCGACACAGACTTTACGGAGCATGGAGCCATTACCCCTGCTCATCCCTTCTTCGGCCTGATGATGGCACCCGTGATGCTCCATGAACCAGCCGCCTGCGCGATGATCAAAGTGATCGTGTCGTTGTCCGCTCCGTTGCCGACCCAAAACACCCTGTCTGAGTCTTGCGAGCGAAGGATGAGCACGCACTGCCTAGGGGGGAGCTCCGGAGGTCTTCCAACTTGAATCCGCTGGGGAAATCAGGCGCGTGAACCCTCGTGCCGCAAATCGCACGGCAACGGTCGGTGCGGTTCGGAGCTGGGCTGCATGCCCTCACCTGATCGCTCGCAACGCCACTGCGGTGCTTGGTTTGGGGCTGGCGGAGGATTTGTTCTCACCCACGTCGGACGAAAGCAGCACCATCCTGGCTGCGGATCCCGCCCTGAGCACTCAGGCCGCCGCTAACGTGAACGGAGCCGACGGGTGTCTCTAGCCGGCTCACATCCGAGCGCTACTTTCCGGTCGACGCTGCTTTCTCGCAAGGCGAGCGATGCAACCACCCCGGGAGGAAACGATGAAATGCCTCGGGTGTCTCGCGGCCTTACTGACGGTCTACAATGGTGCTGCCTTAGCCCAGAATACCCTTCCCCAAGTCAACGATGCGGATTTCAGGTCTGCTCAGGCCGCCCCTCAGGAGCGCCTGCGCGTCACCCCGAATACAGGGCGCGCCAAGAACGTGATCCTGTTCGTCGGCGATGGCATGGGCATTTCCACGGTCACGGCCGGTGCATCTACGAGGGGCAAAGACGCGGAGTGGACGGAGAGTCGAACTCTCTGACTAGGGAGCGCATACCGTACGCCGCACTGTCCAAGACCCACACCCATGACGCTCCAGTCACTGACTAGGCGCCCACGGCAGTGGCGATGGTATCGGGGGTCAAGACCCGCAACGACGTCGTTGGCGTCAACAGCGAGGTCGAGATTAGTGATTGTGCAGGCTCTAAGGGTAGGGAGATCATTTCCTTGGCGGCCATGGCCGAACGAGCCGGACAGGCCACAGGCGTTGTCACAACGGCGCGAATTACACAAGCAACGCCTGCTGCCATGTACTCCCACTCGCCTCATCGAGAAGGGGAGGGTGACGCCAACATGCCGCCAGAGGCGATCGCTGCTGGATGTAAGGACATCGCTCAGCAACTCGTCACCTGGTCCCATGGCGACGGGTTCAAGGTCATCCTCGGCGGCGGGCGTGATCGCTTCTTGCCGACAACGGCGGATGATCCCGAGGACAAGGATCGCAAGGGCTCGCGCAAGGATGGTCGAAATCTGATCCAGGAATGGCAGAACCGATACTCCAACAGCGGAGCGTTTCTCTGGAACAAGGAGCAGTTCGACAAGATCAGCGCCGGCACTCCGCGTGTTCTCGGTCTCTTCGAGTGTTCGCACATGTGCTACGAGGCTGATCGGACGAAGGACAATGGAGGCGAGCCGTCGCTTGCCGAGATGACCACCAAGGCCATCGACATGCTCTCGGCCAACCCCGAACGGCTTTTTCCTCATGGTCGAGGGCGGCCGTATCGACCACGCTCACCATGATGGTAACGCCGACCGCTCGCTGGAGGACATGGTTGCCTTCGATTATGCCGTCAAAGCAGCGCTCGAGAAGATCAACATGGCCGAGATGCTGGTCATCGTGACGGCCGACCACAGCCACGTCTTCACCATTGCCGGTCACCCGAAGCGCGGCAATCCAATTCTTGAAACCGTTGTGGTAGTCGACGGCAAGCCTAAACTCGACAAAGACGGGAGGCCTTTTACCACGCTTGGCTACGCCAATGGTCCCGGAGCGGTGAAAGAAGGAGAGGCGCGCGCTGCGCCGACCAACACGACCGCTCCGGACTATAAGCAGCAGTCTCTGGTTCCCCTCGAGAGCGAGACGCATGGTGGGGAGGATGTGGCGATCTTTGCTGGCGGCCCCCGGGCGCACCTCTTCGCAGGTGTGGTGGAGCAAAACTAGATCTACCACGTGATCGACCACGCCACGAAGCTCGGCGAACGCTCGGGTCTGCGAGCCTCGGCTCGATAGCGGACGATGCCCAGGCGGGTGATCGAGGAAGGATCACCCGCTCTACCGAGGCCTGCCGAGGAGGTGGCCATGCGGTGCAGACGCGGTGAGTTCCGCACAAGGTGAGACCGAGGATACTGGAAGGCCGCCAAGACTGAAGCGGTAGCCTAAGCGGCTGAGGCCCTCTTCAGCCGAGAGTGTCCGAAAGCCTTGGGCTTAATTCGGGTCAATCAGAGTCGTCGACAAGTGTGCCGATCAGATGAAGCAACGCCTGCTGTTTCGGACCATCGCGCTCGCTGCAGAGAGAGGACGCAACCTCGATCTGGCTCACATGGCGACCTGAGGCACCGTTCGTCGATCGTCGGACCAAGATCTCATGAACGCCACCTACCGGGCCAAGTACCAGCGGCCACCTCGCGAACCGGCGGAGGGCTCTCTCGTCTCGATGCTCACGAACAGCCCTCCTGCCGATCGCTACCCGATGCCGTGGAGGCGTAAACGGTGCCCGCTCAATAGAAACCGATCGCGCGCTGCATCGCCTGCGCGAAGTGTGCCTCCAGTGCGGCCTCCGCCGCTGCAGCGTCTCGAGCAGAGCATGCGCTGATGATCTTGAGGTGTTCATTCATTGTTCGAATGACAACGGGCCAGGAGAGGCGGTATTCGCGGTCGAGGCGAATGAGATGAACAAAGCTTTGGGCTTGCTGGTAGGCACGATCTATCATTGGATTCTTCAGAACACTGATGACCTCGAGATGGAAAGCCCAATCAACTTTCTCGATGTCGCGGGCTTGCTGAACACTCAGTTCTTGCCCTCCAACGTCCGCAATAATCTTGCGATGTCGAGCCTCCAACGCGTCGATCTGTGACCGCGGCGCCATCTCGGCAAAGCTGCGGATCGCCGCGCGCTCCAGCACGAGGCGCAGCTGGTAGCTGTGGCGTACGAGATCGAAATCCGGCTTGCGCAGCTCGATGCCGGACCGCGCGTGGATGGTAAGCCAGCCCTCCGTCTGCAGGACCCGCAAGGCATCCCTCAGTGGCCCAACCGGTATGTCCAAGAGCTTGACGAGTTCGCCTTGGGACACGAAGGCGCCGGGTTGGAGGCGCCTTTCGAAGAGAGCCTCCAGAAAGCGGATTCGTGCGGTGTCGCTCAGGCTGGTGCCCGTTCTGTTCTCCTGGCTCCCGTCCTCGGGATTGACGTTGTCAAACCCTGCCGTGAGGCGCGCGTCAACTTTTCGGGCCCTTGCAGTTTCGTGACTTCCTGATCTATCTTTCATGCGATCTCATATATCAGTCAGCGGACCTGATTGGGAAGATCGACCGGAGGAATGGATGCGCGTCGAAGGCTTCAGGCTTACCCGCTTCCAATATCGCCGTGATCGCGTGATCGGCGATAGCCAAGTGCACATCGCCTTCGCCAACTACGTCGCTGTGGAGCTGCTGGCCGACAATAAGCAATCCGGCCTCGGGTTCATGCTGAGCCTCTTTCATCCGCTTCCGGCCCTCGAAGAAATCGAGCGTGTGTTCCTCGAGGAGGTATGGCCATCCCTTGAAGGCCAGCCCCCCGCCGGCATCGTCCATCGCGTCACCCGCCCTCGGGGCGGGAACATCCGGGCATTCTCCCTACCGTTCGGAGAGGCCGTGAACCAAGCGCTGTGGGATCTTGCGGCCAAGGAGGTCGCCTTGCCCCTTTACCGCCTCCTCGGCGGTACGGACCCTCGGGTGCGCACCTATGCGAGCGGGCTCGACTTTCATCTCTCCGATGACGATTACGCATCTCTGTTCGCTCAGGCGGCAGAGCAGGGGTACCGAGGGTTCAAAATCAAGGTTGGCCATCCGGAGGTCGCATGGGATCTGAACAGGCTTGCCTTGCTCAAGAAGGCCACCGGCGGTCGTGGTCCAGTGATGGTGGATGCCAACGAGGCGTGGTCCCCCCGCGAGGCCGTGCGTCGCCTCGATATTTATCGGCGAGCGGGTTTCGATATTCTCTGGGTCGAAGATCCCTGCCTGCGCGACGATTTCGACGGCTTGCGAGAGATTCGCGCCGACGCTCCTTGGGTTCATGTCAATTCGGGCGAGTACCTGGACCTTAGAGGGAAGCGCAAGCTGATCGAGGCGCGGGGCGTCGATCTCCTCAATGTGCACGGCCATGTGAGCGACGTGATGCGAGCGGGCTGGCTGGCCGCCGAGTACGGCATCCCGATCACGCTCGGAAACACCATGCTGGAAATCGGCGTCCACATGGCAGCCGCGCTGCCTGAGGCCGATTGGCTCGAATACAGTTTCCAGAACTACAACCATCTTGTCGAGGAGCCCGTTGTCATGCGGGACGGCTATGCCTTCGCGCCCGAACGACCGGGGCATGGCTTCGTGCTGAGCGAGACGGCCCGTCGCGATCACGCCTGTCCCGCCGTCCTCGCCCTCGACGATCTGCCGGAGGCCCCCGTCTCAAGCCCCATCACTCTGGCGGCCTGACCGCCCAATCCCAACAGGCCGAACAAGGCCGCACACCGTAACTTGGGAGGATCCGATTCATGCGGTTCAATCGTCGTCACGTTCTGGGAGGACTCGCCTCGACTCCATTCGCCGGGCTCTGGCCGGGTCCGGCCGCAGCGCAGAGCACGCGTTTGTCCTATTGGCACCACTTCACCTCCACAACCGAGTTCAAGGGGCTGGAGCGTGTCATGGCGCTCTTCAAGCAGAAGCACCCTGACATCGGCGTCACTCAGGAGAACATCCCAAACCCTGAATACATGTCGAAGATGACAGCGGCGGTGGTTGCGAATGCACGCCCTGATACCGGCATGGTGGTGGCCGAGCGCTCGAACGACCTCGTGGCTATGGGGGCGCTCACGGATCTCACAGACCGCATCAAGGCTTGGCCGCGCTTCGGCGAATACCCGGAGCAGGCCTGGAGGGGGGCATCCGTCAACGGCAAGATCTATGGCATTCCGGCGTTCACGTTCGTGGACTGGATGTACTACCGCAAGGACTGGTTCCAAGAGGCCGGAATCGCTCCGCCTAAGACAATGAAGGAGTTCGTGGAGGCGGCGATCAAGCTGTCGGATCCCGCGAAGAACCGATACGGTTTCAGCCTGCGCGGCGGCGCAGGCGGCTTCAAGTACGTGATCGACATGATCGAGGCCTGGGGCTCGCCGATCGTCGTCGACGGCAAGATGGCGATCGACAAGCCCAAGGCCGTCGAAGCCGTGACCGCCTATTCGGAATTGCTCACCAAGCACAAGGCTGTGCCGCCGAGCGCACCGAACGACGGCTTCCGCCAGATCATGGAGGCTTTCAAAACCGGGCAGACCGCGATGGTCTGGCATCATACCGGCTCGCTAACCGAGATGGTCGCAGCCCTCAAGCCTGAGCAGCTTGGCACGTTGCCGATGCCCGCAGGTCCGGCGCAGCACATTGCCCGGCTCACGTACCTCTTCAACGCCGTGATGAACACGGCGCGGATTGATCCAGGCTTCAACTGGATCTCGTTCTGGACCGAGCCCGAGCCGGCAATCGCATTCCTCGAGGAGACCGGATACTTCCCGTCTTCGCCCAAGATCGCTGCCGACGAGCGAATCGTGAAGAACCCACTCTATGCCGCTGCAGTCGAGACGACGAAGTTCGGCCGTCTGCCGCCGCAATTCGTCGGCGTCGCGGGATGGTCCGAGACTGTAGTCCTTCCCGAATTTCAGAAGGTCTTGGTCGGCCGTGCGACTCCCACGCAGGCCGTGGATGCGATGATGCAGGGTCTGCAGGCGGCTCTGTGACAAGCCCAGATCATTGGCGCGGGGAACGACCTCGCGCCATTTTCCTGCGGAGGTCGAGATGAGCGCCCTCAGCGCCGAGGAGGTCGCGGCCTACAAAGACCGTGGTATCCTTTTTCCTTATCCGGTTCTCACGGGAGCCGAGGTCGAAGCCGGACTCGCAGCTGTCGCCGGCATCGATGCGCAACCGGCGGATCGCCGCAAGAGTCTTCTCCTTCACAAGACCTACCTGGTTTCGAAGACCCTGGCTGATCTGTGCCGCAGCCCCGCAATCCTCGATCGGGTCGAGAGCCTGATCGGCGGCAACATCTATGTCTGGGGCGCGAACTTCTTTCTCAAGGAGCCACGATCCACCGCTTATGTGAGCTGGCATCAGGATGCCACCTACTGGGGGCTCGATCCCGCGGATGTGGTGACGGCCTGGGTCGCGCTCACCCTGAGCACGGTCGAGAGCGGCTGCATGCGGGTGGTGCCAGGGACCCATCGCGGCGACATCGTCCCTCATCGCGAGACCTACGCGGCCGACAATCTCCTCTCACGTGGGCAGGAGATCGCCGTCGACGTCGATCTCGATCAAGTCGTGGACGTGGTGCTGCGGCCTGGCGAGATGTCCCTTCATCACGTGAAGATCGCCCACAATTCCGAACCCAATCGCTCCGATCTGCGTCGGATCGGCTTCGCGATCCGCTACGTTGCTGCCCATGTGCGTCAATCGAATGGAGCGCGCGACCGGGCCATGTTGGTCCGGGGCTCGGATCGATGGGGGCATTTTGAGCCGGAGGATGGCGCCTCGGGCGAGTTCTTGGCCGAGGACCTCTCCCGCCATGCCAGATCCTGGGACGGCCCTCAGCCCGCTCGAGCGCCTGCGGTCAAAACGTCTGAGAGCATCGAACAGAGCGTAACCCGATGAAGATCACCGATATTCGCTGCTTTCTCATCGAGGCTGAGCCGCCGCCGCACCGGTTCCGTTGGCGCCGGGGATTGATGGGATCCCATGACGGGATCGCGCCGGGCACGAAGGGCGTCACCGCCATCATGCGCATGGAGACCGATGAGGGTGTTACCGGCGTGGTGGAACTCGAATCGTCGGCTCGCTACGCTCAGGCAGCCCTGACACTCACCGAACGGAGGTTGAAGAGCCTCATTGGAGAAGACCCCCGCAACACGGAGCACCTATGGCACCTCATGTGGGAAATCGATCGCATCGACGAGATGCACATGACCCATCTCGGCCTCGTCGACCTCATGGCCTGGGACATCAAATCCAAGGCGGCGCAGATGCCGATCTGGCAGATGCTCGGCGGCAACTCCCCGCGCGTTCCCGCCTACGCATCGACGGTCACCTGGGACACGATGGATGAGTATGAGCGCTACATCAAACAATGCATGGAGGAAGGCTTCACCGCGTTCAAGCTCCATGCATGGGGCGACGCCAAGGAGGATGCAAAGCTCTGCCGCAACCTGCGACGTTGGACGGGTCCCGAAGCAGACCTGATGTTCGACGGTTCCGCAGGATGGGACTATGTCACCTCCCTGTGGTTCGGCCGCGTCCTCGAGGAGTGCGGGTTCCTCTGGTACGAGGAACCCATGCGCGAATTCGAGCTCGGAAGCTATCGGAAGCTCTGCGACGCACTCGATATACCAGTGCTTGCTGCCGAAACCTCTGACGGCTGTCACTGGAACATGGCGACCTGGATCCAGATGGGCGCCCTCGACATGACGCGCGTGAACACCAATTTCAAAGGCGGCTTCACCGGTTCCATGAAGATCGCCCACCTCTCCGACAGCCATGGCATGCGCTGTCAGGTACACGGGATGAGTCTCGGCAATGCGCAGCTCTGCGCAGCGATCCGAATCAACGACTTCTACGAGCAGCTCGTCATCAACGAGGAGCAGATTAGGGATCTGAAGAACCTTGGGAAACTCGCCATCGTGGACGGCTACCTCAATGTCTCCGAAGCACCGGGTCTCGGCTACGAACCCGATTGGGCGTACATCGAGCGTGTCGCTGTCGCTTCGGCCTAGGACTTGATCATGAGTGTCTCTGCCAGCCTAGACAGCGCCAAGCCGTCCCCGCGGCGCTTCACGGGACTGGCCCGACTGTCGGAGAGCCGACGGTGGGCCTACTACCTGATCCTGCCCAGCCTCATCATGATCCTGGCGGTTGTGCTCTATCCAACCTTATGGGGCATGAGCCTGAGCTTTCGCGAGATGCGGCTGAACCGGCCCGATCTCGGAACAGGCTTCGTTGGGCTCAAGCATTATCAGACATTGTGGACCGATGCCGTCTTCTGGCTGTCCCTTCGGAATACCACGATCTGGGTGATAGGTGCATTGATCGGCGAGTTTCTACTCGGCCTGACAGCCGCGCTCCTCCTCAACCGCGGACTACCCGGTTCTCGAGTGGCCGCCGTCATGATCCTGCTACCCTGGTTCCTGCCGAAGGTTGTCGCAGGCCACATGTGGGCCCTGATGCTCGATCCGCGGCTCGGCGTGATCAACGATCTGCTCGTGAAAGTCGGGGTTCTCTCCACCTACAAGGCTTGGTTTGCCGATCCCGATACGGCGCTCGCCTCCGCTCTCGTGGTCGAGATCTGGAACGGCTTCCCGTTCTTCGCGCTTTTGCTGCTCGCAGGCCTCAAGGCGATCCCGCATGATCTCTATGAGGCGGCAGCCTGTGACGGGGCGCGGGCCTGGCGGCAGTTCGTCCACATCACCCTGCCGCAGTTGAAGACTATCATCGTTGCTTCTGTAGTGCTGCGCGTCATCACGCTGGTGAACTCCCCCGACATCCTGCTCATCCTGACGGGCGGCGGTCCGGGTCGATCGACCTTGGTTCTCTCCCTCTATGCCTTCCTCAAGGTCAACAAGGAGTTCAATTTCGGCTATGGCAGCGCGCTGGCCGTGATTCTGTTCCTCCTCCTCATGGTGTTCTCATATCTCTACGTCCGCCTCTCCAACGTGATGAAGGACTAGGCGAAGTGACCGCGACGCTCCGACCTCCGACGACCCTCGTGCCAATGGCAAGACCCGCAGCCAGGCCTCGCAGGCTGCTGCGCTCGAAGATCGTCCGCCGGCGCTTGACGGATGGACTGGCCGCCATTGCTCTTTGGTTGATCGTTCTGTTCGCCGTGCTCCCGATCCTGTGGGCATTCCTGATCTCCCTCAAACCGGAGGAGGACATCGTCACCGCGACCCTGTCTTATCTCCCCAAGCGAGTGACGTTCGAGAATTACGTCGCGATCTGGACCCGATCCAACTTTCCCACATTGATCACCAACAGCGCCGTCGTGACCGCCATGACGGTGGTGATCTGCGTTGTGATCGGGACGCTCGCGTCTTATGCCGTGTCGCGGTATCGCTTCGCGGGCCGCCGTGAACTCATGCTATTCTATCTCGTGATCCGCATGTTCCCCGCTGTCATGATCATCATTCCCCTCTTTATCCTGCTGCGGAACCTGGGACTGCTCGATAGTCGCTTCGGACTCGCTCTGGCCTACACGACCTTTCTGCTGCCTGTGTTCATCTGGATGATGAAGGGATTCTTCGAGGCCGTACCGATCGAGGTCGAAGAGGCGGCCAGGATGGACGGCGCGAGCCGCCTGGGGGCCATGCTGCGTGTGGTGTTGCCGCTCGTCGTGAGCGGTCTCGTTGCCACCGCAGTTTTCGTCGCGATCGGAGCCTGGAACGAGTTCCTGTTCGCGCTGATGCTCACCACGAGCGCGGGCTCCCGGACATGGCCCGTGGGCCTGCAATTGATGGTGGGCGAGTTTCAGCTGCCATGGGGATCACTGGCAGCAGGCGGCATCATCTCGATCCTGCCCGTGATCGTCCTCTTCGCACTCGTCCAGCGGGCCATGGTGCGGGGGCTGACGGCAGGTGCGGTCAAGGGCTAGGAGGACGACGTGGCGCGTGTGGACCTGCGTGGACTGCGCAAGAGCTTCGGTTCGTTCGAAGCCGTCAGAGGCGTCGACCTGACGGTCGAAGAGGGATCCTTCGTGGTCTTCGTTGGACCGTCCGGCTGCGGAAAGTCGACATTGCTGCGGCTGATCGCGGGTCTGGAGGATCCCACCGGCGGCACCATTCTGATCGATGGCGAGGATGTGACCGACCTGTCGCCGGCCGAGCGCGGCCTTGCGATGGTGTTCCAATCCTACGCCCTATATCCACACATGTCTGTTCGAGACAACATGGCCTTCAGCCTGCGCATGGCAGGTGTCGATCACGCAACTCAGGATCAGAAGGTCCTGGAAGCTGCGAGGATCCTCAAGCTCGACGCACTGCTGCATCGCCGCCCGCGGGAATTGTCGGGCGGCCAACGCCAGCGCGTTGCGATCGGCCGCGCCATCGTGCGCAACCCTCGTGCTTTCCTCTTCGACGAGCCGCTCTCCAACCTTGATGCGGCACTGCGGGTCGAGATGCGGATAGAACTGGCGCGCCTTCACCAGGAACTCGGCGGCACCATGATCTACGTGACACACGATCAAGTTGAGGCCATGACCCTCGCCGACCAGATCGTCGTCCTTGATCAAGGCCTTATCGAGCAGGTCGGCACACCGATCGATCTTTATCACCGCCCTGCCAATCTCTTCGTTGCCGGCTTCATCGGCAGCCCCAAGATGAATCTGATCCAGGTGCCTGTGACCTCGCACGGCGAATCTGGTGTCACAGTCGAGTTGCCGGAAGGCGGTGCACTGACCGTGCCGGTGAAGGCCAGCCGCGGCGATCCCGGGGAGCAGCTGACACTCGGGATTCGTCCCGAGCACTTCCGGGCGCCGGATGAGGGCGGCGTGCCCCTGGATGGGCAGATCGCCGTAGTCGAGCGCCTGGGAAGCGCGACCTTGACCCATCTGCGACACAGCAACGGCAGCATCACGACGGTTCAATATGCGGGGGATCGCGCATTTCGGGTCGGTGATCGAATCTCTCCCACTATCTCGGGATCGACCTGCCACCTGTTCGATGCCCGCGGAGTAGCCCTGCCGCCGCTTCATCCGTAGTCGGACCGCTGTCGCCCTGCGGACTAGTCGGATATCTCAGCCATTGACGGAAACTGCCGTGATGACCTGAGCTTTGCGATCGTTGCTCCTCCACTTCCCTGGGTTGGCGTGTAGACGGTCATGCCCGAGTGATGAACGCCAGCGAAACTTACCGGAACCCGGTGTCCGTTGAGTCGAGATAAGTGCTCTCCGGTTCAAGTGCGATGCCCAGCCGCAGCGCAGCAGGCATCAAACCAATCGAGTGTGGTGCTGTTCATGCTAGGTTTCGTCCATGCGAAGCATTCTCGGCCGCGCCACTTCGATCAACGTCCGCAAGGTTCTCTGGACCGCGGCTGAAACAGGTCTGGCATTCACCCACGATGATGAGTGGGCCCGCACTAAGGACGCGCGGAGCCCAGAGTTCCTCGAGCTCAATCCGAATGGGCTCGTCCCCGTGCTTGTGTGCCAAGAGGGTGTCCTTTGGGAGAGCAATACGATCTGCAGGTATCTGGCTGCAAGCGCACGTCGAACCGACCTCTTGCCGGATAATCCTTTCGCTCGGGCAGAGGTCGAGAAGTGGATGGACTGGCAGGCGAGCGAGCTCAACAGCGCTTGGCGGGTCGCCTTTCTCGCGCTGGTGCGCCAAAACCCCGAATACATCCACGACCGGATCGCAATCGCTCGGAGCATCGATCAGTGGAATACGCTCATGCGCCTGCTGGAGCACCGCCTGACGGAGACGGATGCCTACATCGTCGGGCCCAATTTCACATTGGCTGATGTGGTGATAGGACTTTCTTTGCAACGATGGCTCCTGACGCCTATCGCCCGTCCATCAGCTCCGGCCCTCATAGCATACCGACGGCGATTGCAATCCCGACCGGCTGTGCAGCAGTGGATTGATCCTGCGATCCCGTGAGGGATCGACGAATAGTCAAGCGCTTTTACGTTCAGTCAGCTGATCCCGAGCCATCTGTGTAACGCTCGCGGCTGGCTCCAACTCCATGGAGATGGATTGGGGTGGGCACGCGAGAGCGCCACCGTTCCGGCCGCGACTGCTGTGGCCTTCCCACGATCAGCGTTCGGCTAGACGATAGCGGCTTGTACAGCCAAGCGAAGTGGGAGGATGATGTCCTTCCTTCGCTGGGCTTGAGCAGCTGCTGGCCCGATCATCTCCTGAGAATCCCGTCCTTGTGTCCGAGACTGGCGCCGATGTCCTAGTGGGTCACCGTGGACAGAGCCGGATGCTCTCCCAGGAGGATTGGCAGGCGGAGTTCTGTGAAGGGAAAAAATTGCGACCGCAGTGCGTTTCCTAAGCTCGCGGTTTCGGCCTGTCTCCTCGACGACTTCGGGTCGGTGCGACGCCAGACACACGGTTTCAGATCAACTTCAACCGAAAGGCGCTGATCGCTGAAGAAAACCCAACCCGAAAGTGAGCCTTTCATGCGCTCTCTAGGCTGTATGGAGATTGGGGAGATGCGCGCTCGTGGAAGGGCCAGACCTCGGTACATGAGCCGGAGGCCCCTGATTGAACGGTTCAGCAGACGCTTGCCATCCTTAGCGAGGTGATGTCACGGCAACCAGGCTCTGCTCGACTTCGAGGGCTTGGTGTTGGCCGCCGGAGGCGGCAGTTGGCCCACTTGAGCTTTGCAAATCATGACCACACAGCTGCAGAGCTCGCGAGGGGGCGCAGACCTCGTCGGTTAAAAAGTCGAACTCCTCAATGGTGCTCGGGATCTCAAACTCCTTGCCCGGTCCATGGGCACTGGAACAGCGACCGCTGCGGAGTTTCCAGGTGCGGCCGCCCACCAACCTGCTTGACAACTCACGCTCCTGTCAGCGCACAATCGCGATCAAACGGCGAACTCGCCGCAGGGGAGGGGTGCCATGTCTACAGGGAAGTCATTAGCCTTCGCGTTCCTCGCACTCGTTGTCGGGACTTCGGCAGGTTTGTCGCAGCAGGCTGCCGCTCCTGCAACGCTAACCGTGCCACAGCTAGGCGAGCCGAAAACCCTTAGTCCAAACTTTGCGTCCGATACAATGGGGTTCGCCCCGACTTCCAATGTCTATAGCCACCTCGTTGCAATCGACTGGGGAGTGAACAAAGGCACAGGTGCCTACAGCGACCTTGCCGAGAGTTGGTCGACGAGCGAAGACGGCAAACTCGTTACGTTCAAGCTCCACAAGGGAGCAAAATGGCACGACGGCAAGTCCGTGACGGCGCATGACGTGAAGTTCACCTTCGACACGATCATCCGGAAGAAGTATCCAGCCTTCGTGGTTCTGAAAAATGTGAAGGAGATCACCGTTCCGGATGACCACACCGTGGTGATGGAACTGATTGATCCAGAGGTCGGGTTTGTGCCGATGCTCGCTCAGGTCTCCACCTGGACCGCGAAGATTTACCCCAGGCACCTCTGGGAGAACCAGGATGGCTTCGATAGCGGGCCGTATGTGAACGCACCGATCGGGTCGGGACCGTTTAAGTTCTCCCGGTGGGACAAGGGAGGTCTCGTCGAACTGGAGGCCAACAAGGATTACTTCCGGGGTCCTCCCAAACTGGATCGGCTCGTCTTCCGACAGGTGACGGATGTGAACGTAGCCCGCGCGGAGTTCGACAGCGGGCGCTTGCAGTTCCTCAATTATGAGTATGCTCCACCCCTCGCTGAAGTTGCCGCTTTGCAGCGCGATCCGAAAGTCAAGGTTGTTTTCACGCCCTCTCATTTCAGCCGCGACATCCAGATCAACATCAAGAAGGCGCCGCTCGACAAGCTGCAGGTCCGGCAGGCCATTGCGCACGCCATCGACCGGGATGCGATGAACCGACTGGCTTTCGCTGGCTTATGGAAGACGGCCGTTCACGCCAGTGTCGAAAGCCAGGGCGATCTCATCAATCGAAACGCGCGGTTCCCGACATTCGACCGGGCAAAAGCCGAGAAACTGCTCGACGAAGCTGGCCTACCGCGTGGTCCGGGAGGTTGGCGCTTCGACGTATCCGTAACCAACCCGAACTTCCCGGATTGCAAGGCCATGATGGAGGTGCTGGTCCAGCAACTCCGTCAGGTTGGTATCAATGCCAAGTTGGAGCAGTTCGATCAGGCAACATGGTTCCGGCGCCAGTCGGAAAAGCAGTTCGACATTTCTTGCTACTTCACACGCTATGGACCCGATCCGGATGCTTTCCGCGAGCACTTCATGACTGGAGGTGGGCGCAACAACATGAGCTATTCCAATCCGGAACTTGACGCGGTCGCCCAACGCGCGGCGACACTTCAGGATAAGGAGGAGCGCAAGCGCCTGTACCACCGCATCCAGGAGATCATCGTTTCCGATCTGCCCTATATCAATCTGTTCAACGAGCAGAAGACGACTGTAATCCGGGCGGGGTGGAAAGGTTTCAACACAGAACCCGAGGCTTTCGACAAGGCTTTGACTTGGTTCGGCTACTACACCGTCACCCCACCTGGAAAATGAAGGTCAACGACGCGCCGTTCTCAGGCCGTGGCGTAGAGACGAAAAGGCAGCAGCACCTGTGAGACGATACCTGCTCTTCCGGGTGCTGCAACTCGTTCCCGTCACCCTTGTGGTGATCGTCCTCAACTTCCTGCTTGTCCATTTGGCGCCGGGTGACGTCTCGATCATCTTGGCAGGTGAAAGTGCCGATCCCGCCTATCTCGCCACAATTCGCGAGCGATACGGCCTTGATCGTCCCTTTCTCGAGCAGCTCTGGCGCTATCTCGTCCAGGTCGGGTCTGGAGATCTTGGCGTCTCATTCCGCTCGCGCGAACCCGTCTTCGCTGAAATCCTGTCGCGGGTGCCCGCAACATTGTTGCTGGTCGGAACGAGCTTGGCTTTATCCGTGGTACTTGGTACCTGGATCGGTACGTGGATCGCGAGGCGCCCGGGCTCTGCACTCGACAGCACCGTGAGCGCGATCGCTGTTGGGCTGTTCAGCATGCCTGTATTCTGGCTGGGGCTGATGCTCGTGCTGCTGTTTGCCGTAGAGCTTCAAATTCTGCCTGCGATGGGTATGGCCAGCGTCGACGGTCCGCGCGAGGGGTGGGGGAGGGTGCTCGACGTCGGTCAGCACATGGTGTTGCCTGTTCTTGCACTTTCCACCGTTTCTCTTGGACAGTACGTGCGCCTCGCACGCAGCGCGGTCGCGGAGGTGATGGGGGAAAGCTACATCACCACGGTGCGGGCGATCGGCTTCCCAGACCGCACCATCTTGATGCATTATGCCCTCCGCAATGCGCTTCTGCCCGTCGTCACTGTTCTTGGCCTACAGCTCGGCCTCGTGTTGACGGGCGCCGTGCTGACGGAATCGGTCTTCTCGTGGCCGGGTCTTGGACGCCTCATCTATGACGCCATCCTGGCGCGGGATACCCCCGTCATTATGGGGTCCTTCATCATCATGTCAGTGACCGTCGCCCTCGCCTCCCTCGTGACGGATTTGATTTACGCCGCTCTCGATCCGCGGGTGAAGCTGCAGTGATCAATATCCTCGGTTCAGCCCTACGATCACGTGCGGCCCTGCTCATCAGTGCGCTCATTATCCTGATAGCCTTTTCAGCCGCTGTGGCGGCTCCTTTCCTTCCCCTGCCGGATCCGAATGCGATGGATGCGGTTCCCTACCTACCGCCCGGAGGCGAGCACTGGCTTGGAACCGACAACTTCGGCCGCGACATCCTTTCGCGGGTCGTCTGGGGAACGCAGCTTGCCCTCATCGTCGCGATTGTGTCGTCAGCTATCGCCAGCGCTCTCGGGGTCGTGCTCGGGTCTTTGGCCGGCTATTTTGGCGGGCCCGTCGATGCCGTCCTGAGCCGGACCTTCGACGTGTTCCTGCTGATCCCGTCGTTCTTCCTAATTCTCCTCATCGTTGCTCTTTTTGGCTCCGGCATCGGCTACACGATGGTCGCGATCGCGCTGACGACCTGGCCGCGGTCGGCCCGCATCATGCGCGCTCAGGTCTTGAGCGTGAAGGCGCGTGTGTACGTTCAAGCGGCCCGTACGGCTGGAGCCTCTCACCTGCGCACCCTGTTGCGTCACGTCGTACCGAATGGCCTAGCACCCATCGTCACTGACGCCACGATCCTGATGGGCCTCGCTATCCTGACCGAGGCAGGGTTGAGCTTTCTCGGTCTCGGCGATCAAAACGCAGTGAGTTGGGGTCGCATGATATTCGAGGGACAGCGTCATCTGCGCCTCGCGCCATGGATGTCGTTTTTCCCAGGGCTGGCACTCCTCCTGGTCGTGGCCTCTTTCAATCTTCTTGGCGACGGCCTCAACCAAGCGCTGAGCCCTCAACTGCGCCGCCTTACGGCGCGGGCGCGTCGCCGGCCTCCGTTTCCGGTATCCGCAGCCGAGGCACGATCCGTGCAGGACGCGCCAACGCTTCAGGTGAGAGACCTGAGCATGGGCTACACCCTAGGTGGCCAGTCTCTGCGCGCCGTCGACAATGTGTCGTTCGATCTCCCGCGCGGAGGAAGCCTCGGTGTGGTCGGCGAGAGCGGGTGCGGCAAGTCCAGCTTGGGTGCCGCCCTGCTCCAGGTCATGGCACCGAACGCCGCCATCGAGGGCGGCAATGTGATCCTTGCCGGGCGGCCCGTCCTGCGGGATGGGCGCGCAGTGCAGGTCGACGGACGGAACGTTCTGGACGAGATACGCTGGACGAAGGCCTCGATCATCTTCCAGAGCGCGATGAACGCCCTGAACCCGGTCATGACTGTCGGGCGTCAGCTGACAGAAGCCTACCGGCTGCATCGGCCGGCCTCGTCGCGCAGAGAGGCAGCCGCCAGGGTCGAGGCTGTGTTCGATCTGATCGGCATTCCACGCACGCGGATGGGTGCTTACCCTCACGAGCTGTCTGGCGGCATGCGGCAGCGGGTGATGATCGCACTGAGCCTGCTGCACGAACCTGAACTCGTCATTGCGGACGAACCCACCACTGCCCTTGATGTGCTTGTGCAGGACCAAATCCTCGGCGAGATCGACGCATTGCGTGAGCGCATGGGCTTGTCGCTCATGCTCATATCGCACGACATGGGAGCAGTGGCCGAGACCTGCGCGCGGGTTGCCGTGATGTACGCGGGGGAGATTGTAGAGTTGGCGCCGACCGATACGATCTTCGCAGGAGCTCGCCATCCCTATACTCAAGCGCTGCTCGCCGCCCTGCCGACTGTATCCGGGCCTCGTCGACCGCTCCGCTCGATTCCAGGTGAAGCCGCCAACCAGACCACACGGTCCATTGGCTGTCGTTTTGCCCCTCGCTGCCCTCGAGCCCAGGATCTCTGTCACACGACACGACCGCCGCGCGTTCGCGTCTCTTCGGATCACGAGGCTCTCTGCCATTTTGCCGCTTCGCCCGTAGCAGCATGACAGCGCCTCTGCTCGAACTCGACGATGTTGCCAAACACTATCCTCTCCGGGGTAGCTGGCTCGACGTCCTGCAAGGACGGACGTCGGAATCGCTGCGGGCCGTCGACTCGGTCAGCCTGTTGATCGGCAATGGCGAGGTCGTTGCTCTCGTCGGGGAATCCGGATCGGGCAAGACGACGACCGGAAAGCTCATCACGTTGCAGGAACGTCCGAGCCGCGGCTCCCTGCGTTTCGATGGCGTTGACGTCTCGACGCTCCGGGGGGCAGCGGTCAGAGCGTACCGCCGCCGCGTTCAGATGATCTTTCAGAACCCCTATGAGGCTCTGGACCCCCGCTATACCATCCTTGAGGCCGTGATGGAGCCTCTTGCCATCCACGGCATAGGCTCTGCGAGCGAGCGAAAGGCAACGGCCCTGGAGATGCTCGCGCGGGTGGATCTGCGGCCGACGGAGCGTTTCGCGGGCCGTTACCCAGCGGACCTTTCGGGAGGCCAGCTCCAGAGAGTGGCGATCGCCCGGGCGCTCGTGCTGCGTCCCAGTCTCGTCGTAGCCGACGAGCCCGTCAGCATGTTGGATGTATCCGTCCGGGCTGGCGTGATGAACCTGATGCTCGACTTGAGCCGCGATCTTGGGTTGGCTTCCCTCTACATCACCCATGATCTGGCGGTGGCGCGGGCGATGTCCTCACGGATCGCCGTGATGTACCTTGGTGCGATTGTTGAGGAGGGCCCGACCGAGACGCTCATCGTCCGATCGGCACATCCCTACACCCGACTGCTGATTGCCGCAGTTCCAGAGTATCGGCTGGGAGAACGCAGACGCCGCGTGAAGTTGTTAGGCGAGGCTCGCTCGCTGACGAGGGCGCCAACTGGCTGCCGTTTCGCGCCCCGCTGCCCCCGAGCCGAGGCGCTTTGCCACGAGGTTGCACCTCCGAAAGTGAAGCTCGCTCCAAACCACTGGTCCGCGTGCCACTTCGCGTCTGAGGTGGCAACTATGCCGAATGTTGTCTAACCCACCCTCGCAACTTGCTGCTGTCGAGCGAGGCGAAGTTCGTCAGCGGCCCAGGCGATCGGCACATGGCCGTATGAGAGAAGGCTGTCGTGAAAGCTGCGGGTCTCGCCGCCGATTTCAGGGAGCAACTCCTTGATCTGTTTCGTGCCGAGAAAATACATCAGTCGGGTAGACGGAAGAATGGAGTTCCTTGTTGTTTCGCTGACGATGCGCGCTGGCGGAAAGCCGGCCTCGTCACGATAGAAGGCCTGCATCTGCTCGAGGCTCCACCTTCCCGAGTGCAGACCGATATCGGCCAACACACTCCCGGCGTTGCGCCTTTCCGCCTGCAGCGAGGCCAGTTCGTCGGTCGGTGTGTAGAAGCCCGGTATTTCCTTGGCGAGTTCGGTGACATAGCAAGACCAGCCTTCGACCATGGTCCCGGCAGACAGGAAGGCGATGCCGCTGGCACAGTCGGTTCCCCCCAGTCGCGCGAGGCGAGATTTTGCATTTCGGGCACGGGTGTTCTGCGTATGGTGACCGATTGACCCGTGGTGAAGGGCATGGGTCTGCTTGACGGCTATAACGGACTGCTCGACAGGTGCCGTCCAGTAGATGCTGCCCGAGCCCGGTGTAAACGCTGGCGGACTGCGGTAGGAGAGGAAGTAGAGGTCCGCCGCCACATCCCTGGCCCATTCCGGCAGGTTAGCGAATGTCAGGTCGTATTCGGACGCCGGTGTCACCAGGGGTGCAGCCTCCTCCAGCGCGCGTTCATGCCAATGTTGGTAAGCTGCAGGCAAAGCCTCCGGAGTATCCAGCGTCGGCGCAGCAGCACCGGCGGCAGGGTGATGCGTGATCCGCTCCCCCAACTCTTCGAATGCTTCCCGCGCGAGCTCCACTGCCTCATCTGGCGACCAGGGTAGGCCATGGACCTCCCGCATCAGCAAGGTCAGATAATCCGACCCGCAGGCCGGGTTCCCAGGCGGGAGATTTCTCAACGATCGCTGGAAATCTGCCATGGCTGCAGCGGCCTGGATCGACAGAGCCGCAAGGGACTCGTTCCAAAGCGGATGCCGGGGAAGGCTTAAGGTCAGGAGGCGCGTGATCGCACGGCATTCTCGGCCCGCCCGCTCGGACCATGTCGGAGGCGTAGGCTGGCCGTCAAGAGCAGCCTTTCCCGAGGCTAGGAGCGCAGGGGTCCCTTTAATTCGATCCGCGAGTGCTTCCTGGCTTCCCGCAGGCGCAGTTGGCAGCAGCAGTGAGATCAGGCCGAACGCCACCTCGCCGGTATACCAGCTGGGCTGACGGAAGCGCGGCCAGTGGGCGAGTGCCGCGCCGGCATGGACGAGTGCAGCGCGAAGCAGGCGAGCGTCGAGGCGAGACTCGGGAGAGTCTGCCACCTGCACCTTGTCGAGCTCTCGCATGAGGCCGGCGATGCCTTCCCGCTCGCGATCAGCCGCATCGACGTCGGCAGGAGGCAACCGATGGTCATGGCCCGCTAAGCCCATGAACGTAGCATCCACCGGGTTGAATAAAGCATGGTGGGCGATAAATCGATCGACGAGAGCGTCGAGAGTTGCATCAGACATTGGAATAGAGCGGGAGGTCGACCCAGCGGCGCTCCACATGCGCCAAAACGCAGGCGTCTACGATCTCCTGGCTACGGGCGCCGTCCAGGAAATCTCCCTCAGGCGAACGATCCTCCAGGATCTCACCGACCCAGAGACGCACGAGATTGCGGTAGTAGAGCTCTCGCCACTCGGTGTGAACGCTCGTGCCAGGCGGGAAGTGGCCTTCGGGGAGAGTCACGGGTTCAAATTCCACCTGATCTGCCGACGCGAAATGGAGGGTCTCGGCGACACCTCGTTCCGTCACAAGTCGCCCGATGGCTGCGGCCTTCGATCCGTAGACCCTGATCTCGATGCCAGGATAATTGCCGATCGCGACGATGGAGGTCTGGAGCATTCCCTGCGTTCCAGACTCGAATTCCACGAGGGCAACAGTGCCATCGTCAACATGGATGCGCTGCAATCCCTCATGGCCGCGCACGATGCGCTCGGGCACGTAATTGCTCATTGTCGAGACCACCGCCTTGTACTCGCCACCCATCCAGCGCACGAGATCCACAAGGTGCGAGCCATAGCCGACGATCGATTGTGGGATCGGGTGCGAAGGCTGAAAGTCAATCCCGGAGGGAACCTGCCGCAACGGGAAATGAGGGTCCAAGAACTGGCTGTTCTGTTCGAGCCCATGAATATGAAAAATGTCACCGAGTGTCCCGTCCTCTATCCAAGTTCTGATCTGCCGCAGGGCTGGCGAGTAGCGAAAGGTAAAGCCAACCTTCGTGCGAAGCTGTGCGACCTCGGCAGCACGCGCGAGCGCGTATGCTTCTCGCGCGTCACGGGCAATCGGCTTTTCACATAAAACGTGTTTGCCGGCGGCAATCGCGGCCATTCCTAACTCGAAATGGGTGTCTGTCGGTGTGCAGACATCAACCATCTGGATGTCTTGATCGCCAAGAAGTTCCTCCGGCCTCGTATAGACGCGACGGGCGCCGAATTGCCTTGCCATCGCGGCCGCGCGCTCAGGCACAACATCGCAGATCGCCACCAGTTCGACGCGAGGATCTGCGGCGTACCCAGGCAAATGGGCCTTTTCCGCCCAAGTGTGTGCGCCTAGCACTCCGACACCGAGCTTGCGAGTCTGGGCCATGATTCTCAACGTCCTTCGCTTTCGAAATGCAATTCGATCATTGCCCTTGAGCCCTGTCGTCCGGTTTAGGGGCACCAGTCGACCGGCTTATCGAACCTGTCGAGGAGCGTCGCCGCAAGCCCCCGCTTCGGCAGTGCCAGCAGGACTGCATTTGGGGTCGAGTCAGCCCACGACGATTGCCGAGGTCACCATGAAGATCGGCTGGCATCAATACCCCCGCTCTGGCACAAACCTATTCCTCAAGCTCCGGCCCGCGAGGAAGCTGTCGAGATTCTCGAGGAAAAGGTCAACGATGCGGCTGTTCTCTGCGGCCACCGTGCTGGCGGAGTGCGGCGAGAAAATCACGTTGGGCAGCTCCCAAAGTGCGCTCTCCTGCGGGAGCGGTTCGACCGCGAACACATCGAGCGCGGCTCCCTTAATTCGGCCGGACGAGAGACCCCGGATCATTGCCTCCTCGTCGATCACGCCGCCGCGAGCGACGTTCACTAGCACGGCGCCGGGTTTCAAGGCATCAAGGAGCTCTGCGTTGATTAGGCCACGTGTGTCCTCCGTCATCGGGCAAGCCAGGATGAGCGCGTCGACCACGGGTAATGTGTCCTTGAGCGATCCGTTGTCTATCCAGCGCGAAAGGCCTTCAGGCCGATCGCGGCTGACGCTGCCACGGGTACCCCAGACCTCCACACCGAGAGACGCGCATTGGCGGGCAATCTCTCGCCCGACAGCCCCCATACCGACGATGAGTGCTCGTTTCCCGTCCAGGCCGTCGACCGTATATCGCTCCCAACGGCGTTCTCTCTTGAAGGCTTCCAGTTGAGGAACATCACGGAAGAAATAGAGAAGCCCGAGTAGGGCGAATTCCGCAAGAGGGCGAGCATGGACGCCGGCTGCCGTTGTGAAAAGGATGTTCGAGCGATCAAGCCCCGTTCGCTTCAAGAACTCGCCAATTCCCGAGCTCGTAGCCTGGACCCAGCGCAAGCGCGGTGCATTCTTCGGCAGGTTGGCAGGGTCGGTTCGGTCAAAGTCGAAAAGGATATCGGCTTCGCGCAAAATCTCAGCCCAACGTTGCCGTTCTTCCGATGCGAGGTCTTTCGCAACGCCAATGTGGTCTGCCACGTAACGCGGCGTCGGTAGAAGGTCTGGCTCGTTCAAGACCTCAATACGCTCCGGGTCGTATGCCCTAATACGCGCGACATATTCGTCCTCGAGGGGGGAGGCGATCACAATTTTCAGCTTCCCCGAGCGTCTGTCCAAGTCCATCATCCGGTACCTTACTGAACCAGCGTTTCGGGCCGGCCATTCGAAACTTTTCCCACAGACAAACACTTGGTTGGTAGAACTCGCCTGACGGGAGACTTTGCTCAAGGGACGACTATTTGATCCGTAGCAGGTCGGCTTCGGCCAAGATCTCGCGTGATAGGCTTTGCGTCTCCTGAGCGGGCGCCAGTTATCGCTGAGGCAAATAGACTATGACCTCGACTTCTACCTTTACCTCTGGCGAGCCCAGGCCACCGACGATCACACCCGTGTGGGGCGGCCGGTGATCGCCGAAGAAGTTCAGGCGCTCGGCCGTGACGGCATCTCGGTCGTCTCGACTCACCATGATGGTATTGATCTTGATCACGTCAGAGGGTTTCGCGCCGACATGCTCTAGGATCCTGCCGATGTTGCGGTAGACTTGCGCGGCCTGCCGACCTGCATCGCCGATGCCGACCCACTGGTTGTTCTCGTCCCGGGCTACCTGGCCGGCAACGAAAATGAAGTCGCCGGCGCGCGCCGCATGTTCGTAGGTTGACGCTCTCGCAACGTTTGGTGGACTGGAGAGGTGGATAGAACCGGAGGGCATCGGATCTCCTCTAGGTCTCGGTGGAGGCCGGGTCTGCTTCCTGGCATCGCCCACCGAGGCCAGGCGAGCGGAAGGGGTGAACCGGGGAAAATGTGCGTCAGCGTGCGAACGCTAGCAGAACCCACTTGTAATACAAGTAGACAAAGCTACTGTCGTGTCGGAACGGGTTTCGGTCATGGGAAATGGCGGCCCCGGCCCGGAGAGCGGAGTGGCATCGGCAGGCAAGGTGGTCTGTCCGACCGCGCGTTTGCCGATACCCTCGTTGAGGTCGGCCGAAGGGCCGAGTGGAGATCTGATGATGAACGCACCGGTGAAGTCCGACAACCCGAATGTGCTTGGCCTCAAGCACATGGCCTTTGCGGTGAAGGACGCCAAGAAGGCGCTCGAAACCTATGCCAAGTTCCTGTGCGTGCCGGTGGATGCGCCGGTGATCGACTACCCAAAGTCACGCAACCGTGTGGCCTTGTTCAGTCTCGGGGGAGTCGAATACCAGCTGTGCCAGTCGATGGACGAGGACGGCCGCTTCGCGAGCTGGATCAAGGAGCGTGGCGGAGAGGGCCTGCACCACATCTGCTATGAAGTGGACGACATCGAGAAGGCTCTGACGCATGCCCAGAAGAACGGCGCAAGCCTACGCGAGTGCAAGGCCTGCAAGGTTTTCGGCAGCCATCCCCATCCCGAGGGCTACGTGGCCTTCCTCGACAACGATGCCGGCGGCATCGAGATCGAGTTCATGCAGGTCTACACGCCGGAGGAGCTTGCCAAATACAACGCCGTCAAAGGAATCTGACGCGCGGCTCCGCGACCTTGTTTGGTGCTGAAGCGCGCAGCCGGGGGCATATGTCGACCACCTCCGACCATGCGCGGCCTGTGAATTTTGGCCATCATTCCGAACCCCTCTTTCGTCACGAGAGTCATTCGCATACGGCCTTCGATGCAATCATGCTGTGACGTTCCCCGCAACCGGGATGCTTGTTACCTCTAGAGAGCGAGAGGTAGAGCTTTGGGCGCGGGGTCGACTCAGTGCACGTTGACAGGTCGCCATAGCCCGATATTGTTATACAATTAGACGCTTTACGTCGGGCGACCGTGGGTCGCCCCGGCTGGTATGATGGCTGCCGGCGTCACTCGTGACGCCGGCACTCCACCCAATTCAACCGATCCGCTGGGCAGCCCAGTAGGCCAGAAGGTTTGAACGTGACGTCGAAGCCCTCAGACCCCTTTATCGGCATCCAGATCAGCCCGATCAGCTTTATCGACGAGGGTGTCGATGAGGTACTTGATACGCTGCAGGATCGCGTTGGCATCAATACCCTGCTGATCGGCACGATCTCTTGGCTTGGACTCAAGGTCGGCCGTCGAATCAGTCATGCGCTGGAGGGCTGGCCCGACCATGGGGTGCCGACGCCCTACTCGATGGAGGGCGGATCCTACATCAAGGTAAGGCCGGAATATTACACGGGCACCTTCATCCGGGATTTCGCTTCACGCGATCCGGAAATGGGCGGGCGGGACATTCTGGAATTGGTGCTCCCGAAGGCCAAGGAACGCGGGATGCGCGTCATCCCGGAATTCATGGAACCTCTGTTCAAGTATGCGGGCCACGGTTCGGCCGCTGCTGTCAAAATCCCCAACATGCCTCAATGCCTCGAGGTGGATCTCGTAGGACGTTACGCTGGCGAGCCCTGCACCTCCCATCCCGACTATCGGCGGTGGTGGCACGGCATCGTTGAAGAGCATGCCCGCAACTACGACATCGACGGCATCATGTGGTGCAACGAGCGGAACTCCCCACTCGACCGCATGATGCAAGGGCAGGCGCCGGGCTGCTTTTGCCCCCACTGCCGTCGCGAGGGCGCCGAGCGCGGGATTGACGTTGAACGCGTGCGTACCGCCTTCACGGCGGTCTGGGATTTCTTCAAACGGGTGAAAAGTGGCGAGACCTTCGTGGACGGCACGTTCATGGAGTTCCTCCGCGTCCTCCTGCGCAACCCGGAGGTTCTGGTCTGGGAACGCTTGTGGCTTGAACGGTCGAAGGATCTCGACAAGGAGCTCTACGGAATCGTCAAGTGGTGCAATCCTGCCCTGTCGTTCGGCCTGAACGTCTGGAATCGCAATCACTTCAATCCGATCCGAAAAGCGCAGTGGTCCTGGGAGGAGCAGACCGAATATGCAGATTGGGTGAAGCCGATCACCTACCAGCATCAGGCCGGCGAGGTCTTCGACAAGGAGATGGGCTTCTTCGCCAATACGATCCTGCGCGACTATGCCAAACAGGAATTCGTACCCGTGATGTACAGTATCCTGGGCCTGAAGGAGGCGCCGATCGAAGAGGTGATCCAAATGGGCATGGATCCGGACACCTATGTCTACGGTCAGTGCGCCGACGCAGTCCGAGGCTGCAAGGGTAAGGCCGACGTCTACATGGGCATTGGGGTCGACGCTCCCCGGGTGCGAGCCGACCAAGCTGTTTGCACTCCGGATATCGTCTATCGCAGCGTGCTCGCCACCTACCGCGCTGGCGGAAAGGGCATCGTCTACTCGCCGAACTATGCCGGCATGAATCTGACAAATCTCGACGGTGGTGCTCGCGCCTTGGAGGAACTTGGGCTGATGCCCCCGAAGACCGCAGCAGCCGCCGAGTAACTCCACTCAAACCACCCTCAGCTGAGCGAGATCATGCCCGAGCAGGCTCCCTGGCGTTTCCAGAAGATCATCCGCCCCATGTTCGACCAGCAGCCGGAGCACATTCTCCTGCGCGGTCGCGTAATGACTTGTGTCGACGACGAGGTTATCGAGGACGGCGTCGTGGAGATCGATGGGTCGACCATCAAGGCCGTCGGCCCGGCGGATGCATTCGGGAACCGGGTGGCCGATGCGGTGGAGACCGGGGGCACGATCCTGCCGGGTCTGATCCAAAGCCATGGCCATCTTGCCTGGGACGGGATCCACGACCTTGCCGCACAGGCTATGTACGATTCGCCGGAGATCAGCGCCTACAAGTGCGCCGGCAACATGCTGATCAACCTGCGCGCCGGAGTCACGACTTTCCGCGACTTGGGGATGAACAAGTCGAACCTATTCGCGAAGCAGGCCGTGGCGCAGGGCATCTTTCCAGGCCCACGGCTCCTCGTCTGTGGGGAGGCCATCATCCAGACGGGCGGCCACACCTACTGGTGCTGCCGGGAGGCGAGCGGCGCCGACGAGATGCGTCGGGCCGTCCGCGAGCAGGTCCGAGCAGGCGCCGACCTCATTAAGATCATGGCGTGCCACGACCTTTTGGAGTTCACCGACGAGGAACTCGCGGCCGTGGTGGACGAGACCCACCGGAACGGCCTCACGATCACAGCTCACGCTACCTTCGACGAGTGCATCAATCGATGCGTGCGATTCGGAGTCGATGTGATCGAGCACGGTGGGAGCATGAGCGAGGAGACGATCCAGCTCCTGCTCGATAAAAAGGTTCCTATCGTCACCACCTTTGCGCCCGTGGTCGTGCAAAGCCAGCCGGAGATTGCCCGCAAGTTCAACATCCCCGAATGGAAGATCGAGGAGCGAAAGCGGCAGGTCTCCGACAAAGGTCGCTATCAGGGACTGATCGAAGCCGCGAAAGCCGGCGTCACCATCGCTTTCGGGACCGATTGCGGTAGTCCCGCCGTGGCCCACGACGTGATCGCACCGGAGCTCTCCTTCATGGTGAAGATCGGCGTCAAGAGAGACGCCTATGACGCGATCCGCAGCGCCACAGCCGTTGCGTCCCAGATCAACAAGCTCGACAAGAAGGTCGGAACCCTTGAGGCCGGCAAGCTCGCCGACGTCATCGTAGTCGCCGGCAATCCTCTGGAGGATCTCGATACCATCGGATCCGTTCGGATGACGTTCCTCGAAGGCAAGAGAATGGTGTGACGATGGATGCGAGAGCTCCGAGATTGATGCGCTCCCTTGCGGAGCGAGTACCCGCCAAGGACACCCTCTATCGCACCCGTCTCATCGAGCAAGCGGCCAAGCTCCATGACGTGATCGCCATGGGCCTCGGCGATCCCGACCTGTCGACACCTCCGCATATCGCGGAGGCCGCTCGGGAGGCGATCGCGCGGGGCGAAACCCATTACACGCACCCATCGGGCATGCCGAAGCTGCGGCAGGCGATCGCGGATTTGCTGCGTCAGGAGTACGGCCTCGACTATTCGGCAGAGGAAACCATCGTCACCGCAGGGACGCAGGAGGGAGTCATGCTCCTCATGCTGGCCCTGATCGATCCGGGTGACGAGGTCTTGCTCCCCTCGCCGCGTTTCACCTCATACGACACCGCCGCCGAGCTCTGCGGTGGAACGGTCGTGTCCGTGCCGACGTACCAGGGCGATAAATTCGCCATGATGCCGCACGAGATCGAGGCCCGGATCACACCACGCACCAAGATGCTCGTGCTGATTACCCCCAACAACCCGACCGGGGGCGTCACGCCTCCAGACGCGATCCGCGAAATTGCCGAGATCGCAAAGCGTCACGACATCATCGTGGTTTCGGACGAGATCTACGCGAAGCTTCTCTTCGATGGCGCCGAGCACCTTTCGATCGGCACGCTCCCGGGCATGCGCGAACGCACTATCACGATGAATGGCTTCTCGAAATCGCACGCGATGACGGGATGGCGGATCGGCTATCTCGCGGCGCCGCTGCCATTCGTTCAGCGAATGGTCGAGCCGCGCCACACGCTCAGCATCAACGCGGCAACGCCGTCGCAATGGGCGGCTCTCGCTGCGGCGACCGGGCCACAGAGCGTAGTCCAGGACATGGTGGACATCTACGCCTCGCGTCGGGAAGTGCTCCTGCGTGGGCTCGACGAGATCGGGTTCACCTATGGTGAGCCGGCCGGTGCCTTCTATGTCTACACCAATGTCGAAACGAGTGGGCTGCCGGCGACAGAGTTCTGCGAGCGGCTTCTCACCGAGGCGAGGGTGCTCGTGCAACCTGGGCTCCTGTTTGCCGATCCCGACGACCGCTACGTTCGCATGAGCCTCCTTCAGCCGAAGGGCCGCATCGAAGAGGCGATCGCTCGCATCAAGGAGGCACGCCCACGGGTGTTCAAGGCCTGAGCATGACTCGGATCCTGCAGGTGGGCCTCGGCAACCGCGGGCGGATGTGGGGCCGCATCCTGAGCGATCATTCCGAGGTCTCTCTGGTGGGGATCGTGGATCCGGACCCGGCCCGAATCGAAGCCTTCACCGAGGAATTTGCCGTCCTTCCATCCTTCGCCGATCTCCAGATAGCTATCTCGGAAGTCGAGGCAGACGCGGTCCTCCTCGTCACACCTCCGGATGGTCATCTCGAGCAGGCCCGGCTCGTCTTTGCGGCCGGACTCCCGCTACTCGCCGAGAAGCCGCTGGCGCTCGATCTCGCCGAAGCCCGCGAGATCGTGGAGCTCGGTCGCGCCGCCGGCCTCCCGCTCACGGTTGGACTGAACTTCCGCTACCTGCCGGTAAGCCAGGCGATCCGACGCCTCGTCGCGGAAGAGGCGATGGGCGCGCCCGGCTACGGGACGTTCAACTACCATCGCAACCGCGACTGGTGGCGGCCCGGCATGAACAAATACCCGCTCACGATGCGCCACCCCATGATGCTCGAGCAGAGCATCCATCACCTCGATCTCATCCGCTATTGCTACGAGCGCGAGGTCGAAGCGGTCTCGTGCCGAACCTGGAACCCCGCTTGGAGCGTCTATGCTCATCACGCCAATGTGTCGTGCCACTTGACTCTCGAAGGAGGACTCGAGGTCAACTATCTCGGCACATGGACTGGAGGCTGGAACGAGCTTCGCTTCCAATGGCGGACCGATTGCGACGGCGGCATCATCATCCAGCAGGAACTCTTTTCCGATCTCGCGACGGCGCGGACAGAAGACCGGGCGCTGACGCCCGTCGTCCTCCCGAGCTGTGTACCGTTCCTCGACGATACCCGCGCGCTCCTCGACGACTTCATCGACGCACTCGCGACGGGACGCCAGGAGCCCTGCACGGGGGCCGATCATCTCAAATCGCTAGCCCTGTGCTTCGCGGCTATCGAATCCGATGAGACCGGCCGCCGGGTCGACATCGGCGACTTCTATCGTCGCCACGGCCTAAGCATCCTGTCGTGAGGATCCTGGTCACGGGCGCGACAGGATTTGTGGGGTCGCACCTCGTCCGCGGCCTCGTGGTTGGCTGCCCGGACGCGGTCGTCCTCGCAACGGACGTCGCGGCTACGCCTCACGCCGTGACAGATTTCTGGGCGCCGTGCAGAGACCGGATCCGGAGCGAATTGCTCGACGTGACCGATCTAAATGCCATTGCAGCGGTGTTTGGATCCTTCGCGCCGACCCATGTCGTGCACGCGGCCGCTCTCACGCCCTCGCCGCAGCAGGAGACCGAGGAGCCGGCGCGGATCGTCGATGTGAACGTGGGCGGCACGACCGCCGTTGTCGACGCGGCGACGCGATTGCGGGATCTGCGGCGCCTCGTCGTTGTGTCGAGCGGCGGCGTGTGGGGTGCCAGTCAGGGCCTTGATGGCCCCTTGGACGAGGACATCGTGCCCCGCCCGGAGACGCTGTATGGCATCACGAAGATGGCGGCCGAGGGCATCGCGCTGAGGCTCGGGGCCCTGCGTTCCGCTTCGGTCGTTGCCGTTCGGCTCGCGTCGGTCTACGGCACCATGGAGCGGCCGACCGGCGCGCGCCAGCGCATCAGTCTCGTCCACCGCCTTGTGTCTCACCCGGGGCCGGTGACGGCCTCGACGGCCGATATCGTCAGGGACTGGATCCATGCCGACGACGTAGCCGCGGCCGTTTCATCGCTCCTGACCACATCCGTCCTTCGGTCCAATCTCTACAACATCGGATCGGGAGAGCCCGTAGGCTGGCGTCGGATCGTCGAGGCCGTCAGGGTGGCGGGCCGTCCCGTGCGATGGGCTGAGGGCGATGAACCCGCAGATGTCGCCGCAACTCCCGCCGATGTGCGGCCCGTTTTCTCGATCGCTCGGCTCATCGCGGACACGAAATTCCGGCCCCGCTCGATCGAAGCCGGTATCTCGGATCTCCTCGCTACTCGGACGTGACGGCTCGCCGATTCGGCTGTTCCATCGCATCGCCCTACAATGCAAAGCTCGACGCCGTGAAGACAGGCATTGCAGGTCTTTATGATTGTCATACACTGTCTCGGTGCGCGGTCTGTGCGGCCCTCAGGATCGTCGCACCATCCAAACTCAAAGGCGGAGACGGCTATGACGATGGTGAGAAGACTGGTCTTTGCTGCCGCGCTTGGTCTCGCCACGAGTTCAGCGCTAGCTCAAGGAGCAAGGGACACGCTGACGATCGCGCAGAGCGTCGATGTGGAGTCGCTCGAGCCTCATGCGCTGAACGCGTCGGGATCGATCAACGTCGCGAACCACCTGTGGGTCACGCTCCTGCAGGTCAACGCGACAGGTGAAGTGCAGCCCTACCTTGCCGAGAGCTACAGCTGGAACGAGGCCGGCACGGAACTCACCTTTCGGATCAAACCGGGGCAAACCTGTGAAGACGGCACACCCATCAAGGCCGAGGATGTCGCCTTTTCCCTGAAGCGGGCCGCAGACAAGAAGCTCAATGGCAACATCGCAAGCTTCGTCTACCCCACGATCGGCTTCGTCGATGCGCGAGCCGACGACGAGTACACCACGACAGTCGTCTTGAAGAAGTACCAGTCGATCGCGCCCGGCATGCTCGCGCAAGCCTACATCGTCTGCAAGAAGGCCTATGAAGCCATGACTTACGCGGAGGCGGCCACGAAGCCGTTCGCGTCGGGTCCCTACAGGCTCAAGGAATGGAAAAAGGACGACCGCGTCGCCCTGGAGCGCAACGCGAACTTCAAGCTCAGGCCCGTTCCCTTCCAGACGCTCACTTGGCGGGCCATTCCGGAAGCGAGTACCCGGGTCGCCGAACTGATCGCCGGCAATGCCGACATCGTCACCAATGTCCTGCCCGACCAGCAGCGCTCCGTCGTTCAGAGCGGGCGGGCGACGGTGAAACCGGTAAGCGGCACCCGCCGCATGTTCGTGGGCTTCAACTTCAACGATCCCTTCAAGGGCACGAAGGGTGGGGCGGCTATCCAGAAGGCAGAGGTGCGGCAGGCGCTCAACATGGCCGTGGACGTGCCGACGATCTGTCAGCAGCTTCTCGCCTTCTCCTGCGCGCGGACAACCGGACCGGCCAATGTCGCCCATCCGACACTGAAGCCCTATCCGTTCGACCCTGCCCAGGCAGGCGCCCTGCTCGACAAGGCCGGCTACGCCAAGGGGCCGGACGGCGTCCGCTTCGAGCTCACCTTGCAGGGCCCCCGCGGGCGCTACCTGAACGACGTCGCGGTCGTGCAGGCGGTCGGCCAGTATCTGGATGACATCGGAGTGCGCACCAAGGTGGAGATCCAGGATTTCGTGTCCACGTTCTCGCCAGCCGCGCGCGAACATCGCGCCGGTCCGCTCTACTTCATCGGGCAGGGTGGCGTGACCTGGAGCGCCGTCTACGACATGGCTCTGTTCCCGTCTCGGGAGGCCCCGGTCAATAACGGGATGTGGTTCAATCCCGAATGGCAAATGCGATGGGATAGCCTCGCCGGCATCCGCGACCCGCAGCAGGAGCAGAAGGTCGTTCACGAGATGTTGGAGATCTTCTACCAAGACCCGCCCTGGATCATGATGTACTTCCAGCCGGACTTTTACGGCGTCAGCAATCGGGTGCGTTGGGAGCCCCGGCGCGACGAGCGGATCGATGCGCTGACGGCATCGCTCAGCCCATCCTGATGAGACGATGAGGGGAGCCAGCCCGAACGGCTCCCCCTTGTCCCGGGCGGGCGCTCCTCAGAGGGCTACCTCACGAGCATGAGTTCCGCCCTTTTCCGACACCGCTGTCACGACGGCGACTGCGGACGGGCTCGTCGCACGGATCAGCCACTCCACTGGTTTCGACACCGGCGACCATTGCTGGCCCCAGGGCGACCAAGTGTACTTGCGCTCGTTCCGCCCAGCGAGATTCCCGATCTCGGTGGTGGCGGGATTCATCAGGACCTCGATCCCGTCACCTCCGATCGAGACCCGAACCGGCTTAGCGACGCCGTTCTGGACCGCTACATCCGTGAGGTTCGTGGGCAGATAGCCATGGTTGCTGACGACGGCTCGGACCGTGTAGAGCCCCTCCGCGAGCCTCTCCGTGACAACGGAGTCGACGAGAACGCGAGGTGCCGAGGCGGCGTGCCTGAGGTTGAAGGCGACGTTCCGTCGGCACAGGTCTTCAAGGAGCTTCGGGGGTGGGTTGCGGTAGGTCCAGATATAAACCATGCCTCCGACCTCAACCCGACCGAGTTGAGGGTGGTCCACGGGCTGCCAATCCCGGTAGCCCTGCTGGCCCACATGTTCCAGCACCCACTCGAACACCTTGGCCTGGATGGCCTCGGTGCGGGGCCTCAGGTTATAGTAGGCGACCTTCTCGACCCCCGCCTCGGTCTCAAGGTCCCAGAGTTCTGTCGAGAAGCTGACGATACCCATCTCCTCGTATGTCCAATCCTTGAGGCTGCCGTAGCGTGGTTTCGTCTTGTCGGGCGTAAAGTCCTCGTAGGTGCTGATCGTCGGGTAGCCGGTCACGCGCTGTCCTACAGCGCCGAGATCCTTATAAAGGGCGAGGTCCCGCGGACTCATGGCGCTGTCAGGCTTCGTCATGCTCGGCCGCAGGATAATACCACCATGGGTATGGTAGGCCGTGATGCCGGCGATATTCGAATGGTCGAGAAGGAAGCGCGCCATCGCGTGGGACTCGGGCTCGGAGAGAGCGGCCTCACCCGCACCGTATTCTCGTGGCGACCAGTTCACCGGGAAATTTCGGTTGAGGTTGCCGTCGAAGGGGCGCTCGATCTTCACGTGAACGCCGTCGTAGTTCTCGATCAGCCCCTCGGGGTAGAGGCGGTAATACTCGCCGCCTTCTTCGCCAGGCTCCCGCTGGACCATGAGACGCGGATCGCCGGCTGACTTCTTCCACTCACCTTTAGGGTCGGGTACGCGCATGGTCGTGATGAAGCCGTCCCCGTCGATGTCCTGCGGCTTCAGCCCCTCGAGTCGGTCAAAGCCCGGAAGGCAGCGGCCGTTGCCGCACCAGTGATAGTAGGGCGGCTTGAGGGACAGTTCGGCTCCGTCCGGGTTGATGCGGGGCAGGATGTAGAACGCCTGCTGGTCGACGAGACGTGTCACCTCTTCGTCGGAGCCGTATTCGGTCAGAAGACGATACACCGCATAGAGCGCGACCGCGCTCGTTGCATGCTCCTCGGCGTGGATCTGCGCATCGATGTAATAGCCCGGCTTGCTGGCTGCCGGTCCGGTATCGGAATTCGTGATGGTAACCGCCCAGATTTCCCGGCCCTGGAAGGTGCTGCCGAGGGATCGCAGGGTGGCGAGCTTGGGGTAGGCTGCCGCAAGCGCCTTGAGGTGCGCCGTCATGGCCTCATAGTCGTGGTAGGTGTTGAACGCGATGGTCGGGGCCGCCATGGAATCCTCGGGGTTGGTGTGAAAGGGGCGATTCGGCCCGGCTTTGCCCCGACACAGGACAGGGGCCCGGTCCGTCCTATCTGATCTCACGGAGACGGCGCGATTCCGTGCCGCTCGCAGAACTCATCCATGGCGACCACGATGTTGCGCTCGCTGCTCTCGATGCCGGCGAAGCACAAGGCAAGAGTCCGCAAGTGGTCGCGGCCGTCGCAAGGCGCGGGATCCCCGTTGCGGCAGGCCGCTATGAAGTCTTCCAGTAGGAGTGCAGTGTCATCGTAGTAGGCGCGCGCATCCGCAATCGGTACGGATGTCGCCTGCGGTTCATCACGATGCGCGACAGCGATGTCGGAAAAGAGTTCGCGCTGCAGGATCACCCCATCGGAACAGTCGGTACGCCACAGGAAGTACGGCTCGTTCCATCCAGCGGTCCAAGTACCGACATAGCTGACCTCGAGACCTCCTTCGAGGGCAAGGAGACATTGCACGCTACTGTCGTGGGCATACATGCTCCAGGGCGGATTCCAGGTGCGGCAGGCGATCGAGATCACCTCGCGATCATAGCAATAGCGGATCAGATCGAGATGGTGGACGCTCTGCTCGAGCATCATGGGGTGGCGCATCGTGAGCGGATAGCGGTTGAGACCGGGTCGCATCCCATCGCGGCTCCGCTGGTAGACGAACTGCCCCATCCCAGGCTCGCCGAACCGCCCCGAGCGGACGAGGTTCCGCTTCATCTGGCTCACGGGCAGATAACGGAAGTTGAGGCACACGGAAAGCGGCAGACCCTTCTCCTCGGCCAACCGGACGATGGCGGTGGCCTCCGCGAGATCGAGAGCGAGCGGCTTCTCGGCCAGGAGTGGAAGACCCGCTTCGAAAATCAGACTGGCCTGTTCGCGATGGCCATCCGGCGGGGTCACCAGAACGACCGCATCGTAGGATTTCGCACCGAGGGCTTCGTCGAGTGCGGTAAAGAGGGGGACATCGGGATACCGCGTTCTGAAAGCGTCACGCCGCTGAGGATCGATATCCATGGCCCCGGCGAGCGCCGCTGCCGGAGTGGAATGAATCACCTCGCTCCACATGGTGCCGCGGTTTCCGAGGCCGACGAGCAGGAGCCGGAAAAGCGATGTCATGGCCGGGTCGCACCACGTCCGGCAACGAAGCGCCCGCCGCCCGGCCGGCCGGTCACCTGCCCGGCCTCGAAAACGATCTTGCCGCCCACAATCGTGATGTCGACTGCACCTTTGAACCGCTGGCCAGCGAACAGTCCAGCCACGTCGCGCGCAGCCGTAAACAGTGAGGAGGGTTCGACGACAGTATCGCGAGCCAGATCCACGACCACGAGGTCGGCATCGCTGCCGACGCGAATCGTGCCCTTGGTGGGGTACACGCCGAAACGCTGAGCACCGTTCTTCGTGACGAGGTTTACCGCGTCCTCCAGGGGCAAGCGGCCGCGCGCCGCAGCATCGAGCATGGAGGGCAGGAGAAACTCAATGCCAGGCGACCCTGGCGGAGCGGCCAGCATGTCGCCCGAGACGGCATCCTTCTCGCGTTTCGAGAATGGGGCGTGATCCGTCGTCACGATGCTGATCGTGCCGTCACGGATGCCGTCCCAAAGGGCTTCACGGTCATCGGCGGTGCGGACGGGAGGGTTGATTTTCGCCGGCGGGCCGACGCGCGCGACATCGTCGTTCGTGAAGAGCAGGTAGTGAGGGCAGGTCTCCGCGCTGACATCGGTTCCGATGGCCCTGAAGGCGCGGACCACATCGAGGGCGGCCCGGCACGTCACATGGGCGATGTGAATCGGAGCCCCAACCTCTCGCGCTAGGGTGAGGATCTTGGCGATGGCCATGGCCTCCACGACCGCGGGTCGCGAATTGTTGTGCGCGTCGGTATCCTTCCGGCCGGATGACCGCTCCCGCGCCATGAAATGCGCCATCATGGGCTCGCTCTCGGCATGCACGACCGTAAGCGCCCCCGTTTCGGCGACTCGCTGCAGGGTTTGGTACTGCTCCATCTCTCCCGGTAGGGCGAGCCCTCTGAACTCGTCGTCCCGTTTGGGCGGCGCGGCGGTGGTGAAGATCTTGAATGCGATCGCGCCGGCATCGAGCATCTCCCGGGTGCCCTGAGCGTCGCAAGCGCCTGGCGCGCCAAAGAGCGCGAAGTTGACGACCGCCTCCGTCGCGAAATGCCGGCGGCGCTCCTCCAGAATCGCTGCACTGTTGCAGCACGGCTTGCTGATCGGCATTTCGAAGAGCGTCGTCACGCCTCCGGCTGCGGCCGCCCGGGTCTCCGACAGCACGGTGCCACGTTCGGGATAAGAGGGGGCCCGCACGTGGAAATGCACGTCGATCACCCCAGGGAAGAGGTGCTTGCCCACGATGTCGATGGTGCGGGAAGCTCGTCCGGTTCCGGGATCGAGGATTGCCGCAATGGATCCACCATTGACCGCTACGTCGGCACGAGCGAGGCCGCTCTCAAGCAGGACCTCGCCACCGGTGAGGATCAGATCGTACGTTTGTCGGGACCCAGATGGCGTCATAGGGCGATCACCCGGTCCCGAACCGGATGCTCTGCTTGGAATCGGCTCGGGATCTCGACGCCTTCCGCAGTGACGATCATCGTGTTGATGGTGCGATAGCCATCGATATCCGGCCGGTAGATGCCGGGCTCGCTGGAGAAAACCATGCCGGGCGCAACCGGAGTGGAATCGCCTGGCGCAAGCCAGGGCGCCTCGTGGCCCTGCACACCCATGCCGTGGCCGATCCGGTGGCGGATGAATGCACCGAGCCCCGCCGCACGGATAGGCTCAAGGGCCGCTTCGTTCACGTCCGTGCAGGGCACTCCGGGCTGCAGAGCGGAGCGGCCGGCGGCATCGCTTGCGGCGGCGACTTCGAGACAGCGCCATTGGTCGTCGGATGCGCGCCCGATCACGAATGTCGCGCCGCTCTCGGCATGATAGCCTCCAACGCTCGCTCCGATCCCAGCGATAAGCGTCTCCCCCTCCAGAGGCTGCCGCGCCAGTGTCTTGCCGTGCGGCAGTGCGGCGCGGGCGCCGGAATGTACGGTCCCGACGATCCCGCACTTTGTATGTCTGAAGGTAGAACCGAGATCTCGGGACATGGCGGCCTGGGCACGCGACAGGCCCGCGGACAGGATGTCGAGTTCGGTGCCTCCCCGCCGGATGATCCCGCCGGCCTCGCCGAGCACGGTTTCGAGCACGAGATCCGCATAGCGGGCGGCGCTCCGTATGAGCGCCAGTTCCTCCGGGGTTTTGACGAAACGAAGCTGCTCGACTAGATCGGTAACGGTCAACCGGCCGACCAGAGTCCGTGCAGCCTCGAAGAGCCGCGTCTCGAGGGTATCGGCAGCCAGATGCCGTGCGCCGCTCGTTCGGATCATCCAGAGCACCGGGTGCTCCGTTCCGGGAAACTCCGGATAGGTCTGAATGTCTCCGACCCAATTGTCCTCCGCATGCTCTTTTTCGAGAAGGGGCACCAGAAGTCGTGGCGGTCCCGCCGCTGGCACCAGTAGCCCAACCGGCCTTTCATTCGGACTGTGGAAGAAGCCGGACGCGTAGACTACGTTGGCCGTGTCGAGGAGGAGCATGGCCTCCGCGCCGAGGGCCTCGAGCTTGTGTTGGATCCGCGCGACGACACCACGATAGAAGGCCTCGGCGAGAGGCTGGGGGGTAGGTCGATCCATAGTGACCTCACGCGGCGCCCGCTCGACGCAGGCGGGCGAAAGCGCCGGTCATCCGCTCGGCCGCCTGCTGGAGAACGTCCGTGGGCTGCAGCGTTGTGATACGCAGGTGGTTGCTCCAACTTTCCCCGAAGGCAGTGCCGGGAAATATCAGAACACCGGCATCCTTCAGGAGGACGTAGCAGAGTTCGAGCGCGCGCATTCCCGTGCTCGATGCATCCGCCCAGAAGAAGAACCCGCCCCGCGGCTCGCCGAAGGTGAGCCCCATGGAGGAGAGTCCTGCGCCCAGGATGCGTCGACGTTCCTCGTAGATGCGCCGGAAGTCACGGACGCACGAATCATCGCCTTCGGCTGCGGCGAGCGCCGCAACTTGGCTCAGCGTCGCAACGGGCCCGGTGGAATGGTTCTTGATTGCGGCCATGGCATTGATCATCGCCGGCGGCGCGATGATGTAGCCGACGCGCCACCCCGTCATTGCATAGGCCTTTGAGAAGCCCGACAGCGTAATGACGCGGTCTTGCATGCCGGGGAGCGAGGCCATGCTCATATGGGTGTAGGGCTCCCACACGAATTTACCGTAGATCTCGTCCGAGATGATCGTGATGTCGTAACGGGCCGCAATCTCGGCGAGCGCTGCAGCCGTTTCCGGCCGCACGACTCCGCCTGTCGGGTTGGATGGCGTGACGAGAAGCAGCGCCTTCGTGCGCGGCGTAATGCGCTTTTCCACTTCCTCTGGGCGGACGTCGAACCCGTCCTCCGCATATGTCGGCACGCTCACCATCACGGCGCCCGAGTGATCGACCGCCTGGTCATAGGAGGAGTATCGCGGATCGGGAACCAGTATCTCGTCGTCAGGATTGAGTAGCGCGCTCATCACGAGGAAGAGACCCTCCTGACCGCCCGTCGTGACGAGTACGTTTCGCCCGTCGACTGCAATACCATGATCGCGCTTCGCGTTGGCCGCAATGGCGTCCCTCAAAGCCGCGAGGCCGGCCACCGGAGTCAGCGGGAGGGGGCCGGACGCCGCTCGCCGCGCGGCCTCGACGATAAAATCGGGCGTCGGCAGATCGGGGTCTCCGCGGCCGAGCGCGATCGCGTCCGGGATCTCCTTGGCGAGGTCCATCAGCGCATACCGGAGCTTCGCTCCGTCGAGTTTCTGAATATCCGCGAACGAGCTCATAGGTCCTCCACGACCGCGAGGGCTGCCCACTGGGAGAGATTCGTGCTGCAGATCGTCAGCGCCTGCTTGAAGTCGCGCAGGCCTGAGGCCTTCTGAGGCGGGGCGGCAAGATAGCCGAGTCGCGCGCCAACGAGGCCATGCTCAAGGCCGAGGGCCCCGATGGTGATGATACGGTCCTCGAAGCCAGGGATGTGGCTCGGATGGAACCCGCCTGGACCATCGACCTCGTAGATCACGAGGGCTTCAGCTGGAAGGGCCGCAAGCCAGGCACGAATGACGTTCTCGGATGCCGAAGCTGCAGCATAGAGGATGTCGACGCTCGAGAGATCGGATCCCATCATGCGCCCGTCGCGGAGCATAACCGCTCCGCCGATCCGTTCGCCATTCCGAGGCGCGCCGACGATGCCGTTGCGGTCAAGCAGTTGCTGGACCGCAACGAAACGAGCTTCGGTCACTCCGCAGGTCAGGGTGATCCGTCCGGCATCACAGGACAAGTTGAAGCGCCGCTGCAGGATCTCGCCGACCTTCTTTCGGAGGGGGAGGATGCCGGGCCGATCGGTGTAATGGGTCTCGCCGCGCGCAAGCGCCTCGTGCACCGCAGCGACGGCGGCCTCAGGCATCGTGGGGCCGCCGCTCTCCAGGGGCGGTGGGTCTGTTGCTGCGATCTGAGCGGCCCTATGGGAGACTTGCATGATGTCCGTTCAACCTGCTGCGGTGGAGTCTTGAAGTTTGTTTGTGACGAGCGTCCACGGGCTGCGATCCTGAACCTCCAGAGCGCCGCGTGCATAATGGCTCGTTCGTGCAGTCTGCTCGAACGACAATGGCGCACCGCTGCAGGGCGCACCCGCGTTCCGTTGTGGAGATCGGCTAGCCATGAATCGTGAATGTCTCGGCAAGCGTCGCCCACTCGGTATCGCTGCCGTGATCGAGGCGAGGCCACACGACGGCGAAATGGCCGGTCCGATCGAGAACTGTCGCACCGACGTGCCAAACGCCCGGTGCGAAGGCCACTCCGGTACGGCCATCGAAGATCCAAGCGCGCAGATCATCGGGATCGGGGGCACCGTCGGCTCGACTCCCCGCAACGCAGACCACGTAACGGGAGACATCAAGGGGAAGGAAGGTCTGCCAGCTCCCGGGATGGCGTTCGAGGCGTGTGATCGTAAAGGGAAGAGCCGTCGGCTCGACGCAGTTGACATGCAGCCGCGGCGGCAATCCGGGGATGCGACCCTCGAAGACTTGCGAGAAGTCGGCGCGTGTCGCCGCGGGTCCCTGGTGGCGAAGGATGATGCCGTATGGAGAGAAGTCGCCCGGCTCCGCGAGAGCCTGGAGCTGGCGGCTGCTGGAATGCACGTGGGTGGAGGACTGAGGGTTCGCACCTTGAACGGCGTGATGTTCAAGCATCGGCATCAAGGCCCGTTGAAACGCTCCACCGTTCGTTCGTGGAAGCCGGGAAGTCGTTGTAGCGGACCTCGGATTGTATAACAATCATAAAATCGACAGACGGCAGGGGCCGACCAACACCCCCACCGGGCGGGCTATGACGAGGGATGCCGCCGACGGCTCCGCTCGATCAGCAGCATGTGGTCTTCCAGGGCATTCTGGAGCGTCGTCAGGGGGCCGGGCTTCTCGACCTGCGACTTGATGAAGGCGAGGAAGTCCTTGTGCTGCCGTGCAACGGCCGCAAGGTTTTTGTCCCGGTATCGCTCGAAGTTGAAGATGATCAGCACATGGCGCGCGATCGCCTCCCACAGAGCGGAGGTAAGGGCGTTGCGGGAGGCGTGTGAGATGGCGCGGTGGAACTCGAGATCGGCCACGAGCGATGCCCGGACATCGCCGACCTTTGCGGCCCGGTTCATCATCTCGATGGGCGCCTGCAGGGCATCGATGTTTTCCAGGCCCGAACGCCAGTTGGCGATTGCGTCCCGCAGCAGGAACGCTTCGAGCGCGAGACGGACTTCCAGGATTTGTTGCGTGGTCTCCGGGCCGAAATCCGCGACGCGATAGCCCTTATGACTGCCGCCTGTGAGAATTCCCTGCGCGTGAAGAACCTTGAGCGCTTCGCGGATCGGCACGCGACTCACGCCGAGCCGTTCGGCGAGCGTCGTTTCCACGACCCGCTCCCCCGGCAGAAGATGCCGGGTCGAGATCGCCTCGGCGATCGAGTTTGCGATCGAATCCGTCAGAAGCAGCCGCTTGGGCTGTGGGAACGTCTCGTCGTCAGATAGTGGGGGCTTCTCGACCAGCACCACGGCTCTCCCTTGATTCGGTCGCTCTCTCGTGGTGTCCGATAGGGAGGAACCACTGTGAGGCCAGGGTTATGGGGTCCTCGAGCATAGAGCGTCTCGCGTTATCGTTGTAGGCCCGAGGCCCGATTATGGACCGGAACGACCGAATTCCTCCATGATGGCCGCAGCATACTTGATGCCACGAATGTAGCTGTCCACACTGATATTTTCATCTGGAGCGTGTAGATTGGCTCCCGGATTGGCAAAGCCCGTCAGGACGCAGGGGATCCAGACATGACGCAGGATGGTCCCTTCAGCCGAAACACCGTTCACGATCGGCAATTCGCCCCAAACCCGAGTCGCTGCTGCGATCACGGCCTTCGACATGTCTTCCTTAGCCGAAATCTTGTACGGCGGCTCGGCACTTTCCCGAGCGATCACTTCGATATGGCCGAAGCCATGCTTGACGAGGTGCCTCTTCAGCCGCTCGACAGCCTTGGCGGGATCGATATTGGGGATCAGGCGGAAATCGAGCTTTGCTCGCGCCTCGTTCGGAACGATGGTCTTCATGCCTGGGCCGGTATACCCGGCGACCAGCCCCTGAATATTGGCGGTCGGCTCATAGGCGCGTGCGCGTATGGCTTCGACGCCGTCGCGGCCGAGGGCGAACTCGCTGATGCCCCACTCGCGCCTCATAGCATCAAGGTCGACGCGAGCCGCCTTGGCGTGAAGCTGTTCCTCGTCTTCCGGTTCGAGGTCGTAGAGGCCCTCGTACCATCCCTCGATCAGAATCCGCCGTCGGTCGTCCAAAATCGTGTTCAGGGCCCGGACCAGATCCCAAGCCGGGCTTGGCAGGAGGGGGAAGTTCAGGGAGTGGACGTCCGAGCGGGCTCCTCGGGCGACGAGTTCCACGAAAAGTACGGATTTCAGGCCGAGATCGACATCAGGTAGGTTCGTGGCCGTGTCGACAGAGCCGTCGAGGCAATGCATTCCATCGGCTTCGAGGAGGTGCTTGTTGCGCTCGACCCAGGGGCCGAGGTGAAGGCTGCCGATCTCCTCCTCGCCCTCCACGATGAACTTCAGGTTCACGGGCAGCTGGCCGCGTACCTTCAGGAAGGCTTTTGCAGCCTTGTTGAAGGCCAAGACGCCACTTTTGTTATCCGTAGCGCCGCGGCCGTAAAGCACCCCGTCGACGATCGCACCTGACCACGGCCCGCCGTGGGACCAAGCCTCGATCGGTTCCGGCGGCTGCACGTCGTAATGCGAGTAGCACAGCATCGTCTTCGACGAGGCGTTGGTGGTCATGTGCCCGACGATCACAGGCGGGCCGCCTTCGAGCTCATGCAGGTGAGCGTCCAGACCGTCCCGTCTCATCTGCCGTAATACCAGATCGGCGCATTCGCGCAGGCCGAAGTTCTGGGCCGAGATGCTCGGCTGCCGAACCAGCTCCTGCAGATCGGACACGGCCTCGTCGGTGTGAGCGTCGATATAATCGTAGATATCCCGCAGCGTGTCAGACATGCGAGGGCTCCCTGAAGGTTTGTGCCAGCTCCCAGGCGCTCAGCCGCTGCCCCGACAGATCGCTGTCGGCCCGCTCCGCCAGCATCCGAAAGGCGGGCGCGAGTTCCGCTGGGTCGACCCATAGGGCTTTCAGGTCTGGCGTGTAGTTGTGCTCGGACATGGGAGTGCGCATGTACATCCCGGGCGTCACCGTATGGACACGGATGCCGAACGGGGCGCCCTCAATAGCGAGGCACTTCATCATGCCCTCAAGCCCGTGCTTGGCAGCGCAGTAGGCGCTTTCGTTCGTGAAGCCCTCGATCCCTGAGCGGGAGGAGACATAGATGATCGTGCCGCCATGAGCCTTCATTCCCGGCCAGACCGCGCGGGTGAGCAGGAAGCCCGCTTGAAGACCCACATTCACGGTAGTGCTCCAGCGCGCAAAGGTTGTCGCTTCGAACGGCTCCGGTTCAAGGATTGCGGCGTTGTGGATGAGAGTATCGATGGTATGTCCTTCGGCGGCGATCCGTTCGACGGCTTCTTTCGTCGCCGCTCCATCGGCGAGATCGACCGCGTAGGGAGAGACGCCGGGGCCCAGCTCGGCAGCGAGGGCGGTGAGCCGCTTGCCGTCCCGGTCGAGCAGCACAAGTCGCGCTCCGTTCTCGTGAAGATCGCGCGCAACGGCAGCACCCAGGCCGTTGGCGGCCCCTGTAATCAGAACGGTCTGCTGGGCGACAGGACGCGTCATTGCGGGATGTCGATCCATCGACGCTCGGCGCCGGACTGCACCACTGCGTCGAGCACCAGCTGATTGCGCCAACCGTCGTGGAAGGTGGCGCCCTCCCGGGGTTGCCGCTGCTCCGCAATGGCAGACGAGAGCTCACGCATCAGAGCCACAACCGAGACGTTCCAGATACCTTTGTTGACGCCGGGCAGAGTGGCGTTCGAATCCGTCTCGCTCATATCCTGGAACGGCTCACCGGCCTTTGCGACCATCAGGCGCTCGTCGCTGTTGTTGAGCAGGATCGTGCCTTCGCTGCCGAAGATCTGGGTAACGTTGTCCATGGAATGGCGCGCGACGCCGCTCAGAAAGACCGAGACGACCGCACCGGACTCCATCTCCAGCGTGAAATGCGTGGTGTCGTCCGCCGTCGCGATCCAGGGCGTGCCGGTCGCCTTGTCGACGCGATCAGGCACCATCGTGAGGGCTTGACCAACCACGGAGGCAGGTTCTCCGCACCACCAGCGCAGCAGATCGATCTGATGCGAACCATTGGCCCCCAAGCGGCCCCCGCCCTGGTCTTTCAGCGACCACCAATCTCCCTTCGGTCGGGTCTCGGGTGTGGCCCAAGACGGACCGATATTGGTGATGTGGGCATGCCGGATCTGCCCGATGAAGCCGCTCTCGATTAGCGCTTTCACCTTCCGGCGGTTAGGATTGAAACGCAGCTCGTGATCAATCATGTGAACGCGGCCTAGGGCGGTGGCATGGTCGAGCATGGCTTTGGCTTCGTCCGCATTCATCGCAGTCGGCTTCTCGCAAAGGACATGAGCGCCCTTGTCGAGGGCGGCGAGAACCATTGGAGCGTGGGTGACAGTTGGTGTCGCGATGCAAACGAGATCGAGCCAATGCTCGTTGAGCATCCGCTCCCAGCTGTCATACGCATGGGGCACGCCGAAGGCCTCTGCCGCGGCCTTCGCGCTATCCAGGCGCGCGCTCGCCAGCGCGGCTACCTCCGCACCTGGCGTGTGCTTCAGTGCAGGAAGATAGGCGGCCTTTGCGAAACTGGCGCCGATGATGCCGACCTTCATGCACGCTTTCCTTCTGCTGCCCCGTCCGAGACGATCGCCTCAGGCAATTGACTTCAGGCGAGGGTCCAGAAAATCGCGGAGCCAGTCGCCCATGATGTTGAAAGACAGAACCGTGAGGGCGATCGCCACACCGGGAAACACGGCAAGCCACCAACGACCAGCAATGAGTTGATCGCGGCTCTCGTTCAGCATGCCGCCCCAAGTCGGCGTCGTAGGCGGAACTCCGAGACCGAGAAACGATAGAGAAGCCTCGGACAGGATCACGCTTGCCACGTTGAACGATGCAATCACCGTCAGCGGCGCGAGGATGTTGGGCAGTATGGTCCGGAACATGATCGAGGTCTTGCGGGCTCCGAGCGCATGGGCAGCTTCGACATATTCCTTCTCCCGTTGCGCGATGGTCTGAGCGCGGGCGATCCGTGCATAGGTGACCCACTGTCCGATTCCGAGCACGAGGACCAGGTTGAACAAGCCTGGCCCGAGTACGACAAGGAACATGATGGCGAGAAGGATGAACGGGAAGGCAAGCTGGATGTCGGACAGCCGCATGATGACGTCGTCGACCCAGCCACCGAAATACCCGGCGATGAGGCCCAGTGATGTTCCAAGAGTGCCGCCGATGCAAACCGCAATGAAGCCCACGAGCAGCGACACGCGAGCACCATAGATGAGCCGTGTGAGAACGTCGCGACCGAGCGCGTCTGTTCCCAGGAGATATGGGGTCTTTCCCGTTCGGTCGGGCTGCATGGGCTCCTGGAGCCGTCGGATGATGTTCTGCCGGTTCGGATCCATCGGGGCAACGGTGGGTCCGACGACTGCCGCGAGGCTCACGATCGACAGCACGATCAAGGCCAGGATGGGCCAACGTGCCCGGACGAGACTTTTTCGGGCACGACGAAACCCCTCCCGCCGACGCTGGGAGCGTTCGTTAGCCGCGAGCGTGTCGGAGACCGGCGTTTCAGCGACAGGCGCCGAGCCGGCCATGACGAGCGGGGAAGTTTGGACCTCAGTATCGGCCATGGCCCTGCCTCATTGCAGCCGGATCCGCGGATCAAGCCGCGCGTACAGGATGTCGGTCAAAAGGTTGAGAAGAACGAAGACCAGAGAAAAGACGATCACTGCAGCCTGCACGAGGGGGATGTCGCGTTGGTTGATGGCGTTGAACACCAGCCTGCCCACCCCGGGCCAAGCGAAGATGGTCTCCACCACGACGACGCCAGAGAGCAGGAAGCCGAACTCAAGACCGAACATGGTGACGACCGGCAGCCAGGCATTGCGAAGCGCATGGTTCACGACAACGTGGAACTCGTTGAGCCCCTTGGCCCGGGCTGTCCGCACGAAATCCTGGTTCAGGACCTCAAGCATGGAGGAACGTACGAGTCTGGCATTCCGCGCGAGGGAAAAGAACGCGATCGTGAAGCCTGGCATCACGAGATAGGTGATCCCGCTCGGGAAGTTCGCCGCAGCCGTCGCGAAATCCCCACGCAGGAGCGGCTCGATGAGGGGTGTGTGTCCTGAGATCGGCAGCCATCGCAGCCCCAGACCCACATAGAGGATCAGCATGATGCCGAGCCAGAAGCTCGGAACGGACTGGCCGACCATAGCGACCGCCATCGCAGTGCCGTCGATGGCAGTTCCGCGGTAGAGAGCCGAAATGACACCGATCGGAATGGCCGCGGTGATCGCGATGAACATTGCAAACAGCGTAAGTTCAATCGTAGCCGGAAATCGCTCCAGCACGACGTCGATCGCAGATGTGCGGTAGGTTAGAGAGGTTCCAAAGTCACCCTGCACGAGCCGCCCGATATAGCTCGCGTACTGGATGTGAAGGGGCTGGTCGAAGCCGAGCTTGATCCGGGTTTCCTGGATTTCCTCAAGGCTCGCACGCTCGCTCACATAGAGGTAGGTGGGATCGCCTCCCATGTGGAGTGCCACGAAACTGATCATCGTCACACCCAGAATGACGATGACGCTCTGGGCGAGCCGCCGCGCAATGAACGTCCACACGGGTTCGAACCTTCTGCAGCCTTCGGACGAGCGATTTCCCCCGGCCGTCCCGAGACGGTCGGGGGAACAGCCGAGGCGCTTTACTTCACTGTGACATCCGCGAGGTCAATCCGCTCGTCGCGACGCGGCTGCCACGCTACCCGCTTCGCAACGCCGTAGAAGTTCGGCTGGAAGTAGAGGAAGAGCCAGGGCGCCTGCTCGGCAAAGCGAGCCTGCATCTTGTCCGTGATCTTGCGCTGCTCGACCGGATCACGGGTCGCGTAGAGCTCCTTCCACATGTCGAAGAACACCGAATCGTTCCATTCGGTATAGTTCGTGCCGGCCTTCGGGCTTGAGAAGTCGGCAAGGTCATAAGCCGCGTTCCAGGTGTCGCCGCCCGTCCCCAGGAAGAACAGTGGCCCGGCGTCGTGGGCCCGGATGAGGGGCACATAGACGGAAGTCCATTCCATCGGGGTAACGGTCGTCTTGACTCCGATGTCGGTGAGGAACTGGCCGATGGTCAGCGCAACGTTGGCGTCGCCGTAATAGCGCCCGTTCGGCGACTGGAGGGTGAGTTCGAAGCGAACGCCGTCGGGTCCCTTGGGATAGCCAGCCTCGTCGAGAAGCTTCTCGGCGCGGGCCGGATCGTAGGGGTAGGGTACGAGGCTCTTATTGTCGTTCGGCTCATTCACCGGGCTCGTGGCGCGCTTGCACTCGAGACCGAAGAACGTTGAGCAGATCGTCGGAACATCGACGGCATATTGCAGCGCCCGCCGGACCTCCGGCTTCGTGATGGCTTGCCCACCCTTCGTGTTCTGGAACTTCTCTTTTTGGTTGAACCCCACATAGATCCTTCGGGTGCCCTGGATGGGGACGACCGTCGCCGCGCCCGTAGCGTCGACAGTCTTCTTTTGATCCGGTGAAACGTTAGTGATGATATCGAGGTTGCCGGCGAGAAGTTCAGCGACTCGCGTGGACCCCTCAGGGATCGTCCGCCAAACGACGCGTTCGAACTTCGCGGGGTCGAGCTTGAAGGACTCGTTGCGAGCGAAGACCACCCGGTCGTCCTTCACCCACTCGACGAACTTGTAGGGCCCGGATCCGACCGGCTTACGCGCAGCCTCGTCACGGCTCATTTTCTCGTACGAGTCTTTGCAGTGGACATAGACCTCCGCGATCATGCCCAATGTGATGGGATTGTAGGTTCCGACCTCGAACTCTACGTCCGTCGCGTTGAGCGCCGTCGCCTTCTTGAACTGAATGGAGCTGTAGACGAAGCCTGGGGTATTTCCGGTGAACTTCGCGTTCGGGTCCGCGGCGCGGTTGAACGAATAGGCTACGTCTTCGGCCGTCAGCGCTTCGCCGTCCTGGCAGGTCAGACCCTCGTTGAGCGTGAAAGTCCAGCGTTTCCCATCTTCCGAAACCTTGTAGGACTTCGCGAGAAAGGGGGTCAGGTTCCCGTCGGCACGGATCTTGTAGAGCGTGCCGAACAGATTATCGAGCATGTTCGACTCGTTGCGCGAACTCACCTGCGCCGGATCGAAGGTGGTGGCATCGACGCCCTGGGAGATGGTGAGGACCTTCGGATCAGCCGCAAGGCTCGGGGTCGCGAGAGCGGCCATCGCCAGCAGCAGTGGGAATTGAGCTGTCTTCATCCTGCATCGTCCCTCTGTTTGTTCTCTAGAAAAGCTCGCCGTCCGGGGTATTCCGTCACTCGGCCGTAACGGCCGATCCGATTGCCTCCGCCTCGGACCGGTTCATAATGCCGAACTGGGTCCGGCGTTCTCATCGCCGGTTTGGTCTCGAAGGGCTTCTTGCGTCGTTCGACGAAACGCTACGACCACCTTGCCTCGGCGTCGGTCTGTATGATTATTATACAATTCGACGGAGCGGACACCTCTGTCAAGCCGGTATCCTCGTCCTTGCCGATCCGGCGGCCGGACGCAGGACTCCCCTAAGGTCGACTCCCCTGAGTTCACGGAGGGCACGTGCTTCGAACCAATTCGGATCGGCTGATCGAGATGGCGGTCTCAGGTACCGTGAGTCAGCCGACGCTTCGGGCCCCGGGCTATATCCCGGACAATGATGGTCTATCGGTCGTCCGTGCGGGTATGGCCGGCATCGTCTACAATGTCCGCACTGGCGATCCTGCCTTCGGCTGGACAGCGGACCATGTGGAGCCGGGCGTCTCCATCGCCCACGCGGAGGAAAAACTCGACTTTGCGCTCCACTATCTGACCTGCATCGGCAACGAGGCCGAGGTGACGAGCGGCCTTGCCCGCGGTGCCCGCGGCATCGTGACGGGCGAGCATGCCCGGATGCTCGTGGATTTCCCGGCCGAGACCTACGACACCTTGGCGGTCGGCGACACGATCCAGATCAAGGCCGTGGGGCGCGGATTGCAGCTCATCGACTACCCCCATATCGAACTCAAGAAAATGAGCCCTCGGCTTCTCGATGCCATGCGTGTCGAGGCCGTTGACGAGCGCACGATCCACGTTCCTGTCGCGATGGAGCTTCCGGTTCGCATCATGGGATCGGGAGCCGAACTCAACAGCGAATATGTCGATCAAGATCTTATGTCCGGCGATCGTGCGCTGATGGCCGAACTCGGAATCGACAAGATGCGGCTGGGCGACCTCATCGTCATCAACCACGCCGACCATCACTTCGGACGGAGCTATCGCACGGACGCAGTCAGTATCTGCCTCTGCATCCATGGAGATTCGGTGATGACCGGGCACGGGCCAGGGATCCTGACCCTCATGACGTGCTCGACGCCCAACATCCGCTGGACAATCGATCCGACCGCCAATGTCGGACACTATTTCGGCCTGACCGGCCATTGAGTTTTCAAGGACCAGCGATGACCGTTCAGACCAATGCCGACAAGCTGGTGATCGTTTCCGTTGCAGGAACGATCGTGCATCCGAGCCTCCCGGGCCTTCCCGCCGAACCCTATCGCCTGGCGGCGGACGGCACGCCCTTCCTTCTGCCCACATATGGAGGCATCGTCTACAACGTGTCCGTCGGTGACACTGCCTTCGGGTGGCTGGCGGATTGCGTCCATCCTGGCGTGAGCATCCATTACGGCTCCGAGCTCGGGAACCGGGGCCTCAACATCTATGCCTGTGTGGGCAACGATGCGATCGTGATGACCGGTGAGGGCAAGGGCACCCGCGGCGTCGTCACGGGCAAGTCGGGCCGCTTTTCCGAGCATGTGATCGTACATTTCCCCAAGGAAGCGCGCGCGCGGTTCGCGGTCGGGGACAAGATCGTCGTTCGCGCCGAGGGGGTGGGCCTCGCCATCGAGGGCTTCCCGGATATGCGAACCAAGAGCTTATCGCCCAAGCTGCTGCAGGCCCTCTCGCCCGAGACGTACAACGGCAAGATCCGTATCCCCGTCGTGGCGAGCATCCCGGCCCATTTGCTCGGGGCGGGGGCGGGCCTGACGAGCGAGGGCGGCAGCCTGCACATGCAGACGACGGACCGCGCGGCTCTGGCGGAGGCGGGCCTCGATCGGCTGCGGCTCGGCGACATCGTCTCTCTCCTCGACTACGATAGCCGCTACCAGCACGGCTATCTCCGCGGCGCCGTGGGCATTGCGGTCGTGGGGCAGACCGATGGGCCCCGGGCAGGCTATGGCCCTGGCCTTACCGTACTGATGACCGACGCCCGCGGCGGCATTGAGCCCATGCTCACGCCTGGCACGAACCTTGTGGACCTTCTTGGGCTGGAGGCTTGAGCCGTGACGATTGAATTCGTTCACGTGCCGGTGGATCGAGTTCGGGCCTTCACCTACGACGCCTTTCGCGCCATGGGGCTCGATGAGGAGCAGGCAGTGATCTCGTCGGAGGCGCTCCTGTTCAGCGAATTGCGCTTTCACCCCGGGCAGGGGCAGGGTGTTCGCCGCCTGCGGGCTTACCGCGACCGGTTGAAGGCCGGACAGATCGATCCGGCTGCGGGTTTCGAGATCGTGAAGGAAAGCCCAGCCCTCGCCCTCGTTGACGCCCATAACGGGCTCGGCAGCGTGACGGGTGTCCGGGCCATGCGGCTCGCCGTCGAGAAGGCCAAGCTGTGCGGGATCGGCTCTGTTCTCGTTCGTGGCGGTACACATTACGGCTCCTCGGCCGTCCACGCCGCAGAAGCCGTCGGAGCCGATTGCATTGGCATCGTGATGACGAATGCAGGAGCCGAAATGGCAGCCTGGGGCGGGGCGACGCCGGTCGTAGGAACGAATCCCTGGGCCATCGCGGCCCCAAGCGATCGAGGCTTTGCAGTTTCTCTCGACATCGCCCTCACGACCGCCGGCAAAGGCATGATGCGCTGGTACGAGCGGGAAGGCCTGCGCATGCCGCGCGACTGGGCACTCACGCCCGAGGGCGAGGAGACCGACGACCCGACCGCGGCCATGCGAGGAGCGCTGCTCGGCATCGGCCAGTACAAGGGTTACGGGCTCTCCTTTATGACGGATGCCCTGACGGGCGTTCTGTCCGGAGGGGCGTTCGGCACCAAACCCTATACCGATCCGATGCGCCAGAATGTCTCGCACCTCTTTGTGGCGTACGACATTGCATGGTTTCTGGATGTGACCGAGTACAAGGCCCGGATGGGTGCTTTCATCGATATGGTCAAGGCAAGCCGCCTGCGGCCCGGCTTCTCGGAGGTGCTGGTACCAGGAGAACTTGAGGAGCGGCGCGCCCAAGAGAAACTTCGGACCGGCATTCCGCTCGATCTAGCCGTATACGAGGATCTCCAGCAACTCGGCCGTGAACTCGGGATCCACAGGTTCGAGGAGCACGCTGTCGCATGACGGTTATCGCTCCTCCCAATCAGGCTCAGGCCGCTTCGGTCGCCTCAAAGCCAGTGGGTCCGTCGCCCCTGCTCGAAGTCCGCAATCTCAAGACCTACTTCGACAGCGATGCCGGCATCGTCAAGGCGGTCGACGGTGTGAGCTTTCAAGTCGGGAGCGGGGAGACGCTGGCCGTTGTGGGCGAATCTGGGTCGGGCAAGTCAGTGACCAGCCTCTCGGTGATGCAGCTCATCCCGCGCCCAGGCCGCTTCGCAGACGGCGAGATCTTGTTCAGGGGCGAGGACCTGTTGAAGAAGACGCCGTCCCAGATGCGGCGGATCCGCGGCAACGACATCGCCATGATCTTTCAGGAACCGATGACGAGCCTCAACCCCGTGCAGACGGTGGGGCAACAGATCATCGAGGTCGTTCGTCTCCACCGCAGGCAATCTGCGGCAGCCGCGCGACGACGGGCCATCGAGCTCCTTGAGATCGTGGGCATTCCGGAGCCCGCGAGGCGGATCGACGCCTATCCGCATCAGATGTCGGGCGGCATGCGCCAGCGGGTGATGATCGCAATGGCACTGTCCTGCGACCCGAAGCTGCTCATCGCTGACGAGCCCACGACCGCCCTGGACGTGACGATCCAAGCCCAGATTTTGGATCTCATGCGCCGCCTCAAGCGTGATCTCGGGATGGCGATCCTGTTCATCACCCACGATCTCGGGGTGGTGGCCGAAATGGCGGACCGGGTTGTCGTCATGTACGGCGGACGGGCCGTGGAGGAAGGGTCCGTGCAGGCGATCTTCGCCGACCCGAAGATGCCCTATACCGCCGGGCTCATGGGTTCGATCCCGCGGATCGATCGGGCGGCGACACGGCGCACCCGGCTCAAAGCCATTCCCGGCACCGTACCGAATCCCCTGAACCTTCCGGAGGGTTGCACCTTCAACACCCGATGCCAGCATGTCCGCGATGCCTGCCGCGCGGCTGTTCCTCCGCTGGAGGACACGGGCGGGCGCCACATGGTGCGCTGCATCCGCTGGCGCGAGCTGTCGCTGAAACAGGAACTGATAGCGTGATGACGGCGCAGGGGCAGACCCGGATTCCTCCCGAAGACTACCGCGCGACCCCTCTCCTGGATGTCCGCAACCTCAAGAAGTACTTCCCGATCAAAGGAGGTTTTCTTCAGCGGGTCGTCGGTCATGTGAAAGCCGTGGACGACGTCTCGTTTCATGTCGAGCCCGGGGAGGTGGTCGGACTCGTGGGCGAGTCCGGTTCTGGAAAGACGACCACAGGGCGCGCCCTGCTGCGACTGACGGAGCCGACATCCGGGGAGATCGTCTTCGACGGAGTCGACATCACGAAGCTGCCGGCCAACCGCATGAGGCAGTACCGGAAAGACATACAGATCGTCTTTCAGGACCCCTATGCCAGTCTCAACCCGCGCCTGACCGTCGAAGAGACGATCATGCAGGCATTCAGGATCCACGGGCTCTGGTCCAGCTCCGAGCGGCGCGACCGCATCGCTGAACTCCTCGGCACCGTCGGCCTCTCGCGCAACCACATGACGCGCTATCCGCACGAGTTCTCCGGCGGACAGAGGCAGAGAATTGGCATAGCCAGGGCTCTCGCGGTCAATCCGCGCTTCATCCTGGCCGACGAGCCGGTCTCGGCCCTCGACGTCTCGATCCAGGCCCAGGTCATCAATCTGCTGCAGGACCTCAAGGAGCAATTCGGCCTCACACTCCTTTTTATCGCCCATGACCTGTCGGTGGTGGAATATATCAGCGACCGCGTGATCGTGATGTATCTCGGTCGTGTCGTGGAGATCGCTCCAAGCCACGCGCTCTACACGGATCCGGTTCACCCCTACACGGAGGCTCTTCTCTCCGCCGTACCGATCCCGGACCCGCAGGCGACCTATGAGCGCCAGGTTCTTCAAGGCGACATACCCAGCCCAATCAACCCACCATCGGGCTGCGTATTCCGAACCCGCTGTCCTCTCGCGTCTCAAGCCTGTGCGGAAGTCGTGCCGCCGCTCGAGGAGAAGCGGCCGGGCCATTTCGCCGCGTGCATCAAACGATAGGAACAGAGATCCGGCCACGGCGCAAAGGCGAGATCCGGTCTTCCTGTTCGAGAACGGAGGGACAACCATCATGCGACCAGAACTCGTTGGCCTCGGATTGCTCCTGATCCTCAACGGGGCGGCTGATGCCCAGGCGCCTGCCCGAGACACCCTCGTGATCGCGCAGAGCGTCGACCTCGAGACGCTGGAACCGGCGGAGATCCGGTCCACGAATGGCACCAACATCGCAATGCACCTATGGGGAACCCTGCTACGAACGGAGGACTCGGGTGAGATCGTGCCGTTCCTCGCCGAGGGCTACACCTACAACGAGGCCGGAACCGAGATCGCCTTCAAGATCCGTAAGGGTCTGAACTGCGAAGACGGCGAGCCGCTGACGGCCGAGGATGTGGCATACACCTTCAACCGCGCGGCCGATCCGCAGCTCAAGTTCAACGGAAACACGCCAGGTTTCGTCTTCAGTTCACTTGGCTTCGATGGGGCTTATGCCGCAGCGGACGACGTCGCCGTGATCAAGACGAAAAGCTACCAGGCCATCGCGCCGGGGCTCATCAGCCGCGTCTTCATCCACTGCAAGGACTCCTATCAAAAGCTCGCGCCAGCCGACGCGGCCCGCAAGCCCGTCGCATCAGGTCCCTACCGAATGGCCCAGTGGGTGAAGGACGATCGCGTCGTTCTTGAGCGCCGCTCGGAGTTCACGCTGCGCGAGTCCGGTTTCAAGACGCTCGTCTGGCGGGTCATTCCAGCGGCCAGCACGCGCGCTGCCGAGCTCCTTGCCGGCAATATCGACATCGCCGCCAACATCCTTCCCGATCAGCAGCAAGCCATCAACGGCAGCAATCGCGCGACGGTGAAAACCGTCAACGGGACACGGCGAATCTATATCGGCTTCAATCAAAAGGAGAGCTTCGCGAAAGCCTCGCCTGGCGGAGCCGCGATTCAAAAGGCGGAGGTGCGGCGAGCGCTTCAGTATGCCGTCGACGTGCCGACGATCTGCCGGACGCTGCTCGGCGCCGAATGCGAAAGAGCCACGGGGCCAGCCAATATCGGCCACCCGTCGCTAAAGCCTTATCCCTACGATGTCGCGAAAGCCGAAGCCCTGCTCGATGCGGCCGGCTACAGGCGCGGTCCCGACGGCGTGCGGTTCAAGTTGACTTTTCAGTCGCCCAACGGCCGCTACCTTTCGGATGGGAACGTTGCCCTCGCAGTGGGTCAGTACCTCACCGACATCGGGGTCGACACGAGGGTCGAACTGCTCGATTTCGTCTCCGCCTATCAGCCGCTCACCCGCAAGCACGACGCGGGTCCTCTCTTCCTTCTTGGTTCCGGAGGCGCGACCTGGAGCCAGATCTACGACATGAGCCTGTTCTCGGCCAAGATAGCCGGAGCGAACTACGCGGAATGGATGAACCCCGAATGGGAGAAGCGTTGGAGCCAGCTTTCGACCGTCCGCGAGCCGCAGGCCCAGCAGAAGCTCGTGAACGAGATGCTGGAAATCTTCTATCAGGACCCGCCCTGGCTCTTGCTCTATTCGCAACCTGACTTCTACGGCGTCTCCCAGCGCATCGAGTGGAGACCGAGGCGGGACGAGGAGATCTATGCCACCGAGGTGCGCTTGAGACAGTCTTGAGCCCATAGGCTGGCCCGCGCGGCCGCTGCATAAGACTGCCGCATCGAGGCCGGAATTTTGGCCTCGATCACCACTCGTGGTGATCGTCGGCGTTGCCCCTTGCCGAATCGGTTTCGAGGAAATGCCGGACCCGCGGTGGGGTCGCGGATTGGTGGAAGGCCAGGGCACGAACTTCGAGTTCGTGGTCCTCGACGGTGCGGCGGTGATTTTGTCTCAAATGATCGAGCCAGGTCGGATTGTGGAAGCGCTCGATCCAAATGGTGGGTTCGGCTAGGTCCTGGAGAAGCGTCCAGCGCAAGGCACCGTCTCGCTCACGCATGGGCCGCATCCACCGGAGCATGAACGCCGCGAAGGGGCCGTGATCAGCCTGCGCAACTCTGTATTCCAGGGTTGTGACGACTGGGCCGCTGAGCGGTGAAACCGTGATCGATTCCTCTCTGTTCGAGGGATCGCGCCAGGGATCGAGGTTCGCGCTGCCGGCCGTCGGCAGGGGGAAGAAGGCTCCGAGGGCGATGGAGAGGCCAAGTCCGATGCCGACGCCGACTAGGGTCGGCCCAAGACCGATCTGGTAGGCGACAACGCCCCAGAACCAACTCCCCAAGGCCATGCCGCCGAACGTGGTGGTCTGATAGACGGCGACTGCGCGCCCGACGACCCAGCGCGGGACCGAGAGCTGAACCGAGATGTTGAAGGTCGAAAGGCTTATGACCCAGGCGGCTCCCCCAATCATCAGCACGGGAATCGTGAACGCGAGCGTCGGGCTGACAGCGGCCACGATGCTGGCGACACCGAAGGCGAGGCTCCCACCGTCGACAATGAGTTCTGTGGGAAAGCGCTGACGCAGCCAAGCGGCTGCGAGGGCGCCCAGGATCGCGCCACCGCCGAGGGCCCCGAGCAGGAGGCCGTAAACGACAGGCCCGCCGCTCAACAGGTCACGGGCCACGAGGGGAAGCAATGCCCAGAGCGTGGCCCCAAGCAGGCCGAAGATCGTGCCTCGCAGCACGACGCGGCGAATCGACGATGAATGACGGGCGTAGCGAACGCCGGTCATTACGGCGGAGGTGATTCGCTCCGGCGGCAGCTCGCTCGGCGGCGTAGGATTACGCCAAGTCAGCAGCACCAGGATGAGCCCGGCGTAGCTGAAGACGTTGACGAGGAACGCGGCCTGCGGTCCGGACAATGCGACGAGGAGTCCGCCGATCGCCGGGCCGACGGAGCGGGCGATATTGAAGTTGAGGGCATTGAGGGAGACCGCGGCTGAGATCTCGGATCGCGGCACCTGATCGCCAACGGACGACTGCCAGGCGGGTCCATTGAGAGCTGAGCCGCAGGCGACGAGGAAGGTGAGGGCCAGTAGGAGCCCAGGACCGACGATCCCTAGGACCGAGGCGACCGCCAAGGCGGTCGAGGCTACCAGCATGAAGGTCTGAGCGACGAGCATCACGATCCGCCGATCGAACACGTCCGCGGCCGCCCCGGCTGGCAGCGACAGCAGCATGATGGGAAGCGACGTAGCGGCCTGAACGAGGGCCACGATGTGCGGCGACGGTGCCAAGGTGGTCATCAGCCAGGAGGCGCCCACTCCCTGGATTACCGCTCCGAAGTTGGAGACGAGGCTCGCAATCCAGATCAGCAAGAAAATCCGGTATCGGAAGGGCGACAGGGTGGCAGCCCGCCAGCTCGTGGGCTTTCCGACGGCTGCTTTCGAGAGAGGCGTCACGGCAAGGCCTTAGGGGTGGGGCGCACTGGATCTGCGCCTGCCTCAGTCATGGCCCCAGCCCAGCACTCGATCAAGCATGGCCTCGTTGCCGTTCTGCGTCAGACCGCTGCGGCGGATACGTCGATGTCATCCCGAATGCAGGCCTTGAGATGCCCGGGGTGGACCTCTCGGAGAGGGGGTACAATTTTGGCACACTCGTCGATAGCGAAGGGGCAGCGGGTGCGAAACACGCAGCCCGAGGGCGGGTTCGAAGGGCTGGGGATGTCGCCCTTCAAGATGATCTTGCGCCGCTTCGCATCCGGGTCGGGCGCGGGGGCTGCTGCGAGCAGAGCGAGCGTGTAGGGATGCCGGGCTGCAGCGAAGATCCGCTCGACCGGGCCCATTTCCATCACCCGACCGAGGTAGAGAACGATCACCTGGTCGCAGATGTACTCCACGACACTCAGGTCGTGCGAGATGAAGAGCATCGCGAGACCCATCTCGCGCTGCAGGCGTGCCAGAAGATTGATGATCTGCGCCTGGATCGAGACATCGAGAGCGGAGACCGGCTCGTCCGCGACGATGAGCTGCGGCTCGACCGCGAGGGCGCGGGCAATGACGATCCGCTGGCGCTGGCCGCCGGAGAACTCGTGCGGGTAGCGGCCGATATGCTGTGCCGACAGACCCACGCGCTCGAGCAGCTCGACGATGACGTCGTCCTTGCGACGCCCGCGCCACAGATCGTGAATCGTAAGGGCTTCCGCGATGATCGAGCCCACCCTCAGGCGAGGGTTGAGGCTGGCGAACGGATCCTGGAAGACGATCTGCATCCGGCGTCGAAAGGGGCGGAGCTCCGAAGGCCTCAATTTCGTGATTTCGGTGCCAGCGAAGCTGATGCGGCCGGCTGTGGGCTCGAGCAGACGGAGCACCGTCCTGCCGATCGTGGTCTTGCCTGACCCCGACTCCCCGACAAGTCCGACGACCTCGCCGGGACGGACCGAGAAGCTCACTCCGTCGATGGCGCGGACCACGGGTGGCGGGGTGCCGAACCAGGGACGGCGCCCCTGGAAGTGCTTCGTCAGACCCTCGACCGTGAGAAGAGGGTCGAGAGCGGGAGTCAGGGCCGAGCTCGCGAGAGGCAACGCGACGTTCACAGATCCCTCCAGCGCAGACAGCGGGCCATGTGGCCCGGGGCTATGACCTCGAGATCGGGCATGGTGGCGGAGCATGCCCCCACTGCGAAATCGCATCGCGGTGCAAAGGCGCAGCCTGGCGGAAGATCAAGCGGACTTGGGACGTTGCCCCGAATGGCGGCGAGGGGCTCCCGGGCCCCGCGTGCGGAACTGCCGCTGCGTGCGATGCTCCCCAGAAGTCCGCGGGTGTAGGGATGACGGGGGCGGCGGAAGATGTCCCGAACGGTGCCGGTTTCGACAACCTGCCCGGCATACATCACCATCACGCGGTCGGCCATCTCGGCCACGACGCCCATGTTATGCGTCACGAAGACAATGCCCATGCCTCCCGAGGACTCGGACTTAAGGGTCTGAAGCAGATCGAGGATCTGGGCCTGGATCGTCACGTCGAGGGCGGTGGTGGGCTCGTCCGCGAGGAGAATCGCGGGGTTGCAGGCAAGGGCCATGGCGATCATGGCGCGCTGGCGCATGCCGCCCGACATTTGATGCGGGTAATCGTGCGCCCGGCGCTCCGGATCCGCGATTCCGACGCGCTTGAGGGAATCGACTGCGACGACCCAGGCCTCGCGGCGCGAGAACCCCTGATGCTCCTCCACGACCTCGGCGATCTGATCGCCAATCGTGTAGAGCGGGTTCATACTCGTCATTGGCTCCTGGAAGATCATGGCGATTTCGTTGCCTCGGATCGCCTGCATGGCCCTTTCCGGCAGCGCGGCGAGATCGTGAACCGTGCCGTCGCGGCTTCGGAAAGCCATGGTGCCGCCGGAGATGCGACCGGGGGACTGGATCAGGCGCATCACGCTCAGGCACGTCACCGACTTCCCAGAGCCCGACTCCCCGACGATCGCCAGGGTCTCGCCACGACGCAGCGCCAAGTCGACGCCGGCGACCGATCGCACCGGACCGTCCTCGCTATCGAACTGGGTCTGAAGACCTTCGAGCCGCAAGATCTCGTCTGGTTCCAGGCTGCTCATTCCCTCACCTCGTCAGACGCCGCCACGGGATCACGTTGTGGCTGCGGGCTCAAGGAGAAACTTGCCGCTTGTTAGACAATTAGACACTCGCTAGCATGGTGTCTCCCCGGCCTCAAACCGGGCGCCTCGGATGGGGCGAGAGCAAGGTCCATACCAGTTTGGGAGACGACGGGTGCGCCTATCGGGGAAGGTCGCGATCGTGACCGGCGGCGGGCATGGGATGGGCCGCTCGACGGCCCTGCTCTTTGCCCGCGAGGGTGCGGCGGTCGTGATTGGGGACGTCGACGAGACGGCTGGCGAGTCGACGGCTCAGGAAATCAGGAATGCCGGTGGGCAGGCCGAGTTCCGCCGCTGCAATGTTTCGGTCGAAGCCGATGTGGCCGCACTGGTAGACACGGCGGAGCGGACCTTCGGAAAACTCGATACCATCTTCAACAATGCCGGTGTCGAGCAGCCCGTTACACCCTCCCACGAGGTATCTGAGACCCTGTTCGACCGGGTGATCTCGATCAATCTCAAAGGTACGTTCTTCGGCTGCAAGCATGCCATTCCGGCTCTGCTCCGGAATGGTGGCGGCACGATTGTGAACAACTCCTCGGTGAGTGCCTTCGCGAATGTGGGCGGCAATATCTCCTACGCCGCGTCCAAGGGTGCGGTCATGTCGCTCACGCGGGTCCTTGCCATCGAGTATGCCAAGCGCAACATTCGGGTGAACGCCATCAACCCGGGCGTGATCGACACAGACATGAACCGACGAAACGCCGAGCGCGCGGGGGATGCCGCGGCAACGGAGCAGCGCTGGCGGGAGATCACGCCGCTCGGCCGCATGGGGACCGGCGAGGAAATCGCTCAAACGGTTCTTTATCTGGCGTCTGACCAATCCTCGTTCGTGACGGGGATCGGTCTCCTCATCGATGGCGGGAGGGTCGCGACATGAGGCCGGCCGGCCGAGGGTGCGATGCCTGCGGGGGAGGGCGGACATGCTCCGGCTTACCGGAAAGGTTGCAGTCGTGACAGGCGCCGCCCGCGGCATCGGCAAGGCGGTGTCCACGCTCTTTGCTGCAGAGGGAGCGTCCGTTCATCTTCTCGATCGCCTTGAGGACGAGCTTGGCGCCGTCTGCCGCGCAATCGGGCAGGCAGGCGGGGGCGCGCGGTCCCATGCGTTGGATCTTCGCGCCCCGGAGGCCATCGCATCCGTTTTCGCGGAGATCGAGCGATCCGAAGGCCGTATCGACGTCCTCGTCAACAATGCCGGTGTGATCTTCTTCAAACCCATCGAGCAGATCTCGGTGGAGGATTGGGATTGGATGCACGACATCAACCTCCGCGCCCCATTCCTCTGCTGCCGCGCCGTAGCGGCAGGAATGAAGGCCAGGCGGGCGGGTTCGATCATCAACGTGTCCAGCAATGCGGGTGTCCGCGGCGGCGCCGACGAGGCCGTCTACTGCGCCACGAAATTCGGGATCGAGGGCCTCTCGCGCGCGCTCGCTCTTGAGTTCGGCCCCTTTAACATCGCTGTGAACAGCATCACACCGGGGCACCCGGTCCACACAGCGATGAGCGAAACGACTTACGGCGAAGAACAGCGTAAGATCTGGAAGGACCCAATCGAGATCGCGCCGGCCTTCGTTCATCTCGCGATGCAGGATTCCAGCGGCATCCATGACCAGTATGTACGCGCTTGGGATCTCACTTGTCGCCTTAAGGAGGGCGCAGCATCATAGGGCTTAAAGAGATCACGAGTGGCCGCCGAGGGTCGGACGCTGCAATGCGGACCGCAGACGGAGCACCCGTAGAGGAGATCAAGGCGCCGAAGAGCGCTGGCACGAGCGCGTTGGAGGACGCGCCACGAGTCATGGGAGAAAGGGGAACGAGATGAAGCATCGCACAGCCAGATTGGTTACGGGTTCTGTTCTGTTCTTAAGCGCCGCGACGGCAGCCTTGTCCGTGCACGCCCAGGATCTCACGGTCGTCTGGGCGGACGACAGCAACAGCGACGTCACGTACGATCCTCGCGTAACCCAATCACGTCACGAGGAGCAGGTCATCGTCCAGGTGTTCGATCAGCTGATCGCCGCCGACGAGAACGGCAAGGCCCATGCGGGGCTCGCAACGTCCTGGACTGTCGCGCCGGACAACAAGTCTGTCACGCTGAAGCTCCGCGAGGACGTGAAGTTCCACGATGGAACTCCCTTCAATGCGGAGGCCGTAAAGTTCACCTTCGACACAATCGCCGATCCCAAGACCGGGTCGCAGGGCGCCGTTGACATGCTGGGGCCCTACGAGGGCGCCGACGTGCTCGGGCCCTACGAGGTCAGGGTTCGCTACAAGCGCCCCTTCGCAGACGCAGTGAGCTCCTATACCGAGAACGAGCTGTCTCCCGTGAGTCCGACTGCCGTCCAGAAGCTCGGCAATACCGGGTTCGCCCAGGCTCCGGTCGGCACGGGACCCTTCAAATTCGTGTCGTGGGAGAAGGGCCGGGAGGTCATACTGGAGCGAAATCCGGATTACCGCTGGGCGCCCGGCTTCGCGACCAACAAGGGCTCCAGCAAGGTCGCCAAGATCGTTCATCGCTTCATTCCGAACGCGGCGACGCGCGTGGCCGCCCTGGAGGCGGGCGAAGTGCAGATCTCGGACATCACGCCACCCCTCGACACCCGCAGGCTTGCAGACGGCGGCAAGTTCAAGGCTTCCGTCGGTGTAGCCGCGGGTCTACCCTACGGCATTCTTCTGAATACCTCCCGCGGGCCCTTCATGGATCAGAAGGTGCGCGAGGCGTTCATCACGGCTGTCGATCGGCCGAGACTAGCCCAGAACCTGTTCTTCGGCCTTGCCAAGGCGGCTTGGGGGCCACTGGCTCCATCGTCGCCGCATTACTCGAACGGCGTCGAGAAGTTTTACACCTTCAGTCGCGATCGGGCCGGTAAGCTGCTCGATGAAGCGGGTTGGAAGATGGGTGCCTCGGGACTCCGGGAGAAGGACGGCAAGACACTCAGCGTCTATGCTCCATGCCTTCTCGAGCCCGAAACCTGCGTAGCCATCCAGGGCGAAGCGAAGCGCGTCGGTATCGACGTCAAGGTCGAGAACGTCCTCAAGCAGAAACAGGACGAGCTGATCTTCGCCAACGACTACGACCTGCTGCCGATCCGATGGGTCAGCAACTCGGCTTCGGTCCTGTCGATCCCGTTCACGAGCGGCAACATCCCGGAGCCCGGCAAGTTCAAGTTCAATTGGGCCCGCTGGAAGGATCCCGCGCTCGACAAGATCCTGGTGGATGCGGGCTCCGCAACGTCGCCCGAGGAGGCCGCGAAGCTCTATGCGGACGCGCAGAGAATAATCATGGAAGCGGCGATCTTCATGCCAGTTCACGACCAGATCCAGACGGTCGTCTATTCGTCGAAGCTGAAGGGCATGCGCTTCGCCGTCGGCCAGTGGCAGGTTCGTCTGCACGAAGTGGAAGCCGCCAATTGATGAAACGGGAGGGGGCACCGCTGCCCTCTCCCTCACCGTCGCTCTCAGTCGCATCCCTCAATGTCCTATATTCTTCGCCGCATCTTCGGCATGATCCCGGTTCTTCTCTTCACCTGGACGGTCGTGTTCGTCGTCATTCAGGTGATCCCGGGTGATCCCGTGAACCTGATGCTGGCTGGCGTGCCGGCATCGGAGGAGGTGCGGGCGAATGAACGGGCCAGGCTGGGGCTCGATCGCCCTGTTGCCGAGCGCTACGTCACGTTTCTAGGGAAGGCGCTGCAAGGCGACCTCGGCGAGTCGTTTAGAACCCGCCAGCCCGTGGGTCGTATGATCCTGGAACAGACGCGCTCGACCCTGGAGCTTGCCATAGGAGGGCTCGTCGTCGGCCTGACGATCGGATTGGGTCTCGGAGTCCTGGCCGGCATCAGAGCCAATACCTGGATCGATACGCTGTGCATGACGCTGGCGCTGGCAGGCGTATCGTTGCCATCCTTCTGGATCGGCATGGTGCTCATCTACGTGTTCGGCAACGTCCTGGGATGGGTGCCGATCGTCGGAAGAGGTCTGCCCGCGCTGATCCTGCCATCGATCACGGTGGGCCTGTTCCTCGCCGGGGGCTTCGCGCGGCTCGTCCGCTCCTCGATCATCGACGCCATGGGTCAGGACTACATCAGAACCGCAAGGGCAAAAGGACTCCCGCGGGCGAAAGTGATCTTCAAGCATGCGCTGCGAAACGCCATGATTCCGCCTCTGACGCTGCTCGGTGTTCAGATCGGGGTTCTGATCGGCGGCGCGGTGGTGACTGAGAACGTGTTTGCCCGCCCCGGGCTTGGCACCATGCTGGTGGATGCCGTGCTCACGAAGGACATGCCGCTCGTTCAGGCCCTCGTCGTCTACACGACGGCGGCCTACCTTGTCGTCAACCTCATCGTCGACCTGCTCTACGGCCTGATCGATCCCAGGATCCGTCTCGGAAGGGCTGCCTCGTGACCGCCGCGGTTGCCCCGGTTCCTCGCCGCGCGCCGCATCCAGCGCTCCGCTCGCTGCGCCGGTTCGTCCGTCACCCAGGCGCGCTCGCCGGAGCGATCGTGCTCACCGTCCTGGTGGTCGGAGCCGTTATCGCGCCATGGGTCGTGCCTTACGATTGGAACGAAACGGACGTCGGCCCGCGTCTGAGCCCGCCGAGCGCCGAGTTCTGGTTCGGAACGGATCTGCATGGACGTGACGTGTTCTCGCGCGTCCTCTATGGCGGCCGGTATTCCATCACGGTCGGTGTCGCGACGGTGGTGCTGTCTCTGTTCGCGGGAAGCTTGATCGGTATTCTGCTCGGTTACATCGGTGGAAAGGTCGACGAGTGGGGCGCCCGTCTGATCGACGTCATGCTGGGATTCCCCTCGATCGTGCTCGCGATCCTGGTCGTGTCCGTCCTCGGCGTCGGTCTCGTCAACGTTGTGATCGCCGTTGCTATTGCGGCTGTGCCCCGCTTCGCCCGGGTGGTGCGAAGCGCTGTTCTCGTCGTGAAGGAGCAGCCCTTTATCGAGGCGGCAAGGGCCTTGGGAGCGAGCGATCTGCGGATCATGGCCCGCCACCTTCTGCCGAATGCCGTCCCGACCTTGGTGGTTCTGGGTACTCTCGAACTCGGCAACGCGATCCTCCAGACCGCGACGTTGAGTTTCCTCGGTCTTGGAGCCCAGCCGCCGACGCCCGAATGGGGCGCCATGTTGAATTCCGGACGGGAATACATGCGCTATGCGCCCTGGATCATGATTTTCCCTGGGCTGGCGCTTTTCCTCTCCGCGATGGCTGTGAACCTCCTTGGGGACCGATTGAGTCAGGTTCTCGATCCGCGATCAGTGGACCGCCGGTAGGGGAGGGCGTCGCGCACGATCCACCGGGTCTCTCACTGAATTCCGCAGGGGTCCGCTCCTGCAAGAATGCACACCAACTGGCGTCGCCGGACAAGGACAGAACAAGGAGGACAGCCCACTATGCGAGCCGATCAGGCAGCAGCCGTCGAAGTCGGAACAGCACGAGCTGAGCCGGGACATGTCGCGCGGGGAGCCATCCGGGTCATGACCCTGGCTGGCGGTTCCGCAGTCGAGATTCCCGTTGCCGTCATCAATGGGGCAAGACCAGGCCCGGTGTTATGGATCGATGGGGCCATCCACGGGGACGAGCCAGAAGGCCCTTTGTGCTGTCAGCACCTCCTCCGCGAGGTGAATCCGCGGGATCTGACCGGCACGCTCGTGCTCGTCCCGGTCATCAATGTGCCTGCCTACGAGGCGGCGAGCCGGGGCAATCCCCTCGATACGTTCAGCCACGACATGAACCGGATCTATCCCGGGCGCGAGAATGGTTACTTCTCGGAACGTATCGCTTGGGCGCACTCCGTGTGGATGCGCAAGGTTGCCGATCTGGAGATATCGATTCACTCCGGTGGTGCCCACTCCTATCTCGCCGAAGCCATGTTCGTGGACGAGCGTCCGGAATCGGTCGAGCTCGGCACCGCCATGGGCCCCGGTTGGGCCTGCATCATGTCGTCGCCGAACCCTAAGGGGAACCCCATGGCCGTGATGGCGGAAGAGGGGAAGGTAGGGATCACCGTGGAGCTCGGTGGACGATCCGCCACCTCGCCGCGGGCCTTCGCGGAGGTTGGAAGGAAGCTCGCCGATGCCGTTCTCAACGTGATGCGCCACTATGAGATGCTACCCGGCGAAGCGAAATACGACCCGAACCGCACCAAAGGCTCGCAGGAAGCACTTCTGGCACCGGCCTCGGGCCTATTTCTCCCCGAGCCGGACATCGAGTTCCTCAAGCCCATGAAGGCCGGCCAGCGAATCGCACGGATCGTAAATCTGTTCGGCGACGAACTTGCCACGCTTTCGGCTCCGGCAGATGGCATGATCTTCGGACTGCGTGCGCTCCCGAATGTTACGACGGGTGATTGGTGCTGTTTCTTCAACAAGGTGCAGGGCCGCCGTGAATGATCTGCGTCATATGACGGACCAACGTCGTCCGGCCCGCACGCACGATCCCGATCCACTAGATCGGGATTTTATCGGCTACGGTGGTCAGCCGCCTCACGCGAACTGGCCGGGCGATGCCCGCCTCGCGCTCAACTTCGTGATCAATTACGAGGAAGGATCAGAGTATTCGATCTCTGATGGAGACGGCCGTTCGGAGAATGCTCTCACGGAGGTGTCGGCCCCGCGGGTGCCGGTCGGAGATCGGGATCTCGCGGCCGAGGGCATGTACGAGTACGGCTCGCGGGCAGGCTTCTGGCGCGTCGCGCGCCTGTTCGCCGAGAGAGGTCTGCCCGCCACTGTGTTCGGTTGTGCACTCGCGCTCCAGCGGAATCCCCCGGCCGTTGCGTTCATCCGCCAGCAGCGCTGGGACGTCTGCTGTCACGGCTGGCGCTGGACGGAGCATTATCGCCTCAGCGAGGACGAGGAGCGGGAGCAGATCCGCCTTGCGGTCGAATCCCTCAGGGACTCCATGGGCGAGCGCCCACTCGGCTGGTACTGCCGATATGCGCCGAGCCTGATGACCCGGCGCCTGCTCGTCGAAGAAGGCGGTTTCCTTTATGACAGCGACGCCTACAACGACGATCTACCGTACTGGAAGAACGTCGCCGGACGGGCTCACCTCGTGATCCCGTACTCTCTCGTCACGAACGACGTGAAGCTGACCTCAGGGCTGTTCACCGGCGAGGACTTCTTCGTGCTTCTCAAAGGTGCGTTCGACGTCCTCTATACCGAGGGCGCGGATCGACCGAAGATGATGAATGTCGGACTTCACCCGCGGCTCATCGGTCATCCGGCGCGCATGGCCGGCCTCGTGCGTTTCGTGGATTACGTGCAGAGCAAGTCGGCAGTCTGGACGTGCCGGCGGGTGGACATCGCCGAGCACTGGATCGCGCATCACGCCGCAACTGCGTAAAGCGTCGCCGCGCGATATGCGGCAATGTCTCATGATCCGGAGGGGTGCCGTGGCCATGGCACCCCTCCGGCTCCGACTCACGAAAGCGCGAGAGTGTACACGTCCGTATACTTCCCCTTCAGGTAGCGGATATAGGAATCGGCATCGAGGCTACGTCCGGTGGCGCGTTCGACGAGTTCGTCGCGCGAATACCGGCGACCGTGCTGGTGGATGGTCCGGCCGAGCCACTGCTTCAGGGGCTCGTAGTCCCCCTCATACAGCCCGCGCCCGATCGCTTGGTCCTCCTTGAGCGCCGTCTCCATGAGTTGAGCCGCCATCACGTTGCCGATGGTGTAATTGCAGAACGTTCCGATCTGGCAGGTCGACCAGTGGATGTCCTGCAGTACGCCCTGTGCGTCGTTCGGAACCGTGACACCGAGTTCCCTCTTGATGGTCTCGTTCCAGACGGCCGGCAGGTCCTGAACGTGAATGCTTCCGTCGATCAGACCCTTCTCGATCTCGACTCGCAGCATAATGTGGAAATCGTAGGTCAGTTCGTCGGCTTCGACCCGGATCAGGCCGGGCCGTACCTGGTTCACGGCCCGGTAGAACTGCTCGGCGTCCACGTCATGGAGGGCCTCCGGAAAGGTCTCCTGAAGCGACGCGAAGTGGAGCTGCCAGAAGCGGCGGCTGCGCCCGACGTGATTCTCATAGAGGCGCGACTGCGATTCGTGGGCCCCGAAGCTGACGCCGCCGACGGCATAATAGCCCACGAGATCGGTCGCCAGGGGGGAGCGCGTGTAGGCCGGATCGACACCCTGCTCATAGATGCCGTGGCCGGCTTCGTGCAGCGCACCGAAGAGGCTCGGAGGAAGGTAGCTCTGGTAGAAGCGCGTCGTGATCCGGACGTCGTTGCGAGTGAAAGAGATCTCGAAGGGGTGGACGGTGTTGTCGAGGCGTCCGCGGTTGAAATCGTAACCGACCGTTTCCGCCATCTTGCGTGCAAACTGGTGCTGCCGTTTGATCGGGTAGTCGCGGCTGAGGAAATCCGTTCGCGGCTGCTCTGCGGCCACCACCGCCCTTAGGATCGGCGTCAGACCGGCTCGGAGTGTCGCGAAAAGTTTTGAAAGGCTGCCGACTGTTTCACCCGGTTCGTAGATCGACATCAAAGCGTCATAGGGATGCTCTTGGTATCCGATAGCGTCGGCATAGGCGCGGGAGACCTCGACGACGTCCCCAAGATGCGGCAAGAATTGGGAAAAATCCTGTTCAGCCCGGGCCTTCACCCAGGCGGCGTTCGCCACGGTCTTGAGTTCCGCCCGGCGCTTCTGGAGCGCGGCCGGGATGCGAGAATGGAAAGTGATGGCATGGGCCGCCTGTTCCACGGAGCGCCTCTCCGGCGAGGCTGGATCGAGGGAGTCAACCTCGCGCAGTGCTTCGTCGGTCGCGCGACGCGTCTCGTCCGAGAGGAGCACTTCTCGGGCCGCAACGGTCAGGGTGGCGATCTGCTTCGCACGGGTCTCTACTCCGCCGGGAGGCATCATCGTGCGCGAGTCCCACTGGAGGATCGACATCGCGTTGAGGAGGTCGTTCACAGCAGCAAGGCGTTCGGAAAACGCGGCATAGGTCATTGTTTGTGGCCTTCGTGAAACCATCGAGCCAAGAGGTTAGGGAACTCGATCCGTCTGGGGTGAGCCCACGCCGCTCCCGACCAGGGATGCGCCGCAGGCCCGCTGGAGGAAGTGTGATTCGGAGCTCCGACCCGCCTGTTCCGGAAGCACAGTGCGCTCCGGTCGGACGCGACGGGATATTGCGCTCCGTGCGCGCTTCACTCTATGTATACAAACTAACAATCCTGGTCGGCGCAAGCCGCTTTCTTGGGTAGGTGATTTTCGGGCATGTATCGCATCGGCGTCGACGTGGGCGGCACGTTCACGGACTTCACGCTCCTGAATGAGGCGACAGGATCAATCCTTTTCTACAAGACACCCTCGACGCCCTCAGATCCCTCGGAGGCGATCGAAGTCGGTTTGCGCGAGATGCTGGCTTTGCACCGCCTTGAGGCGGCCGACGTCACCTATCTCGGACATGGCACCACGGTTGCAACCAACATCGTAATCGAGCGCCGTGGTGCGAGAACGGGACTTCTCACGACCAAGGGTTTCCGCGATGTCCTGGAACTCGGACGCCAAGCGCGGCCCTCAATCTATGATTACCGCGTTCAGAAGCCACCGCCGCTCGTCCCACGCGACCGCCGGCAGGAGGTCGCGGAGCGCATCGGTCCGGACGGGAGTGCGCTTTTCCCCCTCGATGATGCTTCGCTTCAGGAGGCGGTCCGCGCGTTGAAGGCGGGCGGGGTCGAGAGTGTGGCGATCTGCTTCCTCCACAGCTATCGCGCGCCGGAGCACGAGACGCGGGCGAAACAGGTCGTCGAAAGCCTGATCCCGGAGGCTTTCATCAGTGTCTCGTCGGAGATCCTGCCCGAGTTCCGTGAGTTCGAGCGTGTCTCGACCACCGTGGTGAACGCCTTCGTGGGGCCGCGCATGGGCCGCTATCTCGAACAATTCCGGGGGCGTGTTCGGGCCATCGGGATCAAGGCGGACCCCTACACGGTCCACTCGAATGGTGGCCTGATGTCGATCGACACCGTCAGCGCCTGCCCGGTACGGACCTGCGTGTCCGGACCGGCGGCCGGCGTGGTGGGAGCCGCCGAAATCGGCCGTGTCGCGGGTCTCCCAAATCTGATCACTTTCGATGTCGGCGGCACATCGACGGACGTTTCGCTCATATTCCAGTCTACTCCGGTCTATACCAATGCGCGGCTCGTCGCCGGCTATCCCGTCAAGACACCAATGATCGACATCCACGTCATCGGGGCGGGCGGCGGTTCCATCGCAGCCATTGATGATGCCGGAGCCATGAAGGTCGGGCCCCGCTCGGCCGGAGCCGATCCCGGTCCTGTGGCTTATGGGCTTGGCGGTACCGAGCCGACGATCACCGATGCCAATCTCTGTCTCGGGCGGCTCGACCCAGACCAGATGCTGGGCGGGCGCATGCGTGTCGATCTCGATGCCTCCCGCCGTATCATTCACGACCGAATCGCTCAGCCCCTCGGGCTCTCTCTTGAGGCTGCGGCACACGGCGTGATCCAGATCGCCAACGCGAATATGAGCCGGGCGATCCGCTCGGTCTCGGTCGAAAAGGGCTACGATATCGGGGAATTCGCACTCTGCGCCTTCGGCGGCGCGGGTCCGCTGCACGCGGCCGAAGTGGCCGTTGAATGTGGCCTGCCTCGGGTTCTCGTTCCCCGCGAACCGGGAACGACTTGCGCCCGGGGCATGCTGCTCACGGATCTGAGCTCCGATTATGTGCGCAGCTACTTCTCAGATGCTGGAGAGGAGAGTTGGATCCACATCTTGAGCCTATTCGACGATATGGAGCGGGAGGGGCACGCCTGGTTGGATAGGGAGGTCGTGCCCGGCCGGCTTCGGCGCTTCAAGCGGGTGCTGGATGCGCGCTATCGCGGACAAAACTTCGAGGTGAAGGTCGTCTGCGACAGCCTCGGAAGCACTGACCTGGAGAGCGTTGTCGAACGCTTCCATGAGGCTCATACGCGCGAGTACGGCTATGCTATCCGCGAACGGGGAATCGAGTTCGTTTCGGCGCGCCTCCAGGTCATCGGCGAAGTTCCCAAGGCGCCGCAGGCACGGATAGACGGTGGACTCTCATTGGAGGGAGCGGTCGCTGGGCATCGTCCGGTATACCTTGATCAGCACCACGGCTGGCGGGAGGCGATCGTCTACCAGCGGGAACACCTGCCGGTCGATGTTGCGTTTGCGGGGCCGGCGATTGTCAACGAAATGAGCTCTACGACGCTCGTCCTCCAGGGCCAGACCGCTCAGGTCGATCCCTTCGGAAACCTTATCGTGCGGGTCGGACCATGAAACACGAGCATGAGCAGGATCGAGCTGTGAGCAGCGACATCATTGCGGACCCTATCCAGATGGAGGTGTTCTCCAACCGCCTCCTCGCCATTGCCGAGGATATGGGCTCGATCCTGATCCGCTCCTCGTTTTCGTCCAACATCAAGGAACGCCGGGACTGTTCGACCGCTCTGTTCGATGCCGGCGGCAGGCTCATCGCTCAAGCCGACCACATACCCATTCACCTCGGTGCCATGATCGGGGCCGTCGAAACCATCCTCCAGAAAGTGCCGCTCTCGGCGATGACGCCCGGCGACGCCTTCATCTGCAACGACCCCTACCTCGCAGGAGGAAGCCACCTTCCGGACATCTCGATCATCACGCCGGTCCACCAAGACGGACAGGTTCGATTCTTCTGCGGAAACATCGCCCACCACGCCGATGTGGGCGGGCGGACCCCCGGCTCAACCTCGGGAACGTCGCGTTCGATCTTTGAGGAAGGCATCCGCCTGCCAGTGATCCGCATCGCCCGTGGAGGTGAGATCGATCAGGACCTCCTGGAGCTCATCGCCTGCAACACGCGGGACCCGGAGGAGCGCATCCTCGACCTCAAGACCCAGATCGGCACCAATGTGCGCGGCGGTTCGATGCTGGTCGATCTGGCGCTGCGGATGGGTTGGCCTGCCGTCGAGCAGTCGATTGAGGACATCCTGACTTACACGCGCCGGCGCCTGAAAAACCGCATCGCCGCTCTGCCCCAGGGCGAATACCGTTTCGAGCGGGCGATGGACGATGACGGCTTCCCCGGCGATTCGGTTCCGATCGTCTGCACGGTTCGCGTGCAGGGCGAGACATTGGAACTCGACTTCGAGGGGTCGGGTCCCGAAGCGCGCGGCGCGATCAATCTTCCCGACAGTGCGCTCAAGGCGTCGATCTATTACTGCGTGAAGGCTGTCCTCGACCCGAACCTGATGCCGAATCAAGGAATCATCGATCCGATCCGCATCACGGCACCCATAGGCACCATCGTCAATCCGCAGCCGCCAGCTGCTGTGGCGGCACGGGCCGTTACGTCGAACCGCCTCTGTGGTGCTGTTTTCGGGGCTCTGTTCCAGGCCTTGCCGCCCGAGCGCACGATGGCCTCGTGCAACGATTCGACTTCGGCGACCTCCGTTTCGGGCTGGCATTCGAAGCGGGGCGCCACCTATGTCTATCCCGAGAGCATGGGCGGCGGGGCGGGTGCCTTTGCGGATCGTGACGGCATGGATGCCGTCCATGTCCACACGGTGAACTCCACCAACCTCCCTGTCGAAGCTCTCGAACTCGAATACCCGCTTCTCCTCGACGAGTATGCTCTGGTGCCCGATTCCGGCGGTGCGGGTCGTCATCGCGGCGGCTTGGGGATGGCGCGGCAGATCCGCATTCTTGAGAATGGCACGATCTTCTCGGCCCGCTCCGATGCTCACGTGGTACCGGCGCCGGGTGTCTTCGGGGGTCTACCCTCGAACGTCACGCGTATCATCCGCAATCCCGGCACGAACCGCGAGGAGCTTTTACACTCGAAAGCCTCGGGTCTCGCGGTGGAGGCGGGTGAGACGATCCGTGTCGAGACGCTGGGTGGAGGTGGCTACGGCCCGCCGGATGAGCGACCCCTCGACCTGCTCGCCGCCGATCTCCGCGAGGGCAAGGTCACACCCGCCGCCGCGGAACGTGATTATGGGACCGAGCGTGTGAGGCGCGCGCTCGACCTTCCGCCTGCCTGAGAAGCCGGCCCACCAGATCAATGGGCCGGCGCCAAAGGGCGTTAGATGGCCCGCAGGAGCTGATCTTTCCCCTCAGGCTGCAGCCTTGAGAGGAGCAAGACGGTGCCCGACCGCCGCGAGGCGCGAAAGGAGCTCCGAGCTTTGCTCCTCCGCCAGCGGCATGAGCGGTAGAAGCGGCCTGTTCAGAGCGGGAAGATCGAGTTGCGCTGCCAGAACGGCCTTGACGGCCGGAACGAGGGTGTAGCTGCTCACAATGGTCCGGACCTCGGCGGCCGAGCTCTGCAGACGATCGGCATCCGCCCCCTGCCAGCCGTCGTACAGAGCACGAATGCCGGCCGGATTGACGTTGCCGGTGGCGCTGATGCAACCCGCTGCTCCGAGGCGCAGGGCCTTCAGCAGGACACCTTCTGAACTCGGGAACACGCGAAGGCCGGGATGCCGCGTCAGCAGGGCTTCTGTATTGGCCCAGTCGCCGGATGAGTCCTTGATGCCGAGAACCGTCTCGGGGTAGCGCTGCCGCAGGCGCTCGATCAGGGCGTGGGTGATTGGAACACCGGTGTTCTGGGGGATGTGGTAGAGCCAGAGCCCGAGGTCGCTGGAGCCGACCCGCTCGATGACCTCGGCGTAAAACCGGAACAATCCCTCGTCGTCGACAGGCTTGTAGTAAAAGGGCGGTAACGCCAGGACGCCGCCACATCCGTTGGACACGGCGTGCCGCGTCAGCTCCACGGTATCGGCCAGCGCCGACATGCCTGTCCCGGGAAGCAGTTGGTCTCCGCGAAATCCACTCTGCAGCAGCCGATCGAGAGCCTCGCGGCGTGCCTTTACCGGCAATGAGTTCGCTTCGCTTGTCGTGCCGAACACGGCGAGGCCATGGGCGCCCTGGTCGAGGAGCCAACGGCAGATCGCCGCGAATGAGCCGTGGTCCACTTCGAAGTTCTCATCGATCGGCGTCACGGCGGGAACGAGCAGGCCGGCAAATTGTGTCTTGGGCATCATCCCTCCCCATTTGAAAATGGGCTACCATATCTGTATTCTGTTATACAATCTAAGCCTCCGATCAAGGCCGCGCTCGATGTTCGGGCTAGGTTGGACAACTCTGGATTCCTGATCGGTCACTCAAGGTCAATGACGGGACGTGACGGCTCACGGCCACGGGCGGCTCTAAAACCGGGTGCCGAACCGCTCGGACGGGGGAACGGGTGACGATCACAGCAAGCGGATGGGGGCCGATGCCGGCGCGCAAGCGTCCTGCGGGCGGTTCGGCAAAGGGCATCCCTCGCGTGGCTTGGCGATCTCCCGAGACGAACGCGCTCACCTTATGAGAACAACCCTTTCCGTTGCCGAGAAGACGCGGCGGACGCCGGCTGCCCTGGGCTATGTCTTTGCCGGAGCAGCTGTCCTGCTCTTCACGATTGAGGCCACGCTCGCGAAGATCATCGGGCCTGAAATCAATGCCGCGCAAGTGACGCTCCTGCGAGCCGTCGTGCAGATCGCCGTCATCTGCATGGTCCTCCGTGGAGGCTTCGGCACGGCACTCCGCACCGAGCGCCCCCTGGGCCACGTCTGGCGCGGTGCTCTCAGCGCCGTCGGCGCGGTGGCTTACTTTCACGTTTTTGCCAACATGCCCCTCGGCATCGCAACTGTGATCTTCTTCAGCAGCATTCTGTTCACCACTGCACTCGCGGGCCCATTTCTCGCCGAGGCGGTCGGATGGCCGAGATGGTGCGCAGCCCTCGTAGGATTTGCGGGAATGATACTTGTGGTTCGGCCGAGCGTGATTCCGTTCGATCTCACTCTCGCGGCCGCCCTGTTCCTTGCGCTCAACGCTGCCGCCATCAACCTCACGACGAAGGATCTCACCCGTTCCGAGAGCACCGCCACAATGATGAGCTGGATCGCTCTCACGACCCTGGCAATCAGCATCCCGTGGTCGTTGCTGTCTTGGACTTGGCCTCCTTGGACGACGTCGCTCCTGATGGTTGGGATCGCGCTGCTCGGCATGGCCGGGCAGTATGCCTCGATCACGGCCTACCGCTACGCGGATGCCTCCGCTCTCGCGCCGGTTTCTTATGTGCGGATTGTCGTATCCGGGCTCATCGGGGCCGTGGTCTTCGGGGAGGTTTTCGAGGTCCCGACCCTCGTCGGCTCCGCGGTTATCACCGGCAGTGCCCTCTACCTGGCGATCCACGAGAGCAAAGCCGCGCGGCAGCGTGTATGAACCCTCCCGCTCGACGGATCGTCAAACGCGCTGCAGGATCTCGCGAACGGTCCCGGCCACTTCCATGATTTGTTCGAGTTCCAAGTGCGGTCCGATGGGAAGGCCGAGCAGACGATCCGTCGATTGTTCCGCCACCGGGAAGGATCCCCGGCCGAGGCCCATCGAGGCGTAGACCGGTTGCAGATGCATCGCTGGAGCGTAGGAGAGAGCGGAGCCGATGCCTCGCTCCGCGAGAGCCGTCCGGAGGGCGTCGCGGTCCTCCACGTGGATCACATAATTGCGCCAGGCGTGACGGACGTCCGCCTTCGTCTGAGGCCGATGAACCGGCGCATCCGCAAGAAGGGTCGCATAATGTGTCGCCTGTGCGGAACGGGTTGCGAGGTTCTCGTCGAGATCGGAAAGCTTCACCCGGAGCACTGCAGCCTGCAACTCGTCGAGCCGTTCGTTCAGCCCCTCGGTGACGTGATGAAGAGGCGGGCTGGTCCCGGCGAGTTGCATGTGATGTGAGCGCGCTTGCCCATAGGCGGCGATCATCCGCATCCGCTCCGCGAGGTCGGCGTCGGCTGTGACGCAGGCGCCGCCGCTGCCGAGCGACCCCAGGTGCTTCGTCGGCGCGAAGCTGAAGCATGTCACGTCCGAGAAGTGCCCGATTCGGCGCTTGCCGATAGCGGCACCGAGAGCCAGGCAGGCATCCTCGACGACCGCGAGTCCGTGCTCGCGGGCCACCGCGACGATGGCGGGGAGTTCTGCCGGATGGCCGAAGAGGTCCACAGGCAGGATCGCGCGCGTGGATGGCGTGATCGCCCGGACGAGCGCCGCGACATCCATCGTCAACGTTGCCTCGTCGACATCCACGAAGACGGCCTTCGCACCCACCGAGTGAATCGCGGAGGTCGTCGCGATGTCGCTGTTCGGGACGGTGACGACCTCGTGGCCCGGTCCCACCCCGAGAGCCTTCAGAGCCACGCGCAGGGCTGCCGTGCCGGAATTCACTGTCACGACTTGGTCGACCCCGAGCCATCGCGCAAACGCGTCCTCGAAGGCCGGCACCTCCGCGCCCCAATCCGGGCGACCGCTGAGCAGAACTCTCCGAATCGCTGCGTCGATGTCGCTCTGCCGACGGCGGTAGAGCTTCACGTGGTCATAGAAGGGAACGGGCATCGTGGAATCACACTCACGGCAGGGCCTAGCAGCCATCCTGACCGATACCGGAGAACCGGTATGCCGCGGAGCAGTTGCAGAACGATGGTATCGAACAAATATTGTAATACAAGTAGACAACCAGTCGGTTTTGATTTTGCATAGAGCGCTGGGCAGGGGACGGTGGAGGTCAGCTCAATGACGATGCGAACCCTCGTAGAGGCCGAGCAACTCATCGATGGCGTGAACCGGCAGCCCCTCGCGGATGCCGCCCTCCTGATCGAGGGGAACCGAATTCTAGCTGCAGGCCGTAGAAGCGATATCGGCCGCCCCGAAGGGGCCCGAGTCATTGCAGCCGGTCCGGCATCGACGCTGATCCCGGGGCTCGCCGACGTCCACGTCCACCTGGCCTACAGCGGCATCCCTCACAAAAAGGCTTTCCGCGCCGAGCTGACCGAACTCTCCTATGCGGCCGTCGCCCTCCGAGCCGCGGACTACGCCCGGGAATGCCTGCGCCATGGCTTTACCGCCCTGCGGGACATGCACGCGCCTGGCGGAGCGATCATCGATCTCGCGGCATCGATCGAGCGCGGGGAGACCCAAGGCGCCCGGATCAGGGCCTGCGGCCGGGGTCTGTCTGTCACCGGCGGGCACATGGACCAGCCCGGCTTCGCCGACCACGTGGCATTTCGGGACATGACGCTCCCCTGCGACGGTCCGGAGGGGTTCCAGCGCGGCGTGCGCACGGAGATCAAGCGCGGGGCGGACTTCATCAAGATCAACTCGAGCTGCTCGGCCGGCGAACGCCCCGGTGTCTGGAACAGGCAGGAGATGGCGAATGAAGAGATCGCCGCGGCCTGCGAGGAGGCGCATCGTTGGGGCGTGAAGGTCGCAGCCCACACTGTCGGTGGCGAGAGCCTCTACAACACCATCCTCCATGGGGTCGACACGGTAGAGCATGCCCATTTCACCGACGAGCGGATTATCGCCCTGATGGCTGAGCGCGGAACCTACTACGTCCCGACGCTGCTGGTGAATGAACGCAACTTCGACTTCACCCCCGAGGAGCAGGGCGTCGACGAGGCCGCATGGCGCTGGCTCAACGCATCCCGGGAAGCGAAATGGAAGACCTTGGCCGCTGCACGTGCCACGGGTGTGAGAATATGCTGCGGAACGGATGCCGGGTACATGATCCCGCACGGGCCCATGAACTGGCGCGAGCTTCAACTCCTCGTGAACGGAGGGCTATCGCCCATGGAGGCGTTGATCGCAGCGACTGCTACGAATCACGACCTGCTCGAGATCGATGCGGGTCGGCTCCAGCCGGGGCGGCTGGCGGATTTTGTCATCGTCGACGGGAATCCCCTCGAAAACATCGCGTGCCTGTGTGCGCCTGAGAGGCTGCGCGTCTTCAAGGATGGTTTTGAGGTGTCCCGCCGGGGCGAGTTCGGGGTAGAGGCCCTGCCGGCAGCACGCGACGACGACCACGGCAGGTCCGGCTTGCCACACGGGAACGCCGCCCGCCCGCCGGCTGCGGAATGACGAGCCGTCGCTGTCATGGAATTGGCGGGCGCCAGTTGACTCGTGCACTGGATGACTTTCTAGCTGTAAGACAATCTAGCCGAATGCACCTTCGGCTCCTGCGGCGGGCACCCATGGGCAGCGCCACCAAGAAAGCCCAGGCTGTGACGACGTCTTTCTCAGATGGCATGCGAGAGGGAGAACTGTCATGAGGTTTTGGCCAGCGGATATCATCACCCGGCGATCGGTTCTCGCCGGCATGCTCGTCGCAACTGCTCTATCGAGCGGGGCGGTGGCGCAGGACGGCGGCAGCCTGACGATTGCGTTCAGGGCGAACCAGGAGCCGGCGTCGCTCGACGGTCACATCGATCCCTATCAGTCGACCTGGCTGTTCAACTCCTTCGTGGCCGACCCACTCCTGATCCTGGATGACAAGGGCAAGTATCAGCCGGCTCTAGCCGAGAGCTGGGAAACGTCTCCAGACGGCAGGACATGGACCTTCAAGCTCAAGTCCGGCGTGAAGTTCCAGGATGGGACTCCCTTCGATGGAGCAGCCGTCAAGTACAACCTGGAGCGGATCATCGATCCGAAGACGGCGTCCGTTCAGCTCAAGAGCGACGTCGGGCCGATCAAGTCGGTGGATGTGGTCGATCCGCTGACCGTCAGGGTCAACTACGAAACACCTTGGGTGACTCTCCTCGATGCGCTGCGCCGGACGCCCATCTGGTCGCCAACCGCAGCCGAGAAGCACGGCCTCGCGAATTTTCAGCGAAATCTGGTCGGCACCGGTCCGTTCCTGTTCGGCGAGTGGGTCAAGAACGATCGCATGGTCTTCAAACGGTGGCCTGAATATGGCGGCTGGAACCCCATGTCGAAACACAAGGGACCCGCCAAGCTTGAGCAGGTCACCGTCCGGTTTATCGGCGAGAACGCCGTTCTCAGCAACGTGGTGAAGCAGGGCTCGGCGCAGGTCGGCTTCAACCTGCCGGTTCAGTCCATCGAGGAGTACAAGGACGACAAGAACTTCCGGTTCATCTCTCTCCCGCAATCGGGCACTGGGCTGCAGCTTGTCGCCAACATCCGTAATCCGCCCCTGTCCGACATCCGTGTTCGGCAGGCGCTGCTCCACGCGCGGGACGCCAAGGCGATCAATCAGGTTCTCTATGACGGGTATTACGGCGCATCCGACGGACCGCTCGACAACGTTCATCCGTGCTTCTGGCCAGGGGCGTCGTCGATGTACCCGCACTCCCTCGACAAGGCGAAACAGATCCTTGAGGACGCGGGCTGGAAAGCCGTTTCCGGCAAGCCTATCCGCGAGGCACGGGGCGTCGCCGGCGTGCCCGACGGGACCCCGCTGCGCATCCGATACAACACCATTCACCACAAGGAGATCGGCGAGGCCCTGCAGGCTCAACTGCGACGTGCCGGGATCGATCTCGAGGTGGAACTTGTGCCGGGTCCGGTTCAGATCGATCGGGTCCGCCGCCGCGACTTCGATTACATGTTCCTGCGTCAGCGCTCTCCCGATCCGCTGATCCTCGACCAGGTCTGGAACTCGAAATGGGACCAGCCGGGTGGCTGGGCCTGGACGGGATACAAGAACGAGGAACTCGATCAGATCCTCAACACCTTGCGCTCTGAAGCTTCGTTCGAGAAGCGCTGCGAGAGTGCCAAGCAGGCCCAGAAGATCATCATGGAGAACGCGCTCATGTTGCCGACGCTGACCGAGCCCGTGTTCATCGCGCTCTCCCCCAAGGTGCGCGACTTCCAGATGGGTGCCGAGGGCAACTGGTTCTACCTTCACTCGACTGCGCTCGATCGCTGACAAAGGCAAAGTGCACAGGGCCGGATCTCCATGATCCGGCCCTGTGACGGAGGACCCGCCAGAGCATGGGACGCTACGTTCTCAACCGACTTATCCAATTGCTGCCGGTGCTCTGGCTCATCTCCCTCATCGTGTTCGCGGTCATGCACGTCCTGCCAGGCGATCCCGCGGAACTCATGCTTCAAGGAGCAGAAGGCGGGGCCACCACGCCGGAGCGGCTGGCCGAGATCCGTCAGGAAATGGGTCTCGACGATCCCCTCGTCGTTCAGTACGCGCGATTTCTCGGCAACGCCCTGGTGGGTGATCTTGGGACCTCGATCCGCTTCCGCACACCCGTTGTCGGACTCATCCTGGAGCGCTTCTGGTTCACGCTGGAACTCGCCATCTCGGGTCTCATCGTCGCCCTTCTGCTCGGCGTGCCGCTCGGCATGATTGCGGCCGTGCGCCAGAACAGCTGGACGGACGCGGGCGCCATGTCGCTGGCATATGTCGGCGCATCGATGCCTGTCTATTGGCTCGGGCTCATCCTCATCCTCCTGTTCTCTTTCACACTCAACTGGCTTCCACCGGCGGGCGCAGACGATTGGCGTTCACTCGTCATGCCCGCGGCAACCCTCGGCTTCGTGTCGGCGGGTCTGATCAGCCGACTCGTCCGCTCCTCCATGATCGAGGTCCTCGGGGAGGACTACATCCGCACGAGCCGCGCCAAGGGTCTTACCGAGCGCCTTGTCCTCTGGCGCCATGGTCTCAAGAACGCCCTCATCCCCGTGGTCACGATGGTCGGCCTGCAATTCGGAGCCATGCTGGCGGGTGCCGTGGTGACCGAAACGGTCTTCAGCCGCCCGGGAGTCGGGCGCCTAGTCGTGAGCGCCATCCTGTCGAAGGACTATCCCCTCGTTCAAGGCTGCATCCTCTTCTTGGCGGTGGTGTATCTCCTTGTGAATCTGCTCGTTGACATCGCCTATGCCTGGCTCGACCCGCGGATTCGCTATGGATCGTGAGATCGCTATCGCGGAAAAATCACCAGTCGGCCCCGGGCGTGGAACCGGAGCAGCGGGCGCTGTCGCGGCACTGGAGCTGGACGCGGACACCACAACTCCGGAGAGCGCTCAGCGATCGAGGGAGACGCGCACCGCTCGCTCACGCTCGATCCGCCGCTTTTTGCGCAATCGCGGCGCCGTGGTCGCCCTCGTCGTGCTCCTTGCCTGGACGCTCGTCGCGCTACTCGGCGCCCGTATCACACCCTACGATCCCATCGAGCCGATGGGGCTCGCGCGCCAGCCGCCATCGGCTGAATTCTGGTTCGGGACGGATCTCCTCGGGCGGGACGTCTTCAGCCGTGTGCTCGTCGGATCGCAGATCTCGCTGCAGCTCGGGCTGATCAGCGTCGTGCTCGGAGCAACTCCCGGTGTTCTGCTCGGCCTTCTGGCAGGCTACTTCGGCGGCTGGGTCGACGCCTTGATCTCACGCATCATGGATGCGCTCCTCGCCTTTCCAAGCATCCTGCTCGCCCTCGTGATCATTGCCTCACTCGGGCCGAGCCTTCGCAACGTGATGATCGCGGTTGGGATCGCGACGGTGCCGCAATACGCCCGGCTCGTGCGCGGAAGCGTGCTGTCGATCAAGCAGTTGCCTTATGTCGAGGCCGCGCGGGTGGTGGGCAATCCCCATTGGCGCATCATGACGCGGCACGTGCTCGTGAACGGCTATGCGCCTGTGGTGGTGCTCTCCACCCTGCAGATCGGCAATGCGATCCTGATCGGATCGGGCCTCAGCTTCCTCGGGCTCGGAGCACAGCCGCCAACGCCCGAGTGGGGCCTGATGTCGGCCGAAGGCCGCGACGTTTTGCGACGTGCCTGGTGGATTTCGACCTTTCCGGGCGTCGCCATCCTCTCGGTGGTGATCGCCTGCAATCTCGTCGGAGACGGCTTGCGGTCGGCCCTCGACCCACGCATGCGCGTGGACGGATAGACCGGCGCGAGAGACGAGAGGACCCATAGTTTTCATGCATTACCACCTCAAGCCCGATGCGGATCCGATGCGATGAGCACGCTCCTGGAGGTATCAGGCCTGAAGGTACACTTCGCGTCTCAGGGCGAGACCGTGCGCGCCGTGGATGATGTGAGCTTCTCGCTCGCCCGCGGCGAGACGCTTGGCATCGTAGGAGAGTCGGGATCCGGCAAGTCCGTGACGGCGCTCGCCGTGATGCGCCTCGTTCCGTCCCCACCCGGCAGAATCGTCGGCGGCACAGTGCGCTTCGAGGGCAGGAATCTTCTTGCCTTGAGCGATCGGGAAATCCGGGAGGTGCGGGGGCGCGAGATCGCCATGGTGTTCCAGGACCCGATGACATCCTTGAACCCGGTGCTCACCGTGGGGCGGCAGATAACCGAGATTCTCGAGGTGCATCTCAAGCTCAACCCGAAGGCTGCGCGGACGCGCGCGGTCGAACTCCTGAAGCTCGTCGGGATCCCCGGCGCCGAGCGCCGGCTCGACGAGTATCCCCATCGGTTCTCGGGCGGCATGAGGCAGCGGGTGATGATCGCGATGGCGGTCGCCTGCAACCCGAAGCTCCTCATCGCCGACGAGCCCACGACGGCCCTCGACGTGACGATCCAGGCCCAGATCCTGGACATCATTCAGAGTCTCCAGCGCGAACTCGGCATGGGCGTGATCATGATTACCCATGATCTCGGCATCATCGCCGGAATGGCCGACCGAGTCTGCGTGATGTATGGAGGCCGCGTGGTCGAGGAGGGGCCAACGGAAGAGGTCTTCGACGATCCACGGATGCCCTACACCCTGGGTCTTCTCAACTCGATTCCGCGCTTGGACCGGGACGACGAAGCTCGGCTGACGCCCATCCCTGGCGTGCCACCCGAACCACTGGGTGAAGCAACCTTCTGCCGCTTCGCACCGCGATGCGGTTTCGTCGCGCCCATCTGCTGGGAGACAGCTCCACCGATCCGCAATGTGGGGGAGGGGCGGCGTTCGGCCTGCCACTTCGACCTACCCGCCCTTAGGCGCGGTAAGCCGGCCACTGAAGACGCAGGAGTGCATTGATGGACGGCAAGAGCCCTGTCGTCGAGGTCCGAAACCTCTCCGTCCATTACCCGGTCCTGAAGGGTGCAATCTTCCAGCGTCGGATCGGGACCGTGAAGGCTGTCGATGGCGTGAGCTTCGCGGTCGCCCGGGGCGAGACGCTGGGGCTCGTCGGTGAATCGGGCTGCGGGAAGACCACGATCGGCCGGGCCATCCTCGGCCTCGTTCGCCCCACGGGCGGGACGATCCTGATCCAGGGGCGCGATGTCACCACGCTGAAGCCAGCCGAGCGGCAGGGCCTGCGCCGCTCTGCCCAGCTCGTCTTCCAGGACCCCTATGCGAGTCTCAATCCGCGCATGAGCATCGGCGAGGCGCTTGCGGAACCGATCCGCCTCCACCGCCTGCGCGACAGCGAAACCGCCGTGCAGGACCGGGTTCGCGAGCTCCTCGATCTTGTCGGCCTCTCCCCGAGTTATGCGGGCCGCTACCCGCATGAATTCTCCGGCGGACAGCGCCAGAGGGTCGGCATTGCGCGGGCGCTCGCCTGCGAGCCGGACCTCGTGATCTGCGACGAGCCCGTTTCGGCGCTCGATGTCTCGATTCAAGCGCAGGTCGTGAACCTCCTCCAGGACCTGCAGGAGCGGCTGGGCCTCACTTACCTCTTCATCGCGCACGGGCTGAACGTCATCAAGCACCTCTCGACCCGCGTGGCAGTGATGTATATGGGCCGTGTCGTCGAGATCGGTGACAAGAGCCAAGTCTATGCCGATCCCCGCCATCCCTATACACGCGCCCTCCTGAGTGCGGTACCGCTCCCCGATCCGCGGGCCGAACGCGCCCGCAGGCGCATTATCCTCCAAGGCGACGTCCCCAATCCCCTCAATCCGCCGGACGGATGCCGCTTTTCAAGCCGCTGTCCGCTGGTCCTTGAGCATTGCCGTCGGAACGACCCGCCGCTCGCGACCCTCTCGGACCGGCATGCAGCCGCCTGCTGGCGTTTCGAGGAGGTCCCGGACCTGCTCGCCTCCCCAGTGCCCGCGGCCCCGGCCATGGCCTGACGCCGCCCACGATGCCGAGTCCAACCCACGACAATACGTAGAAGAGGCGGTCCGTTCCTCCCTGCCATCACGTGCTCCGTGCGGGCCGGCTGGAACATCCCGCCCACCAAGAGGCTCCATGACCACAGCCCGCTCCCGCTACCGCATCGGCATCGATGTGGGTGGCACGTTCACCGATTTCGTGTTGGCCGACATGTCGAGCCAGGTGCTGCACTTCCACAAGGAACCGAGCGTTCCAGCCGACCCCTCGCTTGCCGTCGAGCGCGGCATCACTGAGCTCTCAGCGCTCTACGGTCTCGCCCCCGAGACCGTGGAGCTCGTCGTTCACGGCACCACCATCGGCCTGAATGCCATCATCCAGCGCCGCGGGGCGCGCATGGCCCTCGTGGTAAGTGCGGGGAACCGGGACGTTCTCGAGATCGCGCGTCTGAGGTTGCCGAGTTCCTACGATTTCACGGAGCCGCGGGAGATCCCCCTCGTGCCGCGCGATCTCGTGTTCGAGATCGCTGCCCGGACGAGAGCCGATGGGAGCATCGAGCAGCGTCCTTCGCCTAAAGAGCTCGATTTGCTGGGGGGGAGGCTCCAGGCTCTGAATGTCGAAGCCGTAGCCGTGATGCTGCTGAACTCCTACCGGAATCCTGTGCTTGAGCGCGAAGTCGCCGCCCACCTTCAAGCTGCCCTCCCGGATGTGCTCGTCACCGGATCGGCAGACCTGTGGCCCGAAGTGCGCGAATACGAGCGCTGCCTTGTGGCAGGCCTCAACGCCTACATCCATCCGCTCATGACCCGGTACTTCGACCGCTTGCGCGATCGGGTCTGGAAGCAACGTGTTGAAGCTCCGATCTACATCACCGCCAACAATGGAGGATCCCTGAGCCTGGAAACGGCCCGGCGGCGGCCGATCGATACCGTGCTCTCGGGACCTGCATCAGGCGTCGTCGCGTCGACGAGGGTCGGCACCGGCGCCGGCCAGCCCCGCCTCATCACCTTTGACATGGGCGGCACGTCGACTGATGTGTCGATCTGCAAGGCCGGCGAGCCGGAGTTAACCACGGCGACCTTCGTGGGCGACTTTCCCCTGATGATGCCCGTTGTGAACGTCGCAGCCGTCGGAGCGGGTGGCGGATCGATCCTTTGGGTCGACGAACAAGGCGTCCTGAAGGTCGGCCCTCAATCCGCCGGCGCCGATCCAGGCCCTGTCTGCTACGGGCGCGGCGGCCGCGAACCCACCGTGACGGACTGCTATCTCCTCCTCGGCATCCTGGAGCCCGGCCGCTTCCTCGGCGGCCGCATGCGCCTCGACGTGGAGGCCGCCCGCGCAGCGCTCGATCGTGTCGCAGCGCGGCTGGGCTTCGAGGGCATGGATCGTGCCCTTCTGACCGCAGAGTCAGCCCTGCGGGTCGCAAGCGCCAAGATGGCCACGGAGGTCACGAAGCTTCTCGCGACGGCGGGCGTCGATCCGCGGGAATTCTCTCTCGTGGCCTATGGTGGGGCCGGCCCAACCCACGCCAATCTGCTTGCCGAAGAGGCCAGGCTCAGTTCTGTCCTCGTCCCGACGGCGCCAGGAACGTTCTGCGCGCTCGGCGCGATTCTGGCCGACATCCGGCGCGACTATGTGCGCACCGGCCGCCACCTTGTTGTTCCCGACGGCGTGCGAAGCGACGTCCCCGATGCTTGGCCTCAGGTGGCGGAAGCCATCGGCGAACTCGAGCGGGAAGCGCTCGCCTGGATCGCTCAGGAGGGCGATCTCATCGGCGCCCACGATACTGTCGTGACCATGAGGGTGCGCTATCCGCAGCAGGCTTACGAACTCGAGATCACCGTTCCCGATACCGACCGCGCAAGGCTCGACGCGGCGGTTCTCACGCGCCTGTTTCATGCCGAACACGAGCGACTTTACGGCTTCAGCGAGGCTGCAAGCCCCGTTCAGGTCACCACCATCCGCCTTGGCGTGATCGGCCGTATGACCCCGGTCTCCCTGCCCGAGGTTCCTGCGAGGACCGGGCCATCGCAGGGATCCCGTTCGGTCTGGCATGCCGGCCGGCGCATCGATGCAAGGGTCTATAACCGTGCCGATCTCGGCGCCGGCGCGTCGATCATGGGGCCGGTCATTGTCGAACAGCCCGATACGACCGTGTTCATCCTGCCGGGCTGGCAGGCTTCCGTCGACCGCCTCGGGACGCTTCATCTCGTCCGTGCAACGCCTGAGCCGTCCGCCGACACGGCAAGGGCTTCCACTCAAGTACCTCTCGCCGAACAGGTCCCGGCATGAAGCTCGACCCGGTTTTGATCGAGATCTTCTTCCACAAGGTCACGGCGATCGCCGAGGAAATGGCGATCACGCTCCAGCGTACGGCGCGCACGACCTACGTAAAGGAGGCGGGTGATTTCGGCTGCGCTCTGGCGACGCCGGCTGGCCGGTTCTTCGCCTATCCCAAGGTTCTGGGCGTCTCCGGCTTTCTCGACAGCAATGTCGGCCCGGCTCTTGCGCTCGCCGGGCGGCTCGAACCCGGGGATGTGGTGATCACGAACCAGCCCTACGCGACCGAAGGGCTCGCCAGCCACATGCCGGATCTGCAACTCATCCGGCCAATCTTCCACGAGGGAACGATCGTCGCCCATGCCTGGGATTTCATCCACTCTGCAGATATCGGAGGAGGTGTCCCCTCGTCGATCTCGCCACGCTTTTCTGACCTCTTCCAGGAGGGGTTTCAGATTCCGCCGCTCAAGCTCGTCAAGGCGGGCGTCATGAACGAGGATTTCCTGACCCTCTATCGGTCGAACTGCCGTATCCCTGAGGTCAATCTCGGCGATATCCGCGCCATGCTGTCGGCACTCGCGGTGGGTGAGCGTCGGGTCCAGGAACTCATCGAGCGGCATGGCATCGAAACCGTCATGCAGGCGCAGACGGACCTCGTGGAGTACGCAGCCACCAAGGCCCGCGAGGTTCAACGCCGGATTCCCGACGGAGTCTACGAGTTCTGGGACTACCTCGATGACGACTACAACTCTCGGGTTCCAATCCGGGTGCGGTGCCGATTGACGGCAGAGGACGGGCACGTGCATCTCGACTTCACCGGATCGGATCCGCAGGTCATGGCAGCCTACAACGTGCCGACCGCCGGGAAGCGGCATCCCTGGCTGACCCTGAAGCTGATGCACTTCGTCTTCAGCCACGACAAGACGATCCCGCTCAATCACGGCATGTTCGAGAACATCACCGTGACGGCACCCCTCGGCACCATCATGAACCCGGAAGCGCCCGCGGCCGTCGGCGTGAGAAGCGCGACGGCGATCCGCATCAACGAGGCGATCGTGGGTGCCCTCAACCGAGCGAAGGCCGGCCTGATGCCGGCACCCTCGGGTGGCGTGATGATTCCTTCCGTCCTTGTCGAGCTGGACACCAAGACGAGCCAGCGCAACGTGATGGTGCTGCAGTCGCTCGTTGGTGGCACCGGCGCACGGGATGGCGGCGACGGCGTCGACGGGCGGGACTCGAGCCTCGCCAATCAGCGCAACACCCCAACCGAGAAGACGGAGGAAGAGGCGGCCGCCGTCATTACACAATATGCCCTGCGGCCGGATTCCGGCGGCGCTGGCGAATGGCGCGGCGGCACCGGAGTGATCTTCTCGGTGCGCATTGCCCGTGTCGGTAGTGCCGTCCTCGGTCGCGGGATGGAGCGATTCGTCTTCCGTCCGTGGGGCATGGCTGGCGGACGACCCGGGGCCAAGGCGCGCGTCGTGATGAACCTCGGTCGTCCAGACGAGCGGGAACTCGGTAAGCTCGACATCCTTCACCCGGAGCCCGGGGATGTGGTCACGATCATGACACCGGGCGGTGGTGGCTATGGAGATCCCATCAGACGTCCCATTGAGGTCGTGCTCTCCGACGTCGTGAGGGGCTATGTGACCACCGAGGCGGCGCGCACCGAGTATGGCGTCGTCCTCGTGGATGGGGCGGTGGACCTGCCGGCCACCACAGCGCTTCGCGAGGAGATCGCGCGAACGCGTCAGCCACTCAAGGCTTTCGATTTCGGACCGGAGCGGGAGGCCTGGGACGAGGTCTTCGACGATGCCACCATGGTCCGGCTCAATGCTCTGCTGCTACAGCTAAGCCCGCATAGCCGTTCGCAGCGGCGGTTGGACATTTTCAATCGCGTCGTACCCGATCTCGCAAAAGTTGGCATCGTTCCTCTTGAACTCGCAATCGGCTCGACCACAAGCGCGCGTGAGCGCCTGGCCGAAGAGGTCACCCGTCTTGAGCAGGAGCTTGCATGAGGAGCGGGCCATGGAAGCACCTCCACCGAACGCGAGGCAGTGTCTGGATTTTATCGTGAAGCTTCCCAGCGGTGACCAGCCGCGCCTTGCGACACCCCCTTTGCCTAAGGGTGCTCAAGGCCAGCATGACCGTGCGACCCCGGGACCCTTCGGCCGCAATGGGGCGCTAAGTGGATCCTTCCTCGGCCAGCAAGCTCTACAACCGTCGCTGTCCCGCTTTGCGGGCCACCACTCTCGTGAGAAGCGTCGGATCGAAATTCTGCGAGGCCTCGCGGGGGCCTGCATCCGCCAGGGCTGCAACGACGCGCTGGACGGCATCGGAAGTGTAGTAGAGGCGGTAGAGTGCCTGAACGCTCCGCGCGAAGGGTTCCGGCTGGTCGCGCTCGGCCTGCGCCGCGATAGCGCCACGCGTCTCATGCCGGCTCGCGGCCAGTCGCCGCGCGAATTCGAGAAGCCACGCCGCGTCATCGGAGGACAACAGGGCGAGGACGCGCGCCGGATCGCCGAGGGCAATCCTGGCTGCCGGCCATCTGATGCCGTCGCCGGGCAGGATCGTATCGGCCCAGCCATCGAGTTCGCCAGCTCCCAACGTTGCGCGCGACGCGGTGTCGATCATTGCCATGCCTCGGCTCCTACCGCGCCAACTTTGCACGATGCCTCGGCCTCAGCGCAACGGGAAGGGTGGCGCGATGGTTGATCTAGAGGCGGACGTGATCGTCGTGGGAGCAGGCCCGGTCGGTGCGGCGGTCTGCTGGCGCCTTGCGACCTCCGGCCTTTCCGTCGTCTGTCTCGAGCGCGGTGATTGGTTCTCTCCAAAGAGGTTGAATCGCGACAGCTCGGACTGGGAACTCCGGCGGTCCCGGGATTGGCATGCCAACCCGAATATCCGGCAGGCTCCGGAAGACGACCCGATCGACGACACCGAAACGCCGATCAAACCCATGATGGCATACGGCGTCGGAGGAACATCCTGGCAATGGTCTGCCCACGTTCCGCGGTTCCGCCCCGAGGACTTCCGGGTGCGCAGCCTTGACGGGGTGGCCGACGATTGGCCTCTGAGCTACGCCGACTTGGCGCCGTACTATGCCCTCAACGAGGAGCGGTGGGGAGTCGCGTCCTGGCCCGGCGATCCTTCCGCGCCTGACCACGGCGAAGATGCGCTCCCGCTGCCCACGATCGGGGCCCACGGTCGGCGGATCGCTGCCGCATTCGATACGCTCGGCTGGCATTGGTGGCCCGTCGATCTCGTCGTCGGACGCCGTGCGGCCGAGCCGGGCACGGAGCACTGCACCCATATCGGACCTTGCGATCTCGGCTGCCCAAGCCGCCTCCGTTCGACCTCCGACCAGGCTTACCTCCTCGATGCCCTGGCCGCTGGCGCAAGGCTCATGACACGCACCCGCGTTCTCTCTCTCGAAAGCGACGCCACCGGTCACGTGGTCGCGGCCATTGCGGCGACCGATCAGGGCACGATCCGGGTGCGCGGGTCGCGCTTTGTGTTAGCTGCAAACGGATCCTCAACGCCTCGCTTGCTGTTGCTTTCGGCGTGCGGACGGGCACCAAACGGTCTCGCGAACCGGTCCGGATTGGTCGGGCGCAACCTCATGCTGCATCCCTATGCCCGTCTTGATGGTTTGTTCCCCGAGCCACTTGGAAGCTGGGTGGCCGGCGAGAAGGCTGGGCTCGTATCGTTCGAGTTCTATCCGACCGACCATTCCCGCGGCTTTGTTCGCGGTCTGAAGCTGCAGCTAGTGACGGCTCCGGGGCCGGTGGCGCTAGCTGCAGGCGCGGTTGTTAATGCTCCTCTCCCTTGGGGCGCTGGTCATCACGCGACCTTCGAGGCCCGCTTTGATCACCTGTGCGGCTTAACTGTCTGTGCCGAGGACCTACCCGAACCGGAAAACCGAATTGTCCTGTCAGAGACCATTCTCGACCGAGACAGTCTTCCGGCCGCCAAATGGATCTACCAGGTATCCGAGAACTCGCGCCGGATTCTGGACTTCGGCCTTGCTCGAGCGGAGGACGTCCTCAGCTGCGCCGGAGCTATCGAACTCTATAGAACCCCACTTCGCGAGCAGGCGGGATTCCATATCATGGGCACGGCACGAATGGGGGGTGATCGGGAGACCTCAGTGGTCGATTCCTTTGGTCGGTGCCACGACGTACCCAACCTCTTCATCGCCGACGCAAGCGCATTCGTCACAGCTTCAGCTGCCAATCCGATCGCAACCGCACAAGCCCTGGCATTGCGCTGCGCAGATCGCATTCATAGAAATCACCTTGTCTGATGCTTGCGGTCGGGAGCCGTTGCACCCAATTGGTCAACCGTGCCTGCGTCCCTAGTCGCCAGTACAGAGGTGCGGACTTTGCGGCCCATCTACGGCGAGGCAGCTGCCATGAAAGGACAGTTCGCCGATCAGATTCGGCCTGTGCCTTCTCGACCGCTTGCCAGAGTGTGATAAAGCCACGATTGGCTTGCGAGAGATCTCGTCTTTGCTCAAAAGTGACGACCGTCCCGCCAATGTGCCGGATGGCTTTGCACAGCCACCCGCAACCTCCCTGGAGAACCGCCATGTCTGACCACGCCGACTACGCTCCGCCGAAGGTCTGGGTCTGGGACAAGGCAAGCGGCGGACGATTTGCCAACATCAACCGACCTTTCGCTGGCCCCACACACGACAAGGACCTGCCTGTCGGTCGCCATCCGCTACAACTCTATTCCCTCGGTACACCCAATGGCGTGAAGGTCACCGTTTTACTCGAGGAACTTCTGGAACTGGGACACAGCGGAGCCGAGTACGATGCCTGGCTGATCAGGATCGGTGACGGGGATCAGTTCAGCAGCGGCTTCGTGGAGGTCAATCCTAACTCCAAGATTCCGGCCCTGATGGATCGCAGCGGCCCTGAACCTGTCCGGGTATTCGAGTCCGGCGCCATCTTGGTCTACTTGGCGGAAAAGTTCGGCGCCTACCTGCCGACCGGCGGCGCGCCTCGGGCGGAATGCATGTCTTGGCTCTTCTGGCAGATGGGGAGTGCCCCGTTTCTCGGCGGAGGCTTTGGGCATTTCTATGCCTATGCGCCCACGAAGATCGAGTACGCGATCAACCGTTATGCCATGGAGGCCAAGCGTCAGTTGCATGTGCTGGACCAGCGCCTTGAGAGGAGCGAGTACGTCGCAGGCCCGGACTACACGATCGCGGATATGGCGATTTGGCCCTGGTATGGTCAGCTCGCCCAGGGACTTCTCTACGAGGCTGGCGAGTTCCTGCAGGTGCAGGACTACGAGAATGTTCAGCGTTGGACCGAAACGATCGCGGCACGGCCGGCGGTGAAGCGGGGTCGAATGGTGAACCGCATCTCGGGTGAGCCCTCAAGCCAGCTTCATGAACGACACGATGGGAGAGACTTCGCGACAAAGACTCAGGATAAGCTCTGAGCGGGTCGAACCGAGTCAGCGATTCAGCGGTCTAGGATTGACGCTGGTCCCTGAGCTCTCAGTTCTTCCTGTGCGTCGCCATTCCGAACGCTGAGGCTTGACGGCTTCCCCGCCTCAGCGCGACTGGCGATGTGCTGCCGTGTGCGCCGGAGCGCCACCGCCTGGTCGGGGCTCACGGCACGGAAGCGCACCAGGGCGTGCGGGCGCAGCTGCACGAAAGCGTCGAGATCGACTGACGCGATCGTCGCGATCTTGGGATAGCCACCGGTGGTCTGATGGTCGGCGAGCAGCGCAGTCGGCTGGCCGTCGCCTGCAACTTGGATGGCGCCGCGGATGACGGCCTCCGAGGGCATATCGAGTCGGCCGAGCACCTCGAGGGAGGAGCCTCTGAGACGCACGCCCATCCGATCGTAGCTGCTGGTCAGGGCATAGGGTTCCGACAGGAACGTCGCAATGCTGTCGGGGGGGAAGAAATGGTCCTGCGGGCCCAGGACGACCCGGATCTCGCGACGCGGCCGGGCCGTGACGGGGAGGACGAGCGGCCCGACATGCAAGGGGGTGACCGCCGAGGTCGTGACCGAGAGGCGTGCCCCGGGTGTGACGGGCCCGCCGCCGAGACCCGACCGAAGATGGGTGGCGCAACTGCCGAGCCACGATGGAGCCAGGAGGCGCCCGGCGAAGGAGAGATACGTCCAGGTACCCCAAAGGCCGGCCTGGATCATGAGACGGGAGCCCGTCTGCAGGATCGCGACGCCCCAGGACGGGATCGGCTCTCCGTCCATGGTGACCTTGAAGCCTCCGCCCGCCGTCGCGATCGCGACGGGTCCTTCGATACAACGGAGCGTCAAGCCGCCGAGGGAGACCTCGATCGCGCCGGCACTGGGGTCGTTGCCGAGTGCCGTCTGCGCGATGCCGTAAGCCGTCCGGTCCATGGGTCCTGAGGCCGGCACGCCATAACGCATCAGACCCTTGCGTCCCTGATCCTGGATCGTTGTCGACGGGCCGGCGGACTGGATCTCGATCACGGCCTTCATGACAATTCCCCCCCCTCGGCGTGGAACTGGTCGGCACCGATGCGGCGGAAGGCGATCCGGTCGCCGACCTCGAAGAGGAACGGCACTTCATGGTGCGGCCGCAGGATGCGAGCCGGCGAGCGTCCGATGATCCACCAGCCCGTCGGCATCATCATGGTCATGACGAGGCATTGCGGTCCGGCGATCGAGACGCTGCCGGCCGGGATGTCACGCACCGGCGCTGGCTTGCGCGGGAGCTGGATCGGCCCAGGCACGCCGCCCAGATAGGCATAGCCGGGAGCGAATCCGTACATGTAGACCCGGTAGCTGCCGGCGAGATGCGCCTCGATCACGGCCTCGGGCGTGAGCCCAACCTGGTCGGCCACGGCGGCGAGATCCGGGGCGAAGGGCGGGTCGTAGCAGACCGGCACCTCCCACAGCCGACCCTCGGGTGCAGATACCTCCGTGGTAGTCCAAAGTTGCCTGATGTAGGCGCTGACGGGGTCCGGTTCCGTGACGAGTGGATCGTAGCCGACGAAGAGGGAGCAATAGGCCGGAACGGCCTCGGTGAAGCCTGGGAACGGATTGGCTCTGAGGGCAGCGTCGAGCGCGAGCACGGCTGCATTCGCGGCCTCGCTGATGCGATCCGAGAACTCGACCATGACGCCGACATCGGCCACCGCGCGAAGGCGCGGGTAATCCTCACCGGATATGGCGGTCATGGCTGCGACAGGAACGGCCGGATCGCGATCCCCTCCTCGAGAAGCGCCTCCCGCAAGTGCCGCGCGAGCTGCACGGCTCCTGGGCTATCGCCGTGAACGCAGATCGAGTGTGCCTGCAAGGGGATCGGAGCCGCGCCGATAGTCGGCATGACGCCCGAGCGAATGAATTCGATCATGCGGGCGGTCACGATGCTCTCATCCTTCAGCAGCGCCCCCGGGTGCTGGCGAGAAACGAGGCGGCCGTCCGGCTGGTAGCCGCGATCGGCGAACACTTCGCTGAAGACCGAGAGACCCATCTCGCCCGCGACGTCCTCGAGCACCGTTCCGGAGATGGCGAGCACCGGAAGGGTGCGGTCCACGGCTGCCGTCGCGCGGGCGATCGCGCCGGCGATGTCCCGGTCGTCGCAGGCGAGGTTGCCGAGGGCACCATGGGCCTTGACATAGGCGACGCGCGTTCCGACGAGCGCCGCCACGCCGCAGAGCGCGCCGACCTGCGCCGCGATGAAACGCTCGCACTCCGCGGCGCTGTAGGGAAGCTGACGCCGCCCGAAGCCCTCGCGATCCGGGTAGCCGGGATGGGCACCGGCCACGACGCCGCGGTCCCGCGCCGCCGTCAGCGTCTCGAACATGGTATCGGGGTCGCTGGCATGTCCCCCGCAGGCAATGTTGGCGCTCGTGACGAGGTCGAGCATGGCCGCGTCGTCACCCATCCGCCACGGCCCGTAGCCTTCGCCCAGATCGGAATTCAAGTCGATGGATCGGATCATTCGTGGTTCCTGTTCGGGAGCCGAGCAGGGGAGGGCGGCTCCCGCTGACCTTCATCACTCCAGCCCCTGCTCGCTGCCCCCTATTGGCCTGAAACGGTCGCCAGACCGTAGCGGGTCGGGCGGCGTGCCGCTATGCCCCCGTCAGTGAATCGGGCGCGGGCAAGCGCGTCGAGCGAGAGCGTTTGCTGCCATGCGCTGATCTGATGGTATGTATGATGGCCGCTCCGAGGCGCGGGGCGGCCCGACCCAAGAGGCCTTGATGTCCCCTTCTTCGTCGAAAGTCGTGATCTGCGGTGCCGGCATTGCCGGGGTTGCGGCGGCCTACTCCCTCGCCGTCGAGCACGGCCTCGACAACGTGGTGCTGGTCGATGAGGGCAACCCGCTCTCCGTCACGTCAGACAAATCGACCGAAGCTTACCGCAATTGGTGGCCCGGACCCGATTGGCAAATGACGGCCTTCATGAACCGCAGCATCGATCTCATCGAGGGGATCGCGCGGGCGACCGACAATCGCATTAATCTCAACCGTCGCGGCTACGTGTATGCGACCGCCGATGCGACCAAGATCGCTTTTCTCGAGACCACCGCGATAGGGGCCGAGGTGAATGGTGGGGGCGCTGCCCGGTTCCATGACACGTCGCACAGTGCCTACACGCCGGCCGCAGAACGCGGATTTGACGATGCGCTGGACGGTGCCGACGTCATCACCGATCGGAGCCTGATCCGCAGGCATTTTCCGTTCCTTGCGCCCGAAACGGTAGCGGTGACGCATGTTCGGCGCGCCGGTTGGCTCAGCGCCCAGCAGCTCGGCATGGTGATGCTGGAGGCGGTGCGCGCGCGGGGCGTGCCGATTCTGAAAGGCCGCGTCGTCGGCTTCGACACGGCGGGCGACCGGGTTCGTGCGGTGCACGTGGACCATCGGGATGAACGGCAGACGCTCCCGGCCACGCATGTGGTTCTCGCCGCTGGGCCGATGCAAACCGAGATGGCGCGGATGATCGGCGTCGATCTGCCGATCAGGGCCGAGCGCCACTACAAGGTCAGCTTTTCGGATATGCTCGGCGGCCTGCCGCGCAACGCGCCGATGCTGATTTGGCTCGACGAGCAGCATCTACCCTGGAGCGATGACGAGCGCGAGGCTCTTGCTGCAGATGAGGATGCCCAATGGCTCCTGGGGCCCTTTCCTGGAGGGGTGCATGGGCGGCCCGATGGCGCATCGGCGACGCTCATACTCTTCAACCACCATGGCGAGGCGGTCGATCCGGTCTTCCCGTTGCCTGACCCGGATTATTACCCCGAGATCGCGCTCCGCGGCATGTCGACGATGGTGCCAGGGCTCAAGGCATATCACGGGAAGGTGCCGCGGCCGTATATCGACGGCGGCTACTACATGAGGACGGTCGAGAATCGGCCGCTTATCGGACCTGTCCCGGTCGAGGGGGCCTATGTCTCCTGCGGTTTCTCAGGGTTCGGTGTGATGGCATCGTGTGCGAGTGGAGAGCTCATCGCCCGCTACATCACGGAGGCCGTGTTGCCCGACTACGCCTCCGCCTTTCTTCTGTCCCGCTATCAGGACGCCGCCTATACCACGCTGCTCGACAGCTGGGGCGATGGCGGTCAGCTCTGATGGTGACGTGTGGAGCATCGGTCCGTTCAGCGGACGCACCATCGGGGCTTCTAGAGCACCGGACTGGAAATCCGACTCCCTAGGTTTTTGGCTGATGCAATCTGTGATTCACTTGCTGGAACGGGAGGTGGATCATGGGTCATTGCTATTCTCTCGATCTTCGGGTGCGGGTGG
>JAESFL010000048.1_pt1 | contig 160836 bp, 164 predicted proteins | sample 9269401 | NCBI WGS metagenome assembly JAESFL01 (sample SAMN14506025, study PRJNA617098) | algae metagenome | isolation source: Gloeocapsa sp. UFS-A4-WI-NPMV-4B04 and co-occurring heterotrophs from desert... | place: USA: Utah | collected 2006-10-01 | reverse complement strand
TGGGTGACGCTCTGGAACAGACTGGCACGTTGATCGTCAATGCCGTCCAGAGCTATTCCGACCGGGCGCGGCCCGCGATGGAAGGCCTCGAAGCTCTGGCGAGCTTGCCGCCGGTGGCGGCCAACGCAGCAGCCGAAACCGGGAAGGCCTGGATGGAGCTGATGAGCCGCAGCGCAGAGAGCCGTGGCCGTAGGTCACGCGAAATGATGCGGTGCGTCACTCCCTTGCAGGTGAGCGGCGTGCAATCTCGCTATGTTAGCGATACGATGCAGGCCTGGTTCGAAGCGAACACGCGGATGCTCGCCATCTCCATGGATGCCTACCAGGGCATGATGCAGCCTTTTGCACGGACAGCGGAAAGCCAGGAGGACGCTCGCGAGAGCGCCTAATTCCGCGCGACCGACAGGGGGCGGGCCGACCCGCCTCCAAGTTCCCTAACGCACCCTGCTATGTATTGATTCCGCTTGGCGGAACCATAAGAACTTAGCCGGTTAAACCTCCGTCCGAGCAAAGAGCCTGGCCGACCACACCTTCGAGCGCCGGTCGAGTTCGCTGGACCGGAGAAAAGATGAGCGGATCACGGCGGGTCAGTAACGAGTTCACCGCCGGGGCCGCTCTCATGGCTGTGTCAGCCGGCCTCTTCGCGTTGGGCGTGGCGCAATGGACATCAACAGCCTCGGCTTCTGTCCCGGCGATTTGGAGCGAAGGCTCGTCGTCGCTTGCTAGGACAGACACGCGCAAAGTCCGGGTGGTCCTGCCCTCCATGTATCAACCGGCGGCTCTCGAAGGCGCCGTTTCGCCGGTAACAGTTTTTGGTTCGTCCGCTCCGCTGGCCCAGAAGGGTGATTTTCTGGGAACCATCGTGTTCAGCGCTGAGGTGGTTGATCAGACCATCGCATTCCAGGCGGTGAGTAGGCGAGTCTTGGCTGAGGTAGTCTGAGTCCCCTCTGTCCAGAGTTACGCTCAGGAAGGCTCTGCTTCAGAGCGGATCGCGGCTTCGTCTATGATGGCCAATTCAAAATATCTCTGGATGCTCCCGAATTCCTCTTCAAGCTCCTCCTTCGGGATGCCTGCTTCGAGAGCCTCCCAAGTGCATCGCTCTGCCAATTCGCTCGGCTTTTCCACTGTTCCGCTGTGGAGATTGGCTTTCGCCCAACCGTCTAGGAATTCAGTGCCGCGCCTACTCATCGCCTGACGCCTCCTCCGATCAAGATGAACAAGCCGCGGCCAGATCGCGACGGGTCTGGCCTTCTAAATGACCCACCCCCGGCAGTGCTCCGCCCCTCCTATATGCTTTGACGAAACAGCAGCCTAGGGACGAGGAGCTACCCAAAGTCGAAATGAGAGCCAACGCAGGGCCGACGGAGGCGCTGAAGATCAGCAGGCCTAGGACATCGAAGCTCTGAGTATGTCGAGATGGCGGGTGCCTCGGCGATTACGGAACTAACCGTGTGCTCATCTATACGGTTCCTGATAACGCGGGCGCCGTCGGGAACGCCGAATGGCATTTGCCTTCCCGACGTCACCAGGACGCTAGTGTGGGGCAACGTTGCCGGACCAATTTTGGCCAGCGCTAGCCCGTCTACGTTGGGCACGGTCACATTTGGCAGGGTCACATCCTCTTGTCCAATCTCAGAACGGATCAGGGGTTTAGCGGCGCGACCGGTCGTACAATCCTGCCCGCTTTCGACTGTGCAGGCCGATGCCAGGAGCTTGGATCCCGTTCGCAGGAGACTGGAAGTCCGTTAATGAGTTCACAGCGCGGTTTGGCGGGGGAACGACATCAGCCAACGGCTCAGGCCGCCCGCGCCGCGCGCCGATAGTCCAATGATTCTGGAGACGCCATGACCACGACTGCGGAGAAACTTAAGCCCCTTCTATGGGAGCCCAAGAATCTGGTCCGGGCAATCGAAGCTGCTGGGGTTACGCTTTGGTCTTGGAATGTGGATACCGACGCCTTGGCAATGGATGATCGTGCCTTTGACCTCTGGGGCATACCGCGCGGAAAAGATGTCAGCTTTGAAGATTTGTCTGAACACATTCATCCGGCCGACCGTGACCGAGTCCGGGCGGCCTTCACGGCCACTCGTGCGATTATCGGAGCCTTTGAAATCGACTTCCGCATCATGATCGGCGACGAACTCAAGTGGATTTCCGCGCGTGGCCAAGGCGACGACGTCGGAATGGTCCAGCGGATCATGTTCGGGATCTTCATTGATGTAACTGGCCGGAAGCAGGCGGAAGAAGGGCGCGAACTTCTGGCAGGTGAGATGAGCCACAGGGTCAAAAATCTTCTCGCAATCGCCTCTGGACTAACCGCCATCACATCACGGTCAACGTCGACGACGGGAGACATGGCCCGCGAGCTGACGCTCAGGCTGACGGCTCTGGGCCGTGCTCACGATCTGGTCCGGCCCGTCCCCGGCCAAACTGAAGCAGCCTCCGCTCTCCTCGGCGACTTACTTACTGTGCTTCTTGCGCCGTATGATGATCTGGGGGCATTTAGCGGACGCATTCGAGTGTCAGTGCCGCGGATGAGCGTAGGCGAGTCTGCTACGACGATCCTTGCACTTATCATGCATGAACTAGCGACCAATTCCTTGAAGTATGGTGCCTTGTCGGTTGCTACTGGCACACTCGACGTCTCGTGTTCTGCGCACGATGAAGCTGTTACTATTGTCTGGACAGAAAGTGGCGGTCCTCCGGTCAAAGCACCGAGTGGAGCCGCGGGTTATGGAAGCAGACTGATAGCGCGCAGCGTAGCGGGGCACTTAAAAGGTTCGATCACTTATGATTGGGCAGAGCATGGCGTGGTGATCACTTTGAAAGTTGACCCAGAATACCTTGGGAAATGAAGCGCCTGAACATACGGCCGGATCCTGCGAAAGCATTTCGTCAAAGCTGTAGCCGGAGAGACTTCGAAACGCTCTGCTCGCAATGTGATTTGATGGGATTGCTGCTTACGGCCTAATCAAACACCGCATCGTTGCGGCTGCGCCAAGCCTCATCAGACAGACACTGGGTAGTCCTGATCGGGATGAGAGGAACAGTTTTCACCTGCTCTTCGGTAATCGGAAGGTGGGAACTCTCCCGCTCCTCCGATACCTTGAGGACGGGAATTGGAAAGACGATGCTGTCCTTGCCTGAGATGAAGAACCCGCCTGAGGCGAGAATGGCGTAGTCCCGGCGGTCCTTGGTCCCGAAAACGATGTTTCTCACCTCGCCGATGATCCTGTCGTCAGAGCTTCGGACTTCCGCACCGATGATCTCAGCGGCCAGCAGCCCAGGGGCCATCTCGTTTATGCTGATCAACGGTTGCGCATTCGCGTTGTCCCGGCGCCCGATCCTGGCACCGCCTCGCTGACCATCGGCTCGCTGACCATCGGCTCTCGTGCGGCAAACTGCTGTTCGGCCTCGTCTTCGTCACCAACACCCAAATTGCCCATCGACGGGGACGTGACGAGTTCTCGGATGCTGGCCAGAGACGCTCGCAATCATCATGACGACCGTAAGACCAAAGGATGAAGGCAGAGTCCCTGAGGCTACGAAGATCCCGGACCGTCTGCGGGTTCGCGGGGTTGCGCAGTTCGGGTTATTGCAAAACCGCCTCCTCCAGCTTTGCATCGGAGATGTTGCACTCCGCCCTTGCTGGCGCGACGGCGAGCCCACCAAATAGGGCGTAGGTGATAAGAAGCCCTGCCGTCTTCATGTTGCGGTTTCCGGAGTGCCCGGACTTAAACCTTGTCTTGAAGTTCGGCTTCCAGCGGCTTGTTCCGCCGCTTCGGCGGCGTCCGCCTTAATTCCGAACTCGGCAGCCATGTCTTGCAGGGCCTGAATGGTCGCCTTCCAAGTGGTGCCTCGCGCCAAAGCTTGGCACTGCCGCTGCTTCTCGCGAAAGTAACCGGAGGACTCTGTCAGGCTATTCGTGTCGCAGATGGTCATATGCGCGCTCCTCTGTCGGGCGGGAGCGCAAAGTCTCTCGGTCGCTGAGGCCGGGCTTTCTGGTCAGCGATGAAGCAAACCTAACACACACATCCAGGGTGAAATACCCGGAGGGCTAAGTATCCGTTATAGAAGTTGGCCCTTGTTGACCGGACGGTCGGCAGTTGCTTGGCCTTCCATTGAAACCCCGTTGCGAGCGGGACTGCAGGCCTCCTGCTCGGGCCTAGAATAATAAGTCGGCTTGTGGACCCGTCGGTCGCATGCTGAAGTGCGCTCGCTGGTGTGCTCGGGAGGGAGACCGGCAGGGCGGCCCCGGCGCTCGCCAATCCCGTCGGGGCCGCCGAAATAACTTGGTGCTTCACCTCACACAGGAACGCTTAGCGAGCCAGCGGGTTTGGCCGCCATGCCCCGGTTCCATTTCCATGTGCAGGATGGACGCGACGTTCCCGATCCAGAAGGCACCGAACTGCCGGACGCAGAGGCTGCGCGTCGTGAGGCTATCAGCGCGGCAGGAGAAATGCTCCGCGATTTGGACGGCAAACTGCCAATCGGCGCCGAGTGGCGAATGCATGTGACGGACGAGGCGGGCCATCCCGTGCCGACGCTTAGGTTCAGCGCAGAGGAGCACCGACCCTAGTTCCGTAGCTCACGACAACTCACATCCTCTGCGATATGGAAGCGACGTCACAGGCACTAGATGAAGGTCACGCGGCGGCCTTTTCCTGCTCAAGGTGCAGGTAACCTGGGTCAAAATCGCCCACCTCCTTCAGCCTTTCCCAATCGAGCACGGTGACGCGCCTTCCCTTGATCTCGATCAGACCGTGGCCCCGCAGCTCAGTAAGCACACGGTTGACGTGGACGTTGGAGAGGCCTGTTGCGTCGCCGATCTGACCTTGAGTGATCGGTAGTTCTGCCGTGTGGTCTTGGGCAAGTCCTACGGCCCGCATTTTGACCAGCAACTCGCAGATCAGGTGGGCGATGCGGTTGTAAGCCTCCCGCCTCCCAACGTTGGTCACCCACTCCCGGAAAATGGCTGCGTCAATCAGGGTATTGCGCCAGAACGCATCGGTGAACCTCGGGTATTGCCTGCACACTGCCCGCAAGGTCTCGTGCTCGATAAAACCTACTTTGCATGGGGTGATGGTCGCGATGCTGTGGTCCAGCGTGCTCAGATGCAGGCTCTGGAGGTCGGGCATGTCCCCCGGGATGAAGAAGGCCATGATCTGGCGCTTCCCCTTGTTCGTCATCTTGAAGGCGCAAGCGAAACCTTCCAGGATAACGAAGCTGCGATAAGGACGGTCGCCCTCGCGCACGACGTCCTGGTCGGCCCGGATGTCGTTAACCCGCATGGGCAGGTTCTCAATCGCCTGCCGCTCGTCGTCGGTGAGCTTGAAGACGCTCTCCAGCTTGCGCACCATCGGATGTGAATGTGGATCGAAGTGCGCCACGGCAGCGCTCCCTCTTTGCAGGCGGGAGCACGGGTGACCCTCAGCCATCAGCGCCCAGACGACCAGCTGATGATCGCACACTGTCCCACAGCCTTGAGGGAGGTGTCTCCAACCTACGTTTGAGGCAATCCGATCATTTCCCGGCGGAGCTAAACCAGATAGCATCGGTTCCGCAGCCGAAAGGGCGCCAAATGCCGAGCCTGCCGACGAAGATGGAGCAGATCGCAAAGGCGATAGAGGCGCTGCGGGATCACGCCACGGCACTGGACCAGCCGCTGCTCGCTTACCTGCTGGACATGGCGGCGCTCGAAGCAGGCAAGCAGTGCATCGCCTCGGAAAAGTCTATGCGGGTTGCTCAGGCCGAAGCTGGAGCCTAAGCAGCGGCCCGCTTAGGTCCATCAGCCTGGAACCGGAGAGTAAGCACCGTCGCGCCGCTTTCATCGGTAACTTCCATCTCCCACTCATGGCCATCCCAAGCTGAGCCCATGTCTTTGAGCATTTCGCCAGCGGCGGTGATTGCTTCGGAGCGCACCATGCTGACGTCAGACAGCTCCGTTCCCTCATGGTCGGGAATGTCTTTGCCGTCGCGGATGTGAAAATAATATCGAGCCATAAGGCGCTCCTGGCTTTAGGCGGGAGCGCAAGTGGTCTCTCAGGTGCTGAAGCCGGGCCTCTGGTCAGCAATAACATCTACTTAGGGCACCTTCGCCTGGCCGCCCACAACATAATGTTAGAGGGGAGAGCGATCATGGTCAGCCGATAGCACCGGGTCACAGTCAACGGGGCCGCCGCTCCGCCCGGGCAGAGCTGACCCACACTACTGGCCAGGGTTTCAGCGGACCGGGCGACGTCCTTCAGCGTTTGGCGGAGCCGGTCACGGTGATCTCTGCTGCCAAAGCGCCTTCTATGATGGCGCTTGCCAGTTCGAAACGGCTCAGCTCGCAGTCGGGGAACGCCGACAAGAGCACCTCAGCCGCCTCATCCGGGCATATCGAAGCGCCAGAATGAAAAGCTGACGACAGCATGACCTGAATGGCATCATGCGCTTTGAAGGAGCCGCTAAAGCTGGCGCTCATTCCGGTCTCGCCTTTTTGCCTGGCAAGCGGCAGCGGAGCCCAGGGAGGAATAAGCCCCGCTGCCGTCAGTGATGCCGCCCTCGGAAGAAAGAGCGAACGTGCCAGCGTAGTAATAGGCAAGCGCCGCTGCTTTAACAGGGATCAAACCAGGCAATAAACCGGTGAAGGAGCGCTCGGCTGGGCCTGCTCACCCAGCTCAGCGGGAGCAGTTGCGCCGCTCCTTGTCACCTCGCCGCATCGCTCGGCCACCAAACCGGAACCATCCAGCAGGGTTGAGGTTGCCGTAGGGCGGGATGCTAGGGCGGCATCCGTCGCCGCCACACTGAGAGCGTCCTAGCGTTCCCGGCCTGACGAACGGGACGGCTACGCCTCAGGCCAAATGATGCCAGGTTTATTGGACCAACCGCCCGTCGTTGTTTTGGTGGCGGAGGACGAAACGCTGCTTCGGCTTATGACCGGCGATATGCTTGCTGATGCCGATTACCAGGTCGTTGAAGCGCGAGACGGACAGGAGGCTCTGGCCATTCTTAGCTCTCAGACCGCTGTCGGTGCCCTTCTGACTGATGTGAACATGCCGAACGTGGACGGGTTGGCGCTGGCCAAGATCGTGCGGCAACGATGGCCCTACATCGGGATTGTAGTGACATCGGGAAGGCAAATGCCATCTGGCCTACCTGAGGGCGCTCGATTCATCAGCAAGCCGTACAGACAGGAACAGCTGCTCCACGAGATCAAATCTGTGATCGCTGAGGCCGCCGCCCACGCAGGCCAGCACTGCCGAGAGTGACGATACCGCTCCGGCTCAAAGGCAAACTGAGGAGTTACCCCTTTCCATCCCTATAGATATGCGCAGCTTATCACGGAGCGCTTTCGGGACGAGGACGCCAAAGGTGGAAAGGCCGGGACGGCGCAATGCCCGTCGTGTCGTGGTTTGGCCGACAGCGGAAGGTCTGCTTTCGGGAAAGGCTAGGCAGAAAGCTGCCGTGCCGCGGATCAACGCCGTCTCCGACCTGAGTTTCTGCGTGGCGTTGCCTTTCGACCTGGGGCTCACTAGGGCTGCGTCTCTCGGCGGTTTATTGTCCATTGCGGCAGGGGTTGCCCCTGATCGGGGCCGGCTAGGATCACGAGAACTTCGCGATGAAAATTGCCGACCTTGAAACGTTCGTGGTCGGCAATCCGCCACCGTCTTTCGGCGGCCGCTATTTCGTCTTCGTGAAGTTGAGAACCGATAACGGCCTCGAGGGCATCGGTGAGGTCTACGCGGCGACCTTCGGGCCGCACGTCATTACGAAAATGGTCGCTGACGTCTTCGAACGTCATGTCGTGGGGATGGATCCGTTCCGGATCGAGACTTTGTGGCGGCGCGTCTATGGCTCCGGTTACACGCTGCGGCCCGACATCTCCCTCATGGGCGTCCTCTCTGCCATCGAGACGGCCCTGTGGGACATCATCGGCAAGGCGGTCGACAAGCCGGTCTACGAGCTGCTCGGTGGCCGTGTGCATGGGCGGCTGCGCACTTATACTTATCTCTACCCGGACGGCAACGAGGACATCTACCATGACCCCGAACGCTCGGCGGAGCGGGCCGTCCAATACGTAGCCGCAGGGTTTACCGCTCTGAAATTCGATCCGGCGGGTGCCTACTCGGCCTTTGATCCCAGGCAGCCTTCGCTCGAGGCCTTGGATCTATCGGAGAAGTTCATGCGCCTCTTGCGCGAGGCCGTGGGCTCCCGGGCGGATCTGTTGTTTGGAACGCATGGCCAGTTCACGGCGTCGGGCGCTATCCGGCTTTCCCGGCGTTTAGAACCTTATGACCCGCTCTGGTTGGAGGAGCCCACGCCGCCGGAAATGCCGGAGGAGATGGCGATCGTGGCACGGGCCACCTCGATTCCTATCGCCACCGGCGAGCGGCTAACCACCAAATATGAGTTCGCCCGCGTGCTGCAGCACCGGGCGGCGTCGATCTTGCAGCTGGCGCTTGGCCGGGTGGGCGGCCTGCTCGAAGGCAAGAAGATCGCCGGCATGGCCGAGGCGCACTACGCACAGATCGCGCCGCACCTTTACTGCGGCCCGGTGGAGGGGGCCGCCAACATCCAGCTCTCGGCTTGCACCCCCAATTTTCTGATCCTGGAGAGCATCGAGACGTGGGGCGGTTTTCACGCAAAGCTGCTCAAGAAGCCCATACGTTGGGAGGACGGCTATGTCATTCCGCCTTCGGAACCAGGTCTTGGCATCGAGCTCAACGAAACCGTCGCGCTTGCCAATCCTTATACCGGCGACAAGCTCCATCTGGAGATGGCGGATCGCCCGATCTCTTGAGTTCTCGCCCCAGCCTGACGGCATTGCCAGCAAGGTTCCGTGATGACGAGCTATGGATTCATCGGCGTCGGCCACCTAGGGGCGCACCTGGCAGGCAGCCTCCTGCGTGAAGGTTTTCCCCTTACCGTAAACGACATCAGCAAGGAACGTGCGGAACCGCTGCTGGCCCGGGGCGCACGCTGGGCCGATACGCCAAGGGCAGCCGCCAGCCAATGCGAGGCTGTGATCACATGCCTTCCGTCGCCGTCCGTCTCGGAAGTCGTGCTGTGCGGTCCAGATGGAATCCTCGACGGCCTCGCCGAGGGCAGCGCCTGGATCGAGATGAGCACGGTCGGCCGCGACGACATCTTGCGGCTGGCGGCGCGGGCAGATGCGAAAGGCGTGGCGACCCTGGAGGCGCCAGTGACCGGGGGCGTGCACCGCGCCGCCGCCGGCGAGATCACTATTCTCTGCGGCGGTCCGGAACAGCTCCTCGAGGCTCACCGATCGGCTTTGGCCGCGATGGGCGGGGAGATCTTCCATGTAGGCCCGCTGGGGTCGGCCGCACTGATGAAGGTGATCACCAACATGCTGGCCTTCGTTCACCTGGTCGCAGCGGGCGAGGCGCTGATGCTGGCGAAGCGCGGAGGGATCGACCTGAACCAGGCCTACCACGCGATCAAGGCCAGCTCCGGCAACAGCTTTGTGCACCAAACGGAGAGCCAGCTCATCCTGAATGGCAGCTACAAGATCAACTTCACCATGGAGCGTGCGATCAAGGACCTGGGCTTCGCGATGAGCTTTGGCAAGGAATTTGGCGTTCCGCTGGATCTCGCTTCGATGACAACGCAGACCTTCATAAGGGCACGGGAAGCTTATGGCAGCGAAGCTTGGTCAACAATGGTCGTAAAGCTTCTTGAGGATGCGTTGCGTACCGACCTGCGCGCACCCGGCTTTCCTGCCGAGCTTATCGCGTAGGGCTCAAGGTTCCCGCGGGCATGAGGGGAACCGTTGGGCGGCAGTCTAACGGCGAGTTTGGGTTTGAACCTTACGCGAGGGAACCTCGGCACTGACAGACCGTCGGCTTTTCAGCGCAATACTGCGGAAGCAGAAGGCGCCTTTCCCTCTGGAGAAGGTCCGATCCCGACCCCGGAGCCGACGTCGCATCCGAGTTTGCTTCTGGGCCGGGGCAGGCACTCCTTAAAAGAAGCGCCATTTGTAACCGGTTCATCCCGCCGCAAGCGCTTGTTCCACATTCAATAGGGAATGGCCGGTAAGGTCTTTCGCTATTTCACCAAGCAGGATGGCAGACAGCGCTTTGTGGTAATGCTTGCGCATTTCGCCCAGGGCACGGGGTGCGGCTACGATCACCAAGTTTGCGATTTTTCCGCTGAGAGCCTGCTGATTGAGGAATTGGACGATCCCTGCGGAGAATTGATCTTCTCCGGTCTGGCCATGGTCTGGATTGGCTGAGCTCGCCTGGCGCCCAGTGCTCGTGCCATGGTCCGCGTGCACGCCCCCGTGCGACACCGCAACCAGCTTTATACCGGCTTCGTCACCCGTATTCCGAAACAGATTTAGCTTCTCACCATCGGCGACAGCGACAGTCGTACCCTTAGGTAGCAACATTGTAATTCTCCACAGAGAGGCTATGCCTCGAATTGCTCAGTGCGAAACCAATTTGCGTCGCCACGCTCTTCGTGGCTTCCCCGTTGCTGCCAGAGAACGTAAGCTCGATCTCGCAGATGCTGGTCGAGGGCCCGCGCCCAGTAATCCTCGGATTGACCTTCCGGGCAGCCGTCCTGTTCCCAAAGAAAGTATGCCCGCTCCCGAATTTCCTGTTCCAGTCCCTCTTTAGTTTCCGAACTGCTGTCCACATCGTCCCCAAAAGGCTGCAAATGGCCGCCGCGGCTGATGTGCACCCGAGCTGTTAGCTCGCCGAGATCACGATCGGGAACAAGTTGGCCGTGCGCGGCAGCCTCCAAGGCCTTCGTCTCATAATTGACGTCCGAGACGGCGGGACCTTCGAGCGTGATCGGGTAGGTGTGGACGGTCAGTCCACGTCTATTCAGGATGTCAACAAGCCGCTCTGGCATCGCATGGCCCTCTTTGCCAAGTATTTTGGAGTTCGTCCCAGCAGATAGTGGCCGCTCGGTCGAATGGCAGAATGGGGAGAGACGAAGACGATCAGCTTACGCGTTCACCTTCTCGCCAAATTTCAAAAGTGAAAAAACACCATCAAAATAGTGCTGATCACAATCGCCATACTGAAAGCGACAATCAGCGTGTTTAGACCATTCCGAGGCACCGCGATCGGGGGATAAAATGGCATATGCAGCCTCCGCGTGATCGTTCACGAGTTCGTTGTAACGGAGGTGGCTCTGCCGTAGAGAACCCACAACCCCCAATCTTTTCATTTATTAATTAGCTGCACCGAAGGCCATTATTTCTCGTGCGGCGAGCCGGGATTCCTGTACTGGCTGCTTTATCGCTAATAAAAAGCCTCTGGCTCTTAGCGACTGAGAGACCACTGCGCTCCCGCCACATGAGGGAACGGAGTGTCACATGGCTCGGTACTTTTTCCACGTTAACGACGGCACGTTCAACGTTGACGATGAAGGCACCGAGTGCGCCGACGCCGCTGCGTTGCGAGAGCAAGCACTTGCTGCGGCTGGAGTAGTCTTAAAGGCGTCCGGTCGGCATTACCCGATTGGCTTCAAATGGCAGGTGCACGTCACCGACGAAGCCATGGGAACGGTGTTCAAGCTTCGACTTTCAATGGAAGAGGCGGCCCCGATTGCCCCCGCGAAGCTGAGCACGGTTTCGAAAATAGCCGCTTGATGCGCCCCAAGCCATCCGGTTACGTCGCCCCGCACTAGGGACGAGGGAGGTTTTTCGAACGTTCTGCCTCTGACCGCGAGCGTTACCGTCTGTCCGCGGAAGACACCAACAACCGCATCTACCGCACCTGGCAGAAAACTGGCCTCAATCGTCTGATTGGCAGCAGCGGCAAGGTAGCCGCAGTCATTCTCGGCTGCGAATTTTCTGCGCTGTAATAAATGCCACAAATAAATGTCTAATGGTCATTGCCCTATGCTCCCTTTGGTACCAGCTAGGATCTAGGCGAGCACGGCAAAGTCGCGATGTTCGACGGTGAATGGTCACTGCAACGCTGCGTCCCATCCCCCTGTTCAGGTGCTAATCATGTTCGCATTCCAAGCCGGCGAGAGACCTGATGTGGTCGCCCGTAAGGCGGGCTACAGGAAGGATGCCCAGGAGAGATGGGACTTCCTCACGCATTATGACCTCTCTACAATTGCTACTGAGGCCCAGTTGGTTGCCATGGTTCAAGGCAGGTCGAGCCTGCCCCAGGCACAAGCCGAGCAAGATGTCCACGCTTGGATGGCCGGCAAGCACTTCTGAGATTTACGGGGTCGAGCAGGTAGGGTCGCTCGAACGGTCCAGGCGCCCCGAAGAGCGCCGGCACCGGCCTTCTCGGATGCTCTAATAACGAATGCATAAGATCTCTACTAGGCCGATGTCCTGACTTTTTGCAGGGCTGCAAAATAGGACCCAAATCGGATGCCAGCCATCAAGGGCCAGTTGATCACACATGCTCACGACGAAGAAAAACTGATACGTCGGCTCGGGCGGGCGGTTGCGCTCCAATGGGCCCACATTCCCGTGTCAACGCAGGAGCGTATTCTACAACAGGCCTGGACGGTGTTCGATTCGGAACCAACCACTAATCTGTTGAAGCAGGAGCTAGAGGCATTCGTAACAGAGAATACGATCGCCAAGAGATCGGGTTCCTACTGCTCCGTTGCATAGCCTTACAGTTTTGTCCCTTGTAGGATTGGCCGGGCTGGCGAGGCGGTATGGTCGCGCAGCGGTTCAAGAGATGCGGCTTCGGCCATATATCCCGGATCGCGGTCCCGATGTTCCCAACGCTTCCGGCCGGAGCAAGGGGAACACCGAAAGCGCAACCTCGCCGGCACTACTCGCGACTGCACCAGGTCAGAATGGGTCGCTGAGCGCAGATATGCCTCGTTTCTTCTTTCACGTGAGCGGTAACACCGACACAGTGGGCCTCACGATGAGCGGCCTAGCCGCCGCACGCCGTCGCCGCTCTTCGTGGGGGTACTGAACTCGAATTGTACTAGCTGCCTCGTCGGTCACTACGATGCTCCATTGCGGAGTGTCGAGAGGACGGCTTTCCGCTATCGCGAGAGCGTGGCGAAGTAGAAACGCTGCTATGCTTTAGGTCAGATGAGCACACCCAACCGCCACAAGATCGTAAGCAAGGAAGCCCTGACCACCTTCGTGGTACGTGAGCTTCGGAACCGGACAGGGGACGCCATATCGCCAACCCATGTGCGTCTTGAGCTCCGACCTGACGAGCGCCCGAACTGGGCTGCATTTGCTCCCAGTGTAACAGCGGCTGACATGGAGAATGTCAGGCACGCGCTGCCTGACTACGATCTGATTGAGGATGACGCCCTTTAGGAACTCGGTGGAGAGTTCGTGCAAGGCCGTTGACTTTGGCGTTTACGCGCGGACACCAAGCTCGCAAGCCTTCGTGCAGCGTTCTTGCAGAGCCCCGAGTCAGCGGCGGAACCCGGCTCCATGTGGGCCGCTTCACTTGCGCATCGGGCGATTAGCTATTTGGCAATGGAGGCCGATCCCGACGACTGGCAGACAAGAATTTTCAGTCAGCGGGTAGTCTCTCGCGCCAACGCTCAGTTTATTAGTCCCGAAAGCCTCTACAACACGCCGACCGGGAAGGAATGCGGTCCGACAACCGGAAAATGCATGTGGACACACGCCCTAATACAAGCGTAGGTTTGGATAAGGCGGCGAGCTCGGGAGAAGCTCGCCTGACCTGAGATGGGGTGCGGCCGATTGGCGAAAGCCATTCCTGGGGAGGAATAGCGTCGCACCCCGGACTTCTCCGATGCTGCCCGCCCTGAGCAATTTGCCCAGTTCGCGTGTGCTGGTGGGTCCAAATGCCGGCCCTGAAAGGGTACGTTCATGCACTCGGCTCAGATAAATTCTTTAAAACTATGGCTCTTCCGGGCGACACAGAGGCGCCAAGTACTGGGCGGCAAACGGCCAGTGACGGATGCAGCCCCATTCGCAGATAAGGCGGATGGTGGAGACGTTTTGTTGCCGACAGCGCAGGAAACAGAGGACGCCATCTCAGTGGCGGCATCAAAGGTCTACTCCCGAAAAGAACTTGCGCAGATGACTGAGCAATCTGGGCTGAGCTTTCGATCTCTGCTTGGAAGGCGCTTGGGAAAGCCTGGGCTAGCCCCAACAGTGGCGGAGCTACAAGGAATAAGGAAGCTGGCAGAGAGACACCTCTGGCGGCCTACATAGGGATAGGAGGGCGATGTAGCCCACTGCTGGATAAACCCGAAGAACTCAGTCAGTCCTCGCAGCCTGACCGCCTTTCACTACAGCGATTAAGCGGGTCGCCGAGCACCCGGCAGACCGTTGTCCGGAAGGAGCACGGTGGGCTAACCACGTTAGGTGGAAGCTGTCGCCTTCGCGCTGAGTTCGCCTATCTCGAGAGTATGGCAACACATCAAATCGAGCGCCGCAGCGGGTCTGATCGGCGTAAAGTTGATCTTGGACGACATGAAGGAAACTGGCGCAGACCGGGCGACCGCCGCACTGCTGGGACAGTGACGGCTCGCTGCTACCGCTTGTGCTACTAGGGATGGGGCCTTGCCCGCGTCTTGCGTGAGGAAAGCGCGTGCAGTCTGACTTGAAGCTCGGCACGGACCGCAAAGTGGATGTCCGGCTGGCGCAGCCCCCTCCCGACGCTCGATAGGCCAATGGCTCGCTTCGAACTGACCATCTCGGGCGGTACGACCATGGTGGTTGAGCACGCTGCAACAACCCCGAATGAAATGCTCCTCCAGCTTACCGGCAGCGATTTCGTCCTGTTTTCTGAGGTGAAGGCGGGCGCGGCCGCGCGGGAGGTAATCGTCTCAAGCAGCCAGATCACCCTTGTTCGGCCGCTTACAGAGGGCTCCACACAAGGAAGCGGGTTCAGGTCTAAGCGCTAGACGGATCGACGCACTGCGCATTACGGGCAGAGGGGTGAAGGTCGGAAGTTCGAGCCTCACAAAGTGACGTTAGTGGTGACGCCACCCCACGTGTTAGATCGTGTCTGATGGTGCGGGTAAGCGCCGAGACGATCGGTTGGAGGCGGCTAGTCACGATTTGATTAGTTCAGCCGCAGGTCTGGTTTTCGGAGCTTGCCGGGAGACCGCTACTCATCTCTGGCAATGAGCCCTTGTAAGCACGTCCGCTTTGGAGAAGGTGACCAGACCAGCTGAGCGGCCTACATGGGCGCGATGCAGTCATGTCGTCGTCTGGCCGATGCTGTTGAAAAAGGCGGCAATTACGGTGGCTGGGGTCGGCTGATTCAGTTCCTCTGAGGCGGGGGACTGAGTCAATGATGGGAGCGCGGCAGGTTGATCAGGCATCTCTGTTATACGAGTTCTCGCTCGACCGTCACGTGCCAGGCGATCACTTGCTGAGGTCCATCGACAGGTTTGTCGAGCTCGATGCTCTGAGGCGGGAACTCGCGCCGGTCTACAGCGCCATAGGGCGACCCTCGATCGACCCCGAGCTTATGATCCGCATGCTGCTCGTGGGTTACTGCTTCGGGATCCGCTCGGAGCGGCGGCTGTGCGAGGAGGTGCACCTGAACCTCGCATATCGCTTGTTTTGCCGCCTAGGGCTGGAAGGTGCCGTGCCCGATCACTCAACCTTCTCCAAGAACCGGCACGGCCGCTTCCGCGATAGCGATCTGCTCCGTCAGCTGTTTGAAGCGACCGGAAGGCGCTGCATCCACGAGGGCCTGGTCGGCGGCGATGGGTTCGCAGTGGACGCCAGCCTGATCCGAGCTGAGGCGAACCGCCAGCGCTTCCATCCTGGCGAGGACGGACTCCCGCCTGACCTGTCGAGCCGCGCCGTCGACGAGTATCTCGCGGTGCTGGACGCCGCCGCCTATGGCGCGGCCACGAGCGTGGTGCCGTCGCGAGTGTCGCCGTCAGATCCGGCCTCCCGCTACACCTCCGCACATGGTGGGCAGGCGCAGTTCTGTGATGCCACCAACTACCTCATCGACGTGCAGAATGCCGTGATCGTGGATGTCGAGGCGAGCACAGCGGTCCGCCAAGCCGAGGTGATGGCGGCGAAGCGGATGATCGAGCGTGTTCACGATGACCTCGGCCTGTGGCCACGCAAGCTGATCGCCGACACCGGGAAGGCTCGGCGGAGATGCTCGCTTGGCTGGTCCACGAGCGCGACATCCACCCGCACATCCCTGTGTTCGACAAGTCCGCCAGAAACAATGGCACCTTCGCGCGCGCCGACTTCACCTATGATGCCCGCCGGGATGCCTACACCTGTCCGGCCGGCAAACTCCTGACGCGCTGCCAGCGGCGCCACGGCTGTCGGACCGACGAGCCGCACGCCGATGATTTCTTCCGCTACCGCGCCAGCAGGGCCGATTGTGACGCCTGTGCTCTCAAGCCACGATGCTGTCCTGGCGCCGACGCCCGCAAAGTGCCGCGCTCGGTCCACGAAGGCGCCCGCAACCTCGCCCGCGCCATCGCCGAGGAGGACGAGTGGCTCGTCTCCCGACGCGAGCGCAAGAAGATCGAGATGCTATTGCCCATCTCAAGCGCATCCTCCGGCTCGACCGTTTGCGATTACGCGGCCCAAACGGTGCCCGTGACGAGTTCCACCTCGCCGCTGCAGCCCAGAACCTCCGAAAGCTGGCCAAGTTGATCCCGCTGCCGATCCAGCCGGTGGCCGGTTGACCGGCGGCACACTCGACCTCGGCTCAGCACGAACGTCCACCTCCACCATCTCCGGACTTTTTCAACAGCATCGGCCGAAAGCAGACAAGCCGATTCTGAGCGGGATACCCTGGAAACGGACATCGAGCACTGCAGAGCCTAGTCGAAATGACCTGATAAGATCAGTGACTTTGTCTATGAGCGCTCCCTTGATGGCAGGGAAGCTAGACTCAGGGCCAGGTCGGCGTTCCGAAAAGGCTTCGTAAGCCGTGCCAAATCCGGCGCGATACCCTCAGCCTCGGCGTAGCCGGATATCACCAGTATTTGCATGTTGGGCCGTTGTGCTCGAACGGAACGCGCGAGATCGGTTCCATTCATTCCCGGCATCAGGTGATCGGTCACAATCAGGTCGGCTTCCAAGCCACCATTCAGCAAGCGCATCGCTTCTTCTCCCGAAGTGGCCTCGACAACCTTGTATCCAAGGTCGCTCAACATATCGGCAGTGCTCATGCGGACTAGTTCCTCGTCGTCCACCAGGAGAGCGGTGCCGATCAAAGGGGCGTCCCGAACGACGCTGGCCTTCTCGTCCGCGAGTTCAACCGGCGCGGACGCCGCGGGTAGCCAAAGCTCAACATTCGTGCCCACACCTAGCCGGCTTTGGATAGTCATTCCGCCGCCGAGCTGCGACGCGAGCCCATGAACCATGGAAAGACCAAGCCCCGTGCCCTTGCCGATGCCTTTCGTCGAGAAGAACGGTTCGACTGCGCGAGCCAGAGTTGCTTCGTCCATTCCCTGGCCCGTATCGGCCACCGACAGGCGGACGTACAGCCCCGGTTTTAGCCCTTTGCTGCTGCCAAGGCCGACCATCTCGGCGCTTGCGCTGATCCGGAGGGTGCCGCCGGTCGGCATGGCATCGCGTGCATTCACGCCCAGATTCAATAATGCCATTTCCATTTGGTTCGGATCGGCTTTCGCCGGCGGAAGGCCTTCGGCACTTTCGACAACGACCCGGATCTGCGGCCCCGTCGTACTTGCTAGGAGATCGGCCATGCCAGCAATCAGCTGCCCTAGATCAACGGCGGTGGGCTGGAGGGGCTGTCGCCGGGCGAAGGCCAGCAGTCGCTGTACCAGAGTCCTGGCGCGATCGGCAGACTGCACGGCCCCGGCAATAAGGCGCTGCTCGCGCTCTCCGCCGATGCCGCGCCTTTGGAGCATGTCGAGGCTGCCGACGATGGGGGTCAGCAGGTTGTTGAAGTCGTGGGCGACGCCGCCAGTGAGCTGGCCCATGGCCTCCATTTTCTGGCTTTGCCGCAATGCCTCCTGAGCCTGCTCCAGCTCGGCCGCTGCCTGCTTCTCGGCCGTAACGTCGCGACCGACAGCGTAGAAAACTTCGCCCTCAGGCACCAGCGTCCAGGAGATCCACCGCCACGACCCGTCCGCATGTCGGAGGCGGTCCTCAAAGCGATCCACCGTCTCGCCGCGGAGAAGCCGCGCCATCATCGCTTGCACTGCTGCATGATCGTCTGGGTGGACCTGATCCCGAAATGAGAGGGACAACAGGGTTTCTCTGTCCTGTCCCAGCGTGGTCTCCCAAGCCGGGTTGATTGCCTTGAGGTGGCCGTCAAAGCCCATCACAGCAAGCAGGTCCCGGCTCATTTCCCAGACTCGGTTGCGCTCGGAACTCTGCTGGACGACACGTTGCTCCAGCTGCTCGTTCAGCGCCCGCAATTCGGATTCAGCGATTACTCTGTCGGTAACGTCCGAGCCTTCGGCAAATATGCCGGAAACGCCGCTCAGGGCATCAGTGATTGGCTGATAGACGAGGTCAACGAACCGACGCTCAATCGGTGCGCCCGGCGTACGCTGCAGGTCAACTGGGACCGCGCGCCCCACGTAAGGCTTGCCGGTTTCGTAGACATTGTCCAGCAGCTCGAAGAAGCCCTGTCCCTCGATTTCGGGCAGCGCGGCCCGGACAGGTTTGCCGATTACGTTTCGGTGGCCTACCAACTGCGTATAGGCTGCATTTGTCAGCTCAAACACATGCTCCGGTCCGCGCAGCATTGCCATGAACCCGGGCGCCTGCTCAAAGAGACGGCGTAGGCGCTCGTGCTCGGCCGCCTTTTCGCGTTCGGCGACAACCTGCTTTGTCGTTTCGCTGCACACGACGAGCACGCCGCCGACACCGCCCGGCGATAACTCGTCATCGATGGGGCTATAACTGTAGGTCCAGTAGACGTCTTCGCGTTTTCCGTTTCGTGTGATCGGTACGAGGTGGTTCTCGTTCCAGGTTGCTCCGCGCCCCGCCATTACGTGCTCAATCTGAGGGCCGATGATGTCCCAGATTTCTGCCCATACCTGCCGACCCGGCTGCCCCAGTGATCCGGGGTGTCGCTCGGGGCCGATCGAGCGACAATAGGCGTCGTTGTAGAAGCAGCGGAGCTCAGCACCCCACCAAATGTACATCGGGTGGCCCGTGTTGAGAATCAGGCGGATCGCTGTGCGCAGCGGAGCGGGCCAGCCCTTGGGTGGCCCCAGCGATGTCCCCGTCCAATTGTGCTCGCGTATGCGTAATCCCATTTCGCCGCCGCCGGCGAGGAATTTAGTGCTGTCCAGAGAGTTCAGCATGTCCGCAACTATGTCATGTGATGGGACGCCACAGCCTCGGGAGCCTTGTTTGGTACTCGATCATGCGGACGTGCCTACCATCGACCTGCTCAGGCTGGCGAGGGCGGACGTCGCGATCCGCCCTTCGAGCTTTGGGGGATCACGAGCCGCTCTTCCTCGGGGCAGGTGCTCGGGCGGCCGTCAATCAAATTGCACCGCTGAGGATTCACAACGCTGCTGACCAGGATTAGCCTAGTTTTCGGAAGACCAGGGAAAATTCACATACTGGTCACGCGTGTCATAGCAGATGTTGCCGTACATCCTGAGATAAGCGTTTCGCCGCCCTGGGTCAGCAAAAGCTGCCGCCGGATTCACCAGGTCCTCCTCATACTGCGCGATGTTTTCACTGGTTAGCGCAATCGGCAGAATATCCATTGCCTGAGGGATGCTTTTGCCCTCAAGCCAGTCTGCAGCATAATGTCCCATGGCATAGCCAAAAACGGGCGAGGACAGGGCGATACTCGCCTTGAAGGGACTATCGCCCTTCTTGATTTCCGAGACTGCTTCCGGCTCGCCGTCGATGCCCCCAAGAAACTGCTCAGGCCGGTCCTTTCCGGCGGCGCGCAAAGCTTCGAGCGCGCCGATCACCACCGCGTCCGCCCCGAGCACAACGTCGATATCCGGGTTGGCAAGTAGAATCGTGTTCATAATTTCGAAGCCGCTCTGCTTGTTGACGGGGCTGGGCGCGATGTCAGCGACGATGGTGACCCCCGGCAGCTCGTTTAAGCCGTCGCGCATTGCTTCGAATCTAGGTGTCAGAAATTGCATCGTGTCCTGGGTCAGCAGGACAACGACAGCTTTGCCGCCGAGCTTGGTATTGATGTGCGCGACCGCTGCATCGGTTAGCGCCTTGCCCGTAGCGTACTGTGGAGCATTGAGCAGCAACGTCGCTGGCGGCGGCACAATGGTGCCCACGAAGGCTCCCGACCAGATTACCTCCTGAACACTCCGTCGCACGACTGCCGGATCGGACGATGTGGCCACCATTGCCCCCACTTTGGCATTCAGAAACAACTGAATTTCATTCGCAGCTTTGGAAGCATCATTTTCCGCAAGGGCCTTCCGATACTGCAGTGCGCGATCCCTGGCGGCCTTAGACAGACCGTGGTCAACGCCCTGCAGGAATTCGCGTTCGTTTTCCTGGACGTAAGCCAACACCCTGGTAAGACCCGGAGGCGAGCTGCACTCCGGTGCGTTCGGGTCGAAGATCGGGAACACGGTTCGCTCGGTAATGCCCGGCGCACCCTCCTGCGCCATAGCCAGGCCGAGGTCGGCCATAATCAGCATCGCCACGAGCACGCTGCGCAGCACGGATCCTGACAGAAATTTGGCGCTGTTTTGCGCAGGCAACATCCCACGTCCTCCCTTGTTTGCGCGTGGTGCTGAACTCGCCCTTGATCATGCAGTTACAGCGTCCCGCCTTTTCGACGAGAATACCAAGGAAGCGGCAGTGCCGGGCCGCTCCTTTCGATAGACCATTTGAGCGCCCAGGCTCACGCACATGGCATTGATGATGCGCGTGCCAACACCGGTGCCTTTGGCCGGCGCACCCTCGGTACGGCCGATCCCGTCGTCCTCAATGACTAGCTCCGCCTTTTCGTCGGGCAGCTTTCGCAGCCGCACGCGGATCTCGCCAGTGCCGTCCGGATAGGCGTATTTGAATGCATTGGTGACGAGTTCTGTGATCACCACACCAAGATTTATTGTAGCGTCAGTCTCGAGGTCGATTGGTTCCACTTCATACGATAGTGTCACACCGTGGACCTGGCTGTTCATCGAAATCCTCAGGTGCTCCAGAAGCCCATGCAGATACTCGTCAAGTGCGACGGAGCGCACATTTGTGGAGCTATAGAGCCGCTTGTGAACAAGAGAGATCGCAAGGATGCGGTCCTGTGTTTCAGCCAAGGCCTCCTTGGCCGCAGGATCAGCTAGGGCCCTGGACTGCAGGTTCACTAGTGACGAAACAAGGGCGAGGCTGTTGGCGACCCTGTGATTGACCTCTGACAGAAGCACTTCTGCTCGATCACGCGCTTGTGCCAAGTCTGCCGTGCGGGCAGCGACGCGGTGCTCAAGAGCGCTGTTTAGCGCGTTCACCTCGTCGCGTGTCGCGCGCAGCTCCTTTGTATAACGAGCGATCCCAAAGGCCGCGCCGCCGATCACTATGACGATGACGAGTGCACCAACCCCGGACACGAGGCGAAGCCACCCGGTGTTGCTCCGTTGCTCGGCGACCCCAGACGTCAACCGCCTGTCCGCCGCCCCGATAATCCCTGAAAAGAATATATTTGCTTCGTCCGTTAGGGCCTTCCCGCTATTGGTGCCGAAAAGAGCCAGTGTTTCTTCGTCTCGGTGGTTTCGCTTGAGAGCTATCGAGCGGTCGAATTCGTCGAACTTGGCAGCGAGAATCGCGGTCAATCTCTCCAAGGTTGCATCAGAACCGGAGCTGGAGGGCAGGGATTTCAGTACTGACAATTGACGCTGCGCCTGAAACTTGGCGGACTGATAGGGTGCGAGATAGATCTCGTTTCCCGTGATGATGAAGCCGCGCTGACTCGCCTCGGCCGTCTGCACAGCATTCCTTAGTTCGACGGCCGCGATTCGCGTATCGCGGGCCTCGATCGCTTCTTCGAAATAGGATTGCCCCCGTTCGCCCAGCCAAAAGTTCATGGCCACAATGGTCATCAAGGCTACGAACCCGATTAGCAGGAACGCGGAGGTGGATGTGACAAGGTAGCGGCTGGAGACGGGCATCAGGGCATTCCTGTCGCATTCTGCGCCCACATACCATGATGGATCGAGGCTATCTCGTCCGGACAGCGTGCAGCCATCATCTGTAAGCAAGCCGATCGATGGAATCCTATTTGGAACTTATTCGGCGCCAGATGGTCGGCTTTGGGTCGTGCGCTGTTTGGCGCCTTGGGACTGCGTTCCACTAAGCCAATGGTAGTCGCCCAAGGGCACTGCTCCATGGCCCGCGTTGGTCTCGCTGAACCTGGCTCGATTGTGGACACCAAGGCTCTTTGCCGGCGGCCATCACCGGTGCCCAACCTCGGCGCCGAGATCTGTCGAGCAGCCGCCAAGCGGCTGAAGCGGGCACATACACCATACGAGCTTTCCGGTTATGGCTCGGCGGCGGTTTCGCGGACCCGGCGTTCAGGCCAAGTTACCTCGCCTTTGTCAGGCGTTCGTGCGCCGGTATCCGTAAGTTCGCCACCTGCTTGGGCCACAGGATCGCGACGAGTTCTTCGACGCCTGCCTTCTCACCTAGGGCGCTCCCGGCGGCATGCCGAGCCGCATTACGGAGGCGGCAACGCTCCTTCAAGTCGCGACGGGCGGCGGTCAGCACAACCCAGAGGCCAGAGCAGCAGTACCATGATCGTCACGTTGAGCAGGTCCCACCCGATGCCGTTTAGGAATGCCGCTGCATATGAACCAGTCAGGTCATAGATCCAGCCCGACATCCCAGCCGCCCAGGGCCATGCCGGCGATAGTTGCCATGATGACCACGCCGACACGCCGCCCCGCTTCGGCTGACGGCATGTATTCGCGTATGACGATCGCGTAGCACGGCACGATCCCTCCTTTGCTCACGCCTCGAGTCTCTGGCCAGGCTGCTCGCGATTTCTCCGCTGCAGGATGGTGGCCCGCCAGGGGGCGGCTCAGCCTTTGCGCGGTTGAAATGGGTATCGCCGCTGGGCGCAAACCGAGCGCGCCATGAAGAACGCCCTGCTGCTGATCAAGCATCCGTCCGCCTACATCCAGCCCTCGCCGTGGCTCGGCATCGGCAACAAGCCCCCCTCCTTGATGTCAGTCGATTGTCCGCTTTCGGGAGTTCGTGAGGCGATCGGGAGTGACCGCCTCGGGCGCGAAGCGGCAATGGCGGGAATTGGCCGCCGAAAGCTGCCCTTCCGCTTGCGCTGGCATGTCTGCCCCCATGAACCTTGAAATCAAGGTCGGTGCCAGCCTATGACTGGCCAGCTCAAGATGGCGAGCGGGTGAGACGCATTGGGATCCCGCCGGAACCAGAATTTGGTTCGGGGAAAAAGCAACAAGTTACGAATCAACAGGAGGGAACGTGCAATGAAGAATTTCACACGCGCTTTGATGACCAGCGCCGCCCTGGCGCTGGCGATCGGGGCAACGCCGATGCCAGCTGGCGCCCAAGAGTGGTCGCTGGAGAAGGCGGCCGAACCGTATAAGGGGACAGAGATAAACGTTATTTTCCTCGACCGGCCGGGTTACCGTGCCATCATAAAGCTGCTGCCAGAGTTCGAGCAGAAGACCGGCATCAAAGTCAATTACGAGATCCTGCCTTACGAGAACTCGCGCGAGCGGCAGGTGCTTGACTTCTCGTCCGGCGGCGAACTCGACATTGCTCTGGTCGATCTCGTCTGGATTGGTGAATTCGCCGAGAACGGCTGGATCCTACCGGTCGATCAGTTTGCCAAGGATGCGGCGCTTGCCGATCCGAACCTTAACCTGCAGGGCTTCTTTCCGCTGCTTCTCGAGGCCTTCGGCTCGTGGGGCGGAACCACATACGGACTGCCTTTCGACAACTACTCCGGCCTGCTCTTCTACAACAGCTGCATGCTGAAAGAGGCTGGCTTTGACAAGCCGCCGGAGACCTGGACCGATCTGCTCCAGACCTACGCGCCCAAGCTGACCGACAAGGACAAGAGCCAATACGCCTTTGCTCTGCAGTCCATCCGCGGCGAGACGCAGTCGGCGGACAGCTTCATGCGGGTGCTCTGGCCATTCGGCGGTTCGCTGCTGGATGAGAAGTTCCGCTCCAATCTCTTGAGCGAGGGAAGCCAGGCCGGGCTGAAGTTCCGCCAGGAGCTGATTCAATACATGCCGCCGGGCGTGGTCAGCTTCGAGCACGGTGACGCGGTAAATGCCCTGGCGCAAAATCAGGTGGCGATGATCACCCAATGGTCCGCATTCTATGGCGACCTGACGAACCCGGAAACATCAAAGCTGGGGGATTGCCTGGGCGTCGCCCCCGAGCCCGCCGGACCGGCGGGACGTTTCCCGGCTCTGGGCGGTTTCTCGCTTGCCGTCGCTGCGCATGCGCCCGAAGAAGAGCAGAAGGCAGCCTGGCTGTTTATTCAATGGGCCACGTCCGAAGAGATCGCCAAACCCTACGTCGAGGCGGGGGGCGTGTCCGGTCGCACGAAGGTCTATGAGGACCCGGCAATCCGAGAGAAGTACCAGTACGTCGATCCGATGGTCGCGTCCTGGCAGAAAGGTGTGCCCGAGTTCCGCCCGCGCTTCCCGGCGTGGCCCGCAATTTCCGAGATCATCGGGGACTGGGGAACGCGGATCATGCTGGGTGAAGTCTCCACCGAGGAGGGCGCGAAGGAGATCGGAACCCGGATGGAAGCCATCTTGGATAAGGAAGGCTATTACAACGGGAAGAAAGAGCTTCTCCAGTAAGAGCCGCTAGTGAGAACGGCGGCGCCTAGGCGCCGCCGTTCCCTGTAAATGGGCTTGCGCTCGATTCGGGAATGCGACGTGTCAACCACACCAAACGTGGACGGAGTTGGTCTCGGCGACGCTGAACCTGCCGCGGCCGCGCATTCAGGACCGAGCAGATTGCCCGCCGCGCCTTTTTCTGCGAGCCAGCGACCGCGCCGTTCGCTCGCTCACGGTCGATCGACCCCGGCGCTGTTTCTGGCCCCGGCCGTTCTGGCCCTGCTGGTTGTCGGCCTTTACCCCACACTCTTCGCCCTGGTTACGTCTTTCCGGCGCTATAACATCACACGCGCCCGAGATGGGTTTCCTTTTGTAGGCTTTGAAAATTACATCGCCGTAGTAACGGATCCGACTTTCTGGGGCACCCTGTGGGTCACCGCCCGGTTTTTTCTGGTGGTGATGCCTTTTGAATTGCTGCTTGGCCTTGGAATTGCGCTTTTGCTGCACAAGCCCGGCCTTGGGCTGCTGCGCTCCATCGCCCGCGTCTCCCTAGTGGTCCCGCTCGCGGCGACTTATGCCGTCGTTGGTCTGATCGGGCGGCTGATATTCAATCGCGAGTTCGGCGTCGCCAACCAGTTCCTATCCTGGGTTGGCCTTGAGCCGCTCTCCTGGCTCGGCACGCCGACGGGTGCATTCACCGCCATCGCGGTCATGGACATCTGGCAGTGGACGCCGTTTTGCGCGCTGATCTTCTTGGCCGGGCTGGCGATGGTCCCACCGGAAATCGAAGAGGCCGCAAGACTTGAGACGCGCAGCAAAATTGCATTATTGCGCCATGTCCAGCTGCCGTACCTCCTGCCGGGGCTTACCGCAGTGATGATCCTGCGTTCCGCGGATGTGCTGAAGCTGTTCGACGTCGCCTTCATCATGACCCGTGGCGGACCAGGCTCGGCCACGGAACTTGTTTCGATCTACATTCAGCGGATCGGGTTCCGGGTCTTCGAGATGGGAACGGCTTCCGCGCAAGCCATTCTTCTGCTGATCTTCACAATCGTTCTGGCGCGGCTTTACGTTCGCGTTCTCTATCGGGAGATCGAGTGATGTCCTCACGCTGGATCCGCCGGGCTCCCCACTTTATCGGCCTCACCGTTGCGATCCTGTTTTCGTTGTTCCCCGTCTACTGGATGGTTCTCGGGAGCTTCAAAAATCAAGTTGACCTGCTTGCGAACCCCCCGGTCTGGTTCTTTTCGCCAACGCTGAACAATTACTATGAAGCCCTTTCTGATCCTAAGGTCATAAATGGGACGATAAACTCGCTCATCGTTGCCTCGGCGACGACGATCCTTGCTATCGCGCTAGGCGCCCCGGCTGCCTATGCGCTGGCCTTATTTGAATTCAAGGGGAAGTCCGACCTGTGGTTCTGGTTCATCACCAACCGCATGATCAGCCCGATTGTCCTCGCCCTCCCTGTCTACATCGTGGCTCAACAATTGGGCCTGCTCGACACGCATATTGTTCTGATCCTGATCTACATCACCTTTAACCTGCCGATCGTCGTCTGGATCTGCACCGACCAGTTCCGCTCGATCCCGGCTGACCTCGCCCAGGCGGCGAGGCTCGAGGGGGCCAATCATTTCGATGTGTTCTGGCGGATCTATCTGCCGCTGGGCCTACCCGGCATCGCGGTATCTGGGATATTCAGTTTCATTTTCTCGTGGAATGAACTGCTTTACGCGCTCGTATTAACGCGCCGCAACGTCCAGACGGCGCCGGTCGCAGCAACTAGCTACATGTCGGGATATGAATTTCCCTGGGGCAAGATAATGGCCACGGGGACCATCATTATCCTCCCGGTCACCGTTTTTGCGCTCCTCGTGTCCCGCCATATGGTGCGAGGGTTGACGATGGGAGCCACCAAGTGAGGGTTGTGACTGAAACGCGGAACGGCTTCGCTCAGCGGCTGTGCCAACTCGGGCGCGAAAAGTGCCGGTGGAGCCCGTCGCGATGAGCTTTCTCCGACTGGAAAACATCGTGAAGACGTTCGGGGAGCACCCGGCCGTCCAGGGTGTAAGCTTGGAAGCGGAACAGGGAGAGTTCGTGGTTTTCGTCGGCCCTTCTGGGTGCGGAAAGTCGACACTGCTTCGGATCGTCGCCGGGTTAGAAGACGCCAACGAGGGGGAGATTTACCTGGACGGGGCGCGCGTCACGGATGTGGAGCCAGCTCGGCGCCAAGTGGCCATGGTATTCCAGTCGTACGCCCTTTTCCCCCACATGACGGTCAGGGGCAACATCGGCTTCGGACTAAAGATGGCCAAGAAACCCCGTGCCGAGATCGACCGCGCAGTGGCGGAAGCCGCCCGAATTCTTCAGATTGGGCCGCTCCTTGACCGCAAGCCGCGGCAACTTTCCGGCGGCCAGCGCCAACGGGTGGCGATTGGCCGGGCAATCGTCCGCAATCCGAAACTGTTCCTCTTCGACGAACCGCTTTCCAACCTCGACGCCGAGCTGCGGACGCAGATGCGCGTCGAGATTGCCCGGCTGCACCGCGATCTTGGCGTTACCATGGTGTTCGTCACGCACGATCAGGTCGAGGCAATGACCTTGGCCGATCGCATTGTCGTTCTACGCGGCGGCCGCATCGAGCAGGTCGGCTCGCCCACTGAATTGTATCTGAGACCCGCCAACACCTTCGTCGCCGGATTCATCGGATCGCCGAAAATGAACTTCGTCAAGACTAAGGCGGCAGGGGTGGACAAGGATGGCGTCGTGCTCAGCCACTCCGCTTTTCCCAACGGCACCCTGCGCGTCCCGACGCAGAAGCCGCCCAGCTGTTCGGTTGGGGACGAGATCACGCTTGGGCTTCGCCCTGAGCACCTTGTGCCGCGGCCCGGCGCTCACATGGCAGTCAATGTCGTTGCGGAGTTCTCGGAAAACCTTGGGGGCACGTCCAACCTCTACGGCCAGACTTCGTCCGGGGAAACAGTCACGCTGGTTGTGCCGGGCCACCGGTCTGTGAGCCGTGGAGAGACGCTGGCAGCCGCTTTCGACGAGGGGCAAGCGTATCTATTCGATGCGGGCGGAAAAGCGCTTTAAAGGCCACTCCCGGCAGCTTCTCTTACTCCGGAATCTCGCTTCCGACGTTTGGCGAGCGCGAGGTCCGCTATGACGTGGTAAATTGGGCCCGGGACCGACCGGGTCGGGCCCATTGCCGTCCCGGCTACGGATGCTGCCGGGCTGTCCGTCTCGAGCCCCGCGCCACGCGGGGCAGATCTCGCCAGGGCCTGACATCCGACGTTATCACGGGCCGCTCGTGTGGCCGCTATGGCTACGCCATTCCGAACCGCTGCGCCGGGCCGGTCGCATTTCGATCGATCAGCCTCGGCGAGCTGCTTGACTCCGGCGTGCAGAAGGTCCGCAGTTACGATGCGTTCGCGCCAACGACGACACCAGTCGGTCCTGAAAGTTCGAGAGCAACTGCCATCACACACCACGCCTTTGGCGTCTCGCTTTCATGGCCTCGTGCGCCTCAGGCGTCCCATCGTGGAAAGACCCGAACCATCTGTCCAGAGGCACCATTCCATCGGCATAGTTCACTTCGAAATATTTGTGGTGAAGGTAGTGAGCATAGTAAGAAGTTTCCATACTCTTCTCCTCGCCAACGACGACCCTGTCAAAGCCGATATGCCCTTGTGCGGGCAACAGGCCTAGGCGCGACGCCAGATTTATCATATGGATCGGATGCGAAGGGATGACAAAGAACAGCAAAGTGCTCGAAAAATAGGCCACATGCTCGATTGGGTGCATGGAAAGCCCCGACCAAGGGCCTGGGTTTATGTTCCTGTGGTGTAGACTGTGCGCTATTTTGTACAAAGGCGGCCAATGTAGGAGCCGGTGTGCAAAGTAGAAACCGACCTCGTGGATCATTGGAACCAGAAGAAATAGAGCAATAAACCAGACAGGGCTCTCTTCAAAGGTGATCATCGGGGCGATATTGTTCGCGTAGGCCCACAGAAGCAGAACTTCATAGGCGGTCCAAATCGGAACGCCGCTTGCGAGCGTATGAAACATGTTGTCGTAAGTCTGGCTTTTAAACCTGAATGCGGCAGCATCCTTCTTCGGCCACTGCCGGTTATACTTGAAGGCGGTATTCTGCTTGCGCCACACATAGAGCCACATATGCAATCCACCATAGACCAGAAGGGCTAAGATGAAGTTGCGGAGCAGAATCAACCCTACCCACGAAACCGAGAAGGTTTTCAGCGTTTCGAGCGAGGGCGTAAGAAACGTCCAGATCAGGACCGCCGCTGCGGCATACAGCACGTTCCAAGGCAGAAAAAAGCCCGGAATTCCGAAGAACCACTTAAAAAGGGCTCGAAAGTCAGGTGGCCAATCAAATGCTGGGCCATAACTGATAGGTTTGTGCGGCGCCCAATGACCTCTGGCGTCCTCTTTACCGAACAGCGACTCATCCATGGTCAACTCCCATATCTTGATGCCGTGCTGGGCTATGAGAAGGTTCGCTATGGCAACGAGAGCGTTTGATCGCCTCCGCACTCAGCAGCACACCCCAGGCGCTTCCAAACATCTGCCACCCCGAAGGCGATGATCTTGATCCGATCGACGGCACTCCGGAGAGCCTGACGGCTCGTCAAGGATGTAAATCCGCCAGCCGGAAGTCGTTCGAGCTATGAACCGACCGATTGAGATCGTGAACGCGATCACTATCCACACGGAAAGCGGTAAGCCCAACAAAATTTACGGTCGGAAACTTACCACAGGAGGCGATGCGCGTCGAGGGCACTTGGCGGCTCCAGTACGACCATTTTCTCTGTCAGACCACTGGCATGCTCTCTCGCCTGACAATAGCCTTGTGGTGGCGAGGTTTGTTGATTTCCAATCCCGACTGGCGATCGGCGCGAGGACTGCCTAGATTGCGCCCAGCAGCCTTGGGGAGAATGGCTTGTTGAAGCTTCAATGCCCGCCTACGCTAGGCATAGCGAATTATTCTACACCGTTAGAGAGGCGCCAATCCGATTGAGTGCTGGCGGCTACATATAACCCCGCCCAGCCGCATGCCTCGATCGGCTACCTGTCTCCCGCCCCGGAGGTATTCTTGCCGGCGCTCGCGGATGGCCGGCTGCGCAAACCCGACCAGCTCCGCCGGCCATGCTCCCGCTAATGCCAGGACTGGCTCTAATCTTTCCAATCGGACCACGACGGGGCCGCTCAGTCCCGGTTTCGGACCAGGTCTTGAAAGGCTTCAAAAACTGCGTCGTCTACATCGATCTCGTGCTTGGGCTCCGGGTAGGCCCCGGTTGCCACATCATTGGCGAAGTCCCGAATGGCCCTCACCCGCATCCTCTGGACCTCCTCCATGGCTTTGGGGATGTCCGCGTATTTCTTCGCGTGGCGCGGATAGTGCCCGGCATTGGTGCCCAGCACGTCGGAGCTGAACAGATATTGCGTGTCGCAGACGGAGCCGCAGCCCATTCCCTCGGTGATCATGCGGGTGTTGGCCGTCAAGAAGGCAGCGACCTTGACCGGCACGACCTCGACCTCGACGGCCCAGGCCCCGGCGCTCTCCAGCGCCTTCATCTTACGATAAAGCCCGGCGGCTTCTTCGGGGGTCTTGCCGATGGCGCGGAAATTAGTCCAGGTGGCCCAGCGCGGCACCAGCCCGATATGGCCGGTGACGGGAATGCCTTCCTTGGCCATGGCTTCGACGATTGGTAGGCTGCCGGGGAAGTAAACGGCATCCGCCCCCATTTCCAGCGCCCGGAAGCCCTCGCGAATCCCCTCAGACATGCTGCAGATCGAGCCCTGCATCGAGCCCGCCTGGATGAAGGTGTGCGGCGCGGCGGCGCGGATGCGGGGCAGCATTTCGCCGACCTCGCAGGTGAATATGTCGATGCCGGCCTCTTCAGCCGCCGCCGCCTCGTGCTCGTCGTCAACATGCAGCTCAAGGAACTTCTTCTTCCCCTTGAGCTGCAGGAGGTCGTAAACGGAGGGCTTCTTCCTCACGAGGCCTTGCCGTACTGCTTGGGATGGCGCGCCATAAATTGCTGGTTCATCTGCTCATCCGCCTCGTCCAAACCGTCATGGAAGCTGCCGAACGACACCGAACGTCAGCTTATTGAAAGTCGAAAGAAAGCCTAGATCATTACAGGAGAGCGTCAAAGAACTTCTCGCGCCACGGACTTTGCTAGCATGGTCCCGCTTAGGCGATAATATCCGAGGAGGGTGAAGCGGCTGGGTTGTGCATGCAACTATCGGGGGAATGATCCGCCCACGATGTGGTCCGCCTCGGCTAAGCCCTGATCGAGCGCATGCCGGCGCGCTAGGTTACTCGCCGTCGCCGGCCGGGCGGTACGAACTGGCTCATCAGCTATAGGCAGGGAAGACATGCAGCGGCGCGAATTGGGAAAGAGTGGACTGGAACTTTCCGCGATCGGCCTCGGCTGCATGGGACTAAGCCACGGCTATGGCCAGCCGACCGAAAAGTGACGGGCGCTGGCGCTGATCCGTGCCGCGGTCGAACGCGGCGTCACTTTCTTCGGTGCGGCAGAGGTTTATGGGCCCTACACCAATGAGGAACTGGTCGGCGATGCGCTCGCGCCGGTGCGTGAGCAGGTCGTCGTAGCCACGAAGTTCGGCTTCAGGATCGATCCGAATAATCCATTGCAAGGCGGCAAGAACTCGCGACCGGAACACATTAGGAGCGTTGTGGAGGCGTCACTAAGACGCCTGCGCACCGACCGGATCGATCTTCTTTACCAGCACCGCGTCGATCCCGCTGTAGCAATCGAGGACGTCGCGGGCGCAGTGAAGGACCTCATCGCCGAAGGAAAAGCAGCTCATTTTGGCCTGTCGGAGGCTGGCGCGCAGACAATCCGGCGTGCGCAAGCGGTGCAGCCCATTGCGGCACTCCAGAGCGAGTATTCACTGTGGTGACGGGAGCCGGAAGAGAAGGTCTTTCCGGTTCTGGAAGAACTTGGGATCGGCTTCGTGCCCTTCAGCCCCCTCGGGCGCGGCTTTCTCGCCGGCTCCGTGACGGCTGAGACCAAGATAGACAGCAACGATTTCCGCAACAACGTCCCGCGCTTCTCGGAAGAGAATCGCCGCGCGAACCAGGGGTTGGTGGACGCGGTGGGCGAGATCGCGTCTGGCAAAGGCGTGACCCCCGCTCAAGTCGCCTCGCCTGGATCCTCGCGCAAAGACCGTGGATCGTGCCTATCCGGCACCACCAATATCGCGCGGCTGGAGGAGAATATCGGCGCCACTGCGGTGCGACTGACGGCCGAAGACCATGAGGCAATCGAGCGAACGCTGAAGGCGACCGCCGTCCATGGTGACCGCTACACTCCTGCGATGGAGTCAGCGGTAGATCGATGATTTGGGGCTTCCACTCAGCGGGATGTGGTTCCCGCTATCTCGAGAGCCAAATATTGAGTTCGGCATCAGCTCTCTCGCGAACATTTGATGCGCGCCACGAGTGTCACATGCCCGCTTTTGGGACCCGACGGAATAGCCGGACGACTTGGATGGGCGCGAAGCCGACCTATTTTTCCGTCTCCGGATCTGGCCGTGAGCGGTCGGGCAAGTTTCAGGACGCGGAAAGCCGCTTGATGGCGTCGGCCAGTGGTCTTTCAGTGTCGCAATAATTCTCCCAAGCTTTGCTCCTCTGGATCAGAACCGGTACGGTGCGGATCGTGTACTTTTTGGGATCCAGTCCCTTTTTCACCTGTGACCAGGTCAGTGGCATGGATACAGGCGCCCCGGGGCGTCCACGGGGAGAGAGCGGGGCTACAGCAGTAGCCATACGGTCGTTGCGGAGATAGTCCAGGAAGATGCGCCCCCTCCGCTCCTTTTTGGCCATGTTGATCAGGTAGCGATCGGGGGAGTCGGCAGCGATGGCTGTGCAGACCTCTCGGGCAAAAGCTTTTGCGATGGGCCATTCAAGGCCCTCCGCCTGCAGCGGAGTAACGACGTGCAAGCCCTTCCCGCCAGTCGTTTTGCAGAATGCAACCAGGCCGAAATGCTCCAGCCGCTCTCGGACCTCACGCGCGCCGGCGACCACGGCATCGAAGGGCACGTCGGGAGCCGGGTCCAAGTCGAAGACTAAACGACCGGGCTGCTCCGGCTTGAACGGCTCCGAGTTCCAGGGGTGTAACTCGAGTGCGCCGACCTGGGCCGCGGCGATCAGCGCCTCCACGCTATCGAACTGAACGTAGGGCTTTCGGTCCCCCCAGACCTCCACCGCCGAGATCAGCGCCGACTGCCCTTTGGCAGTATGCCGCTGAAAGAACTTTTGCACGCCATTGATGCCGTCCGGCATGCGGATCATCGAGCAAGGACGCCCCCTCACATGCCTGAGCAGCCAAGGGCCCACTGCTTCATAGTATCTGGCCAGCTGCAGCTTGGTGACCGGCTCACTGTCGCCCGCTGCTGGCCAAAGAACCTTATCAGCATTGGAGATGTTGACACCCAGGACAGACGCGGATCCGGACTGAATGATCGGCCTAGTGCGCACGGTTACGGCGACTGCCGCCTTCGGTAATGAACTGCCGGACGGGGGATCCTCAGCTTCAACCTCCCGGGCCGGCTTGTCCTCTCGCAATCCCTTGAATGCAGCCTGGCGAATCTGACCGCCGCTGGTGAACCCTGCAAATTCGATCTCGGCGACGAGCTCAGGTTTGACCCAGTGGATCTGAGTCGTCTTGCGGGGAGCGCCCTTGCCCCTAAACGGGCTACGCTCGGTTTCGAGAGCTTTCAGCCTGGGTAAGAGCCGCTCGACCTTGCCCTTTCCGAAGCCGGTTCCGATACGACCGACATGCTCCAACTGTCCGTTCCTGTAGACCCCTGCGATCAGGGACCGGAAAGAACTGCCGGAGATCGTATAGGCTCCGACCACCACCTCCTGGCCAGCCCGGCATTTGGACTTGGTCCAGGAGTTACTTCGCCCTGACTCATAGGGGGCGTTAAGCCTCTTTGAGACAATGCCTTCCAGGTCCATGCGGCAGGCCGACTCGAGCACTGAGTCTCCGTCTGTCAGAAAATGTTCCACGTAGCGGATCCGGCCGCGCGCTTCGTCCAGAGTCGCCCGTAGCAGGTCCTTGCGGTCCGAAAGGGGGCGTGGCCGGAGGTCATTCTTCCCGGCAAACATCTGATCGAACGCAAAGTAGATGAGATCCTGAGTCTGACGCTCGGAAATAGCTGCTTGGAGAGCCGCGAAATCCGGCGCGCCCTTGTCGTTGAGAGCAATGACCTCGCCATCGATAATACCATCATTAAGGTGCGAGCCGGCTTCGATGATCTCGGGAAATTTTTCTGACCAGTCGAGACCCTTGCGTGTCAGAAGTGCGGCTTTCCCGCCGACCACACGTAGCTGCATGCGGTAGCCGTCAAACTTGATCTCATGGGCCCAGCCAGGCCCTGCTGGAGGCGTTTCCGCCGTTTTAGCGAGCTGCGGCTCAATGAAGGGCGGAATGCGGGCCGCGGATCTGGTCATTGAGCCTGCCGCACGCCTTGATTGCTTGCCCGCTCTAGGCTCTTGAGCTGTCTCTTTCTCCTGCCGGTTGCTCTGCCAGACGGCGTTGGCGCTGCCGCGCTTGCCCGTCATGAACGGCGTTGGGGCCTTTCCCTTACCGCCGGGGATTTCGGGCATGGACCGGCCGGATGCGACGGAACGGTCTTCGTCGGTGGGACCACTAACATTCCCCTCAACAGCAGCTTCATCGCGATGTTTGATGAGCATCCAGCTGGCCTTTCCATTGTCGGCCCGCCTTGTGCGCACGATCACCCACGATCCGTGCACCCGCTGCCCTTCCATGACGAGCTTCAGCTCGCCCTTGCGCAGGGCCGCTCCGATGTTCTCGAACCCGGGTTCAGGAGCCCAGTAGCCGCGGCCAGCCCCGGCACAAGCGCATCGTCGACGGCATACCGCTTGCCTTTGTCGGCAGGCTTCAGACTGGCTAGGAATTTCTCCGTGAGAACCTTCTTACTCGACGCCATGACCCTTCCCCTTCCTGATCGGGACAACTCCGGGGCAACTTTTTCGTCCGGCTGGGCGACGTTTCCCGAAGAAGTCTTATATGCCTCCTTATCGCTCGTCACAGCAAAAAAATAAACCACGAGAATGGGTTAGATCGATCTCTGGGTTACCCAAAGAGGCTCCTTAAAGCAACCTCTTACCCGGCTGCGCACCGGAGCTTTCGGGGAAGGGCGGGCGGCCCTTCGCCAAGAGCCCCCGGGGGGAGTTCTGGCGGAGCGCCTCCGGAAAGGCCGACCGGGCGCATATCCCCAGGGTGCGCTCTGCCGCTGTGGTGCGGCTATGCCCTTCGCTTCGCATTCGAGCGTCGGTTGGGAGGAAGAGCGGCGAGTCGGGGGTGAAAAGCACCGCGCGGGGCGCTTTCGCGAGCGCCACACAGCAAGCTTTGCAGGTGCTTTCGACAGCGCCCCGCACCCTCGTCACCTGACGGGGAAACCAGTTGCCGATCACCCCGGGCCGATCCGGCTGCGGGCGTTTATGCGCGCCCGCATGGACGGCGATCTGTGGAGAGCGCCGACCCGCCCAATGATGCCCTCGACAAGCGCCTAACATCCCGCCATCCTGCGCCCGCCGTGGGGGATCGGATGAGATCGAAGACATGAACGCGCCTGGACCCATCACCGGCCATCGCATCGCCGCGCAGGGCCGGCCGAAGATGGCCGTGGAAGGCGCCACTAAATTTTACCACACGCGCAGCGGCGCGGTTCACGCGCTGGACAACGTGTCGGTGGACGTGCGCGAGGGCGAGTTCCTGTGCGTGCTGGGGCCGTCCGGCTGCGGCAAGACCACGTTGCTGTGGTCGATGGCCGGCCTGCACGAGTTGAGCGGTGGCGAAATCCGGCTCGACGGCAAGCCGATCCGCGGGCCGCATCCGGAGATCGCCATGATCTTCCAGGACGCCAACCTGCTGCCGTGGCGGAACCTGGAAAAGAACATCCGCCTCCCCTTCGAGCTGAAGCGCACCCCGCCCGACACCGACCGCATCCGCCGCCTGGTGGAGCGGGTGGGCCTGGCGGGATTCGAGAACAAGTATCCGCGGGAACTGTCGGGCGGCATGCAGCAGCGCGCCTCCATCGTCCGCAGCCTGGCTGTGGACCCCTCGGTGCTGCTGATGGACGAGCCGTTCGGCGCGCTCGACGCCTTCACCCGCGACGAGATGAACCTCCTCATCCAGGAGATCTGGATGGAGACCGGCAAGACCATCACCTTCATCACTCATTCCATCCCCGAGGCCATCTTCCTGGCTGACCGCATCGTGGTGATGTCGGCCCGGCCGGGCCGGGTCGCGGCGGTGATCGACATCGACATCCCGCGGCCGCGCGGCGTCGACATCCAGACCAAGCCGGACTTCATCGAGCGGGTGGTCGACATCAAGCGCCGCATCGACGGCCAGCGCGGCCTGGCCGCCGGCCTGTCGGTCCAGTAGGAGCGAGGGATATGGCGGACAAGGCGCTCGGCAACACGATTCCCACCTTCGGCAAGAAGGGCGGCGGCGGCACGGAGGTTGGCCTGTCGAGCTTCGCGGCCTTCGCGGCGGCGGGTCACCGCAGCAAGCTGGAGGTGGCGGCGATCATACTGGTGGCGGTGATCATCGTCGGTGGGATGGAATTCCTGCTGCTCACCTTCAACGTGCCGCAATACATCCTGCCGCGGCCGAGCCAGATCGTCACGGCGCTGTTCACCGAATGGCCGCTGCTCTGGCCGCACCTGCTCACGACGCTCTACGAGCTCCTGGTCGGCTTCGCCATCGGCGCCTCCATCGGCTTCCTGCTCGCCGCGGTGATCACCCAGTTCCCCTTCGTCGAGAAGATCGTCACTCCCTACATCCTGCTGCTGGTCACCACGCCGATGCTGGCCCTGGTCCCGCTGCTCATCCTGCGCTTTGGCTTCGGCAGCGAGCCCCGCATCATCGCCGTGGCGCTCGCCTCCGGGCCGATGGTGATGATCAACGCGGCGACAGGCTTCCGCCGCGTCGACCTCGCCAAGATCGCGCTGGCGCGCTCGTTCGGCGCCTCGACGCTGCAGATCTTCACCAAGATCCGCATCCCGATGGCGATGCCGATGATCATCGTCGGGCTGATGGTCGGCTCGATCTTCGGCCTGCTGACGACCATCGGCGCCGAGATGGTGGGCGGCGCCGAGGGGCTTGGGAACCGCCTTACCTACTATTCGTCGCTGATCCGCATGCCGCAGTTCTTCGCCATCATCCTGATCCTCGCGGTGATCGGTATTTCGATTTACGTGTTCTTCTTCTGGCTCGGGAAGAAATGGGCAAGCTGGGAGGCGTAGCCGGCCTCCATCGTCAGGAACACAAAGGGAGGAAAGAATGCTGAATTCCAAATTCGCGGGCTTGAATCGCCGGGCGCTGCTGGCCTTCGCGGCAGCGGGCCTTCTGGGCTCAAGTTTCGCCGGAATTGCCGCAAGCGAGGCGTCGGCTCAGGAGCTCAACAGCATCCGCTGGGTTTCGCCGCGCGGCACGATCGAGGTGCTTGATGACTACCCCTACTGGGTAGCCAAGCGGTTCGGCTATTTCGGCGACATCGAGACCACGCTGGAGCCGGGGCCGTCCGACGCGACCGCAACCGTGAAGCTGGTCGACCAGGGCCAGGCGGACATGGGTTACCCCTCGCCCGGCGTGTTCTCGCTGGCTTTGGCGCAGGGTATCCCCCTCGTCTCGGTGTTCCAGATGGGCGGCGCCGACGTGTTCGACTTCGCTTTCCGCAAGGGCGAGAAGCCGGCGAGCCTGAAGGAACTGGAAGGCAAGACAATCGTACTCGGCAGCGCCGGCTGGCAGTCCATCGCGGACCCGATGCTCAAGGCCGCCGGGGTCGACATCTCGAAGGTGAAGTATGTCGAGGGCGGCTGGCCGGCCTGGGGCACGGTGCTCAAACAGGGCCAGGGCGACACGGCCCTGTCGTGGGAGGGGCTGCGCGCCCAATGGAAGGGCCAGGGGCTCGACTTCGACTACATCCTCGGGCGCGACTTCTCCAAGTTCCCGGCCAACAGCTTCGTCATCCGCAAGGCCGACTTCGACGATGTGGAGAAGCGCAAGGTCTATGCCCGCTACCTGCAGGGCTGGGCCGCCGGCCTGGAGTTCGGCCGGCAGAACCCGCGCGCGGCAACGCAGATCGTCATGGAGCAATTCCCCGGTCTCGCCTCGCAGATGACCCCTGACGTGGCGGTGGAATCCATGATGCAGCTGGCCAACGTGTATGCCGGCCGCTGGGACGAGCGCCAGAAATGGGGCGCCCACATCATGGAGAGCTGGCAGTCGTTCCTGGATACCGGCAAGGAGATCGGCCAGATCAGCGGCGACTTCAAAGCCGAGGATGTGGTGAAGAACGACCTCGTCGACGAAGCGAACGCCTTCGACGCCGCCAAGGTGAAGGCGGACGCGGACAGCTTCAAGCTGTCGCCGGACTACGAGGGGGTCAACGTCGAGGAGATCCAGGGCCGGCTCTGACCGGATTTTTCCGGGCGGCCCGAGGGGCCGCCCTTTCCTCCTGGAGCTTGCCAAAATGGTCGTCTTCGATCACGTCGGGATCACGGCGTATGAGCCCATGCCTGGCGAGGATTGGATCGAGCAGAGTCGCTGCTGGGTCACCAATCCGCGCAATCATCCGGAATCCATCGAGTTCCTGCGCTACGCCCCGGACAGCCCTGTGCCGGAGCGGGTCAAGAGCACCCCGCATGTCGCGTTTCGGGTGGAGCGGATCGAGCCGCACATGGAGGGCCACGAGGTCCTCATCCCGCCCTTCGTCGCCGGCGACTTCGTCGAGGTGGTGTTCATCTGGAAGCACAACACGGTCTTTGAATACATGCGCTACCTGAAGGGCGGCTGGTTCGGCGCATAGGGGCCAGCCGACCGCGGCAACGGCCTTCGGCAAGCACGAACGACATCGAGAGTGGGGCGGAACGATCATGGACAGGCTCAGGGTCGGGGTGATCGGGCTCGGCTGGTTCGGCGAGATCCATTGCGAGACGATCATCGGCATCCCCAACCTGGAGCTTACCGCGCTGTGCACACGCACGCCGGACCGGTTGGCCGCCATGGGGCAGAAATTCGGGGTGGCGAAGACCAGCACGGATTACCGGGAACTGCTGGCGGACCCCGAGATCGACGCCGTCTCTATCGTCACGATGTGGGATCAGCACACCGAGCCCACGATTGCTGCGTTGGACGCCGGCAAGCACGTCTTCCTTGAGAAGCCGATGGCGCACACCGTCGAGGATTGCCGAAGGATCCTGGACGCGGCGGCGCGATCCACGGGCATCCTGCAGATCGGCCATATCTGCCGGTTCAACCCGCGCTATCGAATGGCCAAGCGCGCCATTGACGAGGGCAAGATCGGCAGGATCGTCTCGCTGTCGTCGCGGCGCAACATCCCCGCCGCCTGGACGCCGGAGATCCTGAACAAGATCGGCCCGATCGTCGGCGACGCAATCCACGATACAGACGTGATGCTGTGGTTCACCGGCGACCGGGTCGTCAGCGCCTATGCGCAGTGGGTCGACGTGCGCGGCCTGAAATATCCCGACATCGCGCAGACCATGTACCGCTTCGCCGGTGGCGCCACGGCTACGCTGGAAACAGTGTGGTGCATGCCGGAGAAGACTCCCTTCGACATCGATGAGCGGATGACCGTCATCGGGACCGAAGGCTTCATTCACGTCCAGGACACATTTCCGAACCTGGGCATCGCCAGCCAGGACAAGTTCCACAGCCCCGACACGACTTACTGGCCCGACTTCGACGGTATGCGCGGCGGAGCTTTGCGCGAGGAATTCTCCTACTTCGCCCGCTGCGCGCTGGAGGGCCGCTCCCCTGAGATCGGCCGGCCGGAGGACGCCATGGCGGCGCTCGAGGCGACACTCGCGGCAGAAGAATCGGCGCGTACCGGCGAGGTGGTGCGGATCGCGGCCAGCGCCAACAGCCCAGCCGCGGGTATTGCCTGAACAGGGATCGGGATTGGAGGAAAGCGTTGAAAAGGAAGCGGGTTCTCGTGGTCGGGCTCGGCAATATGGGTATGTCGCATGCGCTGGCTTACACGCGCATCCCGGATTACGAGGTGGTCGGCGTCTGCACCCGGCGCATCACCGACAAGCAGCTGCCGGAAGCGCTGAATGGCGTCAAACGCTTCTCCGATTACGAGGAGGCCCTAGCGGAGTTGAGGCCCGACGTTGTATCGGTAAACACGCTGCCCGACACGCACGCCGACTACGCCATAAAGGCGATGGAGGCGGGCGCCCATGTGTTTGTGGAAAAGCCGCTAGCCGAGACGGTGGAGAGCGCCCAGCAGGTGGTCGATACTGCCAGGCGCACCGGGCGGAAACTGGTGATCGGCTATATCCTACGGCAGCACCCGTCGTGGATCAGGTTCATCGAGATCGCCCGGCAGCTTGGCACGCCACTAGTGTTCCGCATGAACCTCAACCAGCAGTCCAATGGCGAGACATGGGAATGGCACAAGCGACTGATGGATTCGTTTCCGCCCATCGTCGACTGCGGCGTCCATTACGTCGACGTGATGTGCCAGATGACCTCGGCCAAGCCGGTTCGGGTCCACGCCATGGGGGCGCATCTCTCGCAGGAGGTACGGGAGTACAATTACGGGGTGCTGCAGGTGGCCTTCGATGACGGATCCGTCGGCTGGTACGAGGCCGGCTGGGGGCCGATGATGAGCGAAACGGCGTTCTTCGTGAAGGACGTGATCGGCCCGAAGGGCTCGGTGTCCATCGTCATGGCGGAGAATGCCGGCGGGGTGAAGTCGGACGACATCAACGCCCATACCAAGACCAACCAGATCCTTTGGCACCACGCCGACATGTCGAAACCCGACGAGCGCATCGACATGACGGACGAACCCGACCACGATGCGCTGTGCGAGCGGGAGCAGCGCTATTTACTGCGCGCCATCGACGAAGATCTCGATCTCAGCGACCACATGGACGATGGCGTGAAGAGCCTGCGGATCGTCATGGCGGCGGACCAGTCGGTGCGGACCGGCGAGGTGGTCCGGCTCTAACGCCCCAGCGACATGCGGTTATGTGCGCGCTGGGATCGGCTTGCCCGATACCAGCGCGAGGCGCTCCTGCTGGAGCGTCAGATGGACCGTCTCGCCTGGTGCGATCCCAAGCAGGCCGGGGTGGCTGACGAAGAGTTCGCCAACCTCGCTGTCGAGCGCGTAGTCCCAATGTGAACCGAGATATGTGGCTTTGCGTATAGTGGCTGGCAGCGATCCTGGCACTGGCTGCCGGGCCAGATGGACCGCGGTGGGCCGGATAACCAGGAGCGGTTCGTCCGGCTTTGCGCGGCTAGGTAATCTGAGGCCTACTGGACCTAGCCGGACCTCCGCCTCGCCATCACGCCATCCTGCCAACTCACAGGCCACCAGGTTCGCTCCGCCGATGAAATCGGCGACGAAAGCGTCGGCCGGACGCTCGTAGAGGTCGGCCGGCGATCCCTCCTGGGCTATCCGGCCGTTATTCATCACGATGATGCGGTCGGAAACCGCAAGCGCCTCCTCCTGGTCGTGCGTGACATAGACCGACGTCAGCCCAAGACCCTGCTGAAGGTCCCTAATATCGTCTCGCATGCGGCGGCGCAGCTTCGCGTCGAGGTTGGAAAGCGGTTCGTCGAACAGAAGCACGCGCGGCTCAAGCACCAGGGCGCGGGCGCACGCTACCCGTTGCTGCTGGCCGCCGGACAGTTCCGACGGGAGACGGTCGCCGTAACCTTCCAGCCCCACCAGTCGGAGGCCCTCGTGCGCTTTTTCCCGCTGCGCCGCCTTGGGCAGCGCCGCCAGCCCGTACGAGACGTTCTCCAGCACCGTCATATGCGGAAACAGCGCATACGATTGAAACACCATGCTGACATCGCGGGCGCTGGGCGGCAGGCGGGTCACGTCCTCGCCGCCGATGAGGATCGTGCCGGAGGTCGGGATCTCCAGGCCGGCGATCATCCGCAAGGTCGTGGTCTTGCCGCAGCCGGACGGCCCCAGCAGCGTCACCAGGTTGCCCGCCTCGATGGTGAAGGAGACCGCGTCGACGGCGGCGACTTCGCCGAACCGCTTGGTGACCGAGCGGACCTCCACCGGCGCCGAACGGGCGGCGATGGTCATGCCAAACCCTCCGCCGTGCCGTGCGTGAAGACGGGCGGCCGGCGCGACAGGCGGCGCTGCCCTACCCCAAGCTGGATCAGTCCGATGACCAGCATCATGAAGACGATGAGCACGGAGCTGTAGGCAATGGCGACGCCGAAATCGGAGACCTCGACGCGGCCCACAATGTACGAGGTCGCCAGATTGTATTTGGCGCTGACCAGGAAGATCACCGCGCTCACAGATGTGATCGCGCGCACGAAGCTGTAGACCAGTGCGGCGACGATGGCCGGGCGCAGCAGCGGCAGGATGACCCGGCGCACCGTGCCGAAGCTCCCGTGACGCAGCGTCAGCGAGCACTCATCGAGGCTCTTGTCGATCTGGCTCATGGTGGCGATCCCCGCCCGGATCGATACCGGCATGTTGCGGAATACGAAGCAGATGACGAGGATGATCCCGGTGCCGGTCAACTGGATGGGCGGCACATTGAAGGCGAGGATATAGCTCACGCCGATCACGGTGCCGGGGATGGCGAAGCTCAGCATCGTCATGAACTCGAACGAGGCCCGTCCGGCGAAGCGCTGCCGGTTGAGGACATAGGCCGTCAGCAGGCCGATGGCGGCCGTCAGCGGCGCCGCGATCCCGGCCAGGACCACCGTTGTGAAGAACGAAGGCCAGGCCCGCCCGGTCCACAGAAGCCCGGACTCGGTCGTCTCGATGCCGAACGCCGTCACGTAGTGGCGGAGGGTCGGCGCATTGTTGATGCCGAGCGATTCCACAAAACCGCCGATAAGGATCAGCGCGTAGAGAAGGACGGTGAAGGCGAGCCACGGGATCGTGGTCGCATAGACGAGCCGGCGGACAGAGTCCGGCAAGTGAGCCGGCAGCCCGGCATCCCCCTTGCCAGCCATGGTCGTGTAGGAGCGCCGGCCCAGCCAGCTCTGCTGCGCGAAGAAGGCGGCCAAGGTGAGGGCAAGGAGCACGATCGAAAGCGCGGCGGCGCGGCCCGGGTCGTTTTGCGAGCCGACCACGGCGAAGAAAATATCGGTCGACAGCACGTCGAAGTTGCCGCCCAGCACGAGCGGGTTGCCAAAATCCGCAAGGCTCTCGACGAAGCCGATCAGGAAGGCATTGGCGAGGCCAGGACGCATCAGCGGCCATGTGACGGTCCGAAATGTCCGCCAACGGTCGGCCCGCAATGTCTGGGCGGCTTCCTCCATCGATGGGCTGACGCCCTGCACCACCCCGGTGAGGACCAGGTAGGCGATCGGAGTGAAGGCTAGGACCTGGACAAGGACCAAGCCCTCGAAGCCGTATATCCAGCGGCCGGGGCGGATGCCGAACCAGTCGGCGAAGGCGGCTGTGGCAATGCCACTGCGGCCGAACAGCAGGATAATGCCGAGGCCAATGACGAAGGGAGGCGTGATCACCGGCAGCACGGTGAGCACGTTGAGGAGGCGCTTGGCGCGGAACCCGGTCCTGTTGGCGAGCAGAGCGAACCCGAGCCCGAGCAACGTGGTGAGCGCGCCGACGACGACGGCAAGCACCAGGCTGTTCCAGAAAACGCCGCAACTGCGCCCACCGGCCAGGCAGGACAACGTCCAGATATCGGCAATGGTCAGGCGGCCGAGGAAGGCCGTTGCGGAAATACCGCCATCAGCATCCAGGCCGGCCGCTGCCAGCACCTTGGCGACCGGAAAGAAGACGAACAAGCCGATCGAGCCAACGATCAGCCCGATCGACGAGACGACGAAGACGTCGCCGCGCATCGTGCCGCGGCGGGCAAGCCCGATGGTGAGAAGGAACAGAAAGGCAGTGCCCGCCATGAGCGCGCCGTAGCCCATGCCGGGCTGTGGATCGACAGGGCCGAGCAATCGCGCGAGCCAACCGAAGCTCCAGCCCTTGATGCCGATCGAAAAGCCCTCGACCGCCAGCCATGCAAGCCCCGCCGCGCCGCAGGCGACCAGGATGGCGGCCGATGCGGGATCGCCAGGGCGACGGCGCAGCGCGAACAGCGGCGGGACCAGCAGGAGGATGATCGGCCACAGCCAGGGGCGGCCAAAGACAAAGGCCTGGAGGAACGCCGGAGCCGCCTCCGCGCTGCGCAGCGAGCCGAGCCAGGCAAAGGACCAGAAGCCGGGCGGTACCGCGTACCATGGCAGGATGAGAACCGCGGCCCAGCCAGCGGCCAGGCAGAGGGCGAGCGGGTCGCGGTCGGTCGATGCCGGCATCTGGTCAGCAGCCCGGCGGCATGCGCGCCGGGCGCTGCGGAGTCAGTTCGCGCCGATCTCGGCGTCCCATTTGGACAGAAGCCGGGTCCGCTCCTCCGACGAGCCGAACTTGGCGAAGTCGTATTTGATCAGCTTGATTTGCGCCGGATCGGGCGCACCATTGGGAAGCGGGGCGGCCTTGTTGGACGGCATCTGAAAATTGGTCACCTGCCCGGCCAGCTTCTGCGCCTCGGGCGAAAGCGCCCAATCGTACCACTTCTTGGCGTTGTCCGGGTTCGGACCACCCTTGATGATGCTCATCGAACCGATCTCGAAGCCGGTACCCTCGCATGGCGAGACGACGGTGACCGGCGCATTCGACGTGATTACCGGCTGCAGCAGGTCGTGTTGGAAGGCGATCCCGACCAGCGTCTCGCCACGCGCGACGGCCTGTGCCGGCGCGGAGCCGGATTTCGTGTACTGGTTCACATTCTTGTCCATGGCCGTCAGGAACTCGAACGCTTTATCCTCGCCCATGATCTGCACAAGGGTCGCGAGAAAGGTGTAGGCCGTGCCGGAGGAGTTGGGATTGGCGATCTGCACCTCGCCTTCGAAATCCGCCTTGGCCAGGTCAGCCCAGCATTTCGGCGCCTCGACCCCGCGCTCGGCCAGCAGGTCGTTGTGGTAGCCAAATCCCAGAACGCCGAGATAGACGCCGACCGTCTTGCCGGCAGCCGTCTTCTGCTGCTCGACCGCCCAGTCGTGCAATTCGGTCATGCGCGAGGACTCGTATGCCTCGGTCAGCCCTTCCTCCGCCGCCTGGAGATGCGGATCGCCGGTGCCGCCGAACCAGATGTCGCCCTGCGGGTTCGCCGCCTCGGCCTTGATCTGGGCAAAAGTTTCGCCGGAACTTTTGCGCGTCATGGCCGCCGTCACGCCGGTTGCCTTCTGGAATTCATTGACGGCGAGCTGGCACCATTCCTCGTTGACCGCGCAGTAGACCACGAGGTTGTCCTGCGCGGCCGCAGGCCCCAAACCCGCGAGACCCGCCCAGACAACAGTCACCATGGCGGCAATTACTGAAACGTGTCGCATCATCCCCTCCCTGTTTTGCAATCGCTCAGGACTCGGGTCTATGGCGATTGTCATTCCGTTGTCATATTGGCCGACCGTCGGCACGGCGGCCAGACCTAAATGCATCAACCCCCCGGAGGATCGGACGCGTGCAGGCCATGGATCTGGAGCTCCGCCTCAAGGTGGGGCAAGCCGTTGTTCGTGAGACCGGCAAGAAAGCGGCGGATTTCTTTGCGCGACGCTCGGCGCTCGCCATCGACCGCAAGGGCGCCCAGGACCTTGTCAGCGAAGCGGATCGTGCCTGCGAGGATCACATCGTTTCCACGTTGTCGAGAAGCTTCCCAAGCGATTCCTTTCTCGGCGAGGAGGGCGGCGCGCGGCATCCTGGCGGAGAGGCGATGTGGGTTATCGATCCGATCGACGGCACCCACAACTTCCTGACCGGCGTGCCGTTCTGGTGCATTTCGCTGGCGCTGGTGGTGAGAAGTGAGGCCGTCATCGGGCTGATTTACGATCCCCTCGCCGATGAATTATTCTCCGCGATCAGCGGCGGCGGCGCTTTCCTGAATGGCGCTCCAATGCGCGTCAGCGGCGAGACCGACATCAAGCGGGCGCGCGTCTGCGTCGGTTTCAGCTACCGCAGGCCGGTCGCCAATCACGTGCGAACGATCGAGTCGTTGCTGTCCGCCGGATGCGAGTACCTGCGGCTCGGCTCGGGGGCGCTCGGCCTCGCCTATACCGCTGCCGGTCGGTTCGATGGATACTGGGAGCAGCATACGAACTCCTGGGACGCCGCGGCGGGACTTGTCCTCGTCAGGGAGGCGGGAGGTTGGACGAACGATTTTCTGGCCGGCTCCGGGCTGACGGTAGGCAACGAGGTTCTGGCGGCCACCCCTGCCCTGGCATTGGCGGTCGGCAACCTGACCGGGACGCCGGTTGTTCTGTAGGAGTCGGGTGGACCTGCTTCGACGCGCGACGGCCGTCGCGTTGACCCCCCGCGCCGCAGCGCTTATCTCGCGCCGGTCATGACCAATCTCGACATCGTCAGCATCCCCGACCCGATCCTCAGGCAGAAGAGCGCGCCGGTCGAGGCTATCACCGATGAGACCAGGCGGTTCATGGACCGCATGCTGAAGACAATGTACGAGGCGCCTGGCATCGGGCTGGCGGCCGTCCAGGTCGGCGAACCGCGCCGCATCGTCACCATCGACGTTTCGCGGGACGAGGAGGAGAAGCGTACGCCGCTGTTTCTGGTGAACCCGGAGATCGTCTGGTCGTCGCAGGACGAGCGCTCCACCTACGAGGAGGGATGCCTGTCCATCCCTGATTACTATGCGGAAGTGGAGCGGCCGGCACGCGTGCGCTTCCGCTACGTCGATTACGACGGCAAGCCCCAGGAGCAGGACGCCGACGGTCTGCTCGCCGTCTGCGTGCAGCACGAGATCGACCACCTCAACGGCGTGCTGTTCATCGATTACCTGTCAAAGCTGAAGCGCGACCTGGTGGTCCGAAAGTTCACCAAGGCAGCGCGGGAAAAAGAACGCCAGCGCCAGCACCGGATCTGATCCCGCGATGGCGCTGCGGGTCGTGTTCATGGGCACCCCGGATTTTGCCGTGCCCACTCTGATGGAAATCATCGGCCAGGGGCATGAGGTGGCAGCGGTCTACACGCAGCCGCCCCGTCCGGCCGGTCGCGGCATGGCCGAGCGGCCGTCGCCCGTGCATGACAAGGCGCAGGCCTTCGGCATCCATGTGCATTGCCCGCGCACCTTGCGGGATCCGGCGGTCCAGGCCGAGTTCGCCGACCATGCGGCCGATGTGGCGGTTGTGGTCGCTTACGGCTTGATCCTGCCTCGCCCGATCCTCGATGCGCCACGCGAGGGCTGCCTCAACGTCCATGCGTCCCTGCTCCCCCGCTGGCGCGGCGCGGCTCCCATCCAGCGCGCTATCATGGCAGGCGATAGGGAGAGCGGCGTCATGATCATGCGTATGGAGGAAGGGCTGGACACCGGTCCGATCTGCATGGCGGAGCGTATTCCGATAGGGCCGCAAGATAATGCGCAGGATCTGGCAGCACGGCTGGCGTCCTTGGGCGCGGACCTGGGAGTTCGGGCGCTTGCCGCTGTGCAGCGCGGAGCACTGACCTGCACGCCGCAGCCGCGGGACGGGGCCACCTATGCCGCCAAGATCGACAAGGCCGAAGCGCGGATTGATTGGGGCAGGCCGGCCGCCGATCTCGCAAACCATATCCGTGGCCTGGCCCCCTTCCCCGGCGCTTGGTGCGAGATGGATCTGGGCAAGGGCCCGGAACGGGTGAAGATCCTGCGAGCAACGGTGCGAGAAGGATCTGGCGAGCCCGGCACCGTTCTGTCCGGCAAAGGGCTGCTCGTCGCCTGCGGCTCGGACGCAGTGGAAATCGGATTGCTGCAGCGCCCGGGAAAGGCGCCCGTCAGTGCGGCGGAGTTCCTGCGCGGAGCCCGGCTGCTCCCCGGCGAGCGGCTGCGGTGAGAGCGATGGATATTCCGCGATGGCCCTGATCCGGCTGGAGGTTCCGGCGGACGTTTCGCCCATCCGCGAACTCCTGGAGGAGGTTTTTCCAGGCCAGGGCGAGGCCGGCCTCGTGGATGCTTTGCGGCGCGATGGCGATGTTGTGCTCTCGCTTGTGGCGGAGCGCGACGGGCATGTGGTGGGCCACGTAATGCTGTCGAGGCTCCTGGTCGAGGGCGAGGCGGGCTCCGCGCCGGCCATCGCGCTAGGCCCTCTGGCCGTCTATCCGGAATACCAGCACCGCGGTGTCGCGACGCTTCTTATCCGCGAAGCACATGCCTGCCTCGCCTATCTGGGCGAGCGGCTCTCGGTGGTGCTCGGCGAGCCCGACTTCTACGGCAAATTCGGCTACAGCCATCGCCGCGCCTCACGCTTCGCCAGCGACTACCAGTCGGCTTACCTGATGGCGCTATCCTTCGGAGAAGCGCCATGGGAGGGCAGGCTCGTCTACCCCGCCGCCTTTGCCGCCCTTACGGACGATGCCCCGCTACAAGCTGACCATCGAGTATGACGGCGGCCCGTTCGTCGGCTGGCAGCGGCAGGCCAACGGCCGCTCGGTCCAGCAGGCGATCGAGGAAGCGATCGCCCGCTTCACCGGGGTCGAGCCGCGCATCCACGGGGCCGGGCGGACCGACGCCGGCGTGCATGCGACGGGTCAGGTGGCGCATGTCGATCTTGATCGGGCATGGGCCGGCGACAAGCTGCGGGACGCAGTCAACGCCCATCTACGGCCCGAACCGATCGCCGTGCTGTCGGCGGAACCGGTGGGAGACGAGTTCGACGCGCGCCGCTCCGCCAGGGCCCGGCATTACCGCTACCGTATTGTGAACCGGCGCGCGCCGCTGACCCTCCACCGCGGCCACGCTTGGCAGGTGGCGCGCGGGCTGGATGCGGCGGCCATGGCGAATGCGGCACAGCGGCTCCTCGGCACCCACGATTTCACGACATTCCGCTCGACGGAATGCCAGGCCAAGAGCCCAGTCCGCTCGCTCGACCGGCTCGAAGTCGACCGCCACGGCGACCAGATCCTGATCGAAGCATCGGCGCGCTCTTTCCTGCACAACCAGGTTCGCTCGATCGCCGGGTCGCTGAAGCTGGTCGGCGAGGGAAAGTGGAGCGCCGACGACCTTCAGGCGGCGCTGGAGGCGCGCGACCGGAAGCGCTGCGGCCCCGTGGCTCCGCCCGATGGGCTCACACTGGTCCGGGTCGACTACGCGCCGCCTTGAGGCCCAGGCGCGACCAGGGACCAGATCGTCAGGCTGAGCAGGAAGTCGAGTACCACGATGGGGATCGCCAGTCCTACCGGCGCGCGGAGCGCCGTTCGGGCGATGTTGTAGGAGAACCAGAGTGTCAGGCCCAACGTCATGGCAAGCAGCGCGGAGGCGAGCGTGACGGGTGCGAACGGCAAGGCGCCGACCGCATTGAGAAACGTCCCGATCGCGGCAACCGAAACAGCGGCCCAGTTGCGGGCGACTATGAACGGAACATAGCCGGCGGCCACGCCGAGCGGCCTAGCGAGCAACGCGAACAGGATCGGAAAGGTGATCCAGTCGAGAAGCAGCCCCACGGCATTGGCTACGAGAATAGTTGCGCCGAGAGGTGCAAGTGGCTCGCCGGAGCCGGCCAGCGCTATACGCTGCAGCGCAATCGCGATCAGGAGGGAAGGAACAACAAGCAGAACCGCCGCGAAGGAGCGCCAGAAACCTTCCAGCGAGATATCGAGCCGGTCCATCCCTTCCGGCCGTCCCCACATGACTTGCCAGCCCCCGATGAGGTTCGAGGCCAGCCCGTTCATCGGGTGAAGTAGGCGTCGAGAAACGCCTCGTAGACCAACGTGGCGCGTTCCAGGTCGGCCAGCGAAATGCGCTCATCGACCTGGTGCATGGTGTCGCCGACGGGGCCGAACTCCACTACCGGGCAGTAATCCTTGATGAACCGCGCGTCGGAGGTCCCGCCGCTCGTCGATAAAGCCGGCCGGCGACCCGTCACTGCCTCGATCGCGCCGGACAGGGTCGAGATCAGGGCCTCGTCGCGCGTCAGGAACACGTCGGAGCCGGGCTCCTCCGCCAGTGTCCAGCGGATGGGTAGCCGCGCTCCCAAGATCGACTCCTCAGCAGCGCCGCCCAGCCGGCGCTTCAGTTCGGCGCACAGAGTCGCGCGCGTCCAGCAATCGTTGAAACGGCTGTTCAGTCGGGCTGAGGCGCTGCCAGGGATGACGTTCCAGGCGGGATTGCCGACATCGACGCTGACGATCTCCAGGGTCGAGGGTTCGAAGCGCTCTGACCCTGCGTCGAGCGGCCTCGCCTGCAGAGCATAGAGAAGCTGGGTCAGGCCGCGCACCGGGTTGTCCGCCAGGTGCGGGTAGGCTGCGTGTCCTAGCCGGCCTTCCACCGTAAGGGTCGCTGAGTAGCTACCGCGCCGCCCGACCTTGATCTGGTCGCCCAGTTCGCGGGCCGAGGTTGGCTCCCCCACGATCGCGGCAGAGAAGCGCTCGCCCCGCCCGGCCGCCCAGCGCAGCAGCTTGGCCGTGCCGTTAACGGCCGGGCCTTCCTCATCGCCCGTGACCAGGAACGAGATGCGGCCGAAATCGGGGCCGTGCCGCCGGCTGAAACGCAGCGCGGCGGCGAGCATGGCAGCCAATCCGCCCTTCATGTCGACGGCCCCGCGGCCATACAGCATCCCGTCCTCCACGACCGCCGCGAAGGGGGAATGGCGCCAAGCTGCTTCAGGCCCGGGTGGAACCACGTCTACATGGCCGGCAAAGGTCACGTGCCGCGAGCCGCTACCAAAGGCCGCAAACAGATTCTCCACCGGCGGGGTTCCCGATTCTTCAAAGGTCGGGCGGCTCACGGCGAAGCCGGACGATGCCAGATGCCGGTCCAGGATGTCCAGCGCCGGGGCCGCAACGGGAGTGACGGTGGCGGCCTGGACCAGCTGCGCGAGCAGTTCGGAGGCGCTGGGTGGGCTCTCCATGGTCACCGCGGCGGCAGGTCAGGCGCGGCGCCGTAGCGGTTCGGTCCAACTGTGCCGGGGAGGATACCCACCCAGATCGTGAAGGCCAGGTTCACGATCGGGATGAGCAACGCGAAGGCCAGGAAGCCGCTGTAGCCGAGGTCGTGCAGGCGCTTCACTGCCACCGCGATGTTGGAATAAAGCGTCACGAGAAGAATGGCCGGCAGGATCGAGGAGACCAGCCCATAATACGATGCCTGTTCGCCGCCGATTATCTGCATAAGCATCGCCGATTCAAGGCACACGAAGAACACGAAGCAGAGCCAGTAGACGCCGCGGGAAACACGTCCCGCCAAGCCGAACAGAACCCAAACAAGCGGGTTGCGGACTCGGACTGGCTGCGGACTAGCCACTTGCTTCAATCGCGCAGGAGCTCATTGATGGCGGTCTTGGAGCGGGTGCGCTCGTCCACCCGCTTGACGATCACGGCGCAGTAAAGCGCCGGGCCGCCTGAGGCGCCGGGCATGGAACCGGAAACCACCACCGAGTAGGGCGGCACCTCCCCGTAGCTGACCGCGCCGCTCTCGCGATCGACAATGCGGGTGGAGGCGCCGAGATAGACGCCCATCGACAGCACCGAGCCCTGCCGCACGACAACGCCTTCGGCGACCTCGGCGCGGGCCCCGACGAAACAGTCATCTTCTATGATCACCGGGCCGGCCTGCAGCGGCTCGAGCACGCCACCGATCCCGGCGCCGCCAGAGATGTGGCAGCGCTTGCCGATCTGCGCGCACGAGCCCACGGTCGCCCAGGTATCGACCATGGTGCCCTCGTCCACATAGGCGCCGAGGTTCACGAAGGAGGGCATCAGGACGACGTTGGGGGCGATAAAAGCCGAGCGGCGGACGATGGAGCCGGGCACCGCGCGGAAGCCGGCCTGGCGGAAGCGCTCCGCGCCCCAACCATCGAACTTCGACGGCACCTTGTCCCACCAGGTGGCGCCGCCCGGCCCCCCGGCGATGGCCGCCATGTCGTTCAGGCGGAAGGACAGCAGCACGGCCTTTTTCAGCCATTGATTGACCTCCCAGCCGCCGTCCCGTTTTTCGGCGACGCGCACCGTGCCATTGTCCAGCAGCTCCAGCGCGGCCTCGACCGCGTCGCGCACCTCGCCGGCGGTCTCGGCGTTGATCGTGTCACGCCGGTCGAAAGCACTCTCGACAATCGTTCTAAGCTGGGCGATGTCGCTCATCAGGTTTCCAAGGGGGCTCGCGCCAAGTCGCGCGGACCTTAGCCGGGGTTGCCGGACAGTCAACCGCAAGCGGGAAGGCGCGCTTGGACCATTTTTCGCTCGACCCGCAGCTTGCGGCCGACACTCTCGCCGTCGCCGACCTGCCGCTGTGCGCCGTGCGGCTCATGCGCGACGCCAACTATCCGTGGCTGATACTCGTGCCCCGCCGGGCGGGGCTGGCCGAGATTATTGACCTCCGCGCCAATGAGCAAAGCCAGTTGATGGCCGAGATCGCCGCCGCCTCTGAGGCGTTGCGAGCCAGCGTCCGCTGCGACAAGCTGAACGTTGCGGCCATCGGCAACATGGTTCGCCAGCTGCACCTGCATGTGATCGCCCGCCGCAAGGACGACTTGGCATGGCCGAAGCCGGTTTGGGGCTTTGCGGTGGCCCGCCCATACCGGCCTGCGGACGCCGAAGCATTGGTGCAGCAGCTTGCAGCCAAGCTGGCGTGACGAGTGTCGCAGCGTCGTCTATAGCGCGGATCGATGCTCACATTCTTTGATCGGCGGCCGTTCGGGGACGCCAGCGACCACAACGGCTTCTCCGGCAATCCCATCGAACGCTGGAGCGAGGGCCGCGACGAAGCGGGACTGGCCGCCGCGCTCGAAGCAGATAGTGCCGGGATCTACCTCTTCGTCGAGGATCAGCCGCTTACCTATGTGAACGGCGCGGCCCCGAAGGCACTGTTCACGCTGTCCCAGGCACGCGACCTGCGGCTCGATCCGGACAGTGTCATCCTGCTGGGGGTAACGGGCGAGGGGCCGCGGTTCGCGGGGCTGGTTGCCCCCGACTTGCAACCCCATTCGGGAGTAGAGCGAGCCGACCTGCGAGCGCTTGCCACCCAGGGAGCACTTCGGGCCGGCGAGCTGGGCGCGCTGGCGCAGGCCCGCTCCTATCTCTACTGGCATGCCGGCAACCGCTTTTGCGGACGCTGCGGCGGCGCGCTTGCGTCCCAGCGCGGCGGCGTCAGCCGCCTCTGCCAGAGCTGCGGAACTGAGCAATTTCCCCGCGTCGATCCGGTCGTCATTATGCTGGCGGTGGACGGCGACCGCTGCCTGATGGGGCGGCAGCCCAAGTTCGCCCCCGGCATGTTCTCGGCGCTTGCCGGATTCTTGGAGCCGGGCGAGACGATCGAAGAGGCCGTGCGGCGGGAGACCAAGGAAGAAGCAGGCATCCGCGTCGGCCGTGTTGCCTACCACTCCAGCCAGGCTTGGCCTTTCCCCTCGTCATTGATGATCGGCTGCCACGCCGAAGCGATCTCGACCGAAGTGGAGCGCGATGCCGCGGAACTGGAAGACTGCCGCTGGTTTGAGCGTGACGAGGTGCAGCTGATGATGGCGGGCACACATCCGGACGGACTCGTCGTGCCGCCGCGCATGGCCATAGCGCACCAGCTGATCGCCGCCTTCGCAAGCTGGGAAGAGCCCGCATAGCGCCATCCCTATCCGGGGCGGCACAGGTCCGCGGCTGCTCCCGGACCTGGCGCTAATATCTCACCTGCGGCTTACCCGTGCGGCGCCATCGGCCGGAGATCGCGGTTTTCCGCCGGCTCGGCGATGCTGGAGCGGAATGGGCTCGCCGGATAGATGCCGACGATCCTGAGCTCGGCGCAGAAGAATTCCAGCTCCTCCAAGGCGAGGGCGACATTGTGGTCGTCCGGGTGCCCTTCAAGGTCGGCATAAAAGAGCGTCGCGAAGAACTTTCCGCCAAGCTGGTAGCTTTCCAGCTTGGTGATGTTGACGCCATTGGTGGCAAAGCCGCCCAGCGCCTTGTAGAGCGCGGCAGGCACGTTGCGGACGCGGAAGATAAACGACGTGATCACCGGACCGTTTCCGGCAGAGGCGCGGCCGGCCTCTCGTGACAGGATGACGAAACGCGTGGTGTTGTGCGCCTCGTCCTCGACGTCCTCGCGCAGGACCTCTAGGCCGTAGATCTCCCCGGCGAGGCGCGGCGCCAGCGCAGCCCGCTTCGGATCCCCCAGCTCCGCGACGAAGCGCGCAGAGCCGGCGGTGTCGGCGGCCACTTCGGCGGAAACCCCGAGTTCCCTGATGATCTTGCGGCACTGGCCGAGCGCGTGCACATGGCTCTGCACGACCTCCAACTCTTCGATCCGTGCGCCCGGGATGCCCAGGAGCTGGTGGTGAACGGGCAGGAAATGTTCTCCAACGATCGAAAGATCGGAGGTCGGCAGCAGGTGGTGGATATCGGCGACGCGGCCCGCCAGCGAGTTCTCGATCGGGATCATCCCGAGGTCGGCCTCACCGGAAGAAACTGCCTGGAAGCAATGCTCGAATGTCGGCTGCGGGACGACCTGGCAGTCCGGCCCAAAAACCTCCAGGCAGGCGATATGCGAATTGGCGCCGAGCTCGCCCTGGAACACCACACGCTTATCTGGCACGAACGGCTCCTGATGGTGCTTGGCTGCCCAATATCGCCCGGGCGCGGTCCAGGTCTTCCGGCGTATCGACGCCGAGCGGCACGTCATCGACCAGCATCACGTCGATGCGCATGCCGGCCTCCAGCGCCCTCAACTGCTCCAGCCGCTCGCGCTTTTCAAGCGAACTCGGCGGCAGGGCGACAAAGCGCTCCAGCGCGTCGCGGCGGTAGGCATAAAGGCCGATATGGTGGAACAGCGGCCCCTCACCCGACGGCGCACTGGCGCGGGTGAAGTACAACGCCCGCAGGCGGTCCGGGCCGAGGGGCGAACCGACGACCTTCACAACGTTGGGGTCGCTGCGCTCGTGTTCTAGCCTGATCTCGGCGGCGATGGTGGCAATCGCCACATCCGGGTCGGTGAGCGGGCTGAGCGCAGCCGCCACCGCAAAGGGCGAGACCGTGGGCAGGTCGCCCTGCACATTCACCACCACGTCGTGCCGCCCCGCGGGGTCGAGTTGCTGCAGGGCTTCGAAGATGCGGTCCGTCCCCGATGGATGATCGGGGCGGGTGAGCAGGACGCGCGCGCCGGTGCCGGCCAGCGCATCCGCCACTTCCGCGGAGTCGGCGGCAACGGCAACCGGCCCAAGGTCCGCCTCCATGGCACGAGCCACCACGTGGGCGATCATCGGCCGACCTGCAATCTCCAGCAGCGGCTTGTTGGGAAGGCGGGTGGCCGACAGCCGCGCCGGAATCAGGACAACAGGGTTCATCGCGAGGGGCAGGTCGGTGTCAAAAGGTCTCAGGAGCGGCGGCTTATACGGCTTGCTGGCCTCCGGCAAAAGCGATACCCCTCGCCGGCCTGCGATGGCCCGCATCGCGGGGTTTTTTTGGCCGATGCCTCGCCGGAGCACTCCGCCCCATGGACTCCTTTGAATGGAATAAAATCGCGGGAGCGGTGCTTGCGGCCCTCCTGGTCACCTTCGGCCTGAGCATCTTTTCCGAAATTCTGTTTGAAGCCGAGACCCCGGAGTCGCCGGGCTACGTCATTGCAGTGGCCGAGCCGGAAGCCGGCGAGGAGACCGCCGAGGACGGCGCGGCGCGGCAGCCGATCGCCGTTCTCCTGGCGAGCGCCGATCCGGCTGCGGGCGAGGCGAGTGCCAAGAAGTGCGCCACCTGCCACACCTTTGCACAGGGGGAGGCCAACAAGACGGGCCCGAACCTCTGGGAAATCGTGAACCGGCCTGTCGCCAGCGTTGGAGGATACGAATACAGCGAAGCCCTGCGCGCCCACGCCGGGCAGGCGCCGAACTGGGATTTCGAAAACCTCGATGCTTTTCTGCACGATCCGAAGGGCGCGGTCGCCGGGACCAAGATGGCCTTTGCGGGCCTGAAGAACGATCCCGAGCGGGCCAATGTGATCGCTTACCTGCGCACGCTTTCGCCTAATCCCGCGCCTCTGCCCGAAGCGCCGCCTCCGGGGGCGGAAGGGCCCGCTGCCCCGGACGCCACGGCCGGGCCTGAAGCAGGGGCGGCCGGCCCCGGCGCCGGCAGGCCTGAAGAGGGCGCCCAGGCCGGCGGGGCAGCTGCGGAGGGCACTGCCGACGGCGGCACCGGCGGACAGGACAATTCGCAGCCGCAGGGATCGCTTGGTCCGCTCGATTCCACCACGGCCGACCAGCAGGGCGGGGTTCCGCAGGTCGCGCCGATCGAAGAGGAAGCGCCGGAACCGGGCGCCGCTCCGTCTGCCCAGGGACAACCCGATCCTGCCGCCGACGGCCAGGCCCAGCCCGGCGCGCCGGCTCAGCCGGGCCCGGCACAGCAGGCGCCGCCGCCCGCCGACCCGCAGGCGCGCGAACCCCAACCGGATGTCGCGCCCGCCGACGCACCACAGCCGCCGCCGGCTCCCGCCGCTGCGGAGCCGCCGCAGGCTCCGCCCGCTCAGCCCTCTCAGCCTGCGCCCGCTGCCCCGGCGCCAGCGCCTGCCCCGGCTCCTGCGCCGGAATCGCCCCCGCCACCCGCTTCCGTGCCCGCCGCGCCGGCTGAACCGACAGCCCCGGCGGCTCCCGCAGCCCCGCCCGCTCCGGATCAGCAGGGCGCCATTCAGCCCGCGGCGCCCGCGCCGCAGGTCGCCCAGAACGCCGCCCAGCCCGCCCCAGCGGCAGCACCGGCTCCCGCACCCGCAGCAGGAGGCTTTGTCGCGCTGGTCGCCGCCGCCGACCCGGCCAAGGGCCAGGCCGCCTCACGCCGTTGTTTGGCCTGCCACACGGTGGAGAAGACCGGCGCCAACAAGATTGGGCCGAAGCTCTGGGGCGTCGTGAACCGCCCTGTCGCATCCGTTCCGGACTACAGCTATTCGGATGCAATGAAGAAATTCTCGGCGGGCGGCCAGAAGGCGTGGACCTATTCCGAGCTCGACCCCTACCTGCTTGACCCGAAGGCGCACGTCCCCGGGACCAAGATGGTTTTTCCGGGGATCAAGAAGGACGACGAGCGCGCCAGCGTCATTGCTTATCTCCGTACGCTGGCGGACGCCCCTGCGCCCCTGCAATAGACGGAGGCAACGGCCGGCCCGGCGGGGACGAGGCCAAGCCGCTCGCGTTAAATCTTGGTCAGAGGCCGATTCGGCGCGTGAACCGCCAACAGGGTGCGCCTAGTATGAGCGCACGATGATGCTGTTCCGGACCTCAGGATGATGCTCGCCCGCCTGCTCGCCGCCCTTATTGTAACTCTGGCCGGAGCGACAGCCAGTCTGGCCCAGGAGCCGCAATGGCGTCATGCCACCTCTCTGACAGGAGAACCGAGGTACCCTGCCGGTTTCCCGCATTTTGGCTACGTCAACCCGCAAGCACCGAAAGGCGGGCTGGTGCGGCTCGCCTCGCAGGGGGGATTCGATACTTTCAATCCCATCCTTGACACGATGGGCTCGGTCGCCCCGGGTCTAGGCCTTATCCACGACACGCTGATGACGTCGTCCTTCGACGAGCTCGACATCAGCGCCGAATACGGTCTGCTGGCCGAGGCCGTGCAATATCCCGCCGATTATTCCAGCGTGACCTTCCGCCTCCGCCCCGAAGCACGCTGGCACGACGGGCAGCCGGTCACCGTCGAAGATGTCGTCTGGAGTTTCGAGAAGACGGTGGAGCACAACCCCAACCAGCGTTTCTATTACAGCCACGTGACCAAGGCCGAGGTCACCGGCGACCGCGAGGTGACTTTTACCTTCGACGCGCCGGGCAATCGCGAGCTGCCGCATATCATGGGCCAGTTGCAGATCATGCCGAAGCACTGGTGGGAAGGGACCGACCCGCAAGGCCGCAAGCGGGATATCAGCCGCTCCACCCTGGAGCCTCCGCTCGGCTCCGGGCCCTACCGCATCAAGTCGTTCCAGGCGAACCGGTTCACCCTTTACGAGCGCGTGCCCGACTATTGGGCGAAGGACCTGAACGTCACCGTCGGCGTGCACAACTTCGACGAGATCCGGTTCGACGAATATCGGGACACGGCCGTCCTTCTGGAAGCTTTCAAAGGCGATCAGTATGATTGGCGCACCGAAAACTCGGCCAAGAACTGGGCGACCGGCTACGACTTTCCGGCGCGCCAGCAGGGCAAGGTCATTCTGGAAGAGTTCCCCGACAAGGCATCCGGCGTGATGCAGGCTTTTACGCCGAACCTCCGCCTGCCGAAGTTCGCCGATCCGCGGGTGCGGCTGGCGCTGAACTACGCGTTTGACTTCGAGACGCTCGCAAAGACGATCTTCTTTGGTCAGTACAAGCGCATCAACAGCTACTTTGCTGGTACCGAGCTTGCCTCCTCCGGCCTGCCGACCGGCCTGGAGCTGGAGATCCTCGAGTCGGTGCGCGACAAGGTTCCGGCGGAGGTCTTCACGACACCATACACGAACCCGGTCGCCGAGACGCCGGAGGCGAAACGCAACAATCTTCGCGAGGCGCTGCGGCTGTTGACGGAAGCCGGCTACGAATTGCGCGGACGGCAGCTCGTCAATTCCAAGACCGGCGCGCCATTCACCATTGAGATGCTGACCAGCGATCCCTCGCAGGAGCGATATCTCCTCCCGTTCCAGCAGGATCTCGCCCGGATCGGCATCACGATGACGATCCGCTCGGTCGACACGCCACAGTTCATCGAGCGGACGCGAAAGCGCGATTTCGAGATGATAGTCGGCCTTTGGGGCCAGTCGCTGTCGCCCGGGAACGAGCAGCGCGGCTATTGGGGCAGCCAGTCGGCCGACGAGCCGAACTCGCGCAACTACGCCGGCATCAAGGACCCCGGCGTGGACGCACTCATTGATCGCGTGATCTATTCGAAGACCCGCGAGGAACTGGTCGCCGCCACAAGGGCGCTGGACCGGGTGCTCTTGTGGAATCACTTCATGGTTCCGCAGTTCTTTTCGGACGTGACCCGGACAGCGCGCTGGGACCGCTTCGGCCGGCCCGAAAACATCCCGCCCTACACGCCAGGCTTCCCCGACATCTGGTGGTGGGATGCCGAGAAGGCGCAGAAGGTCGCGACCCGGTGAGGTTTTCTCGCCGGACCGTCCTCAAGCTCGGCGCGGGTGCAGCGGCAGGCGCCTGTCTTGCGCCGGCACGGGGCTTCGCGGCGGGACGGAGCCACGGGCTGTCGCTGTTCGGCGACCTGAAATACGCGCCCGACTTCGCCCACTTCGATTACGTTAATCCCGCCGCGCCGAAAGGTGGGCGCATCGTGATGATGGCTCCGAACTGGTTCTATAATCAGAACCCGAACACCTTCAACACGCTGAACAGCTTCGGCAACAAGGGTGACGCGCCGCCTCGCATGGAGTTGACCTTCGACTCCCTCATGGCGGTCGCAGCGGACGAGCCGGACTCGTTCTATGGGCTGGTCGCCGAGGCGGTAGAGGTCTCCGGAGACGAAAACGAGATCCGCTTCTTCCTGCGCGACAAACCGCGGTTTCATGACGGCTCGCCGATCACCGCGGAGGACGTGGTGTTCTCGTTGCAGGCGCTGAAGGATAAAGGGCATCCGACGGTCCGGATTCCCCTCGCCGACATGGCCGAGGTTTCCGCGCCGGGCCCGCGCGAAGTCCTTGTCCGGTTCACCGGAAAGCAGTCGCGCGGCCTGAAGCTGTCGGTCGCGGCGCTGCCGATCTTCTCAAAAGACTATCACGTCGACAAGGAAATCGAAGCCTCCACCCTTACCCCGCCGCTCGGGTCGGGCCCCTACAAGGTCGGGCAGCTCAGCGCCGGCCATTTCATCGAATACGAGCGGGTGCCGGACTACTGGGGCGCAGACCTCCCTGTGGCGCGCGGCCAGAGCAATTTCGATGTGATCCGGATAGAGTTCTTCCGCGAGCGAACCGCGGGGTTCGAGGCGTTCAAGAAGGGCTCGATCACCTTTCGCCAGGAGTTCACCTCGAAGGTCTGGGCAACCGAATACAACTTCCCAGCGCTTGCCGCCGGGCAGGTGATCAAGACGGTCGTGCCCGGCGAGAAAGTCGCGGACTTCCAGGCATTCTATTTCAACACGCGCCGGCCGCAGTTCTCCGACCCCAAAACGCGGCAGGCATTCATCACCGCCTTCGACTTCGAATGGGTCAACAAGAACCTGTTCTACGGACTTTACGAACGCAGCTCGTCCTATTTCCAGGGCTCCGAATATGCCGCGAGCGGGTCGCCTCCGCCCGAGGAACTGGCGCTGCTTGAGCCCTTCCGCGCCGATCTGCCGCCCGAAGTGTTTTGCGAGCCTTTCGTACCGCCGGTATCTGATGCCTCAGGCCGCGACCCTAAGCTCTTGCGCGAAGCAGCGCGGCTTTTGAAAGAAGCGGGATGGGAGCGGCAGGGCACGCGCCTCGCGCGCAACGGCGTGGCTCTGACCGCAGAGTTCCTCATCCCCGACCCGGTCTTCGAGCGGGCGCTTGGCTCCTATGTCGAGTCGCTGCGCGCCATCGGTGTCGCGGCATCCATCCGCCTGGTCGACCCGGCCCAATACCAGCTGCGGCAGGACAGTTTCGACTTCGACCTCATCACGCTTCGCCTGAGCCTCGGTGCAACGCCGCTGGAGGGCCTGCAGTCCCTGCTCACGTCGGAAGCAGCCGACACGCCCGGCTCCAACAATCTCGCCGGGATCAACAACCCGGCGGTGGACGCGCTCGTCGAGCAGGCCATGCGAGCTCCCGACCGGGAAACCCACCGGACGATCCTGCGCGCCCTCGACCGAATTCTACGCGCCGGCATGTACGGCATACCGGAATGGAACAAGGGCGAGCATTGGGTCGCCATGTGGGACATGTTCGGCCAGCCGCCGCTCAAGCCGGCCTTTGCCTTCCCCGTCGAGACCACCTGGTGGTTCGATAAGGAAAAGGCGCAGCGGATCGGCAAATCAGGCTAAGACACCGTTCATGGCCGCCTACATCCTTCGTCGCATCCTGCTGATGATCCCCACCATCCTGGGGATCATGGCCATCAGCTTCCTGGTGATCCAGTTCGCGCCGGGCGGCCCGGTGGAACGGGTGATCGCGCAAATCCAGGGCACCGACATCGGGGCGACGTCGCGGATCGGTGGCGGCGCGGGGGATTTCAGCGGCGGCAATGCGGCCGCCGGCGGGGGCGATGCCGGCCTGACCTCGAAATACCGCGGCGCGCAGGGACTTCCGCCCGATTTCATCGCCGAACTGGAAAAGCAGTTCGGTTTCGACAAGCCGCCGCTCGAGCGTTTTGCGCTGATGATCTGGAATTATGCGCGGTTCGATTTCGGCGAAAGCTACTTCCGCGATGTCTCGGTGCTGGCGCTGATCGCCGAAAAGCTGCCGGTCTCCATCTCGCTCGGGCTGTGGATGACGCTGCTTTCCTACATGGTCTCCATTCCGCTCGGCATCCGAAAGGCAGTGCGCGACGGTTCCAGCTTCGACGTGTGGACGTCCGCGGTCATCGTTGTCGCCTACGCCGTCCCGGGGTTCCTGTTCGCCATTTTCCTGATCGTCTTCTTCGCCGGCGGCACGTTTTTCGACTGGTTCCCGCTGCGCGGGCTCACCTCCGACAATTGGGCTCAGCTGTCCTGGCCGGAACGGATTGTCGATTACCTATGGCATCTGGCGCTGCCGCTGCTCGCAATGGCGCTTGCCGCTTTCGCCACGACGACCCTGCTCACCAAGAACTCCTTTCTTGACGAGATCCGAAAGCAATACGTGGTCACGGCGCGCGCCAAAGGGCTTTCCGAACGCGACGTGCTCTATGGCCACGTTTTCCGCAACGCGATGCTGCTGATCGTTTCGGGTTTTCCTGGCGCGTTTGTGTCGGCCTTTTTCGCCGGATCACTGCTGATCGAATACATTTTCTCGCTGGACGGGCTCGGACTGCTCGGCTTTGAAAGCGTGATGAACCGCGACTATCCGGTCGTTTTTGCGACCCTCTACATCTTTTCCCTGCTCGGGCTGGTGGTGCAGCTGATCTCCGACCTGACCTATACCTGGATCGATCCGCGCATCGATTTCGAGAGCCGCGAGGTCTGACGCGGCATGGACGCGAAAGCCCCGCCCGAGGCGCCGAACGTCGACACAGAGCTGGAGACCGTCGCGCCCCTCCCCGGCCAGGAGATGCCGCCGCCGCGCCGGACGCGCTTTGCGATGTCGCCGATCAACCGGCGCCGCTGGGAAAGTTTTAGGGCCAACAAGCGGGGCTATTGGGCCCTGTGGATTTTCCTGGTCCTGTTTGTACTCTCGCTTTTCGCAGAGTTCCTCGCCAACGATCGGCCGCTGCTCGCCTCCTACAAGGGCGAGCTGCTCTTCCCGGTTCTGGTCGACTACCCGGAAGAGAAGTTCGGCGGGTTCCTCGCCGTTACCGATTACCGCTCGCCGTTCGTCGCGGACGAGATCAACGCTAATGGCTGGATGATCTGGCCGCCGGTCCGCTACTCGTACCAGACCATCAACCGCGAGATCCCGGTGCCGGCTCCCGCCCCGCCCTCCTGGCGGCTGGACGAGGAGACCCGCTGCAGCCGCTACCCACTCGGCGTCGAGGACCCGAACTGCAACGTCGGCAACTGGAACTGGCTGGGCACCGACGACCAGGCCCGCGATGTCCTTGCCCGCCTAATCTACGGCTTCCGGCTGTCCGTGCTGTTCGGCTTCGCACTGACTATCCTTTCGTCGATCGTCGGTGTCGCGGCCGGCGCCATGCAGGGCTATTTCGGCGGCCGGATCGACCTGTTCTTCCAACGCTTCATCGAGATCTGGACGGCTATCCCGTCGCTATACCTCCTGCTGATCATCTCCTCCATCCTGGTGCCCGGCTTCTGGGTTTTGCTCGGCATCCTGCTCCTGTTCTCCTGGGTAGCACTGGTCGGAGTTGTGCGCGCCGAGTTCCTGCGGGCCCGCAACTTCGAATATGTGAAGGCGGCCCGGGCACTCGGCGTCGGCAACCTGACCATCATGTTCCGCCATCTCCTTCCCAACGCTATGGTGGCGACGCTCACCTTCATGCCGTTCATCCTCAACGGCTCGATCACCACGCTGACGTCGCTCGACTTCCTCGGACTTGGAATGCCGCCGGGCTCACCCTCGCTTGGGGAGCTCCTGGCTCAGGGCAAGAACAACCTGCAGGCGCCCTGGCTGGGCATCACCGGCTTCATCGTAATTTCGCTTATGCTGTCGCTGCTGATCTTCGTCGGCGAGGCCGTGCGCGACGCGTTCGATCCGAGGAAGACTTTCGCGTGAGCGACCCGACCGCCCTTCTCTCCGTCCGTGATCTCCGCGTCGATTTTCGCCAGGGCAGCAGCGTCACGCATGCGGTGCGCGGCGTCTCCTTCGAAATCCGCGAAAAAGAAACCGTCGCGATTGTGGGCGAATCCGGCTCCGGCAAGTCGGTGACCGCGCTGTCCGTGCTCAAACTCCTGCCTCCCGCCGCGCAAGTCGACGGCTCGATCCTGTTCAGGGGCGAGGAGCTGCTTCATGCCGACGAGAAAACGCTGCGGAAAGTGCGCGGCAACCAGATCTCGATGATCTTCCAGGAGCCGATGAGCTCCTTAAACCCGCTTCACACGGTGGAGCGGCAGGTTGGCGAGATCCTCGACGTGCACCGCGGCATGAGTGGCACGGCGGCGCGCACCCGCGTACTGGAGCTGCTCAATCAGGTCGGCATCCGCGACCCGGAAAACCGGCTGAACGCCTATCCGCATCAGCTCTCGGGTGGACAGCGCCAGCGGGTGATGATCGCCATGGCGCTCGCCAACGAGCCGGACCTCTTGATCGCCGACGAGCCGACGACGGCCCTCGACGTCACCGTGCAGGCCCAGATCCTGGAGCTCCTGGCGCGGCTGAAGGCGGAAACCGGCCTCGCCATGCTATTCATCACGCACGACCTCGGGATCGTCCGGCGCGTCGCCGACCGGGTCTGCGTCATGACCAAAGGCGAGATCGTCGAAACCGGGCCGACAGAAGAAGTGTTCTCGTCCCCCAAGCACCCCTACACGCAGCACCTGCTTGCCGCCGAGCCGAAAGGCAAGCCGCCGGCGCGCAATGCCGACGCGCCCGTCATTATGCGCGGCGATGACATCAAGGTCTGGTTCCCCATCCGCCGCGGCTTCTTCCGCCGCACGGTCGGGCACATCAAGGCGGTGGACGGGATCAATCTGGCGGTGCGCGAAGGGCAGACCTTGGGCGTGGTGGGCGAATCGGGATCCGGCAAGACCACGCTCGGCCTGGCGCTGCTGCGGCTTACCTCATCGCAGGGCCGCATCGTCTTCCTCGGCCGGGATATCCAGGGCACCCGCTTCCACGACACCCGGCCGCTGCGTGCCGAGATGCAGGTGGTGTTTCAGGACCCTTATGGCTCGCTCAGTCCGCGCATGGTTGCCGGCGACATTGTCGCCGAGGGGCTCAGAGTACACGAACGCGGCCTATCCGCGGCCGAGCGCGAGGCGCGGGTCATCCGGGCGCTCACCGAGGTGGGCATCGATCCGGAAAGCCGATTCCGCTACCCGCACGAGTTTTCGGGCGGTCAGCGCCAGCGCCTCGCCATCGCCCGTGCGCTGGTCCTGGAGCCGCGCTTCGTCATGCTCGACGAGCCGACCTCGGCGCTCGACATGAGCGTCCAGGCGCAGGTCGTCGATCTCCTGCGCGAGCTGCAGGAGCGGCACCGCCTGTCCTACCTGTTCATCAGCCACGACCTGAAGGTCGTTCGGGCGCTGGCCAACGATGTCATCGTCATGCGCGACGGCAAGGTCGTCGAAGCAGGGACGGCGGACGAGATCTTCGATGCGCCGCGCGACGATTACACGCGCGCGCTGATGGCGGCCGCGTTCTCGCTGAAGGTAGCGCATGTCGCCGCAGTGCGCGAGTAGGGCTGCAACGCAGTGAAATCCGCGGTTCTGGTCGCCACGAAAGGCTGGGAGCCGGAGCACTGGGCGGAGCGCATCCGCCCGCTCCTGCCCGACCGCACGATCCTGCGCACCGACCGCGAAGGGGTTTTCGGCGGCAGCGACGGGGAACTCGCGAATGTCGAATACATCCTAGCCTGGAAGCCGCGGCTAGAAACACTCGACCGGCTGCCGAATCTCCGCGTGATATTTTCCCTCGGTGCCGGCGTGGACCACGTCTTTGCCCTGCCGCGCCTCCCCGACCTGCCGATCGTCCGCATCGTCGACGAGGACCTTACCGGGCGGATGGTGGAATACGTGGTCTGGCAGGTGCTGCATCACCTCCGCCGCGGATCTGCCTATTGGCAGCGCCAGGCAGAGCATCGCTGGGAGGCGCTTGACCAGCCGGCCGCCCACCAGGTCACGGTCGGCATCATGGGGTTGGGCGAGATGGGCGCCAACTCTGCCGGGGCGCTGAGGCGGCTGGGCTTTCCTGTGCGCGGCTGGAGCCGCACGCCAAAGCGCCTGGAAGGTGTGGAGGCGTTCAGCGGAGCGGACGGCTTTGAAGCTTTCCTGGGAGGAACCGATATCCTCGTCGCACTGCTGCCGCTTACCCCGGAGACGACAGGGCTGATCGATATGGGCTGCCTGAGCAAGCTGCGCCGCAGCGGTCCGCTCGGCGGGCCGATCCTGATCAATGCCGGCCGCGGCGGCAGCCAGGTCGAGACCGACATCGCCGCGGCGATCCGGGACGGCACGCTGGCCGGCGCGAGCCTGGATGTCTTCGAGACCGAACCTCTCGCCACCAACAGCCCGCTATGGGACCTGCCCAACGTGGTGATCACGCCCCATGTCGCGGCGGTCTCGGACCCGCACGCGCTGGCGCGCCAGATCGCAGAACAGATTCTTGCCTTCGAGCGCGGCGAGGCGCTCAGGAACGTCGTCGACCGTTCTCGAGGCTATTAAAAGGGCCGACCATGGCCGTATTCAGGGCCAGGATCGTGTCCGTCCGGGAATGCGCCACGGCCCGGAAATTCAGCGCCTCCAGCGTGGCGTGAAGGCGCTCTGCCAGCTTCGGACGCTTGTCCGTGGCGCCCACATCCACCGCGAGAACGCGGGTGCGGCGGAGGGTGCGGAGGCCGCCCGCCAGGATTTCCGGCTCGACCCCTTCCCCGTCAATTTTCATGAAGTCGATCACGGGCAGCGCCGCGACAGCCCTGACGCCATCCAACGGCCAGGCGGCGACATCGTTACGACGGATGTGCGCGTTGCCGTTCTCGATCAAAGAACTCGCCGATGTGTCGCGCGAACCATGCAGCCGCAGATCGGCCCGCTCCTTCCAAAGGGCGAGCGGAAAAGCTTGGACGTTCTCGCAATGGGCAAGGTTGCGCTCGAGGCACCCGAATGCCAGCGGGTCCGGCTCAAAGGCGATCACCTGCGCGCCGGCGTCACAGCACCAGACGCTGAACTCGCCGATGCCGGCCCCGATGTCGACCACCACGTCATCCCGGCGCGGTAGGTAGCCGGTGCCGCCGATATACTTTTCGGCCACGCATGCCAGGCGCGTCGCGACCCCGCCGCGGAATGGTTGAGCGAGCTGGATGTTCGGGACCGTGATCCGCCGCTGCCCATCATCGACCTCGATCCGCCCGGCCTCGCCGCGCAGCTTGACGGCCCGCCTGCCCCCCTGACGCGAGGCGTGCCAGGCAAATGCGAGCCGGTGGTAGTGCAACAGCAGCCGGCTCGGCAGGCGGGCGCTGGACGGATTGTCGGGCGGGCTATTGGACTGTGGCACCGGAGGACGTCAGACAGACCGGGTTCCGGTTAACTATAGCGGTTCAGCCGCCGCCGTGCAGCGCTTATTCGCGTCGGAGCCGCCGTAAAGACGTCACCGCGGCGCCCCGCGCGGCCAGCCGTTCGACGGCAGCGGCGAGGGGCTCCACCGCGACCGCCATATGATAGGCATTGCCGTGCAGCAGGGTCTCGCCATCCTGCATGATGCCGACGTGGCCTTTCCAAAACACCAGGTCGCCGCGCCGAAGGTCCGGGCCGGCACCTTCACCAGCCAGCTCGTAACCTAGCGCCGCCTCCTGCATGTCGCTGTCGCGCGGAGCGGCGATGCCGCAGGCCCGCAGCGCCACCTGGACCAGGCCGGAGCAGTCAATCCCTAGCGCAGTCTTGCCGCCCCAGAGATACGGCACTCCCAGAAAGCGCTCAGCCACCGCCGTCCAGTCGTTTTCTACGAAGTCCAGCGGCGCGAGGTGCTGGGTGACAACCGCCCCGGCGGGTGCGATCAGGGCGTAACGAGCGTTTCTGTCTTCCGCTTCGTCTGTCACGGCGACGCACGATCCGAGCGGCAGGTCGAAAAGCGGAGGCTGCTTGATGTCAGGTCCGCCGAAGGCCAGCGTGCGCACCGCGGCAACTTTGTGGGTCGGCTCAGGGGTGTTGGCGGCGAGAGCCTCCGCCGGCAGCCACCCGACATAGCCGTCGCCCTCCAATTGGCCCCAAGCCCATCCAGTCTCCTCGTCATGGTCGAATATACGCACCACTTCGCCGAAAAGGGCCTCGGTAAGCTGCATCGCACTCGGCGCCGGTGAACGGCGGACCGTAGCGCGCGGAGCCACCACTCGCCGGAGTTCACCATCGGTGAAACGCTCTGCCCCCACCCTGCCCTTCAGCCGCGCATCGGCGAGATCCGGGCGGAAGGCGTGCAGCCGTGCGTCGAGACCGCTCACGTCACTGCCCTCACGACGGGACCGCGGCGGCCTTGGCGACCACCGTGTCGCCGAGTCGTTCCAGGAACAGGGCGCCACCCACAGTCCGCTGAACCAGGACGTTGCGGCGGTCGGCTGGATCGCGCTTGCGGGTCACCAGGCCGAATCGGCCCATCGTGTCGAGAGCGCGCGTGATCACCGGCTTTGTGACCCCGAGCTTGGCGGCGAGGGCACGCACCGTATGCGGCTGCGGCTCCAGATAGATCGTGATGAGCACGGTCATTTGCCGTGCGGATAGATCGGGCTCCTCGCCGCGCACCAACGCCAGCGACACGTCGTGCCAGAGACGAAGCGCCTGCCCGGGGCGCAACTGCACAGCCATGCCGACCACCAGGCCGTTGTTTCGGAGCCGAACCAACTATCGCGGTCCGATGCGATCCCACAAGCGGATTAGGCATAGCGGCGGTTGAACAATTCGAAGAGGGCCCGAACGGCCTGCGCTTCGCCGCCCTCCGGGCCGATCGGGCGGGATGTAGGGTTCCAGGCGAAGATATCGAAATGGAGGAAGCTCCGCGCCGAACCGACAAAGCGGCGCAGGAAAAGCGCTGCTACGATCGATCCCGCGAACGAGTTGCTGGAGATGTGGTTGAGGTCGGCGATCTTGGACGAAAGCCAGCTGTCGTATGGCTTCCAGAGGGGCAGCCGCCAGACGGGGTCGTGAACCTCGGAGGCGGCGGCCTCCAGATCGCTGGCAAGCGTGTCGTCGTCCGTAAAGAAGGGCGGCAAGTCCGGGCCGAGCGCCACCCGCGCCGCACCCGTCAGCGTCGCCATGGTTACGATGAGGTCCGGACTTTCTTCGTCAGCTAGCGCGATCGCGTCGGCCAGGACCAGGCGGCCCTCCGCATCCGTGTTGCCGATCTCGACGGACAGCCCCTTGCGGCTGCGCAGCACGTCGCCCGGGCGGAAGGCCCGCCCGGAAATCGCATTCTCCGCCGCCGGTATGAGCACCCGCAGCCGGACTTTCAGGCCGGCATCCATGATCATGGAAGCCAGCGCCAGAACGTTGGCGGCGCCGCCCATGTCCTTTTTCATCAGGAGCATGCCGCTTGCAGGTTTGATGTCTACACCGCCGGTATCGAAAACGATGCCCTTGCCGATCAAGGTGATCTTCGGGTCGGAGGCGGATCCCCACCGCATGTCGATGAGGCAGGGCGGGCGATCACTGCCAGCCCCAACCGCATGGACCATCGGGAAATCGCGCGCCAGAGCCTCGCCCTCCGTTACGGAGAGCGTCGCGCCAAAGCGGTCCGCCAGCCCGGCGGCGGCGCGCGCCAGGTCATGCGGCGCGAGGTCGTTGGCCGGCGTATTGATCAAGTCGCGGGCCAGGAAAACGGCGTCGCGGATACGGTCGACAGCCGCCATGTCAACGCCGTCCGGCGCGGCAAGGGTCACGCCCGAGGGCTTCGGCTTGCGGTAGCGCTCAAAACGGTAACCGCCAAGCGTCAGCGCCAGCGTGGCGAGGGTGGGGTCTTGCCACGCGCCGGCCAGTCGGTACGTGCCTTTTGGCAACACCGAGGCGAGCTTCCCGACCTGGAGCGGACCGGAATCGGGGCTCTCCGAGCCGCCCACCCCGAAGAGAACGCAGCCGATATCGCCGCGCTCATCGGGAACTACGACATGCCTGCCCGAAGCTGCTTCGAAGCCCTGAGCCCTGACGAACCGCTGCTGCGCATCCGGCAATCCGCCAAGCAGATCCTGAAGGCTCACCGGTGCGACGGCGTAGATCGGGACGGCCGGCTCGCGATCGTGGGAGGGGTCGTGCGACATGGTACCCGGGTTGGTTACGTCGCCGGGCTTACGGGAGGCGCGGCGGACTTGGCAACGGCAAACAGCGTTAACGAGCCGTTAGCGACTGCACGGTTAACGCTTCGCAAACGGATTGCGGGGAGCGGGCCATGCGGATGAACAATTGCCATTTGGGACGGGCTTTCGGGCGCCCACAGTTGCTTTCGGCATCGCTGCTGGCTTTGGCGCTTGCAGGTTGCCAGAGCACCGCCAGCCAGGGACCGACCTATACCGGATCGATCTCCAGCGGCGCTGTTCTCACCGGGTCCGACCTTACGCCCGAGCAGGCCCTTGCCGCGGTCCAGAAATGGGGCGCCGCATATGGCCGCAACGAAAAGGACAAGCTCGCCGCATTGAATTATGCGGCGGCGCTGCGGGCCGCCGGCGAAACGGCGCAGGGGGTCGCGGTCATGCGCAAGGCGGCGATCTATCACGCAACAGATCGCGAGGTCCTCGCTGGCTTCGGCAAGGCGCTTGCCGCGGACGGGCAGTTCCAAGAGGCACTAAGCACCATTCGACGCGCCCAGCGCACGGATAACCCGGACTGGCAGCTGCTGGCCGCGGAAGGCGGCATACTGGACTCCCTGGGGCAGCACCCCGATGCGCGCAAGCTCTACCGGCAGGCCCTGATCCTAGCGCCGGGCGAGCCGCAGATCCTCAACAATCTCGGGCTTTCCTACGTGCTCACCAACGAATTGGACGAGGCGGAGAAGGTGCTGCAGCAGGCCGCAGCAAGTTCCAAGGCCACCGTCAAGACGCGGCAGAACCTCGCCCTGGTGCTCAGCTTGAAGAGCAAGGGAGGCGGTACCGTCAGAGTGTCGGCGAGAGCCCAGGAGCCGAATGAAGGCGCCGCTGGATCTGCGGTCAGAGCCAGTCCTGCCGAGGAAGTCGACACCTGGGAAGAACTGGCCCAAAGCGGCTGACCGCACTCGGAGCGACGCCATGCAAAGCCGCTGCCCTGCGGCTGACGCGATCTGCGGGATGGACAGTGGCTGCCATCTAAAATCCGCCCCCAGCAGCCAACCCGCAATAGCTACTGGATATTGGTCACCTGGATGGCGGCCGGCGTGATGATCACGGCGAACAGAACCGGAAGGAAGAACAAGATCATCGGCACCGTCAGCTTAGGTGGCAAGGCGGCCGCCTTCTTCTCGGCTTCCATCATCCGCATATCGCGGTTCTCCTGGGCCAGAACGCGCAGGGACTGGCCAACCGGTGTGCCGTATTTCTCAGCCTGGGTCAGGCTGGTGACCACGCCGCGAACCTGATCCAGCCCAGTGCGCGCCGACAGGTTCTCGTAAGCCTTGCGCCGGTCCTGCAAGTACGACAGCTCGGCGGTCGTGAGGCTCAATTCCTCGGCGAGCGGAATGGACTGGACGCCGATCTCCTCGGACACCTTTCGGAACGCCGACTCGATCCCCATTCCTGATTCGACGCAGATCAGCAGCAGGTCGAGCGCATCCGGCCACGCTCGCCTGATCGACTTCTGGCGCTTGGTGATGAGGTTCTTCACGTAGATCGTCGGGCCGTAATAGCCGAAGTAGGCGACCCCGACGGCGATGGCGAGCTTAAGGAAGAACGGCTGTTCCAACTGCAGCACGAAGAAGATGTAAAGGACAGCCACCGCGAACATCACGACCGGCATGATGAGGCGTAAGCTAAGAAACACGAAGACCGGGTTCTGGCCGCGGAAGCCGGCCATGCGCAGCATGCTGACCATGGTGCCGTCTTCCGCCTGCTTGAGCAGATTGAACCGGTCAACGATTTCTTTGAAGAAGCGCTTCGGCTCGGTCTTCAGCGAGGCCTGCTTCTTCTGCGCCTCCAGCTTCGCCCGTTCACGAGCGCGGATGCGCTCACGCTCGCTTGAAACCTGGCGCATGCGATTGCCGAGCTCGTCGCGCGCCAGGTATGGCCAGGCGACCACTAGGATAGCCGAGAACACCGCCAGCGCGGCGGAAAAGGCGATCAGCGTCGGGTTTTGCGTCAGAGCGCCCAAATCCACCGTGCGGCCTCAGAAATCGAAATTGATCATTTTGCGCATCACCAGAATGCCCATGAGCATCCAAAGCCCTGATGCGGCGAGCACGATGTTTCCTGTCGTGGTCGTGAATAGCAGCATTATGTAGTCAGGACTGGTGAAGTAGACGAGCGTGGCGACGACGATCGGCAGAGAACCGATGATGCCGGCCGATGACTTAGCCTCGGCGCTCATGGCCTTGATCTTGGCGGCCATCTTCTTGCGGTCGCGCAGAACCTTGGAAAGATTGCCGAGCGCTTCCGAAAGGCTGCCGCCAGTCTTCGCCTGAATAGCGACCACGATCGCGAAGAAGTTGGTTTCCGACAGCGGGACGCGCTCCGGAAAGCGTGCGATGGCCTCGGCCAAGGGCATTCCGAGCGTCTGGTCCTCGACGATCGTCTGGAACTCCGACCGCACGGGTTCCTGGGCCTCCATGGCCACGATCTTCAGGCAGTCGATCAGAGGCAAGCCGGCTTTCACGCCACGGACGATCACGTCGACGGAGTCGGGAAATACCTCAGAGAACTTCTTGAACCGGCGGGCGCGAGTCCGGTTGACGTAGAAGTGCGGCAGGAGGAGCGCGCCGACAACGCCGGCCCCGATGCTCGGGATCAGCCCGAGACCGAGAACCAGCACCGCTGCGACGAAGCTGAAAGCCCCTGCGCCAATTGAGACGAGGTAATACGTCTTCCTTGTCCAGTTGAGGCCGGCCTGACGCATGCGCGTCGTCAAGGTCAGCTTCTTGCCGTTGCGGGCCTTGGCCTTTTGGGTTGCTTCCAGCTCCTTCAGCGTATCCTCGACGGTCCGCTTGCGGCGACCGTCATCAATGGCCGCAATCCGGTCAGTTGGCTTGCGGTTGCTGCCGCTAATAGACTCTAGGCGCTTGCTGGTCTTATCGTCGCCGGCCAGCTTCGGGTAAAAGGCAGCCACCAACACGCCCCCGATCGACAGAACGGCGAGCAGGATGATCGCGACCTGGGCGGAGACCGGCAGTGCCATGTTCGCTCCTACGCCTGACCTTCGCCGGTATCGGCGGCATCGAGGGCGGCGGCGAGGCGGGCTTCCTCGCCATAATAGCGGGCGCGATCCCAGAAGGCCGGCCGACCGATGCCGGTGGAGCGGTGCCGACCGATAATGCGTCCGCTCGCATCCTCACCGAGGATGTCGTAGATAAACAAATCCTGGGTGATGATCACATCCCCTTCCATCCCCAGCACCTCGGTGATGTGGGTGATGCGGCGCGAACCGTCGCGCAGGCGTGCCGCCTGGACGATCACGTCGACGGAGGCGACCAGCATCTCGCGCAGTGTTTTGGACGGCAAGGTGAACCCGCCCATGGTGATCATCGATTCGACGCGCGACAGCGCTTCGCGCGGGCTGTTCGCATGGAGCGTGCCCATCGAGCCGTCGTGACCGGTGTTCATCGCCTGCAGCAGATCGAAAGCCTCCGGTCCACGCACCTCGCCGACAATGATCCGCTCGGGGCGCATGCGCAGGCAGTTCTTGACGAGGTCACGCATCGTGATCTCGCCCTCGCCCTCGATGTTGGGCGGGCGCGTTTCCAGGCGCACCACATGGGGCTGCTGCAATTGCAGTTCGGCGGCGTCCTCGCAGGTGATCACCCGCTCGTCCGTATCGATATAGCGCGTCAGCGTATTGAGGAGCGTCGTCTTGCCGGAGCCGGTGCCACCAGAAACCAGCACGTTGCAGCGGACCCGGCCGATGATCTGGAGGATGGTAGCCCCCTCAGGGCTTATCGACCCGAACTGGACGAGCTGGTCGAGCGTCAGCTTGTCTTTCTTAAACTTGCGGATCGTCAGGGCCGGGCCGTCGATGGCCAGCGGCGGAGCGATGACGTTGACGCGCGATCCGTCCGGCAGGCGGGCGTCGCAGATTGGGCTTGATTCGTCTACGCGGCGGCCGACTTGGCTGACGATGCGCTGGCAGATGTTGAGAAGCTGGCCATTGTCGCGGAACCGGATGTCGGTTTCCTGCAGCTTGCCCTTGACCTCGATGAAGATCCGACCGGCGCCGTTGACCATGATGTCGGCAATGTCGTCCCTCGCCAGGAGCGGCTCGAGCGGCCCGTAGCCGAGGACGTCGTTGCAGATATCCTCGAGCAGGTCCTCCTGCTCGGCGATCGACATCACCACGTTCTTGACGGAAATGATGTCGTTTACGATGTCGCGGATCTCTTCGCGCGCCTGGTCTGCGTCCATCTTGGACAGCTGCGACAAGTCGATCGTATCGATGAGGGCCCCGAAGATCTGCGTCTTCAGGTCATAATATTCTTCCGTCTTTCGCAGCTTGGCGGCCTGCGGCACAGGGGCCGGACCTACCCGGGCCGGGGCCGGAATTGCAACGGGAGCTGCCGGCGGCGGGACGCCGACACTCATGACGGGGGGCGCAGTCGGTTTTACCGACCGCTCGGCCGCGATCTCGGCTGCGCTGCGCTTCCCGAACATCAAAGCACCCTTTGTCTCAGCTCGCCTTCTTGGCGTTCGGCTTGCCCTTCGGCCGCGACTTCAGCCGCTCCAGCAAGGGCCCGAAATCGAGACCCCGCTTGCGAGGTTTCTTGTGCTCCTTGCGGCCGGTGATCACCTGCGCAATCTCAGTGAAGCACTCCGCGATGGGCGTCTTGGCCGAAGCTTCCGCGATCATCTGGCCATTGTTGGCTGCCGTTCCGAACAGCAGCGGGTCCGAGGCGATCGTTGCAATCGGGGTCAGCCCCAGCGCGGCGGCAAAGTCGTCCGGCTTGATCTCCGGGCGCTTGGGGACACCGACCTGGTTGAGGATCAGCTTCGGCGGCGCATCGTTGGGGCGCGCCTGCTTCAACAGGTCAATGATGGACTTCGCGTTACGCAGGTTTGCAAGGTCGGGACTGGCGGTGATGACCACCTCGTCGGCCGCAATTAGCGTCTTTTTCGCCCAGGATGTCCAAAGATGCGGGACGTCGAGCACGGCGGTGGGGACATTGGACTGGACCACCTCCAGGAGATGATCGAATGAATTGGCCTCGAAATCGTAAGCCCGCTCCAAGGCCGCCGGCGCTGCGAGGAGGCTGAGATGCTGCTCGCATTTCGCAAGCAGGCGATCGAGCAGCACCTCGTCAAGGCGGTCGGCTCCGAACACGGCCTCAGCGATGCCCTGCGACGGATCGAGGTTGAAGTCGAGCCCGGCGGTGCCGAATGGCAGGTCGAGATCGGCGAGGATCACGTCGGAGCCGAAATGGCGCGCCATGGTCCATGCGACGTTGTGGGCGATGGTGGACGAGCCGACTCCGCCTTTGGCCCCCATGAAGGCATAGACCTGACCGAGTTTCTCGGCGCCGGATTCCCGATATATCCCAGCGATCGATGCGATGATGGTCATGACATCGACAGGGGCGACGAGGTATTCCGAAACGCCCCGCTTCAGCAACTCGCGGTAGAGGCGAACGTCATTGGAATGGCCGAGCACCATAACCTTGGTGCCGGCATCGCAAACTTCCGACAGGGAATCCAACGCGGCGATCAGGTCGTCGACCCCGAGCCGGCTTTCCACGAAGATGAGGTTCGGGGTCGGCGCCGAGCGATAGAACTCGGAGGCAGCGCCGATACCGCCCGTGTGGACCTTGACATGGGCGCGGGCCATGCGCCGGTCGGCCGCCGCAGTTTCCACAATGCCAGCTATCTCCGGCGTGTCGCAGAACGCCTGGATAGTGATGCGCGGAACAGGGCGGGTCTCGGTGGCGCGGATCGGGGCAGAGTCCCGGTCGGCATCTAAGCTGAATGCAGGGTTGGTCATCGCTTAATTGCCTTCTGGGACGTTCAGATCCAGCAGCTTGCCTTCCGGCTCGGGCTGCCAGCCCGTATTGCCGATGTCCTGATAGGTCTTGATCACGCCTGCGCGGCGCGCGCCGTTCGCCGGTTCCATCGACCTTGGTCTGACCAGATCAGCCGGGTTGGCAACCATTGCCGCCAGGTTCTGCTGCGAAGCACATCCGAGGTTGTGGTACTGCCTATTGTCGGTTTCGTTGGGAGCCGTCTCCGGCCAGAGGCCGCACTTCGGCGTGACTGCTTTTACCCGCAGGAACGACAGCCGCATCGAAGCGGTCCTGGCATGGTCACCAACATAATAAGGTGCGATCTGGATGTTCGCGTGCGGGACACCGGCGCGGACCAGCGCGTAATGGGCTGCCTGCCCGGTTTTCGTCGCGGCGACCTCATTGGCCGATGCTGTCGGGACCTGGATGGTGATGTTGCCGGTCCCATGACGCTGGTAGTCACCGACATAATCGGCGATCGCCGCCTCGATCTCGGGCGACATCGCCGGGCCGTTCATCCCAACGGGGATGTCGAGCACCTCAGGCTCCTCCGAGATCATGATCGGGTGGCGCTGCCGGTGGTCGTAGTGCGCCACCGAAGTGTCCGTTTGCGCAGTGGTCGCGCAGCCGGCCGCGAAGGTCGACAGCAGGAGAAGGGCCGCCAGGCTGCTCGCCACCTTTGCAGGGCGGCTCGACGGGGTGTCAGCGCTCGGTATTTGGGTAATCCTCACGACAATCCCCCGTCAATCGAATGTGAAGCCGACAGGGCCGGAAGAGGCCCTGGCCGGCACATGTTTCGCCGTGCCGTAAACCTTGGCCAGGCGGTTCATGAAGAAGGTCTCTGCATCGCCCGTCATCATGAGGTTCTCGTCCGGCCGGCCGAGCGCCTGCGGCGCCGCGGGCTTCACCAGATACGCCGTGACAATCATCACCAGCTCGGTTTCGCTCTCGACGAAGCTCTTGGATGCGAACAGCGCTCCCAGGATCGGAATGCGCTGCAAGCCTGGAACGCCGGTCGCCGCTCGCCTGGAGTTTTCCTGGACCAGCCCGCCGATAGCGAAAGCGCCGCCGGAGGGAAGTTCGACAGTGGTCTCGGCACGGCGCGTATCGAGCGTCGGGATGCCGCTGTTCAGGCTGGCAATCTCACTGACCTCCGTGCGCACCTTGAGGCTGATCCGGCCCGACGAGAGCACAACAGGAGTAAAGGCCAGCTGCACGCCGAACGGCTTAAAATCAACGGTTCTGGTGCCGTTATCCTCATCGATGCCGGTGATGAACGGGAACTCGCCGCCGGCCAGGAACTCCGCCGTCTCGCCGGACACGGCGGTCAGTGTCGGTTCAGCAAGCGTCTTGATCATCTTGGTTTCTTCAAGCGCCTGGACGTTGGCTTGCAGCGATCCATTGCTTCCGGACACGCCGAAACCGATGCTGCTGACGTCGGACGTCGCGCTGGCGGATCCCTGAAGCGGGTTGAGATCAGCGCCAAAGCCGAAGTCGCCGACGGCCAGCTCGGCCTGAAGATTGATGCCGAGTTGCTTGACGACCTCGCGCCGCACCTCTGCGATGGTGACCTTCAGCGCGACCTGGTCCTCGCCGGTTATGGTGATGAGATTGACGACGTTCTTCTCGGAGTCGTCTCCCCCGCCGGACGCACCGCCGCCGGCGCCGGCATCATCGGTGCCGGCGGAAAAGCCGTCGAGCATGCCAACGGTGATCTCCTGGGCCCGCGAAGCGTCGCTTGCCGAGGGTACCTGGCCGCGCAGGACGATGTTGCCGTTCATCGCCTGGGCGCGCACGTAGCCGTCAGGGATGGCCTCAGCCAAAAGTTCATTGAGCGAGGAGAGGTCGGCTTCGACATACACGTCGAAGCTGGCAATCTGATCGCCGGCCTGATCGAAGAGAAAGACGTTGGCCTGGCCGAGCTTTACGCCGATCAGGTACAATCGACGGGACGTCCGCAACACGGCGTCCGCAATGGCCGGATTGGAGACGAGCACGTCGCCGGCTGGCCGGGGCAGCTCAATGACCACTGACTTGTTCACACCCAGCGAGATAGGCGTGCTGCCGACCGGATCTCCAACCACGTCCATGTGAGTTGCGCTTTGCTCCTGCGCCTGGGCGGGGAGCGCGGCCGGCCCGGCCGCCAGGGCGACGGCAACGGTCATCAGCATTGCGCGAATACGTTCAAGCGCGGTCATTTTTTCGCTCCTCGGCGTCGGCGCGGCCGTGTTAGTTAGTGCTGACTTCGCTGCCGCGACCCGAGCGGAAAACGCGGATCGTGCTGTTCTTCTGCTGCTCGCGCGCGGTGACCACCTCGTCCGTGTCGACGATGCTGCGTAGCGACAGCGACAGCGTTCCCGACGCTTCGGCGGCGGTGATCATCTCAACTTGACTCGGGTCTAGTTCGAGGGTCGCCGTCTTACCGACGACCACGGCCTCGCCTTCCTGCTCGTCGACACTCTGGTCGATGGCCAGCACCTTGACGTTGGCGAGGATGGTTCGGCTGACGTTCTCGGCGGGCGCTTCGGGGCTGGACTGGGTACTCACCGTCTGCACGACGTCGACTCGGTCGTTGGGCAGGATGAAGCCACCCGCGGTGTTCTGGGCCGAGACCCGCACCGCGACGGCGCGCTTGCCGGCCGGCAGGATGGCGGAAAGGAATCCGCTTTCCGGGCGGGCGAGCTTCGCCTCGCGGATCGGCTCGCCGGCGATGAACTGGCTGCGCACCACGGAGCCGGCCAGCTTTTCCACGGCGTCGGCCCGGGTCTGCTTCTGGATGTAGGCTGGGTTGAGGGCATCTTCCGGCCAGCGCTGCCAGCGGACGTTCTCCGCGGTGAGCTTCTGGCCCTGGCCGATGTCCGCCGCGGCGACCAGGATGTCCTGAGATTGGATCTGCGGTGCGAGTTCCACCACTGTTGTAGCCGGACCGCCCGTGGGTGACATGTTAAGGACGAGGAAGGCCGCGACGCCGCCGGCGACGAGCGCCACTGCGAGTACCAGGAAGCGGATCAACTTCATCGTGAATGCCTCGGGAGGTCGGCAGGGAGCAGCCGCGGTCAGTGCTGCGCAGTGTGCTGGGGAAAGGTCAAAGGATGGTTAATTTGCCACAAAAGGCCGCGAATCCCGGGATTCCGGGCCGCTGGCGTGACCGTCAGAAAACGGCGCGCGCCAGCCAGTCAGTCTGAGGAAATACAATCAGCGCTGCAGGCGCCATGGCTGCCCCGTAAGGCACTCCAGCCTTGCGATCACGCAATCGGGCAATCCACTCAATACTTAGCAGGCCTACGGGGACGAGTCGTGACCTGAGCTGAAGGATGATCAAGGTCAGAAATCCACCGAGCAAAGCCGCATAGCTGAAATACAGCAACGCTTCTTGTGGCTGGAACCACAAGGCGCTAACGGTCGCCAGCTTTGCATCGCCGCCGCCGATCCAGCCGAAGGCAAAGAATATAAAGGTAATGGCGAAAACCAGGGCGGCTACCGCTAAGCTCCACCCCATTTCAGCCGCGCCAAAGCCGGCAAGCGGAGCAAGGACGATCCATGCCGCCCCCAACGCCAGAACCAGGCCGTTGCGGATTTTCAGCGTCACCAGATCCATCACCCCAGCGTAGACCAGCACGAGGGGAAACAACATAACACCGGCTGTGGCCGCTGCGGCCGAGATGTTCATTGGTAGGCTCCGGATCGTTGGAGCGCAAACTGCCGCAAAAACGTTGCAAAACGGAAAACGGAGGGCACTGCCCTCCGTTTCACGTCTGAAGCTTTGCGGTCGGATCAGCCAGCCTCTTCGAGGCCGCTCGTGATGCTGTCGAACGTCGAATCGAGCTGCGTTCCGAGCAGCTGCAGCGCGCCGATAATCGCGACCGAGATCAGAGCGGCAATCAGACCATACTCGATGGCAGTCGCGCCTGACTCGTCATTCACAAAGCGTGTGACCAGATTCTGCATTGAACTCTCCTAACTCTCCACCAGTCGTGGCCGCTTCGATGGTCCTGCCGTCGAAACCGACCGTGGTGATAGCAGCCATTGCTTGCGCCAAGGTTAACCGGGGCGGCATTTGGCCAATCGAGCAAAGAGCCGTCGGAGATGGTAAATACTGCCTCAATTTATTGTCGTTTTGTCTGAAGCATAGGTGCTAAAGGCGCGCGGCCTTGTTAAAAGGGTTTTAACCGCCCCGTGTGATTAGGTGTGCGACGGCCCTTGTTATGCCGCGGGCCGCCGCGCACGTCGGTCATCGACCGGTCCTGCACCGCTGGCAGCCAGGAGTTCCCATGATATCCAAGTTTCGCACCATCGGCCAAAGGGCGCTCGGCATGGCCATGCTTTGCGGGGCCAGCCTAGCAGGTGGCCCGGCGCTGGCGCAGTCCGTCGACCTGACGATCGACTTCGCCAAGATCATGACGCTGGATCGTCCGGCTGAGACAATCGTGATCGGCAACCCTGGCATAGCGGATGCCACCGTGGAAGACGACAGGACTATCGTGCTGACCGGCAAGACCGCGGGCGCGACGAACCTGATCGTTCTCGACTCCGAAGGTAAAGAGGTCGTCAACGTCGTCGTGCGCGTTTCTTCGGACATTCGACAGCTGACAACCGTATTCTATGGTTCGCAGCGGCAGACATATTCCTGCGCGCCGACCTGTGAGCAGGTGATTTCCGTGGGTGACAATCCCGAGCGGTTCGAAACGGCCAAGACACAGATCGAGAACCGGATGAAATTCTCGACTGGCGAGCCGTCAGCGGCCGCACAGTAACAGTTCGTTGGGAATGTCGGCGGAATCAGCGCCAGACCATCGGGGTACTTAAACTTTTCTAGGCATTCGCCGTGCTATCCGAGCGGCAATGTCGTCAGAGAGAGTCAGGGTGACCCAGAACCGCTTCGCCTTCCTCCGGGCCTGCCTTGGAAAATGGCTGCCGCGCCATATGCGGACGGATGAACGCGGCGCCGCCGCGGTCGAGTTCGCGATCATCGCGCCGTTCTTCTTTTTCTTGATGTTCGTGATCGCCGAGACGGCGATGATCTTCATCGCCGAGCAGGTCATGGACAATGCCGTGTTCGAATCCGCGCGCCTCATCAGGACCGGGCAGGTTCAAAAGGGCGGCATGAGCCCGGGGGATTTCAAGCAGGATGTCTGTGGCCGAATGGCGGTATTCGTCTCATGTGACAACAACTTTTATCTCGACGTGCGGTCCTTTGATACCTTCGCTGATCTCGAATCGAGCAAGCCGATCGACAGCAGGGAGAAGTTCAAGCCGGCCCCCGCCTTTGATTTTGGCCAGTCCGGCGATATCGTGATGGTGCGGGCCTACTACCAATGGCCCACGAGCAAGATGCTCGGCGGCATGTCGCTCCAGAACCTCAGCAACGGAAAACGGCTGATCGGCTCGTTTGCGGCCTTCAGGAACGAGCCATTCGAGAGAGTGGCACAGACCCCGTGAACGACACCAGACACCCCGGGCAGACCATGTCACCGCTTATCAACAGAACCCGACTTTCGCCGCGTGCCTTCCTGGCGCAGGAGGGCGGCATAGCCGCCGTGGAGTTCGCACTCATCCTGCCTATCCTACTGGTGCTGTGGATCGGGGGGGTGGAGGTCACGGGCGCGCTTAGCGCCGACCGGCGGATCAACAACCTCGCTTCTTCCGTCGGCGACCTAGTGGCGCAAGCCGAGGATCCCATCACGAATTCCGCTATCGACGACATCTTCGCCATTGCGGAAAGCGCGATGTTTCCCTTTGACCCGCGCGAGGCTGCGATGCGGGTCACGGCGGTGTGGATCGACAAGAACCGGGTCCCCCGCGTCACTTGGAGTCGTGCCAAAGGTTCGGAAGCCGCATATTCAGCCGGGGCGACGATGAACGTGGTGCCGGCCAGCCTTCGCCAGCCTGAAACGCAGATCCTTATGTCGGAAGTGTTCTTCGATTACCGTCCGGCCGTCGGCTATGTGGTGACCGGAAACCTGGATCTCGAGGATCGGATGTTCTTTGTGCCGCGGCGCGCCACCAAGTTGCGGCTGTGCGACAGGCCGGCGCCCCCGAACACCTGCTCTCAGTAGGCCTAGTCAGGCCCTGAGCTGGGCGCCCCGGTTGATGCCGGAGGGAAAGACCGCACGGCGTCCGTCCTGGCGAGCGTCTCAACGCCACGATAGTCCTCCCGCTCAACGGCAACATAGCCGCCCGGGTAGAACGGATTGAGCAGGTCGAAGGCGGTGGGCAGGGTCTCCGAGAGGCCGAGCAGATAGGCTTCGATGCGACGCTTGTCCTCATCGGGAAGCGCCTTCGCTACCGCCAACGGTCCATGCGCGATCGCCGGCGAGCGCCAGACTACTGCAACCTCATCCATTCCGATGTCGCCGCTCGCCACCAGATCGGCCAGCGTTCCGCGCGAGTAGCCCGCGGCTTGGTCACCGTGCAGGGAACTCCAGGCAAAGGCCGCATCGGCCTTGCCGTCCGCGACCAGCCGCACCGCATCGTGAGACGACGCGGTCTCAACGAGGGATGCGGCGGAGAGGTCGAAGCCTTCGCTGGCCAGGGAGGTTTCCTGCATTCGCCGGCCGCCCACCGAATCGGCTGCCGCGACGGCGATCTCCTTGCCGGCCAGGTCCGCCACCGTTCTGATCCCGGATTCGGAAGCCGCTACGATGATCGCGAAATAGGCAGCGGTCCCGTCCGACGCCAAGGGAGCGACGAGGGGCTCCAGGCACCGGCACTGCTCCTCGGCCATTGCGAAAGCCTCGGCGGAATAGAATCCGGCGTCGATCCGCTGCGTCTCTTGCGCGTCGATCATTGCGCGGTAGGTCGGCATCGGCAGGATATCGACCGATCGGCCGAGCGCCCCGCGCAGTCCCTCCGCCACCGGCTCAAGCCCTGTCATGGTGGCCCATACGTCGCGACCGGCCAGCACACCGATCCGGAAAGCGCGCAACGAGTAGCTTGAAACGGTTTCGCCCTGTCCGGCAGCTGTGCCGCCGGCGCTGGCGCCTTGGTCGGCGGGTGGAGCGGCCGCGGTATCCATGGCAGGCGGCGGGCCGGATTCCGCGGGCATTGGGCCGACCGGCTCCGTAACACCTTCCGTGTCGGCGCCCGACCGACCCGGCGTGCCCGATGCAGGACCGGCTGATTCGGTTGGCCGCGGCGCGGCAGGCGCATCTTCGGTCGTCACGCCGCTTCCCTCCGGCGCTTCGGCTCCGCTGGGCAGCGAGTTCTCGTCTCCGTCCTCTGCCAAGAAGTCCGGCAGGAGCGACGGGGCCGGCAGCGGGATATCCTGCAGTTCCCGCAAGAACGGGAAGCGTTGGCCGTTCCCCTGCGCGGCGCCCGGCTCCGGTGCAGTCGCCGAGAGCAGTGTCAGGGCCGCGCCAAGCAGGAGAGGTGCGGCGAGCCGACGTCCTGCGGGCGTGAGCGGGGCGGCCATCGTCAGATCGTCTGGTTGTAGGCGCCGACTTCGGGATTGCGGCGCAGAACGCCGTCGATACCCTTGAACATATCGCGCATCCGTTGTTCCGAGACGGGGCTCTCGATAACCACGACAAGCTCCGGCTTGTTCGATGATGCGCGGACCAGGCCCCAGGTGCCATCCTCGGCGACGACCCGCACACCGTTGACGGTGATCAGCTCGCGGATCGGCTGGCCGGCAATGGTGTCGCCCTGGCTTTTCATGGCCTGGAAGTCGCGGACGACCTTTTCGACCACGCCGTATTTCGTCTCGTCGTCGCAATGCGGCGACATGGTCGGTGAGCCCCAGGTCTTGGGTAGGGCGCGGCGCAGGTCGGCCATGCTCTTCCCGGGATTGCGGTCGAGCATGTCAAGAATCGCGAGCGCGGAAATCAGCCCGTCGTCGTAGCCGCGACCGATCGGCCGATTGAAGAAGTAATGCCCGGATTTCTCGAAGCCGGCGATGGCGGACAGCTCGTTGACGCGCCGCTTGATGTAGGAGTGGCCGGTCTTCCAATAGTCCGCCTTGACGCCGTTCTGCTTAAGGACCGGGTCGGTCATGAACAGGCCGGTTGATTTGACGTCCACCACAAAGGTGGAACTCGGATGCAGGGCCGAGATGTCGCGGGCGAGCATAACCCCGACCTTGTCCGCGAAAATTTCCTCGCCCTCGTTGTCGACCACGCCGCAGCGGTCGCCGTCGCCGTCAAAGCCGAGGCCGACCGCGGCGCCGCTTCTGGCGACCTCCTCGGCAATGGCGTGCAGCATCTTCAGGTCTTCCGGATTGGGATTGTAGCGCGGGAAGGTGAAGTCGAGTTCGGTGTCCAGCGGGACGACCTCGGCACCGATCAACTCCAGCACCTTCGGGGCAAAGGCGCCCGCCGTACCGTTGCCGCAGGCGGCCACCACCTTGATCGGGTTCTGGAGTTTCGGCCGGTTCGTCAGGTCCCCGATGTATCGTGCCGCAAAGTTCTCCACGAAGAGGTAGGCGCCCCCTCCCCGGGCGTCGAATTTGGCGCCCAGCACTAAGTCACGCAGCCGCCCCATCTCGTCAGGGCCGAAGGTCAGCGGCCGGTTGGCGCCCATCTTCACGCCCGTCCAGCCGTTCTCGTTGTGCGAGGCGGTGACCATGGCGACTGCCGGAACGTCCAGCTCGAACTGGGCGAAGTAGGCCATCGGCGTCATCGCCATGCCGATATCGTGCACCTTGACCCCTGCCGCCATGAGGCCGGTGACGAGCGCCAGCTTTATGGAGGCGGAATAGGACCGGAAATCGTGGCCGGTGACGATCTCCGGCTTGACCCCCATCTCGTGTAGGAGCGTGCCGAGCCCCAGGCCCAAAGCCTGGATCCCCATCAGGTTGATCTCACGCTCAAACAGCCACCGGGCGTCGTATTCGCGGAAACCCGTGGCCTTCACCATCGGCTCCGACTCGTAGGCCTGGGTGTTGGGCTTCAGGAGGGGCTTGGGTGTGGGGAACATGAGGCCTCGCGGTTCTCCCGGCTTTATGCCTCAGCCCCGTGGATTCTCAAAGATGGCTCAGTTCTCGAACGTCAACGTCCCCTGGGAGATCTGGAACCGCTCAAGGCGGTTCAGGAAGCTGGCGCCGAGCAGGCTGACCGCAAGCTGTTCGTCGGGCAGGATCAGCGCGGTTACGCCTTCCAGCTCGATATCGGCGACGGCGATGCTGTCGAGCTGAGCTTCGGCGGCATAGGCGGTGCCGTTGGCAGTGGACACCGGGTGCTCATAAGCGCTGTGAGCCGGCCGGATACCGACCGCCTCGGCGTCGGACTTGCGCAGCGCGACGACGCTGGCGCCGGTATCAACCATGAGCCGCACCGGCCGCAAGTTGATCTCGGCGTCAACATAGAAGTGCCCATCCCGCTGGGCCCGGATCTCGACTTGGCGGGCCGTTGCGCTGCGGCGCGTCGTATCGTCGGGAACTGATACGGCGGCAGAACCTGCGGGTTCCCCCTGCCCAGCGCGCTCCCGCCAATCCTTAAAGACTGCGGGTGCCGAAGCAGTCACGAGAACGACCAGAATGGAGGCGAGCAGCAAGGGGCGCATGGTCAGGGGCTAGTTTGACTGCTATCGCCAAACGAAGCGTTAGCGAACAACTGACGATTGTCTCTGCGCGCCATCGGGAGCAAAAATAGCAGCGGGGCGTTGCGGTTTCGTCGAGCAATGATCGGCAGCTGAATGGACGCAAACCACTCCCCTTCCGGCGATTTCCCGATTTCAGCCGGTATCCTGTTCGGGCTCGGCCTGGGCGGGTTCTTCGACGGGATCGTGCTGCATCAGCTGCTGCAATGGCACCACCTGCTGACCAGCGCAGGTTATCCGCCGGACAGCGTCGAGAACCTTGAGGTCAACACCTTCTGGGACGGCCTTTTCCACTCGGCCACCTACATCTTCGTGGCGGCCGGGCTCGCCATCCTGTGGCGTGCCTCGCGGCGGGCGCACGGCCGATGGTCATGGCGGCTGCTGCCTGCCACGATGCTGATCGGCTTCGGGCTGTTCAATGTCGTTGAGGGCCTCGTCAACCACCAGATCCTGGGCATCCACCACGTCAACGAAACGGTGCCGCGCGCGCAGTGGATCTTCTGGGACGTCGCTTTCCTGATCTGGGGAGCGGCCATGCTCGTCGCCGGGTGGCATTGGCTCAGGCGCGGGCGGCGCCGGGCCGGCTGAGGCCGCCTACTTTGTCCCGTACATCCTGTCCCCGGCGTCGCCCAGGCCGGGGACGATGTAGCCCTTCTCGTTCAGGTGGCTGTCGATGGCCGCCGTGAAGATCGGCACATCCGGGTGCGCCGAGCGGAAATGCCTGATACCCTCCGGCGCGGCGAGCAGGCAGACGAAGCGGATGTCTTTCGCACCGCGGCTTTTCAGGCGCTCGATGGCGGCAACAGAGGAATTGGCGGTGGCGAGCATCGGGTCCACCGCGATGACGGTGCGTTCGGACAGGTCCTCGGGAGCCTTGAAGTAGTATTCGATGGGCTGCAGCGTCTCGTGGTCCCGGTAAATGCCGATATGGGCGACACGGGCCGATGGGACGAGGTCAAGCATGCCTTCCAGCAGGCCGTTGCCGGCCCGCAGGATCGACGCGAACACCAGCTTCTTGCCGGCGATCTTCTTGGCGTCCATCGCGGTCAGCGGCGTGCGGATATGCACCGTTTCCAGCGGCAGGTCGCGCGTTGCCTCGTAGCAGATCAGGGCTGCGGTTTCCCGCAACAGCTGGCGGAATCCGCGCGTGGAGGTTTCCACGTCGCGCATGATTGTCAGCTTGTGCTGGACCAGCGGGTGGTCGATCACAGTGACCCCTTCGAAATCCTTCATCTCGCCGCCCTTTCGCATCGCGGGCGTTCATACACGGCCCATCTCGCCGGGCAAATCGGGTGGATAACGCGGACGTGGCATGGAGACCAGCGAGCAGCCTGATGCATCAGGAGCGTTGCTGGAGGATATTGTCTATCCGGCGCCGGCCTGCGACGCGGCTGAATGTGATGGCCGGCTGCCAGCGCGGTTACGGCGCAGTTCGCGAATCTTGAAGAACAGGATGTTGGAGACGAACAGCAAGCTGACCGCGTTTGCCGCGATGATCACCATGTCGCCTTTCATGAAGCCGTAGACCACCCACAGCGAGATGCCGCTGAACAGCATCAGGAACATTTTGAGTGAGAGGTCGCCGGTCGCCCCGGTTTTCCAGCACTTCAGGACCTGCGGCAGGTGGGAAAACGTGGTGCCTACGGCGGCTGCGAATCCGATCAGGGTTTCCAGGCTGAGCATCGAAGGCAAATGCAGCCGTCGGTTCCGGGTTCCGGGACGACGTGAGCGGACAGGCGCTTGAGGAAGCCGCTGGATGCGGGCATGGCAGGGCGCATGCCGCAGCATTCCCTCGCGCTCCCCCTGACCGAGCCGCAGCCGATCGCCTGGCACATCAGGCGCACTCTGGGGCTTGCGGCTCCGATCGTCGTGTCGCGGGCGGCGATGCTGGTGATGACAGTGGTCGACACGGCCATGACCGGCTGGGCGGGAACCGAGGAACTTGCGGCGCTGGGGCTCGGGGTAGCACCGCAGCTGACCTTTCAGATGATCGCCATCGGCTTTTTGCAGGCCGTTCCGATCCTCACAGCCCAGGCCATCGGCGCGGAGAGGGCCGGCTTGGCCGGCGCCGTGCTGCGCGCCGGAATGTTCCATGCCGTCGTTCTGGGTTTCCTGTTCGCGGCGCTGTCGTTTTTTGGCGAAGCCTTCTTCCGGCTGCTCGGGCAGCCTGAAGCGGTGGTGGAGACCGCCGGCGCGGTGACCTTCGCCTATGCACTCGGCCTGCCCGGATTCCTGCTCTTCATCGCATGCAACATGTTCCTGGAGGCAACCGGGCGGGCGAAGAGCGGGATGGCCATCATGATCGCCGTCGCGGCGATCGACGTGCCGCTGAACGGGCTCTTTGCGCTGGGCTGGGGCGGCTTCTTCGCGCCGAGCGGCGCGGTTGGGGCCGTGGTCACTTCGTCGTTAATGCGCAGCGCGGCCTTTGTGCTGGCGCTGGTGCTGCTGCTGCGCTGGGAACGGCAGGCCGGCGATCCGCGCGGCGTGCTCTCGGCGCTGGCGGGACGCGTGCCGGCGGCGGAGATCGGCCGCCGGATCCGCCGCATCGGGGTGCCAATCAGCCTGGCCCAGGGCGTGGAAAGCGCCGGGTTCTCGGCGCTGGTCATCCTGGGCGGACGGATATCCACGCAGGCTCTCGCTGCCCACCAGGCGACCTTGGCGCTGCTTTCCCTGATCTACATGGTGGCGGTGGGGATCGGCGGAGCTACTGCCATTCGCGTCGGCAACGCCGTGGGTCGCCGTTCCGCCGCCGACCTGCGGCTGGCCGGCTGGTCGGGAATCCTGCTGGCCGGCGCTGCCTCCCTGCCTTTCGCTCTGGTGATGGTACTGGCGCCAGACACGGTGGCGGAGCTGTTCGGGCAGGGCGGAGCGGCCCTGGCGCTCACCGCGGCGACAATCGCCGCCGCCGGGCTGGTCGTGCCGTTCGACGCCATGATGGGCGCCAGCCTCGGGGCGCTGCGCGGGTCCGGCGACGTGTGGACCTCGTTTGCTATCCAGGCGGGCGCATTCTGGGTCATTGCGGTGCCGCTCGCGGCTGTGCTCGGCATCTCTCTCGGGCTGGGCGCTCCAGGGCTCATCTATGGCGTGCTGGCCGGTGTCACGGTTTCCTTCGCCTTGCTGGCGTTGCGCTTCCGCGCCGTTTCAACCCGCGGGGTGGGCGCTATCTGATCGAGCGTCCAAGACGCCGCCGCGCCTCCGTGCGGCTGCCAGGGTGCGCTTGTGCATGTGGACCATGATCGCGGTGGCAAACAGCGGCGCCAGCATGTTGGCAACGGGGACGAGCAGGAATAGGGCGATCAGCAGGCCCGCCCCGAAAATGCTGCCGCAATTGTGGATGCGCAGGGCTCGGGCGGTTCGCTCGTCGTGGAAGCGCAACGCGACGAGTTCGAAATATTCGCGCCCGAGCAGGTAGGCGTTGGCAGCGAGAAAGATGACGAAGCCGAAGCCGACGAAGAGCACCAGCGGCAACGCGAGGAGGTTGACCAGCACCACCACGCCGAAGAACTTGAGCGTGGTCAGCATGGAGCGGGCAAGCGGCATCGCCCGGCCGGCGGGCTCACCGGGATACCGTGTGCGCTCGACCACCTCGGCCACATCGTCGAGAAAGAGGCCAGCAACGAGCGCGGTAACCGGCGCGATCAGAAAGCCCAGCCCGACCACGAGGGCAATGCCCGCGAGCACGGAGAAGCCGGTATCGAGCCAGGGATATGGCAGGGCGACCCAGCCGGCGAGCAGCCATTCGAGCCCCATCCAGAGCAGGACCAGGACACCGATCGTCAGCGCCAGGGACTTGAGGAGCACGGCCCGGAACGGGCGCGAAAGCATGTCGCGAAGCGCAAGCGAGGCTGCTGCCAGCATTCCGTGCCTTTCCTGCCATGGCCGAACTGCCGGGCGGCGCGCATCTGGGGTGCGCGCCTGCCGTTTGCCAACCTCCCATGGACCCGTTAGGCGGATGCGGCGCTCACGGCGGGGAACTATGACCGATACGCGATTCGACGTCCTGACCATCGGCAACGCGATTGTCGACGTGCTGGCCCACGCGGAGGACGATTTCCTGGTCAGCGAGGGTCTGATCAAGGGCTCCATGCGGCTGATCGACGGCGCCGAGGCGGACCGGCTGTTCGGTCATATGGGCCCGGCGCAGCTCATCTCCGGCGGCTGCGCCGGCAACACGGCGGCAGGGGTCGCGTCGTTTGGCGGACGGGCCGCCTTTATCGGCAAGGTGGCCGACGACGAACTAGGAAGGCTCTACCGGCACGATATGGAGGCGCTGGGCATCAGCTTCCCCACGGCCGCGCTGACTGACGGGACGCCCACGGCGCGCTCCATGATCCTGATCACGCCGGACGGCGAGCGGACGATGAACACCAGTCTCTCGGCTTGCCAGGAGCTGTCTGCGGACGACATCGACCGCGCCACAGTCGAAAGCGCCGCGATCACCTATCTGGAGGGCTATCTCTGGGATCCGCCGAAGGCAAAGGACGCGTTCCGGCTGGCCGCCCATCTCGCTCATGGAGCCGGGCGGAAGGTGGCGATGACGCTCTCCGATTCGTTTTGCGTCGACCGTTACCGGGATGAATTCCTCGAACTGATGCGCACCGGCGCACTCGACATAGTCTTCGCTAACGAAAGCGAACTTCATGCGCTCTACCAGACGAGCGATTTCGAGACGGCCCTGGTCTGCTTGCAGCAGGACGTCGCCCTTGCAGCGGTGACACTGGGCGCCGCAGGCTCCATGGCGGTGACCCGCGGCGAGCGCGTCCATGTGCCGGCCGTCCCGGTGGAGCGCATCGTCGACCTGACCGGCGCCGGTGATATCTACGCGTCGGGATTCCTGTTCGGGCTGTCACGTGGGGAGCCACTGGCAAACTGCGCCCGGCTGGGCTCGTTGGCGGCGGCCGAGGTGATCGCCCATGTGGGTCCGCGCCCGCGAGCTTCCCTCAGGCTCGTCGCCGACCAGGTCGGCTTTGCCGCCTAGGGCTCGCCAGGCCAGCTCGCGCCCTAAGGGACCGAGGCAGAAGGAACGACCCGTTGGTCCCGGCATTTTCCGAGCATGCCAGCCAAGGAACATAACGACCTCTTCGCGGCTCTCGACCCCACGCCGGCGGACATCGGCCCAAATACCACGATCGTCGCTCTGGCCGAGGAAGCCGCGCATTGCACGCGCTGCCACCTGTACAAAAACGCCACGCAGACGGTTTTCGGCGCCGGCCCGCCGGATGCGCGGGTGGTGATGGTGGGCGAACAGCCGGGCGACCAGGAGGACCTCGCGGGCGCACCCTTTGTCGGGCCCGCCGGAAAACTGCTCGACCGGGCGCTGGAGGCCGCCGGCGTGGATCGCTCGACGGTCTACGTCACGAACGCGGTCAAGCATTTCAAATTCGAGCCGCGCGGCAAGCGGCGCATTCACAAGAAGCCGGACAGGCCGGAGATCGAGGCCTGCAAATGGTGGCTGGAGCGGGAAGTCGCGGTGACCCGTCCGGAACTGGTCGTTGCGCTCGGCGCCACCGCCGGCCAGGCGCTGCTCGGCCGCGCCGTGAAAGTCCTGTCCGAACGGGGCCGGACCTTTGTGGACCCGCGCGGCTTCAAGGTGCTGCTGACCATCCACCCCTCGATGATCCTGCGGCTGCCGGACGCGGAAGCGAAGGAGCGAGAGTTTTCAGCGTTCGTCGCCGACCTGCGTCACGCCGCATAACCGCCTGCCCGGTGGCTGCAAGGCCGGATCGTCGCGGGCTGGGGGGCTCCGTGCGCGCAAGCAAGGATGGTCGGGCGTGGACGCAATGGCGGCCACGCTGATTTCCCGCCGGGCCGAGCTTATGTGATGCTCAATCCCGCGCCAGGCGCGCCTCAGCCAAACGGAGCCTGTCATGCAGCTCACCGGAATTCACCATCTCACCGCCGTGTCGGCCGATGCTCCCGGCAACCGCGCCTTTTATGAAGGCGTGCTCGGCATGCGGCTGGTCAAGAAGACCGTCAACCAGGACGATACCAGCGCCTATCACCTGTTCTATGCCGACCGGCTGGCGAGCCCCGGCACCGACATCACCTTCTTCGACTGGCCGGTCGGGCCGGAGCGGCGCGGCACCCACTCCATCTCGCGGACGGCGCTGCGCGTGGCGGTCGCGGATACACTCGCCTGGTGGCGCGAGCACCTGGCCAAGCATGGCATCCGGACCGAGGCCATCGCCGAGCGGGACGGCCGCTTGACGCTCGACTTCGAAGACCCGGAGGGCCAGCGGCTCAGCCTTGTCGACGACCGCGGCACCGGCGAAGCGCACCCGTGGGAGCGCAGCAGCGTTCCGGTCGAGCATCAGATCCGCGGGCTCGGGCCGATCACGCTCAGCGTGCCGGACCTCGCGCCGACCGACGCCGTTCTCACCACCCTCATGAACATGCGGCCGGTGCGCACCTACCCGCATCCGGAGAACGAGCGGCACACGATCCATGTTTATGAGATGGACGCCGGTGGGCCGGCGGCGGAGCTGCATGTCGCGGTGCAGCCGGATCTCGCCCCTGCCCGGCCGGGAGCTGGTGGCGTGCATCATGTGGCGTTCCGCACGCCGGACGCGGAATATGACAACTGGGCGGAGCGGTTGAAGAGCCTGCGCATCCCCAACAGCGGCAAGGTGGACCGCTTCTACTTCCGCAGCCTTTACTTCCGCGAGCCGAACGGCATCCTGTTCGAGATCGCCAGCGACGGGCCCGGCTTTGCGGCGGATGAACCGCTGGAAAGCCTGGGCGAGCGGCTGTCGCTGCCCCCCTTCCTGGAGGGCCGGCGGGCGCAGATCGAAGCGGGGCTCAAGCCGCTGTAGGGCGCTGTGCTTGGCCACCTGCCGAGCTACGCTGCCATCTGATCCAGCAGCGCCTTGACCGCCTTCACCTCGTCGGCGTTCACGGTGTGGCCCATGCCGGGATAGATGCGCTCGTCCACCTCCGCGCCCATCGCCCGCAGCACCAGCGTGGTCTCCTGAACGCGCTGCAGCGGAATGTGGGCATCGATGTCGCTGCAGCCCAGAAACACCGGGGTGCCGGCGAGGGAGCCGGGATAGACGCGCGGCGTGCCGGGTGGGCCGATCAGGCCGCCTGACAGGCCAACGATGCAGCCTAAACGGCGCGGGTTGCGGGCGGAGAACTCGGTCGCCAGGCACGCGCCCTGGGAGAAGCCGAGGAGGCCTACCCGCTCTCCCCCAAAACCCTCGGCCGCGAGCCGGTCCACCAGAGCGGCCATCACCGCCAGAGCTGACGACAAGCCCGGCTCGTTCTGCTCGATCGGCGACAGGAACGAATACGGATACCAGGTGTTCTGCGCCGCCTGCGGGGCCAGGTAGACGATGTCGTCGCGACCGAAGGCCTCGGCGAGCGGCATCATGCTTTCCGCCGTTGCGCCGCGGCCGTGGACGAGGATCATCGCCGCACTGGCGCTTTGGAGCGACGCGCCGCCGGTGACGACGCGCCCACCCTCATGCGGTCCGGCCATGCCGATCAGGCCCGCCGCAAGGCGGCAATGAACGCGGCGTCCGGATAGGAATCGGCGGGCAGGCCGAGCTGCTGCTGAACCTGCTTGACGGCGGCGCGGGTGCCGGCTCCCAGCACCCCGTCAGCCTTGCCGACATCATAGCCCATCGCCTGGAGGCGCTCCTGGATCGATACGATCTGCTCGCGGCTGAGGGCCTCGGCGTCGCCGCGCTGGATCTTCGGCGCCCCGGCAAGGCGGGTGGCGTAGTAGGCGGCGGTCGTGGCGTAGGTCAGCGACTTGTTCCACTGCGTGTAGACGTCGAAATTCGGATAGGCGAGGAAGGCCGGCCCACGCCGCCCCATCGGCAGCAGCAAGGCCGCAGGCGTGGAGTCGCCGGGCAGCGCTTCGCCTTCGCGTGTCCGCACGCCCCATTCAGCCCATTGCGAGACCGGGTGGCGGATGGCCAGGTCGGCCTCTTCCCAAGGCAACTCGTCCGGGACGCTCACTTCCTGCAGCCATGGCTGGCCGGGCTGCCAGCCGTGCTTCTTGGCCAGGTTGGCGGTGGAGGCAAGCACATCGGGCACGCTGCGCACCAGGTTGCGGCGGCCGTCGCCATCGTAGTCCACGGCGGTGTCGACGTATTCCGTGGGAATGAACTGCATCTGGCCGAGCTCACCCGCCCAGGCCCCGACCATGTCGCGCTCCTGGAGGTCGCCGCTGTCAAGCAGCTGCAGCGCCGCCAGAAGCTCGGCGCGGAACAGGTCCGGGCGGCGGCAATCATAGGCAAGCGTGGCGAGCGACTGCAGCGTGTTCTTGTCGCCGAGATTGGCGCCGAAATCGGTCTCCAGGCCCCAGAACGCGACGATCACCGGCCCCGGCACGCCGAACTCGGACTCGATCCGGTCAAAGGTGTCGGCGTATTTCTTCAGCAGCTGCCGGCCCTGGTCCATCCGGTACTGGGCGACCATGCGGTCGGAAAATTCCAGGAAACTCTGGGAGAAGACGCCCTGCTTGCGGTCCGCGGCGACCACGCTCTTGTCGAAGCGGACGTTGCCGAGCGCGGAGAGCGCATCGGCGGAGATGCCCTGCGCCGCGGCTTCCTGCTGGAAGTCGGCCAGCCAGGCATCGAAGCCGCCGGCGTCCTCGCATTGCTGCGCGACCGCCGGTGCGCATAAAGCAAGCAGCCCGGCCAGGAATGCGGTCGGCGCGGAAAATGCGGAGAAGGCGCGAATCGCCATGAGAGCCTCTGATGGTTCGGTGCGGCTCGCCTAGCTGCGCTTTCCGGTCAATCCAAGGCAGACGCGCTTCGCTGGCCCGCAACCTCAAAGGCCCGGGCGGATCACGGAGCGAGGGTGCGGGGCGTTTCTGAAACGCCTCGAAAAACTAGTGTGTGGCGTTCCGCAAAACGCCCCGCGCGGTGCTTTTCACCCCCGACTCGCCGCTCTTCCTCCCAGCCCCGGCTCAAACACCAAGCGAAGGGCATGGCCGCACCACAGCGGCAGAGCGCACCCTGGGGATATGCGCCCGGTCGGCCTTCCGGGGGCGCTCCGCCAGAAATCCCCCCGGGGGCTCTTGGCGAAGGGCCGCCCGCTCTCCCCCGAAAGCTCCGGTGCGCAGCCGGGACCCTCACGAAGAGCAGTGCGGGAAGTATGCGCCGGGTTTGCGGGACGGGGATAAGAATCTTCGATTTTCGTTTGCAGTCAGAGGCTTCAGCGAAAATCTATCCCCGGGCCAGCGGCAGAAAACGTTTCGAGCCCGAAGCTGTGGCGATCTCTCGCGCAAACACCCCGGCTACGTGAGCCATTGAGCATTCCGGCCGGCGTCTAGCGACAGCGGAAACGCTATTCGACCGGAGTTAGTACCTCGGTCCCCGAGCCGTTCTTGCCGGCGATCGTCCACGCGCCGTCGAGCCTCCCATCCTCGTCGACATTGTAGATGATCAGCCCGATATTATCGCCGAGAACATAGCCGGCGGCGAATGCGTCGCCCTTCAGCATGCAGAACCCTTCCGAGCTCGTCTTGCCGGTGGCCCATACGATCGAGCAAGTCGTGTCCGACGTGACGGTGATCTCGGCCGTGCCGCGATAGGGCGATCCGTCGAAGTTGGTGCCTTCAACGGTATAGGCGCCGCCGATTTCGGCGGCATACGAGCCGCAAGTGCCGATCAAGATGCTGGCCGCAGCCAGCAGAGAACGTCTCATGACAACTCTCCCGCAAGTAGCTTGGGAGAGGTCGATAGCGACGACCCGGGCGCTTGTCCATGGACATTGAGCCGGCGCAAGAGTTGAATCTGCGTGCCACGGCAGCACGGCGACAAACCTTCGGTTGCCGTTCACACGCAGCAACCAACCGCATTGCGCCGTCGTCCCTCCCCCGTCGGGGAGGGGACCAGCATTTTGGGTTCTACGGCCGAGCCTGGCCGTCCCGCCGCTGCGGCTGGGTGAAGAAGTTGGGCAGGCCCGTCGTCGCGTCAAAGCCGACTGGTCGATCGGACCTCGGCCGGTCCGACCTCGCCGGGTTGGCCTGCCGTTCGGACTGCGGACGATTGCTGTTGCGACCGCTGTTCGAGCGGTTTCCGCCGGAGCGGTCGCCGCTGGCTTGCTGTCCCTGGCGGCCTTGGCCGCTATTGCGCTGGGCTCCGCCGCGCTGTTGGGGCCGGCCGTTGCCGCGCCGCTGCTCACGGCGGGGCTCCTCGTCGGCCAGCGGAGCCATGGCTGCAGGCAGGCCTTCCGGCATCGGCGCTACCGGCACCTTGATGCGCGTCAGCTTTTCGATGTCACGCAGGAACGCACGCTCCTCGCCGTTGCAGAACGAGATCGCGATCCCCGCCGCGCCGGCCCGCGCCGTCCGGCCGATGCGGTGGACATAGCTTTCCGGGATGTTGGGCAGGTCGTAGTTGATCACGTGCGACACGTTCTCGACGTGGATGCCGCGCGCCGCGATGTCGGTGGCCACCAGCACCCGGGTGCCCCCCGACTTGAACGAGGCAAGCGCCTTTTCGCGGTTCGCCTGGCTCTTGTTGCCGTGGATCGCCGCCGCTTCGACGCCGGCGCGAACCAGGTTTTTCACCACCTTGTCGGCCCCGTGTTTTGTCCGCGTAAAGACGAGGACGCGCTCCTTGTCCGGATCACTCAGCAGCTTTTCCAGCAGCCGCTGTTTGTCTCCCGTGGAAACAAAGATGACGCTCTGCTCGACCTTCTCGGCCGTGGTGGCGACCGGCGCCACCGCGACCTGGATCGGGTTGCTCAAAAGCGAATCGGCGAGTTGCGAGATCGTCTTCGGCATGGTGGCCGAGAAGAACAGCGTCTGCCGTTTCTGGGGGATCAGCCGCACGATCTTCTTGAGCGGCACGATGAAGCCAAGGTCGAGCATCTGGTCGGCCTCGTCGACCACCAGGACTTCGACTGTGCCGAGCGTGATGGCGCGTTGCTCGACGAGGTCGAGCAGGCGCCCCGGCGTGGCGACGAGCACGTCGACCCCGCGGGCCAGGGCCTGCACCTGGGCCCGCTGTGACACGCCTCCGAACACGATGGCGGTGCGGATGTCGAGGCCGGCGCCGTAGGTCTCAAAGCTCTTGGCGATCTGGCTTGCCAGTTCGCGCGTCGGGCTGAGGACAAGGACGCGGGCGCCGCGCGGGGTGCGCTGACCGCCGGCTTTCGTAAGGTTCTGCAGGATCGGCAGCGCGAAGGCGGCCGTCTTGCCGGTGCCGGTCTGGGCGATGCCGCAGAGATCGCGGCCTTCCAGGATCGGCGTGATGGCCTGCGCCTGGATCGGCGTCGGCGCGGTATAGCCTGTGTCGGCCAGCGCCTTGAGAATGGGCGCGCCGAGGGCGAAATCAGTAAAGGATGTCACTTTGGAAAATATCTTTCATGGGACGCCTTGGGCTTGAGCCGAGGCGTGCGCCAGACGCAATTGGAGTGCGCTCCGACGCTTGAGGTCGAGAGACGACCCGCGTGATTTGGGCTGTCCGGGTGTTCGCGAATGAGGGTCGGGGCCGGGTTCCTATCGTGGAACGCTTTCACGCAGCCCAGACCGAGCGCACATGCGGCGCTGTCGCTGTAGGAGCGATATGGGCTGCTGCGGCCCGGATGTCAACCTGAAGAGGTATGCTGGGTGGTGAGTCAGTTTGAGATGAACCTGGTTTGCTCGGATCATTTGTTGCTCCTACCTTTCAGCCAGCTCTTAAACCGCTCCGCAGCTCGCGCGCCCTTCTCACCATAGTGTGCGTTCATTCGTTCCTCATATCCAGGATCAACGAAGTGCATGAAAGACTTCATCCAAAGCCGAAAAGCCTCGCCGGCAACACATATAAGAAGAACGCGACCAGGATAGATGCCGCCAAAAACAGGCCATGATACAATCAAAGCAAGAACATAGCTGACGACCGACAATAGGACGTATCTGAGAACTGGCATAATTACCTCACGTGCTGCGACGTCATAAGGCATCAGCACGAAACAGCTTGACCTCCCCCCGATCCAGAATAACCGGGATGATCAGATCCTCCTCGTCATCAAGGTGGCGCAGCAGGCTCTTGAGCAGGCGGTCGCTGGTCGCCGCGTAGTCGTCCGTCGCTGCGCGGCGGGCATCGGCCTCGCTTTCCATCCGCTGCAGCAGGCCGTTCGCCGCGTCGACCACGGCGCCGATCTCGCGGTGAATCTCTTCGTGGTCGCCTTCCAGCACATCGAAGCCGCGGACCAGACGCGTCTCGGCGGCCCGGAACACCGGGAAGTAATACAGGTCTTCGACCTGGTGATGCCCTTCCAGTTGCTGAAGGAAGAACTGCAGCCGTGGCGCAAAGAAGGGGCGAAAGGATTCCGGGCTCATCGTGCCCTCGCGGAAGTCGGCCGTGGCCTTGCCCAGCATGCCGCCGAGTTCGCGGAACATGTTGTGCCGCCCGAGCCAGAACTTTGCGGTCTCGCCGAGATTGGCGTGGGTTGGCCACACCTCGCGCGGGTATTTCTCCAGTAGCATTCGCAGGTCGGGCGGCCAGCCGGCCCTGTGGTGAAGGTCGAGTGTCAAAGCGTTCCCGTCAGGCACGTGTGCAACCAAGAATATGGGCTCCCATGGGCGGCCCGGCCAGCGGCGCGCCGTGCAGCGGAACCTGACCGCGCCCTGCCAGTTGAAACTGCAGCAGGCGGTTCGGTCCGCCGAGAAGGAGGAAGACATGTTTCGGATGATCAGAAACCTGATCGTGATGCGCCTCGTCCAGAAGTTCCTGACACGGCGCGCACGTCGCTACTGATCGCATGCACGGTGGGCGACCCCCGCCGTGCTGCTGTCTCTTTCCAAGACGGCTCAGAAATATTCATCAGCCGCCGCAGCCCGTCTGGCGGCCCGTTTGAATTCGCCGTAACGTGAACCCCTTGCATAGCCTTTGTGACAACGGCTTCAGCCGGCGGCGCGGAGGATTGTGCCGGTAACGAGCGACACAGGACTGTTGCAAAGGGTCGTTATGGCCGCCCGGCGTTCCGGCGGCCGCAGCATCCCGCGGCGGTTCCGCACAAAGGGGAGACGGGGAATGAAAACAAAATTGATGTGCCTGGCGTCCGTATCGGCGATTGCCGTATGGGCCTCTTCCGGACTGGCGCTGGCGCAGTCGCAGGAGCTGATCGATGCCGCCAAGGCGGAAGGCACGCTGACCACGATCGCGCTGCCGGCAGACTGGTGCAATTACGGCGAGATGATCCAGGCGTTCAAGCAGAAGTACCCGGAAATCGAGGTCAACGAGCTGAACCCCGAGGCTGGCTCAGGCGACGAGATCGAAGCAATCAAGGCGAACCAGGGAAATACGGGCCCGCAGGCGCCCGATGTTATCGACGTCGGCCTGTCCTTTGGCCCCTCGGCAAAGGCGGAGGGGCTTCTGCAGCCTTACAAAGTCGCCACGTGGGATAGCATTCCGGCCGCGGCGAAGGACGCCGAGGGTTATTGGTACGGCGACTATTACGGCGTGCTTGCATTCGGCGTGAACACCGACCTGATCAGCGAGTTACCGCAGGACTGGGCCGATCTTCTGAAGCCCCAATACGCGAATTCGGTGGCCTTTGCCGGCGACCCGCGCACCTCCAGCAATGCCATCATGTCCGTCTATGCCGCCGGACTGGCGAACGGCGCCGGCCCCGGGGAAGACGCCGGAAAAAAAGGGCTTGAGTTCTTCAAGCGGCTCAATGAGGCCGGCAATCTGGTGCCGGTCGACGGCGAGCCGGCAAAGATCGCTCAAGGAACAACGCCGATCGTCATGAACTGGGACTATAACCACCTTTCGACGCGCGACTCCTTCGCCGGCAACCCTCCATTCGAGGTAGTTGTGCCCAAGACCGGCGTGGTAGCCGGCGTGTATGTGCAAGCGATCAGCAAGTTTGCGCCGCATCCGAATGCGGCCAAGCTTTGGATGGAGCACCTTTACTCGGATGAAGGACAGCTCATCTGGCTGAAGGGCTATTGCCACCCGATCCGGTTCAACGACCTCGCCGCCCAGGGCAAGATTCCGCAGGAGCTGCTGGACAAGCTCCCTCCAGCCGCCGCTTACGAAGCGGCCGTGTTCCCCTCCGTCGACGAGCAGACCGCGGCCAAGACGACGATCGCCGAGCAGTGGGACACCGCCGTCGGGGTCAGCGTGACGAAGTGATGCCTGGTCCCTCCTCCTTCACGATCGGCGGAGGAGGGACAATCCCAAAATTTTCGGAGAGGCGGAGAGCAGCGGACCGGTCACTCGCCCCACCGGCCCGTCGCCGACCGTCCTTGCTGCCCGATGATTGATCTGGCCCAGGTGCAAACATCCCCGCTGACTATTGGGAGAGTGCGGCGCGGAAAACTTTCATGGGCATGGCTCGGCGTCTTGCCCTTCCTTGCCTTCGCGCTGCTGTTCATGATTGTGCCGACGATCGATCTTGTCATCGGGGCCTTTCAAACGCCCGACGGGTCGCTGACTCTCGACAACGTCCGGCGTCTCAACCAGCCGCAGATATTGCGGGCCTACAAGACAAGTGTGCAACTCAGCCTTGCATCGGCGTTGCTTGGCGCGCTTTTCGGCTCGCTCCTGGCATGGGCGGTGGTTATGGGCCGCGTCCCGGCATTCCTGCGTCCGCTGGTCACGACCTTTAGCGGCGTCGCGTCCAACTTCGCCGGCATTCCACTGGCCTTTGCATTCATCGCTACCCTCGGTCCGGTAGGCTTGATCACGAAGGAGTTCTTTCTCGACCAGCTTGGCATCAATCTGCGCGGGCTGGGTTTCAATCTGCTGAGCTTCTGGGGTTTGACCGTCACCTACCTTTATTTCCAGATTCCCCTCATGGTGCTGATCCTCATGCCGGCGCTCGATGGGCTGAAGAAGGAGTGGCGCGAGGCGGCGGCGATCCTAGGCGCCAGCACCTTCGAATATTGGCGCTACGTCGCGTTACCGATCCTGTGGCCAAGCCTGCTCGGCACCACCATCCTGCTGTTTGCCAACGCGTTCGGCGCCATTGCCACCGCCTATGCTCTGACCGGCCCGGGGCTCAATATTGTTCCCATTCTGCTTTACGCGCAGATCCGCGGCGACGTGCTGCACGATCCGCATCTCGGTTATGCGCTTGCGCTCGGAATGATCGTCATCACCGGCCTCGCCAATGTCGGCTACATCTGGCTGCGGGCCCGTGGCGAGCGGTGGATCCGATGAGATCCGCCCGCCTCGGCCCTTGGCTGGTCATCCTGCTGTGCGCGCTTTATTTCGTTCTGCCGCTGATCGCCACGTTCGAGTTCTCCCTCAGGAAGCGGCGGGGCGAGTATTCGTTCGACGCGTACCGGTCGCTTTTCGAGGACACGCGCTTTCTGCAAAGTTTCGGCTACTCCACCCTCGTCGCGATTGGCGCGATCGTCATCGGCGCCCTGCTCGTCGTTCCTACTGCCTACTGGATCCGGCTGAAGCTTCCTCGGCTGCGGCCGTTCGTGGAGTTCATAACGCTGCTGCCCTTGGTCGTACCTGCCATCGTGATCGTGTTCGGGTACCTGCGTCTCTATAACAGCTCCTCCTGGCTGCCTTTCACTGCCAGCGCACGTGCGACGGACGTTCTCCTCACCTTCGCTTATGTGACCCTGTCACTTCCTTACATGTATCGCGCCGTCGACACCGGACTGCGAGCGATCGACGTGCGTACGTTGGCCGAGGCGGCGCAGAGCCTGGGTGCGGGCTGGCCCACAATCCTCTTCCGCGTCATCTTGCCAAATGTTCGGGCCGGGGTGCTTTCCGGCGCATTCCTCACCTTTGCGATCGTCATCGGCGAGTTCACAATCGCGAGCCTGCTCGACCGCCCTGCCTTTGGCCCATATCTGCAAAATATCGGCATGAACCTCGCCTACGAGCCCTCCGCGCTGGCCATCATCGCCTTTGCAGCCACTTGGTTGTGCATGGGCATGATCAACGTCTTCGGACGCGGACCGCGTGACATGGCAGCGGTGGGCAAGCGGTAGGATCACATGGCGTTCCTGGAACTCGATGGCCTGAACAAATCTTTCGCGAGTTCGCAAGTCGTCCGAAATGTCGACCTGTCGATCGAGCGCGGCGAGTTCGTCTCGTTCTTGGGCCCAAGCGGCTGCGGCAAGACGACGACGCTGCGCATGGTCGCCGGCTTCGAGACGCCGACCAGCGGGGCAATCCGCATCAACGGCCAGGACGTCACCGAGCTGCGGCCGAACCAGCGCAATATCGGGATGGTGTTCCAGTCCTATGCGCTGTTTCCCAACATGACGGTGGCCGACAATGTCGGCTTCGGCCTGAAGGTGGCGAAGCGGCCGGCATCGAGTATCGCGCCGCGGGTGGACGAGATGCTGCGGCTCATCAAGCTGCCGCAGTTGGGGGGACGCTACCCCTACCAATTGTCAGGCGGCCAGCAGCAGCGCGTGGCGCTGGCTCGGGCGCTGGCGATCGAGCCGCAGGTGCTCCTGCTTGACGAGCCGCTCTCGGCGCTCGACGCCAAGATCCGCGTCTCACTGCGCGAGGAAATCCGCGGCGTTCAACGCAAGCTGGGCATTACCACCATCTATGTGACGCACGACCAGGAGGAAGCGCTCTCCATGTCGGACCGGATCGTGGTGATGAACGAGGGCCGCATCGAGCAGATCGGCACGCCGTTTGAGATCTACAATTTTCCGCGCACGCGGTTCGTGGCGTCGTTTGTCGGCACGCTCAACATCCTGCGCGCCCGCGTGCTCGATCCGGTAAGCGGCCTTGTCTCGGTTGACGATCAGGAGGTTTTCTCGTCGCGCGCCATCACGGATGCGCCGGCGGGAGAAATCCGCTCGGTTGCGCTTCGGCCCGAGGCTGTCGTTCTTAACGACGGCAGCCCCGATAGGAACCGCCTCCGGGGCACGATCGAGGAAGTCAGCTTTCTTGGCTCGGTTGTGCGTGTTCGGGTGCGCTTCAAGGAAAGCGCGGTTTCGCTCGACACGTTCAACAACCCGAACGTCGCGCCGCCCCAGCGGGGCCAGCCCGCGACCGTCAGTTTCGCACGCGAGGACCTGCTCGTCCTGGAGGGTGCCGAAGCGGCTTGATGGCCCGCCCGGAGCGGCCTGACGGCCGGGGGCTCCAGGCGGTCCGAGTTCGTGATTACTGGGCGATCAGCGCGCCGCCCACGGCGCCGGCGCCGGCGCCGATCACCGAGCCCGCCAGAACACTTCCGCCAGTGGCTCCTGCAACGACCGCGCCGCCAACCGCGCCAACGCCCGCCCCCGTCGCCGCGTAACGCTCAGTGCGCGTGCAGGCGCCCGCGCCGAGCAGAGCAACGCCCAGAACCGCCGCGACCATCGCCTTGCTTGCCGTCCGTGTCATTCGTGTCTCCTTGGCCTTGTTGAAGAACCCCTCGGCCCGGAAACGCGCAACCCATCGCGTCGTTCCGGCAGGCTAGGCTTGGCCGGGCCGATGGGACAGTATGGCAACAGCGATTCCGGACAAGCACTTTGAGCGCACGATTTGCCGCTAGGCTCATGGCCGCCGAAAGCCAGCTGGTGCTGCCCATCGACGGGCGGCAATCGGCGCGCGCGCTGGCCATCCGCCGCGGCGTCTGCCGCAGGATGCGGGCGGAGAACATGGCGCTGATCCCGGAAGTGACGCTGCGCTCCGGCCGCCGCGCCGACCTGGTCGGCCTAGCGGCGGACGGGGCCATCACCATTATCGAGATCAAGTCCTCGGTGGAGGATTTCAGGACCGACGGAAAGTGGCAGGATTACTGCCAGCACGCCGACCATTTCTTCTTTGCCACCGGCCCGCATGTGCCGCCCGAAATCTTTCCGCAGGATGCCGGGCTGATCGTCGCCGACCCGTATGGCGCCGAGATCCTGCGCCCAGCGCTCTGCGAAAAGCTGTCCGCGGCCACGCGCAAGGAAATGCTGATCCGCATCGCGCGCGCCGGCGCGCTCCGGCTGCACGACCTGGAAGACCCCGACTGCCAGCGCGGCCTGGGGTAATTGTCAGGGGGCGAGCTGGCGACGACTCGCGTTCCGCAACGCTGGACAATGCAGTCCAAGCCTGCCGATGCGCTGCCTATTAACAATTGTTAGGCATCCGCGTCGGCGGCAAGAATTTGTCGCGCCTCGGCCCGCAAGACATCTTCCCTCGGTCCTCGCTTGTCGCTAAGCGTGAGCGAAATCAACAAGAAGAATTGAGGTTTCAGTGACGCCGGATCAGTTGTGCGAGCGGGTAAGGGCCATGCCTCTCGGCGGCGTCGAATTGCTCACCCGAGAGCAGTTCCACTTCACGTTTGCAGCGGAACAGACATTTGAAGGCATGAAGCGTGCGGCGACGGCGCTGGCCGAGCGCTGCGGCTGCCGGATCATGTTCGTCGGCGCGGAGGCGGTCTTCGCCCGTTTTACCAGGGCGGCAGGCTGAAACCAGTCAGCCGACCAAACCACTGCGGTTTCGGCTAATCCGCCAGACCCTCGGACGGTCAGCGCGGGGCGCGCTTGGCCAGGATCCGCTGAAGGGTGCGGCGGTGCATGTTCAGGCGGCGCGCCGTCTCCGAAACGTTGCGGTCGCAGAGTTCGTAGACGCGCTGGATGTGCTCCCAGCGCACCCGGTCGGCCGACATCGGGTTTTCCGGCGGCTCGGCGCGCTCGTGCGGCTGCTGCATCAGCGCGGCATGGATCTCGTCGGCATCGGCGGGCTTCGACAGGTAGTCGACGGCGCCAAGCTTCACCGCGGTGACGGCGGTGGCGATGTTGCCGTAGCCGGTCAGCACGATGGCGCGCGCCTCGGGGCGCCGGGTGCGCAGGATCTCGATCACGTCGAGGCCGTTGCCGTCCTCCAGCCGCATGTCGACGACGGCGAAATTGGGCTGGCTCGCGTCGACCTTGGCACGCGCTTCGGCAACCGACTCGGCCGTTTCCGTGACATAGCCGCGCTTTTCCATGGCGCGGGCGAGGCGCTGCAGAAATGCTTTGTCATCGTCAACGATCAGCAGAACTTCATTGGCGGTCACCGCCGGTGTAGCGGCAGACGCAGCGTCAACACGATCCAGCATGGTTCATCTTCATCTTGAGGGGTTGCTAGACAAGTAAGCATCAGGCAGGTGAAATCAAGGTTTCCGCCGGTTCCGGGGCGATTTTCGCTGCGTTTTCCGTGCGCTTCCTTTCAAAGTCGGCGCGCGGCCATTCAACGGTGACGACTGCGCCGGATTCAGGCGGCTTGCGGTTGCTGAGCCGGATCCGTGCGCCCGACCGCTCCAGCAAGGTCTTGGCGATGAAAATACCCAGCCCGAAACCGCCATGTTCTCCAATCGGCTGTGCGTCGGCGCGGCGGGTCGTGACGTAGGGCTCGCCCAGCCGGTCGATCACGTCGGGGGAATAGCCCGGGCCGTCATCCTGGATGACCACCCGGACCTGATCCTGCGTCCAGCTGGCCGACAGCGACACGGCACCACGCGCGAAGTCCACGGCGTTCTCGACCAGGTTGCCGAGGCCATAGGTGAGCCCCGGGTTGCGCGCCGCCACCGGCTCCGGGCCCTCGCCCGCGGCGTCGACCTGGATGGCGATGCCGAAGTCACGTTGCGGGGCAGCAATCTCATCCAGGATGTGCGACAGCGGCATCCGGCCAAGATGTTCGGCCGGCGCCGACGACAGCGAGGTGATCTTGGAAAGGATCTCACGGCATCGCTGGGTTTGGGCGCGGATGAGCCGGATGTCCTCGGCATGCGGATCATCGTCCGGCAACTCGCCGGCCAGCTCATTGGCCACCAGCGCGATGGTGGCGAGCGGCGTGCCGAGTTCGTGTGCCGCGGCGGCGGCAAGGCCATCCAGCGCCGATAGGTGGTGCTCGCGCTGCAGCACGAGTTCGGTGGCCGCCAGCGCATCGGCGAGCTGGCGCGCTTCTTCTGCCACACGGAACGAATAGAAGGCCATGAAGACCAGCGCGCACACCAGCGCCATCCACACGCCCCCGACATATTGCAGCGGCGCGACAAAGGCGCGTCCGGGGAACCAGGGGAGCGGTTCGTGCAGGAAGACAAGTACCGTGGCGGCTGCGAGCGTCAGCGCCCCAAGCAGAAACGTCTTGTCCGGCTGCAGCGTCGTCGCCGAAACCATCACCGGGCCGAGCAGCAGGATGGCAAACGGGTTCTGCAGTCCTCCGGTGAGGTAAAGCAGGCCGGAAAGCTGCAGGAGATCGTAGCCGAGCAGCAGCGTCGCCCAGTTCGGGTCGAGCCGGTGCGCCGCCGGAAAGAACGCACGAAGGCCCAGGTTGAGCCAGGCCGAGACGGCGATCAGCGCGAAGCAGGCGCCGATCGGCAGGGGAAAACCGAACCACAGGCCGACGACAAGGATCGCCGCGGTCTGGCCGGCGATGGCCAGCCAGCGCAGCCGGATCAGCGTCGAAAGGCGCAGCCGCCGGCCCGACCAGCGGCCGGACTCGGGAAGCCCGGCGGAAATGGTGGCGTCCATGGTTTCTTCTTAGCCGCTCGGCGCCGGCCTGTCAGTGTGGCGCGGTTTCGCCCGAACCGGCGCGTGCTATAGGACGCGGCGACAAGGGGGTGTACATGGCGGAATTGCGCGTCGTCGTGACAGGCGCTGGCGGGCGGATGGGTCAGACGCTGGTCCGCGCCGTGCTCGAGGAAAGCCGGATGAGGCTGGTCGGCGCGCTCGACCGCCCCGACGCTCCCTCGCAGGGGCAAGATGCCGGGACGCTAGCAGGTGTCCGCGCCGCCGGCGTGGCGATCAGCGCCGATCCGCTGCCCGTCTTTGCCCAGACAGACGCGCTGCTCGACTTCACGGCGCCGCATGCGAGCCTCGCCTATGCCGATCTTTCCGCCCAGGCGCGCATCGTCCACGTGCTCGGGACGACGGGGCTGAAGCCGGAACATGACGAGCGGCTGAAGGCCGCCGCCCGCCATTGCCGCATCGTGCGATCCGGCAATATGAGCCTCGGCGTCAACCTGGTCGCCGCACTGCTGCGCCGCGCCGCCGCGGTGCTCGGGCCCGACTACGACATCGAGATCGTCGAAATGCACCACCGCCACAAAGTGGACGCGCCTTCGGGAACGGCGCTGCTCCTGGGCCAGGCCGCAGCCCAGGGGCGCGGTGTCGAGCTTGCCGATGCTTCGGTGCGGGTGCGCGACGGCCATACCGGGGTGCGGCCGGAGGGCGCCATCGGCTTCGCGACCCTGCGCGGCGGCTCGGTGGTCGGCGACCATACGGCCATCCTCGCCGGGCCGGGCGAGCGCATCGAACTCAGCCACCGCGCCGAAAGCCGAGAAATCTTTGCCCGCGGCGCGATCCGGGCGGCGCTGTGGGCGTTCGACAAGAAGCCCGGCATCTACGACATGACCGACGTGCTGGGCCTGCATTGAGGGGTGAAGCGGCAATGGGGCTTGACCGCGGCATGCTTTGACGGGTTAGCAGCGGCGTACCAGCCCGGAGTTTTCATGGACCGCCTCCTCGTGCTCATGCGCCACGGCCAGAGCGAATGGAACCTCAAAAACCTGTTCACCGGCTGGCGCGACGTCGGCCTGACGGAGCGGGGCGTCGAAGAGGCGCGGGTCGGCGGCCGCAAGCTGAAGGAACTCGGGCTGCAGTTCGACGTCGCCTATACCAGCGCGCTCACCCGGGCCCAGGATACGCTGCGGCTGGCGCTGGAGGAACTCGGCCAGGCCGGCCTCGAAGAACATCGCGACCAGGCGCTGAACGAGCGCGATTACGGCGACCTGTCCGGGCTCAACAAGGACGACGCGCGGGCCCGCTGGGGCGACGAGCAGGTGCATCTCTGGCGCCGCTCCTATGCCGTGCAGCCGCCGGGCGGCGAAAGCCTGCGCGACACCGGAGCGCGGGTGTGGCCCTATTACATGATGCGCATCCTGCCCGACGTGATGGCGGGCCGGCGCGTGCTGGTGTCCGCCCACGGCAATTCGCTGCGGGCGCTGGTCATGGTGCTCGACCGGCTGTCGGGAGACACGGTAGCGGGGCTCGAGCTGGCCACCGGGGTGCCGCTGGTCTACCGGCTGAACGCCGACACCACCGTTGCCGAGAAGCAGGTGCTCGAGGGCTGAGGTGATCCGCGTCGACGAGCTCCTGGAGGGCGATGCCTATCGGCAGCTCGAAAATCTTTCGGCCCTCCTGCTGGACGCCGTCGAAGGCGGCGCCTCGATCAGCTTCATGGCCGGGCTCTCGACAGCCGAGGCGGACGCGTTCTGGGAAGCACGGCTCGACGAGATGGCTGACGGACGCACCCTGTTGTTCGCCGCCTTTGAGGGCGCGCAGCTGCTCGGTGCGGTCTTGCTGCATCCGGCGTGGCAGCCGAACCAGCCGCACCGGGCCGATGTTGCCAAGCTGCTGGTGCGAAGGTCGGCGCGGCGCCGCGGGGTGGCGACGCTGCTGATGGATGCGCTTGAGGCGAGGGCAGCCGCCATTGGCCGCACCCTGTTGACGCTCGACACGGGGACGGGCAGCGAGGGCGAGCCGTTCTACCGCGGGCGAGGCTATGTAATTGTCGGTATAATTCCCGGCTACGCCCTGATGCCGGACGGCTCGCCCTGCGATACGTCGGTTTTCTACAAGCGGCTGGGATGACCCGATGGCTTTTAGAGTCGCACCTTCGCTTCATCCCCTGGATCGGGTCGCTCGCCGGTCAGCGCCGCTTTCACGTATCCATAGGCATGGACAACCGTCGAAGAGGGCGAGTCCCAGTACTGGGCGCGCTCGGCCTCCACTCGGATCAGGATGATTTCGGGATCGTCCGAACCCTTGGGAAACCAGGTGCGCAGCGGCTCCGACCACAGCTCCTCGATCTTGCGCCGGTCATCGACAAGCGACGCAGTGCCGGAAACCGACACATAGGTCTGGCTTGACGGTTCGGCGTAGGAGAGCATGACGCGCGGATCCGCCCGGATTTCCGGGATCTTCTCGGAATGTCGATCGGTGAAGAACCAGAAATCGCTGTCGCCTTCCTTGTGCTGCGCCACCATCGGCCGGGCATGGATGAACCCCTCCGGCGCGATCGATCCCATCATCGCGAACTGAATGTCCTTGATCAGCGCATGGACCTTTGCCCGCGCTTCCGCGTCGCTCGTCTCGTTCTCAGCCACACTCAACTCCGTTGCATCGACGGCTTACAAGCTAGCGCCGGGGGCGCCGGTTCCAAGGTGATCGCAAGGTCGTGATCAGGCGCTGCCGATGAGGATGCCGGCGGCAAAGACCAGCGCCCCGCCGAGCACGATCTGGTAGGCGGCGCGCAGGAACGGCGTTTCCATGTATTTCCAGCGGATCCAGGCGATCGCCCAGAGCTCGACGATGACCACCAGGATGGCGATCGTCGTGGCGGTCCAGAAATCCGGGATCAGGTAGGGCAACGCGTGGCCAAGCCCGCCCACCGTGGTCATGATTCCGCAGGACAGGCCGCGCGCCAGCGGCGAACCGCGGCCGGTGAGCGCGCCGTCATCGGACAGCGCTTCGGTCAAGCCCATCGAAATGCCGGCGCCGATCGAGGCGGCGAGGCCGACCAGAAACGTCTCCCAGGTGTTCTGGGTGGCGAAGGCGGCGGCGAAGATCGGCGCCAGGGTCGAGACCGAGCCGTCCATCAGGCCGGCGAGGCCGGGTTGCACATAGGTGAGCAAAAACTGCCGGTGCGCCGCCGCGTCCTCCTCGCTGCGCGCCGGGCCGCCGAGGTGCTGCTGCTCCAGGGTGCCGGCCGTCGCGATATGGCCGGCCTCCGCCGCGGCCAGGTCGCCCAGCAATTTGCGGATGCCGGCGTCGGAGGTCCGCTGTGCGGCGCGCAGGTAAAAATTGCGCGCCTCGTCCTCCATGGCCTCGACTTCACGACGGACCCGGTCGAGCCCCAGCTGGCTGACCAGCCAGTAGGGCCGGCGAGCGAAGAAACCGGCCACATGCTCGCGGCGGATGACGGGGATGGTTTCCCCGAAATTCTCCCGGTGCAGTTCGATCAGCCGGCAGCGGTGCCCATCCTCCTCTTCCGCCATTCCCGCAAAGACCTGGGCGGACTGCGGATAATCGGCCCGGAGTTTTTCGGCGTAGGTGGCGTATATGCGGCCGTCCTCCTCCTCGGAGGAGATGGCCAGCGCCAGGATTTCCTGCTCGCTCAGATCGGCGAATTTTCTGCGGTTATTAAAGCCTGGAATCATCCCAGGCAAAACTAGTTTGGAACGCTTCTAAGTCCAGCGGCAACGGCGCGCGGGGCGGCGCTGCGCATTGCGGCCGGCGCGAACCGGAGGTCTCGGACGAAGGCGGAGAACTCGCGTTCCTTCGCACTGGCGTCAGGGAGGCGCAGCAAGTACGAGGGGTGGACCGTGAGCAGGACCGAAAGGCCCTCCGGGTTCTCCACGATGCGTCCGCGTTCGGAAAGAATTTTCACCTCGCGGCCGAGCAGCGCCTGTGCCGCCGTGCCGCCCAGGGCCACGACAAGCTCCGGGCGGATCGTCGCAAGTTCGCGCTCCAGCCACGGGCGGCAAACCGCTACTTCCATGGCATCCGGCTTCTTGTGGATGCGCCGCTTTCCGCGCGGCTCGAATTTGAAATGCTTGACTGCGTTGGTGACGTAAACCTCCGCTCGGTTGATCCCGGCCTCGTCGAGAGCACGGTCCAGCAGCTGGCCGGCGGGCCCGACAAAGGCCTTCCCCGCAAGATCCTCCTGATCGCCGGGCTGCTCGCCGACCATCACGATGCGGGCATTCGACGGGCCCGCCCCGAACACGGTTTGCGTCGCCGGCTTGTATAAGGGGCAGCGCCGGCAAACGGCGGCTTCGCGGGCGAGTTCGTCAAGCGGGGTGGCGGGGGCTTCCGGTTCAACGCCGACAAAAGGCCGGATGAGCTTGCGCGGCTCCGTGGGCGCCGCCTCGACCATGCTCCTGCTGCGCTCCGAAGCTTCCGCCAGCATGTCGGGGATAAGCCGCGCTTCCGGCAGGTTGCGCCAGTAGCGTTTTGGCATTTCGGCGCGCATCAGGTCGGGATTGGCGCGGCTCGGGTTGAAGGTGGCGCGATAATAGGTGCGCCACCAATCGTCCAGGTCGTCTTCGGGCGGCGCGTCCTCGCGGCGAACCGGCTCGCCTTCGGTGAGCGCCTCCCCGTCCCAATGCAGCGAGCCGATGGGGGTCAGGATCGACCAGCGCATGGCGCGGAAGCGGCCGACGAAGAACGGCGCGGCCAGGCCGAGGATGTGGTGCTCCGGCTCGAACCAGGCGACGAAGCGCTCGCCGTCCTCTGCCTCCACCTGCCGGAAGCGCACGAAGGCGTGCATCTTGTGGACCTCGCGGCCGATCGCCTTCTGCATGCGCCGCAGCCGGTAAACCAGCGGGTCGGCGGGGATGCCCAGCAGCTCGCGCTCGCCATGGGTGAGGCGCCAAAGCAGCTCGTAGAGCAGCGGCAGCCGCTCGCGGTCCTTGTGGCAGATCACGTCGTCGGCGAGCCGCACGAAGGCGCCCGGCACAAGCAGCGGCTCGCCGCCGGGCAAAAAACCGCGCTCGAACAGGCCAGAATCCTTGCCTTCGTGCCAGAGGACGCGGCGCGGCGGGATGTCTTCGGCGATCAGCCCGCGAGCCACGTCGCGGAACTCTTCCAGGTCATGCGGGCGCTCAAGCGCGATGTTGAACATTTAGAACAGCGTCAGCTGCGCCGAGGGAGTCGGAGCGAGCCGGGTGCGCAGGTCCTGTATTTCCGATAGCCGAACCGGCCGGTAATCGGCGGCGACCACAAACGGCAGCAGCTTCTTCACCGACACGGCGAGGCGGCCGACATCGTCCAGCCGCAAGGTTCGGTGACGGCGGCTTTCCACGATACGGTCGACGCTCTTCTTGCCGAGACCCGGGACCCGCAGAAGCAGCTCGGCGTCCGCCGTGTTCACGTCGACGGGAAAACGGTCGCGATGCTTCAGGGCCCAGGCGAGCTTCGGGTCGATGTCGAGCGGCAGCATGCCGCCTTCCATGCCGTCGGCGATTTCCGAAGCCGAGAAGCCGTAGAAGCGCATCAGCCAGTCGGCCTCGTAGAGCCGGTGCTCGCGCTTCAGCGGCGGCGCCTTGGCCGGCAGAATGCGGCTGGCATCCGGGATCGGGCTGAAGGCGGAGTAGTAGACGCGCTTCAGGCGGTAGCCGGCATAAAGCGAGGCGGAAGTGTCGAGGATGGCGGCGTCATCGGTCGCATCGGCACCGACGATCATCTGCGTGCTCTGTCCCGCCGGCGAGAACTTTGGGGCGGCGCGGCCGCTCTTCGACGTTTCGCCTTTCGCCTCGTCGATCCTCAGCCGCAGCCCCGCCATGGTGCGACGGATGGAGCCGGTCTCCTTTTCCGGCGCGAACTGCTTCAGGCCCGCCTCGGTCGGCAACTCGATGTTGATGGACAACCGATCGGCCCACAGCCCCGCCTCGGCGATCAGCTCGGGGCTGGCCTCGGGGATGGTCTTCAGGTGAATGTAGCCGCGAAAGCCATGCTCTTCGCGCAGCGTCCGGCCCACCCGGATCAGCTCCTCCATCGTGTAGTCGGCCGACTGGATGATGCCGGAGGAGAGGAACAGGCCCTCGATGTAGTTGCGCTTGTAGAAGTTGATCGTGAGGTCGACGACTTCCTCGATGTTGAACCGCGCGCGCGGCACGTTCGAGGAGCGCCGGTTGATGCAATAGGCGCAGTCGTAAACGCAGAAATTGGTCAGCAGGATTTTGAGCAGCGAAACGCAGCGGCCGTCCGGCGTGTAGGAATGGCAGATGCCCATGCCGGTGGTGGAGCCGAGCCCGCCGGCCCGCGAATCCCGCTTTGACGCGCCTGACGAAGCGCAGGACACATCATACTTCGCCGCATCGGCGAGAATGGCGAGCTTTTCGGGAACGGACGGCATGTGTTCCTAATTTGTTCCAGGACGTGCCAGAGTCAAGGCGCGGCTTGGGGACGGGTTGTCTCACTCGGCACGCTTCCAGCGCTCGACCACGCCGCGCCTGCCGCGGCAATTATCACCATGGCGACGCCGGTGGCCTGCCTCGCGGCCAGCGTTTCTCCGAGGAGCGCGAGGCCGGAGAGGACGCCGAAGGCGGGCTCCAGGCTCATCAGGACCGCGAAGGTGCGGGCCGGCATGCGCGGCAACGCGTAGAACTCCAGGGTGAACGGGATGGCTGAGGAGAAAAGAGCCATCAGCAAGGCGATTGGAATGACGGCCGGAGACAGCAGCGAAGAGCCGGCGTCCCACACGCCAAAGGGCAGGATGAGAAGCGCCGCGAGGCTGAGCGCGAGCGCCGCGGTGGAAGCGCCGAAGGCAGTGCTGGCTGCGCGGCCGAGCAGGATGTAGCTGCCCCACCCGGTGGCGGCGCCCAGCGCCCAGAACACGCCGATCGGATCGAGGGCCGCGCCGCTGGCGCTTGGTCCCACCAACGCCCAGACGCCGGCCGCCGCGAGCGCCACCCAGAGCAGATCGGTGGCGCGACGCGACCCCAGGACGGCGACGACCAGCGGGCCCAAGAACTGCAAGGCGATGGCGGCGCCGAGCGGCAAGCGTTCGATAGCCAGATAAAACATCACGATGGTCGTGGCCATCGCCAGCCCCAGCCCGAACAGCGGCAGCAGGGGCGCCGGGCGGGGCCAGTTCCGCCAGGGCCGCATAATCGCAAGCAGCAGGAGGGCGCCGAGACCGAGGCGCAGCGTTGCCGCACCCTGCGGTCCGATCGCCGGGAACATACCCTTCGCGATTGCCGCGCCGATCTGAAAGGACGCCATAGCCGCGGCCGCCGCCAGGACCGGCAGCACGATCGTGCGTCGATCGGGCAACTCAGGCTGCGGCGGCGGCGAGGTTCGCGCCGGAGTTCCGGTCGAAGCAGTGGACCTTTTCGGGGTTCCAGCTGAAACGCACCGGGTTCTCGACCTGGATCGGCATGGTGGCCGGCACCGTTGCCTTGAGCAGGTGGTCCTGGACACGGAGGGTGACGATCTTCTCCACCCCGTGGTTTTCCACGTCGTGGACGCGGCTTTCCACCGCTTCGGTCGGGCCGACGCGGATGTCCTCGGAGCGGATGCCGAGCGTCACCGGGCCGGAAGTCCCGGCTCGGGCTGCGTGAGCCGCGCCGTTGGTGAGCGGGATCTGCAGCTGGCCGCCAAAGGCTTCCATGCGGCCGTCACGGACTTCGCCTTCGACCAGGTTAATGCCGGGCGAACCGACGAAACTGGCCACAAAGACGTCGCGCGGCCGATTGTAGATTTCCTTTGGCGTGCCGACCTGGATGATCCGGCCCTCGTTCAGGATGCCGACTTTGTCGCCCATCGACATGGCCTCGACCTGGTCGTGGGTGACGAACAGGAAGGTGGCGCCGAGCTTCATCTGAAGCTCTTTGAGTTCGGCGCGGAGCGCTTCGCGCAGCTTGGCGTCAAGGTTGGACAGCGGCTCGTCCATGAGGAAGGCGCGCGGCTCGCGGACAATCGCCCGGCCGATGGAAACGCGCTGCATCTCGCCCCCCGACAGCTTGTCGGTCTTGCGCTCCAGCAGGTGCTCGATGCGCAGGATCTTGGCGGCCCGCGCGATGCGCTCCTCGATCTCCGGTTCCGTATGGTTGCGCACTCGCGACTTCAGCGGAAAGGCGAGGTTCTGGCGCACCGTGTAGCGCGGATAGAGCGAGTAGTACTGGAACACCAACGCCACGTCGCGCTCGGCGGCGCTCCAGCCCTGCATGTTCTCGCCGCCGATGGCGACGGTTCCGCTGGTCGGCTGGTCGAGGCCGGCGATAAGGCGCAGCGTCGTCGTCTTCCCCGCCCCGGTCGGCCCGAGCAGCACAAAGAATTCGCCGTCGGCGATCTCGAGCGACAGGTCGCGCAGCGCGACGTTGCCGCCGTAAGTCTTGGAAACCTTGTCGAGCCTGATCTGCGCCATGCCCCTACCCCGCCTCGGCGCCAAGCCTGATGTTCAAGGACTCGCCGGTGCGCGAGGAGAAGAAGTGCGTCTGCGCCGCGTCGAGCTTGGCCCAGACGCGGTCGCCCGGTCGGTCGACGAAGCCGCTGGCGGTGCGGGCGCGCAAGAGCTGGTCGCCGACCTTGAGGTCGATGATGTCGTAGGCACCGAGCGGCTCGATGATGTGCGCTTCCACCGGCCGGTACCCGGGCGCCGCCTGGTGCTGCAGCAGCACGCCTTCCGGGCGGATACCGATGGTCACTTCCGGGTCGGTGTAGCTCGCGCCGGCGATGCGCTGCGGCAGGTCGCGCGGAAAGTCGAAGGTTTCCGCCCCTCCGCCAAGGGCGAGTTTCGTCGAGGCGCCGTTCGCCTGCAAGGTCGCCTTGGAGATGTTCATGACCGGGCTGCCGATGAACTGCGCCACGAACAAATTGACCGGGTGCTGGTAGACGTCGGTCGGCGTGCCGACCTGCTGCAGCACGCCCTCGTTCATGATGGCGATGCGGTCGGCCAGCGACATGGCCTCGACCTGGTCGTGGGTGACGTAGACAGTGGTCTGGTCGTTTTCCAGGTGGAGCCGCTTCAGTTCGGTGCGCATCTCCTCGCGCAGCTTGGCGTCAAGCGCGCCGATCGGCTCGTCCATCAGCATGGCCTTGGGATGGCGCACCAGGGCGCGGCCGATGGCGATGCGCTGCATGTCGCCGCCGGCCAGCGCCGATGGCCGCTTGTTGAGCAGATGCTCGATTTGCAGCGAGCGGGCGACCGCCCGGACTTTCCGATCCACCTCTTCCCGGCTTTCGCGCGTGGCGCGCAGCGGGAAAGCGATGTTGTCGTACGCGGTCAGGTGCGGGTACAGCGCGAAGAGCTGGAACACGAAGGCGATATCGCGGTCGCCGGGCTGCAGGTTCTGCACCGGCTTGCCGTCGATCAGGATGTCGCCGCGGTCGATCGTTTCCAAGCCGGCGATGGCGCGCAGCGTCGTGGTCTTGCCGCAGCCGGACGGACCGAGCAGCACCACGAACTCCTTGTGCTGAACCGTCAGGTTCAGCTTCCGGATGACGTAGTTCTCGCCGAAGAATTTCTCGACGTCGCGCAGCGCGATCTCAGACATGGGTCTCGGCGATCCCTCTTTCGGGCGGCGGCTTGATCTTGGAGAAGATCGAGAATCCGATCAGGCCGATGAGGATGATCGTCACCCCATAGCGGTGCAGGAACTCGCTCCACGGCTGGCACAGCGCGATGATGCCGAGGATCATGATCCACTGCGACAGCGGTTCCAGCACCCGGGCGCTGAGTTCCTTGAAGCTCATGCCCCACGCCCTTCAAAGTGGCTGCCGATCATTTGCGGATCGCGCCGAAGGTGACGCCGCGCAGCAGGTGCCCGCGCAGCAGGAAGGTGAAGATCGCCACCGGCAGCAGGAACAAGAGCGTGCCCGCCGCGATGGTGGTCCAGTCGGCCAGCCCTGAGCCCATCTGCGAGGGGATGAAGGGCGGCGCGGTCTGGGCGTTGCGGTTGGTCATGATGAGGGCGAAGGCGTATTCGTTCCACGCCGTGATGAAGCAGAATACGGCGGTGGCGGCGATGCCGGTGGCGGCCTCCGGCAGCACGATCTTGAAGAAGGCCTGCATGCGCGTATAGCCATCGACCAGCGCCGCTTCCTCGTATTCCTTGGGAATCTCGTCCATGAACCCCTTCATCAGCCAGACCGAGAAGGACAGGTTGAAGGCGGTGTAGAGGATGATCAGCCCGATATGGGTGTCGGTCATGCCGACGGTCCGGTACATCAGGAACATCGGGATGGCGACGACGATGGGCGGCAGCATGCGCGTCGACAGGATGAAGAAAAGCAGGTCCTGCTCGCCCTTGATGCGGAATCGCGAGAAGCCGTAGGCGGTGAACGTGCCCATGCCGACGGCCAGCACGGTCGAGGTGATCGCCACGATAAGGCTGTTGAGGAAGCGGCTCGGATAGGCCGAAAGCTGCACCTTGTCGCCGGCCCGCAGGACCCGCTCGCCGCCTTCCAAAATCCGCTTCTCCCACCACGGCGCTGCCTCGTAGGCTTCGGGCGTGACCGGCGAGCGGAGCTGCACCCGCTTGGTGAAGAGCTTGATGAACGGCGTGATCTCCGGCGTGAAGATCACGGTAGGCGGGACCGTCGTGGCCAGATTGCGCGGCTTGAACGCCGTGGAGGCGATCCAGTAGAGCGGCGCCAGGAAGATCAACGTGGCGATCAGCACCGCGACAATTGCGACGCGGTTGCCGAGAATCTCGCCGGAGGAGCGGACGGCCGCCATCTCAGCGCTCCTTCACCCGGTTGAGGTATTTGACGTAGATGTTGGTGATCGCCAGCACCATGATCAGCACGATGTAGGCGAGCGCGCAGCTCTTGCCCGTTTGCCACTGCTGGAAAGCAAGTTTGTACAGCTTGATCGAGATCAGTTCGGTGGTCGGCTGCGTCGAAAGGATGTAGGCGAGATCGAACGTCTTGAACGCTTCCATGGTGCGGAAGATCAGCGCGATCATCAGCAAGGGCAGGACGAGCGGCAGGGTGATCCGGGTAAAGGTATACCAGGTGCCGGCGCGGTCGATCGCCGCCGCCTCGTAAAGGTGTTTTGGCACCGCGGAGAGGCCGGCCAGCGACAGCAGCATCACGAAAGGCGACCACATCCAGATGTCGGTGATCGCCACGGCGTAGAGTGCGGCATCGGGATTGGAGAGCCAGGCGAATTTGCCCAGCCCGAGCGAGTAATTGATGACGCCCCAGGACGGATCGTAGAGCAGCTTCCAGAACAGCCCGACCACGGCCATCGACATCATCATCGGCAGCAGCAGCAGCGTGGTGATGAGGCCCTTGTAGGGGATGCTGCGGTTAAGGAGCAGCGCCAGTCCGAAGCCGACGATCATCTGGCCGCCGACGGACACGATCACATATGTCGCGGTAACGACGAAGTTGTTCCAGATGAAGGGATCGTTCAGCAGCTCGCGATAGTTCTGCAGGCCGATGAAGTTAACTGGTCCGCTGCGCGACGCAGCGTAGTCGGTGAACGAATAGCCGAGCGAATAAAGCAGCGGAAAGATGTTGAAGACGATCAGGAACAGGATCGTCGGAATGATGAACAGGTTGCGGATGCCGATGTCGCTCATGCCGCGCGAAGCGGCGCGCGAGCGCGGTTCGAGGCGGGTCATCACGAGGGTCACGGGCTTGCTCCGCTTGGTCTGGAGGCGACCGGAGGGTGTTTCCCCTCCGGTCAGTTCAGCAAACTCAGATCAGATGCGCTCGTATTTCTTGAAGATGGCTTCCCAGTCCTTGACCAGGGCGTCGAGCACTTCCTTGGCCTCGCCCTCACCGCCGACAACGTACGGATAGATCCGCTCGTTCATCGCGGCGAGCAGTTCAGCGTATTCCGGCGTCGCCCAGAAATCCTTCACCATGAACATCGTCTGGTAGAAGGGCTCGTTATACGGGGTGGCCTTGCGGAACTCTTCCGATTCCAGGGTCTCCGCATGGGCGGTGTAGCCGCCAAGCTCCGCCCAGCGCTTCTGGACATCGTCGCGCACAAGCCATTCCAGGAATTTCATCGCCTCTTCCTGGTTATCGGAATAGGAGACGATCGAAATCCCCTGGCCGCCGAGCGCCGCATGCTGCTGCCCGTTGGGGCCAGCCGGATTGGCGAAGTATCCGGTGCCGGCGGCGTTCGGGTTTGTGGCCTCGTTTGCGAGCGCCGGGAAGAAGGCGAAGAAATTCATCGCCATTGAGGCGAGGTTTTCCGTGATCGCCTGGTTCGATTCCTGGAAGAAGGTCTTGCCCCAGTTCGGCGGGGTGAACTGATAAAGTTCCTTGTACAGTTCAAGCGCCTGAACGTTCTCAGGCGAGTTGAGGATGCCGTCGACCTTGTAGGTCTGGTAGTCGCCGAGATTGCCGCCGTAGCTGAACACCACGCTTTCGATGCCCATGATCAGGGCGTCATACGAGTTGTCGGTGTAGATCGCCACGCCGTACTTGTTCTCGTCCGGGCGGTGGAAGAACTCGGCGATGTCGCGCAGTTCCTTGTAGGTCTTCGGAACCGCGAGCTCGTAGCCGTATTTGGCCTGGAAAGCCTCTTTCTCCTTCGGGTCCTCGAACCAGTCCTTGCGGTAGGCCCAGCCTGCGGCGTCGCCCTCGAGCGGCACCGACCAGTACTTCTTGCTGCCGGCCGGATACTCGGAATAGTACTGGACGGTTGCCGGGGCCATCTTCTCCGCAACCTTGTGTTGAGCGAAGAAGTCCGTCAGGTCGACGTAATGCCCCTGCGTGGCGCCCGCACCGAGCCACTGGGAGTCACCGACGACCATGTCATAGGCGCCGCCCTTGGCGTTGAACTCGGTGAAAGCCTTGGTCTGGAAGTCCGACCACGGTGTCGTCTCGACCGTGATCTGCACGCCGGTCTCGGCGGTGTATTCGTTGACCAGTTCCTGCAGGTAGTTGGCCGGATCCCACTCGGCCCAGAAGATCGTCAGTTCCTGTGCCGAGGCCGGCACGGCGGCAAGCGCCATCGCGGCGCCCGCCAACATGGCAGTCAAAGTCTTCCTCAACATGCTTCCCTCCCTTTGCCGCAGCCGCCCCGCGCCTTTGGCACGGTGTTCGACGCTGCGGTCGTTAAGACCGTTTCCGATTGTTCCGCGGTCTTGGCGCCGCGTTCTCTTTCGATCCCCGGAGGGGGATCATCTCGCTGCCGGCAGGTTCTTCGTCTTTGGCCGCTCTGACAAGGGCTTTCGCCGCCCAGACAGCAACGCCCTGCGCCTGCTCACCATCCAGGCCCCAAATGTCCCTGAGAACAATGATGGCCTCAATGCCGAAGATGAGTGACAAACTCTGCGCAAGCTTGTCAAACGTTTGGCTGTTGCCGCGCAACGGCGAGATCGCCTCGCGCAATAAAGCCTTTCGGGTTGCCGCGCACGATCCGCGGCTCCGCGTCGATGATGCCGGCCTGCCGGCGCGCCCATTGGGCAAGCGCCAGCGAGAGCGCTGCGCGGTGCGTAGCCTCGTAGCCCATCAGCCTTGGATGCGCTCCTCCGGCTCTTCAGCCTCCGACGACCAGTCGAGCACCGGGCCGAGCGCCTCGTCGACCACCGCCTGCAACAGCGCCGCCTGGCTAGGGAAGTAACGGTATGCAGTGGCACGCGACACTTCCGCGGCCTCCGCCACGTCGCTGACGGAAGGCACGAGGCCGCCCTGCATGAGACGGATTGCCGTCTCCAGCATGAGGCGGCGCATCCGCGCCCGCGGGCCTTTCTCCGCGGCCGGTTTGACCGGGACTGGGGCGGCGGCACCCTGCTCTTGACCCGAGACGACCATGCTAATACGGTACGGGCGTCTCAAAATAAAAGCAATCCGAAATTGCTCGCGCCAGGAGGCGCGCTCCGGGGAGGAGACGCTGCGTATCTACGTGGTCGGCACGGCTGACACGAAGGGGGAGGAGCTTGCCTTCCTGGCGGCGCGCGTGGCTGAGGCGGGGGGTGTTCCGCTCACCGTCGATGTCGGCACGCGCGCCGCGGCGCTTCAGTCCGACGTTCCGGCGGCCGAGATTGCCGCGTTCCACCCCGGCGGGGCGGACCGCGTGCTCGATACGGACGACCGCGGCACGGCGGTGGCCGCCATGGGTGAAGCCTTTGCCCGGTTCATGGCGGATCGCCACGACGTTGCGGGCGTAATTGGCATCGGCGGCGGCGGCGGCACTTCCATCGTCACCGCGGGCATGCGGGCGCTGCCGATCGGACTTCCGAAACTGATGGTTTCGACGCTCGCCTCCGGCGACATCTCGGCCTATGTCGACGTAAGCGATATCGCGATGCTGCCGTCGGTCACCGACATGGCCGGCCTGAACCGCATCAGCCGCGCCGTGCTCGCCAACGCCGCGGCGGCTATTGCCGGGATGGCGCGCGCGCCCGCGCCGGAGCCAGCCGACAAGCCGGCGGTGGGGCTCACTATGTTCGGCGTGACCACCGCCGGGGTGACCCAAGTGGTGGAGCAACTCAAGGCGAACTACGACTGCCTGGTCTTTCACGCTACGGGCACCGGCGGCCGGGCCATGGAAAAGCTTGCCGACAGTTCTCTGCTGGTCGGCTTCATCGACGTGACGACGACGGAGATCTGCGACCTGCTGTTCGACGGTGTCTTGAGCGCCGGGCCGGACCGGCTGGGCGCCGTGGCCCGCACGCGCCTCCCCTATGTCGGCTCGGTCGGCGCGCTCGACATGGTCAATTTTCGCGCCTTTGAGACCGTCCCGGATCGATATCGGGGCCGCAATCTTTATCGGCACAATCCGCAGGTGACGCTGATGCGCACCACGGCCGATGAGAACCGGATCATGGGCGAGTGGATCGGCGAGCGGCTGAACCGCTGCGAAGGCCCGGTGCGGTTTCTGCTGCCGGAGGGCGGCGTCTCGGCGCTCGATGCTCCAGGCAAGGCGTTCCACGATCCTGAAGCCGACGGAGCGTTATTCGAGGCGCTGGAGCGGACGGTCGAGCAGACCGGAACGCGGCGGCTGATCCGCCTCCCCCACCACATCAACGACCCAGAATTCTCTGCCGCCCTGGTGGAGAATTTTCGCGACATCGCAGCCTAGGTCCCATGCCCCCCATCCCCCGCCAAGAAATCCTCGAGAAATTCCGCGGCATGGTAGAGCGGCGGGAGCCGATCGTCGGCGGCGGCGCCGGGACCGGGCTGTCGGCCAAATGCGAGGAGGCCGGCGGCATCGACCTGATCATCATCTACAATTCCGGCCGCTACCGCATGGCTGGCCGCGGCTCCTCCGCCGGGCTGCTCGCCTACGGCAATGCCAACGAGATCGTCGTCGACATGGCGCGCGAGGTGCTGCCGGTCGTCAAGCGCACGCCGGTGCTGGCCGGCGTGAACGGCACCGATCCGTTCGTGCTGATGCCGCAGTTCCTCCAATCCCTGAAGGCGATGGGCTTTTCCGGCGTGCAGAATTTTCCGACGGTCGGCCTGTTCGACGGGGTGATGCGGGTCAGTTTCGAGGAGACCGGGATGGGCTTCGGGCTGGAGGTCGACATGATCGCCCAAGCCCATGAGCTCGACCTGCTCACCACTCCGTACGTGTTCAACCCGGACGAGGCGCGCGGCATGGCGAAGGCCGGCGCCGACATCGTCGTAGCGCATATGGGCGTGACCACCGGCGGCGCCATCGGCGCCACCTCGGCCAAGTCGCTCGAGAACTGCGTGGCGGAAATCGATGCCATCGCCGAAGCGGCCATGTCCGTGCGGCGTGACATCATCGTGCTCTGCCACGGCGGGCCGATCGCCATGCCACCCGATGCCGAGTTCGTCCTGCAGAACTGCGCCAACTGCCACGGCTTCTACGGCGCCTCGAGTATGGAGCGCCTGCCGGTGGAAATCGCGCTGACCGAGCAGACGCGGGCATTCAAGCGGCTGACCTTCTAGGATTGGAGAACAAGTATATGGCCGGAAAGTTCGTCGTCCGCCGCGAGGTCCAGCCGGAAACGCTGGACTGGGGCCAGCTGCGCTGGCTGAGCAACCCGCCCGTGACTGGCGCCAAGGATCTGACGGTCATCAACGTCACGCTCGCTCCCGGCAAGGGCCACAATTTTCACCATCACCCCGACCAGGAGGAGGTGATCTTTGTGGTCGCCGGCGAGGTCGAGCAATGGGTCGACCGCGACAAGCGAGTCCTTGGCCCGGGGGATTCGGCTTTCCTGCCGGCCGGCACGGTGCACGCCTCGTTCAACGTCGGCAGCTCGGAAGCGAATATCGTGGCGATCCTCGGCCCCTGTGTTGGCGAAAAAGGCTATGAGGTGGTCGAAGTGGCCGGCGAGGCGCCGTGGAACGGGCTGCGGACAAGTTGAGGTATTCGGGAGGAATGAAAGTGGCTGAGAACAACTACCCCAAACTCCACAACGCGGCCTGGCCGGGCGTCGTCGGCAAGGGTTCGGGCGACGGCGAGCCGATCATCCCGCTCGATACGCTGCTGGAATTGACGGCCAACGCGCGCACGGAGGACGGCCAGAAGTTCGACGGCATCGACCTGTTCATCACCGCGCCGCACTTCGACATCGATTCCGACAAGGACGCGGTGAAGCGAATGGCGGAGCACATTGCCGGCTATGGGCTGCAGGTCGGGTCGTTCGTCGCGCCGATCTGGGGCGGCGCGGGCGGCGGCTCGGCCATGGGCCCGGAGGAAGACCGGCAAAAGTTCCTGACGCAGGTGCGAAAGGCCTGCGAGATCGGTCGCCAGATGCGCGAGATTGGCATCCGCCCGACCGGCGGCATCCGCATCGATTCCTCAACCGGCGTCGAAGCCTGGGACAAGGATCCGGAGGGCGGCACGCGCCAGATCGCCGAGACGTTTTCGGAGGCCGCCCGCATCGCCGAGGACCACGGCGAGTTTTTGGTGGCGGAAGGCGAGATCTGCTGGGGCGGCATGCATTCCTGGCGCGAGATGGTGAAGCTGCTTGAAATGGTGGACCGCCCTGGCGTGGTCGGCTTTCAGGCCGACATGGCGCATTCGATGCTCTACACGCTCGGCTACAACCGCGAGCATGACCGCATCCTGCCCAAGGACTATGACTGGGGCGACAGGAGCGAACTCGACCGCGCCTACAAGCAGGTCGCCGACGCGCTGCGGCCATGGACGCTGGACTTCCACGTTGCCCAGAACGATGGCTCGGTGTTCGGCTCGGGCGACCATGAGAAGACGGGCCGCCACTGCCAGGTGAACGATCCGAACGGCAAGCTCGACGTGGTGAAGCACGCCGGCTACTGGCTGCGCGACGAGAACGGCGAGCTGACCAAGACCATGCGCCACATCTGCTGGGATGGCTGCATGTTCCCCAACGCGGTGATGGAACGCCAGGAGACCTGGAATGACATCCTGGGCGCCATGGTGAAGGTACGCGAGGCGCACGGCTGGCGGGAATAGCCGCAGCGAGGCGGTCAGAGCATCACGCCATACCTCCCCTTCACGGGGAGGTCGAGCGCCGCTGAAGGCGGCGTCCGGGTGGGGTGATATGCTCGCCAAGGTCCCCCGCCCGGGGCGGCTTCGCCGCTCTCGACCTACCCGCAAGGGGGAGGTATGGCCACTCTAAACCGCCGCGGAAAGCACATTAGGGGAGCGAGATGCCTGGGAAAAACCTGAACATCGGTATGGTGGGCTACGGCTTCATGGGCCGGGCGCACTCAAATGCCTGGCGGAAGGTCTCCAACTTCTTCGATACGGGGTATCAGCCGGTGCTGAAGGCGGTCGCCGCCCGCAACCGTGACAAGGCGCAGGCTTTTGCCGACCAGTGGGGATACGAGTCCGTCGAGACGGACTGGCGGCGGCTGGTTGAGCGCGACGACATCGACGCGATCGATATCTGCACGCCCAACGACACACACGCCGAGATCGCCATTGCCGCCGCTGAAGCGGGAAAAATGATCCTGTGCGAGAAACCGATCGCCAGGAACCCCGCGGAAGCGCAGCCGATGGTGGATGCGGTGGAAAAGGCCGGCGTGCCCAACACGGTCTGGTACAATTACCGCCGCATCCCCGCCGTGACGCTGATCAAGCAAGTGGTCGACGAGGGGCGGCTCGGAAGAATCTTCCACTACCGGGCCAACTTCCTGCAGGACTGGACCATCAACCCGGACGTGCCGCAGGGCGGCGCCGGCACGTGGCGGCTCGACGTCGACGCCGCCGGATCGGGCGTCACCGGCGACCTGCTGGCGCATTGCATCGACACGGCGCTGTGGATCAACGGCCCGATCGCCAGCCTCTCGGCGATGACCGAGACGTTCGTGAAGGAGCGGAAACATGCCGAAACCGGCCAGGTGCAGGCGGTCGGTATCGATGACGCCGCCGCCGTTCTGGCGCGCTATGCCAACGGCTCGCTCGGCACCTTCGAATCGACCCGCTACGCGCGCGGACACAAGGCGCTCTACACGCTGGAAATCAACGGCGAGCACGGCTCGTTCATGTGGGATCTGCATGACCTCAACCGGCTCGACTGGTTCGACCACGGCGCGGAGGGCCGGCTGCGCGGCTGGACCACCATCCACGTCACTGACGGCGAGCATCCCTATCTCGGCAAGTGGTGGGTGCCCGGGCTGATCATCGGCTACGAGCATTCCTTCGTGCACCAGGTCGCCGATTTCCTGACCGGACTGCGCGACGGGAATTTTGCTGGCCCGACCTTCCGCGACGCACTGGAAACCACCAAGGTATGCGACGCGATCCTGGAATCCGGGCGCAGCGGCCGCTGGGTCGACATCCGCCAATAGCACGCGCCGCTTCAGCCCGGCTCGACGTCCAGGAGTTTGCGTGGCGAGGCTGATCGGCGTCGATACCGGCGGGACCTACACCGACGCGGTGGTGTTCAGCGAGGCGGAAGGGGTGCTGGCGAAGGCCAAGGCGCTGACCACCAGGCACGACCTGTCGATCGGCATCGGCGAGGCGATCGGGGCCGCCATGCAGGCAGCAGGGATCGCGCCGGCCGACGTGGCCATGGTCTCCATGTCGACCACCCTCGCCACCAACGCAATCGTCGAGGGCCTGGGCGATCACGTCGGCCTCGTGCTGGTCGGCTTCAAGCCGGCCGATCTGGAGCGCGCAGGGCTGCGCGATGCGCTGCGCGGCGACCCGGTGCTGGTGCTCGCCGGCGGGCACGACGCGCACGGGTCGGAGGTCCTCCCGCTCGACAGCTCGCCGCTTCTTCCGTGGCTCGCGGGCGAGGCAGCCGGCGTGGGCGCATTCGCGGTCGCCAGCCAGTTCTCCGTCGCCCATCCCGGGCACGAACTGGCCGTGCGCGCCGCCATCGCCGAACGTACCGGCAAGCCCGCCGTCTGCAGCCACGAACTGTCCGCCCGCCTGAACGCCCCGAAGCGGGCGCTCACGGCTTTGCTGAATGCCAGGCTGATCGGCACCATCCATCATCTGATCGAAGCCACCGAGCGCCTGCTGCACGCCCGCTCGATTACGGCGCCGGTCATGGTGGTCAAAGGCGACGGCTCGCTGATTTCGGCCGAGGAGGCACGGCGCAAGCCGATCGAGACGATCCTCTCCGGCCCTGCGGCGAGCCTCGTCGGCGCCAGCTACCTGACCGGCCTGCGCGACGCGCTCGTTTCCGACATCGGCGGGACGACGACGGATGTGGCGCTGCTGCGCGATGGGCGGCCGCGGCTCGATGAGCAGGGCGCGCGCGTCGGCGGCTGGTCGACCATGGTCGAGGCCGTCGCGATGCATACGATCGGACTGGGCGGCGACAGCGAAGTCGGCCAGGATTTTGCGCAATCCGGCGCGGCGTTGCGGCTCGGGCCGCGCCGGGCCGTTCCCGTCAGCCTGCTGGCGGTGCAATTCCCGCAGGAAGTCCACCGCGCTCTCGATCGGCAGGCGGCAATGCCGCTGCCGTCGGAGCAGGCCGGACGCTTCGCCGTTGCGTCCAGCCGCGCCGGGATGGATGCCCAGGGGGCCACCGGGCCGGAGGCGGACATGCTGCGCAGGATCGTTCGGGGACCGGTCGCGCTCACAGAACTCCTCGGCAACCGTCGCGACAATTCCACCCTTGAGAGGCTCCTGACGCGGGGCGCCGCGCTGGTCTCCGCTTTTACCCCGTCGGACGCCGCCCATGTGGTCGGGATCCACACGGCCTGGGACGGCGATGCCGCCCTTAAGGCGGCAGGGTTGTTCGCGCGCCGCCGCACCCGGCTCGGCGAAAACCTCGCCGACGGCCCCGACGCGATCAGCCGAAGCGTCATCGCGGCCGTCACCCGGGCGAGCGCCGAAAGCCTCCTGGACGCCTGTTTCGCCGAGGAGGGCGACCTGCCGACTGGCCTGAGCACTCATCCGCTGGTGCAATCGGCACTGCGCAGACGCCCGTCGCTTGTCCGGCTGGCGGTCGACCTATCTGTGCCGATCGTCGCGCTCGGGGCTGCCGCGGCGACCTATTACCCGGACGTCGCTGCCCAGCTGAACACGCGCGCGGTCATCCCCGACCACGCCGACGTGGCCAACGCGATCGGCGCCGTGGTCGGCCATGTCCGCGTCACCTCGACTGTAACGATCTCCCGACCCTCGGACGAGCATTACCGCCTCCATTTGGAGGAGGGCCCCCGCGATTTCATCGAGCTTGCCGAGGCGGTTGCAGTGGCTGAGGAGTGCTTGCGCGAGACGGTGACGGGCAGGGCAGCCGCGAACGGCGCGCCGCGGGTGGAGATCCACTTCCAGCACGAACGCCAGGCTGTGCCGGTCGGCGGCGGCGAATTGTTCCTGCAGATGACGGTTTCGGCCACGGCGACCGGCAGGCCAGCCCTGGCCTGGTAGAATCTCGGCAGCCGAAATGCGCTTACCACCAGCCCAGGGCGTGCAGAATGACCCTCGTGTGGTGTCCGTGATTGAACAGGTGATCGAGCGTGGCGAGACCACCCCAGAACACCACAATCATCAGGACCATGTAGCGCAGCGGTTCTCACCCTGCAGAAGAGCGGCCTTGATCGGACGATCTGGCACGGCCAAGTGTCCGCGGGAAATTGGCGCACCCGACAGGATTCGAACCTGTGACCTCTGCCTTCGGAGGGCCAAGCCCTTAACGTTCTTTGACGCGCATGACGCCGGTAAACGATTGCTGGCTCTAGTGCCTGCTGTCATACTCGTCACAGAGTTCCCACACGTCTGTGTGGGACAGAACTGGATTGGGGCTGGTTGGATGGGCGCCTTGTCGCCGTGGACTATTCAACACCAGTGCTAGACGAGCATATCCACTAGTTCGCCTTGTCCACCGTCCGCCGCGATGCTTCAATCCAGTGTCGGCTCCCAATGCCGGCAGGGCGGCCCCGGCTTCAGCCCCTCCAAAGGACAACGCCGGGGCCGCTTCGATTCCGCGGTATCCGCGACGCCAAGAGACGGAAAGCGGAAACGCCCTGAGGTGTAAGATGCCCTGGTTTAAGCGCGTCTTCGGCACGACCGGTTACCACGACGAGTTCGCTCGTTTCGAAGCTCTGTTCCGCGAATTGGGGGAGCCGAGAGGAATGATGCTGCTGCGGACCGGGCGTCTACAGGGTGTCACTCTCTATGCCTGCTTTCCGAACACTCTCGGTACTTGCCCTTTCCCAGACTTCAAGCCTGCCGAGGCACCCACCTCTGCTGTTGGCCTGATTGGCCATGACGAGGACTTAGCCAAATATCGCTCTGCCAAGACGCGATAGGACTTCTGCCTTGCCCCAACATCCGCTGCGGTGCTTAGGGGCCGCTTAGTACGGCGCGAAATGAAAGCATCAAGGGTGGCACGAGTGTTCACGACGGCTGAGGACTGGATCGCCCGCTTTCTCGCTGCCGGATGCTCAATGCAGGTCTCTGTGACGATGACCCCTGAGGAAGGGAAACCCGCGTCTCCAGAGTGTGAAGCGCTCTGGAATGAGCTCAGAGGCCCGGAGAACGAAGGGAAATTGGACGCTGTTCACGGGCTTATCCGAAGTGTGGTTGGGCCTGCTCCGTTCGCCGTATTCCCGGAGAAGCGCTGATCGCCGACAGCCCAGTCCAGCAGCGCCGGAGAGGCCAGGTGGCCGGCGCGGACGGCACTATTGCTCAAGCGGCCGCGTCGGGACCGGAGTGCGCCTGATTAACCCCGATGTGTTTCCGCAACCTGACGGCCCATATGGGTCGGCACCAGCTGAGAGCCGTCCACAACGGCTAACCCCGAGCTAACCAGCTGTTCGGCTATCACATCGTTGAAGTTGGCTAGAGAGCCACGGTCCACGGCGCGCAGGAGCATACTGAATGCGTCCTTTGTGCCGGGAAAGCGCGCCTTCGTTTTGTCGAATGGTCGTCTCACTGATGGCTCCATAAGCAGGCGCCAGTGCTGTCATCTCACCAGGTGAGTAGGGCAGCCCGGTGCCTTCCCAGGGTTTCAGTCGGCAGAGACCTTGCGGTCCCGCCCCAGCGCTGACTGTGCCTTGGCCAGATCAAGCAGCCTCTCGCTCCCGCTCCCGCTCAAGATGCAGGTAGGCAGGGTCAAAGTCGCCAGTCGCCTTCAGCTTCTCCCAGTCCGGGATGGTCACGCGGCTACCGCGGATCTCGATCAGCCCATCCGTCCGCAGCTGGGTAAGCGTGCGGTTCACATGCACATTTGACAGCCCCAAAGCATCACCAATCTCGCCCTGGGTGATCGGGAAGTCGAAGCTGTGTCCGTCCGCAAGCCCGACCGCCTGCATCTTGGTCAGCAGCTCGCAGAACAGGTGCGCAATGCGCGGGTAAGCCTCTCGCTGCCCGATGCTAGTCATCCACTCGCGAAAGATGGCAGCGTTGATGAGCGTGTCACGCCAGAAAGCCCGGCCAATGCGGGGGAAGTCGTCGCAGAGGGCGTTCAGCGCTTCGTGCTGCACAAAGGCCAGCTTGCAAGGTGTAAGCGTCCCGATGCTGTGGTCCAGTGTGGGAAGGTGCAGCGTCTGGAAATCGGGAGTGTCGCCCGGGATGTAGAACGCCATAATCTGGCGCTTGCCTTCACCCGTCATCTTGAAGGCGCAACAGAAGCCATCCAGGACAGCGAAGCTCCGACTCGGGCGGTCACCCTCACGCACCACGTCCTGATCGGCGCGAATGTCAGAGACCTGCATGGGCAGGTTCACAAGCGCGGTTCTCTCGTCGTCGGTGAGCTTGAAGATGCTGTCCAGCTTGCGGACGAGCGGATGAGAAGTGGGGTGAAAAGGTGCCATGGCGGCGCTCCGTCGTTGAGAGGCGGGAGCGCAACACCCTCAGCCATCAGCGCCTAGGACAAACTGCCGATGATCCTCCAAAGATAACCCTACGGCGTCCCGATACAAGAACATAAGTTAAAAAAAGCCATTCCGGCCTAAGTAGTTGACCCCCTCGTAGGAACCTAGGTCGCGCTCGCGCCTTTGTGATTTGCATGCCCAGGTTCTATTTCCACGTATGGGACTGACGTTCTCGATCCTTTAGGCACCAACCTCCCGGATTTCAAAGCGGCTCGTGCTGAGGCAATTACCGCCGCCGGTGAGATGATACGGGACCTGGGCCGGGAATTCGCTCCCGACGAATGGCGGATGGAAGTTGCCGACGAGACTGGTCGGACAGTATTGACGCTGCGGTTCCACGCCGACGAGCACCCCTGAAGGCCGTTAGCCCCGGCAAGTAGCGGGTCAGTTTTGTTTTTAAGAGGTATTCTGCGTGGCTGCCGGTGATGTCCATTTGCCACTCCTGATCCACCCTGATCTGGCCAGCGTGGTCGTTGAGCAAAAGGCCGATGCGTCTGGCAGCCTCCACACGAGCGGCGGTGTGGTCCTCTAGCTCGACACCCTCCGTGATCAGTACGTGCGTGGGGGTGCGAACCTCAAAGTGGTAGAGCGGCATTAGACCTGCCATCGGGGGGAACAGCGTATCTAATCAGTGCCACCAGTGCCGTCAAAAGTGCGGCCTGGCCTCGGTCTCCTTCGATCCGCAGCGAGTGCACTTTCCAGGGGCCTCTTTAGGCTCGTGCAGGGGGCTGCTGCAGGATCGCAGCTTACGGCCAACACACTGACGGCTCTCGGTAAGCATGGGTCAGCAGGATCTGGCGCCCGGCATCAGTAACGACCAGCTCTGCCCCCTGAATCGCGGCAAACCCAAGATCGATCAACTCTTCACCTACGGCTTCATTGAAATTGCGGAGTGCACCTCTTTGTGCTCCGCGCCGAAGCATATTGTAGGCGTCCTTGGAACCAGGGAACGGGAGCTTCTTCGGGGCAACAATCCGCATCGCCATTGTTCACCTAGCTCTTCCGGAAATACTGTCGCTGGTTCGGCATGTCCTCCAGCCCGATCACGCTGGCGATGGCATTGCCCGGTCCCTCTGGCACAAGAGCGCAACGACATGCCTGTTCGGCGGCTTGATGCTTGGTTTCCGCCTCGATGACTTCGGCCGCGCCAATCGGCCGACCCGTCTTGGGATCGTAACGGGTCACGTAGCAGAGCATTCCATGCGCTCAGTGATGTGGCGGGGCCCGAGGCGGATCAGGGCTCTGAACGAGCCATCTCTTCCGCCCGTTCGCCTGCAATGGCAAGCTCGGGGTGCCTCGCGATCAGCAGAGCGCGCTCTGTCGCCAGCTGCTCCCATGTGTTCGCCATGTCCAACAGCTGATCTCTCTGCTCGCCAGCGTTCATGCCCCGCGCAAGCGTCCGGCACTCCTCGGCGTGGAGCCTGTATTCCGATGCCTTTTTCATGCCCGCCAGCATACGGGCGAACCACCGCGTGGGCTAGCGGCTATCCTTCGCACCAATCTTCGGTCCTGCCGCGCCAAGGCCGCGCCAACCCTTCTTCAACCAGCATCTCGCCGGCGCTTTTCTCCCCGATCATGAACCGCGCCAGCGTGCGGCCGTAGCGGTCCTCTCCGCTCGGCTCGATCGTGAACCCGTGCTCTGAAAGGATCTCCGCCAGGCGCTCTGTTGCTTCGGCGGCCTGGAGCGCCTCCTGTGGGCACTCGGCCAGGCTGCCCTTCTCCGGCGTGTCGATCTCCTCGAAGCGGTATTTGGTGCCGGCTACCCAAACGGTGTCGCCGTCGACCACACAAGTCACCCGCGGACTGGCGCCACAGATCGGCATCAAGTCTTTTGATTGCGCAATCGAGCTAATTGCCGGATGGTAACCCAGCAACAATACCGCTCCGGCTAGCGCGGCGGCTCTCATCTGCAGCCGTCCGTTTGCATCAGCTGACTGTCAGCGAAAAACTCCATTTTCTTGTATGGAAAGAAGTGAGCGCGGAATGTTGGGCCGTCCTCCACGGTCAGCCCGACAACGATGTAGCGGTCTGCCGAACGCTCGACGGCCAGGACCCGGTAATGCGTCTCGTCCGCTTTGAAGGATCCTGAACCCTCCTCGTAGGTGACCTGGTACTCCCGCCGTGGATTCTCGCAGACCATACCGATAATCGCGGAGGCGCCAAACGCCTCGCCAGCCCTCAGCAGGGCTAGGGGAGCTAGCACAAACACGGGAAACAGTGTCCCTGCCTTGTTCACGTTGGTTCTGCGCTCCATAAACCCTCGGTATGGTCGCGACTCACGGCGAAGCACATGACCTAGGCTGGCGGCTGACGGTGTTCTGCCGGTTCGGCAAGCGGGACGACATGAAGTCGATCCGCGCCGAGCTTCCGGCTGCGGCCGTTCGCGCCCTTGTGTCGGCCGACTGAGTAGCCCTGCTCTTCCCGCCAGATTGACTGCAGGAGCCGCCGCAGCTCATGAACCGGGTGTCGTACGGCTCCCTCACCAAAAAGCGGTCGAGGACGTCCCTGGGGACGATCGGCAGAAGTGTCATACGCGCTCACATCGGATGCCTTGATGCGATACGCGGATCGGGGGGCTGAAGATAACCGGGCGGGCAGAATCCTGGCCGGCACCGCGATCGCCTTATCCCGATAACCTCACTCCGAGGTCCTGGGCACGGCAGCACCACACATGCAGTGCGTGCGCGCACAGTCGTGGAAGGTTTGCGTCCGCGGGTGAAGCGTCAGCCTACCCCTGTTGAAAACTAATTCAGCGTCTTCTCACGGACTCACCGTTACGTACTGCTGGGCAAAGCGCCCTGTGGTGATCAACCATGCCTAGGAACCCCGGCCAGGACGTCACTGGCGCCCGCTAGCCGGAGACCCCCCGCTATCCCCTCCAATCATTCTCGAGAGCCGGTTCAGGATAACGGCCTCTGCCTCGTCCATAATCTCTCGGACAATCTCTCCAGCTCCCTTTATTTCCTTAGTCTGACCAACCGACTCCCCTCCGTACATACAAATCTCATCCCAATCCCCCTCAAAGCTTGGAGTCGGCGGGAAAACACTGAAGCGCATATGCGCACGTTCTACGCCAAAAAGGGTCATCTTGCCGATCGGGGTCATCTCCGATTCAGGAAGAACTTTGTAAGGCGGAGGAGAGTCATTATTCTCCCATTCTCGGACCACACGATTCCGGAGGTGCCTACTCGGTGCGTCCGGCCATTCCAGACCGAAAACGTTCGTCCGTGCCGTGTCACCGACCTTCGCCTCAATCAGTCTCCTTTTATATTCTTCGTGGGCGTCCGCCTCATGTGATGCAAGCAAGCGGGTACCGACGCAAACTGCATCTGCGCCCAAGGCGAGGGCAGCCGCCGCAGCACGACCATCAGCGATGCCCCCGGACGCAACAATAGGAACGGGGCCAGCTATGTCAGCAACGGCCGGAATTATCGCGAGGGCACTAGCTTCTGCCCGATTGTGTCCCCCCGCTTCGCTCCCCTGAACAATCAGCACGTCAATTCCAAGGTCAATCGTCTCCTCCGCTTCAGCAACGCTGCAGACCTGCTTCCAGACCTGAATGCCGGCGCCTCTCAGGCGCGCTAGCCACTCTTCCGGGATCGCGTCCCAGAAGAAGTTCACGATTGGAACCCCTTCCTGGATGCAGACATCAATCTGCTCGATGTTGCCCAGCCGTGGAATGACGCCGACGCCAAATAGGCCGCCTGTCTTCCGGCGGATTGCGGTGATATCCTTCCGCAGCTGATCAGCTTGCATGTCCGCCAGCCCATGTAAGCCCAGTCCGCCGGATTCGCAGACCGCGGCAACGAGGTCAGGAGTGGTCATAGCGCCCATTCCAGCGGAGACAAACGGGTGAGATAGGTTGTACTTTTCAGTAAAACGGGTGCGTAGCATTCAATTCCCTTCCAAGTACAAGTGGTGGCATTTACGAGGGTTTACCCTCCGCGATTTTGCTAGCACGCAATGGTCTGCAGCGTTGTCGGATGTAGCCAAAACGTTCCGGAAACTGTTCGGACTCCGGGGAACCATGACAAATGGCCGTGCAGCTACGGACTGGAACCGTCCCGGCGGAACTTGGGCTTACGCTTTTCTAGGAACGCAGCAAGGCCTTCCCGCAGATTTGGGCCCCGAAAGAGGCGCCCGAACGATTCAGCTTCTACTGTGTCGATATCTCCCTGCGTCACGGCGGCGGCGATGCATCGCTTCGCCAGCGCCAGCGCGTCCGCAGGTAGCGCACTCAATTCTTCAGCAAGCGCCATGACACGGCCGTCGAGCTCCGCCGCAGGCACCACTTCGTTGATGATGCCGAACGACAGCGCCTCTTGCGCTTGGATTGGCCTCCCGAGGAGGACCAACTGGCGGGTCCGCAACGGCCCGATTTCCTGCACAAGGCGCTTGATCCCGCCAGCTGCCGGCAAGGCCCCGAGCTTGATCTCCGGAAAGCCTATCATGGCCCCGGCCGCAGCTATTCGAAAATCGCAGGCGAGCATCAGCTCGCCGCCTCCGCCCAGCGTCGTCGCGCCCACCTTAGCAATCGTGACCTGCGGAAGGTTTGCCAGCCGGTTTAGGAGATGCTGCTCGAAGCGGATCTTGCCCATGCCCGAAATTTCATCGGCCGGAAACTCGGAGATGTCCGAGCCAACGGAGAAAGCCCGTTCGCCGGCGCCCTCGATGACTAGGACATCCGCAAGCGCCTTCGCTTCTACCTGATCCAGCACGCAGAAAAGTGCGCGCCGGATCTCATTCGTGAGAACATTTAGAGGTGGGTTTTCGATCCGGATCGTGCCGATCCGCCCCTTCTCGACGAAACCGACCTTTGGATTCATAACGCCTCGCTCTGCTGCACGCTAACAGAATTAAGTTGGTGCTGCGATGCTCTGTGCGGATATCTAAGTTTCTGACGGGATGTTCCAAGCTGCTGACTGGCCATCCCGTTTACAGAACCACATCTATCCATGCCGCAAGAGCGTCAGTCATCACGGAGCTCGCCACCTGCATCCATCTTTCGCGCCCGCATGTTAGCGGTGCAAACCACAGCCCTCGGCGTTTCTTTCCAGCAGCCGACCCGGAACTTAAAGCCCTTTGGCCAGACGCGAATGGCTGTCCGCTTGGCTCCGCCCTTCCATGGGAATCAGCGGGAAGAATGCCATCCCACCGAGATCCGGTTTAGGCGGCGAGCGCCTTCGGACCGAACGACAATCTGATCCTCTCAGCAACCTCTGCGGCCTCGGAGCTCGCCGAATAGATATCCCGCGCCCTGACTGCATCACCGATGGTGTAAACAGGACACGGAAGACCGGCTCGCTGAAGTGATTCAGATAAGTTGTTGTTGGACACCCTACCGCCGACCACTACCGCAGAAGGATCAAACGCGAGAGTAATGCCGCGGCTGCGTGTGAGTACCCGACTGCCGGAAATAAGCTCGACCGTCCTCTCCGGATAAAGGCGGATGTTGCTGGCGCTGTGGAGCTGCTGAGTTAAAATCATAGCGGTAGTCCCGCCGTTACCGATCGCAAAAGATCCGCTCGACTCGATGATGTGGATATCTGCACCGCTTCTCGCAATGTGAAGGGCAGTCTGGCAACTGGGCGTATCACCACCGATTACAATAACATCACCAGCCCACTCGGAGGTCGGGCGGGCCATAGCAGAAAAGACATCGAACAGAGGTATATCCGGATTCCTTGCATCAGCCCACAGATATCCTGGGCTGGCACCGGTTGCCACCACGACTGCGTCTGGATTGGCTTTCATCACATCGTCCGCATTCGCCGTTTTGGCCAGTTCCACGGAGACGCCAAGCTTTTCCATTTGCAAAGCCAGCCAATCTATCAAATACCCGTGGTCGGAGAGGTAGAGTCGGCTGTAGCGTACCTGGCCACCGAGCTCCCCCGCACCTTCCCAGAGGGTCACCCCGTGCCCTTGGCGCGCTAGGATCCGGGCTGCATGCATCCCAGCAACGCCGCCCCCTACCACAAGGACTTGCTGCGGCCTTACCGCAGGCCGGATTGCCCGTGTTGCCTCATACGCACTATGCGGATTCGCCGCGCATGCAGCTGGTACCCTGCTAACCACCAGATCCAGGCACGTATTGCAGCCGATACAGGGAAGAATCTCCGCGGGGCGATTTTCTACAAGTTTGCGAGCATAGTGCGGATCTGCATGAAACGCTCTGGTCAACGATATAAATGAGAAGCCTTCCCTCTCCATGACGCTGTTTGAAAAGTGCGGGTCATTCAACCGTTGAGCAACGCTGACCGGAACGCGGTCGCCTACTGATGCTTGAATGACCGAGGCCTCCCCTACGAACCCGCCCTTTGGAGCCTCAGGGCCCTGAAAGATCTTCGCCATGGATTCGTATGTGCCCCCAGCAACATCGATTAGATCGATCCCTGCATCAGCAAGTAGGTTGCAGAATTCAACCGAATCCTCGATCTCCAGGCCACCCTCCACATACTCAACTGCCGAGATTCGGTAGCCAATAGGGTAATCCTTCCCCACCACAGATCGAATTGCACCTAGAACCTCCAGGGCAAATCTTGCCCGATTTGGCAATGAACCACCGTACTCGTCCAAGCGTCGGTTGGTGTGCGGGGACAGGAACTGCCCGAGCAAATACCCATGAGCACCGTGCATGTGGATCATGTCCACGCCCGCCTCTAGACAACGTTCCGTGGCTTTCACGAACGCGCCAATAACCTCCTCAATGTCCCCACGCGTCATCTCGCGCGGAACAGAGCCCGCATCGAGTAACTCGCAATGAATCGGAGAGGGCGCTATCTGCTCACGATGATGTGCCGTCTGCGAAGCTTGGCGTCCAGCATGGTTTAGTTCCATCGCAAGCTTCGCACCATATCCATGAACCAGATCAGCCATCCGGCGTAGTCCCGGAATGATATGGTCCCCGTGGGCGCCCACTTGGAAAGGGTTAGCTCGACCGTTAGCAGCCACGTAAGTTGACTCAAGCTGCATCAAGCCCACGCCACCCTTGGCACGTTCTGCAGAATAGTGGAAATATCGCTCGTTTAGCGTTCCATCAAGATTCGCCATGGCTTTCTCGATCGGGCCAGCAATCAGACGGTTTTTGACCTCCATCCGATTGATTTTCCCGGGGCGAAGAAGATTCTCAAACGCCATAACGTGCTCCTCTTAGGTCCTTCAGCGCAATTGATTCCGTGCACTGTGTTTGCTCCACCAACAAGCGTCTCGCCCGCCGCACGCATAGTCACTAGCAAAACCCCTCGTTTCAAAAAGACAAGCGTTTCGCTACTTGACCTTCTCAGTCAAGAGCGAGAGTTGCCACTTCAACCGTCTTTTCGCCGCCATCGATACTGACCGCGCTTCCCGTTATCATCGCCGCTTCATCAGAGGCGAGGAAGCACACTAGGTTCGCCACTTCTTCCGGCAGCGCTGGCCGGCGCAATGGGAAATGCGCTGTTGCCTTGCCATATGCCTCCTCAATACTCCTCAGACCATCTTTTCGACGAAGCGCCTCCATCATCTGATCGGCCATCTCCGTCCGCGTCCACGAGGGGCATACAGCGTTAACTCTAACCCCTTGGGGCCCATAATCGCGAGCAAGTGAACGCAAGAGCCCAGTAAGCGCATGCTTACCGGTAGTATACTCAACCGACCGGGGGCCTGCCGCAAGGCTTGCCGCCGACGAGATTATAACGATGTTCCCTTTCCGCTTGATGAGAGCAGGAAGGCACTCACGAGCGCATATGAACACCGTATCAACATTTGCGCGCATGCTTTCGCGCCAAGATTTGTCACTTACTTCAAGCGCGGCCCCATCCGTATGGCGTGCCGCGTTGGCAACTACGACGTCAACCCCGCCCCACTTCTCCATAGCCAGGTCAATTGCCGCAAGTACGTCATCTGAATTTGCCGCGTCGCCAACCACGTAGTCTGCGCCAATCTTGTGCTTCATGGCTTCCAGAGGTTCGCGCCGCCGGCCGATAAGCAAAACCTTTCCGCCGTCTTTCACAAATCGGGTCGCGACGGCGGCGCCGATCCCGGTGCCGCCCCCACTTATGAATGCAACTTTGTCCCTGAATCTCACCTTGCCCTCCTAGAGTACTCAATCGGCTAAGACGCGCTGCGCGAAATCCAGGTAGCTCGCGTGACTGCTTATGCGATAGGCCGATGTCAAATACCGAGGCGTCACCCCTTCCACTCAAGAAACTCTACAGTATAGCCGTCCGGATCCTCGGCGTAAACGGCTTTAACACCCGCAAAGGGACCTTCGAGTATAATCACGGGGTCTGAGCGAAATTTTATGCCGGCTTTCACCAGACGCGCATGCTCCGCGATCAGATCATCGACCCCAATCGCAACGTGCGCGCTCCCTGGATTGCTAGTCGGCATTCCAGCTTGATTGACACCAGCCGGCTTAACGTATTCCAGTAGTTCGAGCACGACGCCATCGAACTTCAGCATCTGGATCTTTACGTGCGCGTCGGGCATCTTCGTCATCGCCTTAATCCAGTCCGTGTCGAAGTCGTGCGGTTCTTCAAAAGAGCGCACAAAACCTAAAGCCTCGTAATACTTGGTCGTTCGATCGATGTCGCTAACCGTCATTCCGACGTGATTGAAAGTCCAGGCCATACTTCCCTCCTTGCTGTTCCAGACGGTGGTCCGCCGGTCTCGTCGTTTCAAGCGCGCAGCGTTGCAGTTGCCGATAAGCTCTCCACCACCGCTGGGCAGAACCCCACCACGCGACGCGTTGACAGTCCAATAGCCTTTTCTCGCGTTCTGACAGTCAGTGCTTATGGGAATCGCGCATTGAACCAATGTTGCGGTGCAGCGTCTCAGCGTTGGAACTGCCGTGTCCATCTGATGGAACTCCAGGACAGTTCGCCAACGAACACAACGACAATGATGATTATCCCCTTTGCGAGAGCTTGCCCCGCTGGCCCAACCCCCAGAACCGAAAGTCCGTTATCGATAACAGCAATCATGAGAACTCCTAGGAGAACTCCGAGTATCGTGCCTTTGCCGCCCGCTAAACTGACGCCGCCAATCGCGACTGCCGCAATCGTCGACAACTCCAGTCCGGTGGCTTGCGCCATCGTAGAGCTCGAATAGTGCGACATGCTAACAACGGCGCCAATTCCGTAGAGTAGACCCGCTAAACCGAAGACCGCGACTCGCACCTGTCTGACCTTAACGCCACTGAGGAACGCGGTGCGGGGATTACCTCCTACGGCATAGATTTCCGATCCGAACCGCGTGTGGTGCAACAGAAAATGGCAGACCGCAAAAACGCCCAAAAAAATCAGGATAGGGACTGGGATAAACGCAACTTTTGCCTGGCCGAACGCCGCGATGCTGCTGGGGATTTGATCAACGAACCCACTACCAGTGACTTGGTAAGCCAGCCCAATACAGATCTGCCACATCGCTAGAGTCACCAGCAATGACGGCAAATTGAAGCGCGCCACCAGAAATCCATTTGTGAGCCCGAAGCCCGTCCCGACTAGGAGCACGATTGGAAGCGCTAGCAGCGGCGATATCGGCGATCCGAGCAGGCTGAAAGCCGGGTTACCCGTTACCAAGCTGCCGCCGAGCATCAAACATACGGTTACGATGCCGCTTACCGACAAATCCAGCCCGGCCGTGAGGATCACGAGGGCTTGCCCACAAGCCGCGATACCCCGGATCGCAGATTGCACCAACACCGTTGTTAGATTGTTGATCCCAAGGGTCACTCCGTTTGTAGCAACACCAAATCCAGCAATGAGGAGAACTAAAATCAGTAGCCGAATAACATTAGGATTGGCGAGCAAGCGCGCCCATTGACTTGCCTGACGTGTGTACATACTGCCAGCTCTGTCGTTGTGCACAGTCATATCGCAGCCGTTGCTGTGGCATTCTGCCTAGAACGGTACCGGAAATGTTCCGCTAGAATAGCGAGCAAGATGATGGCACCCTTGACAGTGTTTTTGACGTCAAGACTGGCGCCCATGGCGCCAAGTCCGCTGTCAGTTACTGCAATAATGAGGGTGCCGAGAAGCACTCCCAGAACACTTCCCCTTCCACCATAGATACTCACCCCGCCGATCGTTACTGCCGCAATGGTGTCGATCGGCAGATCGCTCAGGGTCTGAGTTGTGACCGACATCAACCGTGCCTCAATCGAAATCGCGGCAAGGCTGACGGTTAGCCCAGAAATAACGAACACCAAAAACTGGACACGCTGAACCTTGATACCGGAAAGAAACGCGCTGGCCGGATTGCCCCCTACTGCAAAGACCGAACGGCCGAAAGGTGTGTGGTGGAGGACGAAATATGCAATCGCGAAAAGCACCAGCATCTGGATCACAGGAATTGGCAATCCTAGAAGCGAACCTTGGCCGATGACACTCAAGCTCGGCGGAAGTTCCGTTATGGTGTAGCCGCCACCGACAATCTGGGCCAAGCCCTGTCCGATCTGCCATGTTCCAAGCGTTACGATGAGCGCGGGCACGCGAAGCTTCGCAACGATACCACCGTTTATCGCTCCCATGATCAGCCCAACGGCGACCATTACGAGAAGCCCAACTGCCATCGGAACGGGATCGCCGATCAGATTGAGGTCAAAACGCGCCGTCATAAGCGAAGCCCCGACAACGCCAGCCAGCACGCCGATACCGAATAAAGAAATATCAATCCCACCCGTTAGCATTACGAACGTTTGGCCGACAGCAGCGGTACCGACTATCGAACTCTGCAGAAGGATATTCATTATCCCACGTGCGCTATAGATCGACCCGTCGGTAAGAAGCCCAAAGCCCAAAAGCAGGAATAGGAGTAGGACAAGCCGCAGAAAATTCTCGCTTCCAACAATGCGTCTGGTCATTGCATCACCCCCGCTGAAGCGCGTACACTATGAGAAGAGGGGGAGGCGGTCGTAAGCATCATGTCTACGAGGGTGCGTTCTGTCGCCTCATCTGGCGACACCTCGCTCTTAAGCTGCCCACCACGCATAATCAGAATACGATCGGCGACCAGAAGAATTTCACGCACGTCTGACGAAAACAGCAGCACACCGGTTCCTTCTTCCGTCGCCTGACGACGAATTACGGAGTAGATCTCTTGACGTGCGTTAACGTCGATCCCCCTGGTGGGCTCGTCCAGAATAAGAAGCTTTGACCTTGCCGCTAGCCATTTGGAGATCACGACTTTCTGCTGATTTCCCCCGCTCAGATTATTTACCAGCTTGTCTGGGTCGCGTGGGCGCAGATTCACTTCGTCCATAAGTTTGTCGACTAGAGTCCGGGCCTTCCGTACCATTAGTGTCCAGCCAATCGTAACCCGATTGAGCGCAGGAAGTACCATGTTGAACTGGACTGTGTGCTCCTGAACGATGCCGTCGGCTTGCCGGTCTTCGCTAACGAGTCCGATCCCGAGAGCCCTTGCTTTGTACGGTGTCAACGATTCTACATCAACGGCTTTGCCGTTGAAGTGCATGGTGCCTGTCACGTGCCGGCCCTCGCCAAGAGCACCTACGATCGCTCGAGCCAGCTCAGTCTTACCGGCTCCAATAACTCCCGTGATGCCTACTACACTGCCTTTACTGACCGTGAGGTCAATGCCGTCAAATAGGCCTTCGGATGCAAAGTTCCTCAGTTCCAGCAACGGGTCACTTTTAGCATGGGACGCCAGATTGTGCCTCACATCAGTGCTGACGGGTTTTCCTGCCATTCGTTCAACGATCGTCGAGGCGTCAATAGATTCAATGGGGTAGGTTCCGACCACAGCCCCGTCGCGAAGTATAGTTACCCGCTGGGCCAGAGCAAAGACTTCATCCAACTTATGCGTAATATAAATTATTGCCACCCCGTGACTGCGGAGGATATTGACTAGGCTATAAAGGTTCTCGATCTCAACCCGAGACAGGGCAGACGATGGTTCGTCCATCACGAAGACGTGTGGCTCGTACGAAAGAGCTCGCGCAATCTCTACCTCCTGCTGATCCGCAACCTTCAGGTCGCCGACCTTGGCGTCCGGAGAAATCGTGCTGCCTAGACGCTCAAGGGCTCGGGTGGCCTGTTGGCGAGCTAGACGCCAATCCACTCGGCCGCGGCGAGTCGGTAGTCGACCAAGGAGTATGTTTTCAGTAACGCTCAGAAATTTAACCAGGCCGAATTCCTGATACACCATCGAAACACGATTTTTCTGTGCTTCGGCCGGACTGCTGAAGCGAACCGCCTTTTCAGCCACGATGTACTCGCCGCTGTCAGGTTGGTGGACCCCCATCAGGATCTTCATGAGCGAGCTCTTACCCGCTCCATTCTCACCGAGCAGGGCATGCACTTCGCCAGCACGCACTTCGAGAGACACATCTTTTAGTACTGGAACTCCGCCGAAGGACTTGTTAATCCCAACCATTTGTAGCGCTAATCCGACCACGCTGCTCTCCCGGATAGGGAATACTCACGATGCTGCACCGGATTGAGCCGGCCGCATTTGAACGAGAACTTGCAAACATGTCGTCGCGGGTCCGGCTTACTCTATGCCGGTCCCGCGACAACTCGGGAAAGCTTAGTAGCCGAGGAGCTGTTTACGATCTTCAATCGTGGGTATAGGCAACCCAATCGTGGTCGTATCGAGGACGGGCCAGTGATCCCATTTGCCGAAGGGCAGGTCTGGGAATGCCACCGTACCACCCCAGAGCTGACCTTCCGGCGTGTCAATGTTTTTGCCGGAGAGCAAAGGCATGGGCAGCAATACATGCTTTGGCAGCTTGACGTTGCCGCTAAGCGCATCACCTTCGGCAAGCGGCTGCTTGAGCACGGTATGCCAGAGTATCTGCTTCACGAGCACATCCATCTGGTGCCACGGCCCGTTTGAAACGGTGTAGTCAATGGTACCATCACGGAGGTAAGGCAGCATGGCTTTATCGATGTCCTGAAGGATCACCACGACGTGCTTCGGGTCTCCTGGGGGCGCCAGGCGGTCCACGGACCGCAGACCCTCGATAAAGGCCGAAGCGTCACCCCAATGCGGGTAGATGCCCTTGATGTCGGGATAGCGCGCGAAAGCGTCCTGGATGGCCTTGATCACCGCTTCAGGGCGTCCGGACGTATCCACCGACTGCACCACCTCGACGATTCCGCTGTCACCGATCCCTTTCCGAAAGCCTTCGCCCCGGCCTACTGACAGCGCCATCGACCGCAGACCCCAAATCTCGAGCACCCTGAACGGTTTCTCGGGAGTGGCACCCTCGGCCTTCGCAAGTTCAAGAAATTTGGCGCCTATCTGACCGTTCGCCTCAGGGCTGTTTGCTTCATAGGTTGCGGAGCCGGCGATTGAGTCGGCCTGGACCCGCTGCACAAAGTTATAAACGTCGATGCCGGCCTCTGCAGCCCTGTCGGCCAGCACTTTGACAGCTTCTGAATCGATGGGCTGCAGCACGATAGCATCGTAAGCACGAGTCGCGATCGCCGATTCCATCGCGCTGTTCTGAGTCGCCGCCGAAAGGTCTGCAGAAAGTAGCGTGTATTCAGCACCAGCAGACTCAAGTTGCGTCTTCAGGACATTCGAAGCGACTACTTGGTAGTCATCACCAAGGAACGTGATAAGCTGGAGCACTTTGTACGGAGTGCCATCAGGCTTCTTGGCAAGGTTGCCGTCGTACGGTGAAAATTTCACCTTCGACGTGTCGACCAGCTTCTCGATTTTCGCCCAGTCCGCCTCGGAGATGTAATCCGGTCGGTTTGTCTGGGCGTTTGCTAAGCCGGGCAACATCGCTAGCATTACACCAGCCGCTAACAGTTTACTGATTCTATACATACCTATTTACCTCCCAGTTGAAACTTATGTTATGTTATGATGCGCCGTAGTATCCCTTGGCAGTGAAGCCACCGTCCACCATGATGTTCTGGCCAGTGATGTATGACGACGCGTCGCTTGCAAAGAATGTCGCAGCGCGTGCAATGTCCAGAGGTTGGGCGGCACGCTTCATGGGAATGAGCTTTTCGACGTCTTGCATGATCTCTTCGGAAATCCCGGACTGCATCGGGGTGCGGCCCACACCCGGGCTCACCGTATTCGCTCGGATGCCGTAGTCGACGTACTCGATCGCGACGACCCGAGAGAATCCGATCACCCAAGACTTAGTGCCGCTGTACACCGAGAAAGTCGCGTTCCCTCGATAGGCGGAGTCGGATCCTGTGCTGATGATGGAGCCGCCGCCGCCCTTGATAAGGGCAGGGATGACGTGCTTCGTCGGCAGATAAACCCCCATGATGTTCACCTGCAGGAGCTTTTCGGCGACGGCATCGTCAAACTCGTGCAGCGGCACTGAACGGGGCCCAAGAATGGCGGCGTTGTTGTACAAGACGTCAACACGGCCAAATGTCTGAACAGCCCTGTCGACCAGCGCCTTGCAATCTTGCGCACTCGTTACATCGGTCTGGACGAACAACCCGCGCCCCCCCGAACCGCTTATTTCCTCAACTACTGCGTTCCCTGAATTCGGGTTAAGTTCCGCCACCACGACCAGAGCGCCTTCTTTGGCCCATTCGAGGCATACGCCCCTACCGAACCCTGACCCTCCGCCAGTGACAATGGCAACCTTGCCGTCGAGCTGACCCATCATTCCTCCTCCACTTTGTTACGATCGTGTCTGAAACGACGCTTTCAGTCCAATATGTTTTCCAAGGACCGTGATAACGATTAGTGATAACCTCGCCTCCCCTCACCTCCCTTGCCTTAATCTCGGGCCGGAGCGAAGCGTCAGAACTGGGCAGGTGACCTCACCTAGAGCGCCCGCGTCATAGGTGGCGCGGTTCGAACGACGGATTTGAACTCCCGCATATTTTCTACAATCGCCAATTCTGTTGGCAGACGCTCCATGCTGGAAGCACCGAAGAAGCCGTCGACTTCCTCGCAGTGATCTTGAACGAACTGGAAATCCTTAGGCGTTGCTATCGGTCCCCCGTGACAGAGCGTTATAACGGAGGCCTTCTCCTCACGGGCAGCCCTACAAATCTCGGCCACCGCACCAACGGAATCCTCGAGACTGACTGATGTTTGGGCACCAACCATTCCGTTCGTCGTCGTACCCATATGCGCCACAATAATGTCTGCCCCGGCGATCGCCATCCGCCGGGCTTCATCGGGCGTGAAAACATAGGCAGCCGTGACGAGGTCGTATTTTGTGGCCTGCCCGATCATATCGACGTCGCATCCGAAGCCGAGCCCGGTCTCTTCGAACGTTTGGCGCATCGCGCCTTCAAAAAGACCCACGGTCGGAAAGTTCTGCACCCCGGAGAAGCCCAGTGTTCTTACCTTCGGCAAGAACTCTTCCATTCGTCGAAATGGATCGCTGCTAAACACCCCGGCGAAAACTGGAACGGGCAGTCGGAGTGAAAGGATGTCGGCTCCCATTTCAAGCACAATCTCGTTGGCATCACCAACCGGAAGAAGGCCTGTGACGGACGGACGGCCCGCCATTCTATACTTTCCCGAGTTGTAAACTATCAGCATGTCCGCGCCACCTTGGGCAGAACACTTCGCCGACAAGCCAGTACCAGCGCCGGCTCCGATTATCGGACGGCCTCCAGCCAACTGCCCTTTCAGTTTTCGAAGAACGTCGTCACGGTTCATCATGCCGATTCCAAATGGGTGCCATATCACATCCACAACCGTACACCGTAGCTATTCTCTCCAGGTGTCTTACCTTGAGCCAAGCTTAGGACGTTTCGCCTTGTGGGCGCGGTCGCGTTATTTGAACGCTTCTTATGCACCGACCATATCAGAACGAGGCACGTCGTCTAATATCATTAATGTTCTTTGTGATAAGGAAAGCGAATATGCCCGTTACGATGGTCCGCGCTGGGGTGTCCGCTGTCGGTTCGGGACAGATGCAGTGCAGGGCAAAGGCGAGCGTCTACTTTTTCGGGTTCCGGTGTTGATTGGTTGCCCTGCCTGCATTTCACTGGGGCTTCTTAAGCCATATCTGTAGCTAAGGGATTGGAGCTCCGGCCGCTTTCATGGTCCGGGCGACATCGATGAACTTTCTGGCGTTCTGAGTAGCGTATTCATCGTTGAACGCGACTAGGAGAGCCACGCTTGGTCGCGGCCTTTCGAAAGACTTTACGACCACTCCGTCGACATGCAGAGTTCTGCCCCACGCTTCTGGCAGGACGAAAATACCCTGACCTCGCGCGACTGCAAGAAGCGCGTGCTGCTCATCCGGCTCCTCGCCGGCCGGCATTGGGGGACCCTCAGTCCACAACTCATGACGAAATAGCTCGTACTGACCGGGACGGAGGATGACTGGGTATGTCTGAAGGTCTTTGACTCTGATTTCAGCAGCATTCGCCAGCTCATGGTGGGTAGGGACTGCCACAGCGAGATCCTCTCGGCAGATCTCAATTCCTCGGATTTGAGGATCCTTAAAGAGAGGCCTCACGAACGCCACGTCAACACGGCCATGCAACAAGTCCTCGAGGTTGCGCGATGTGGAGCCGGACTGGAGCTCAAGATTGACCTCGGCATGCTGCGTCTGAAAGGCCTTGATGATCAACTCGCTGACTGGCAGCAGGGCGCTGGTCGTATACGCAACCCGTAAGTTGCTGTGCTTACCGGCCTTGGCACGACGCACGGCTGCTGTAGCCATCTCTGAGAGGTCAACTATCTTGCTGGCGTATTCAATTAGCACCTCTCCCGCCGGCGTGAGCTCAACATGGCGGCGATCCCTCATCAACAGCGTGACGCCAAGCTCTTCCTCGAGAATTGCAATCTGCTGGCTGATAGCCGGCTGAGAAATGCCCAGCAGGTCAGCCGCGCGGCCGTAATGTAGTTCGCGACCAACGAAAAGAAAATATCTTAATCGACGCAAGTTGAGCATACGGCTCCCGAAGATTAGACCTCATAGCCTCAAAACCGAAAATCAATAGTGAGCACCGGTCCCGCTAAAAAGGGTCTTCTTTGAGCCGACGATACCCTATGCGCTCCTCGCGGATAATACACCGTGAGTCCGTGAGCGCAAGGCCGCTCGCTCAAGGAACCTGGGCCTCTTCCTGCCCCCCTCCCTAACTCCTGCACTCTATTGCCACTTGAGGCGTGCTGGCCAGGCCCGCCGGATCGTACCAGCCGGGTCCATACCGGTGAAACGCGCGTCCAGCGTGGCTCAGAATCCCCATGGAAGATTATATCCTTGGGTGTTCCGCCAAGACCCACTGTTCACTGCACCCGTGTGTTAGAGATGCGGACCAGCTCCGGCATGACCTGAGGGCCAATGGCACGACGCCGGTGATTCCTGGCCGCCGAGCCCGAAAGCGTACATCCGTCATGGTAGCAAACACTATGATTTGCGCCCGCGTTCTGCCGCTTGAAACACCGCGCCGCGGACCTAATTGGCCCCCGCCCTTAATGCTTGCAGCCCTAATTGGCCCCCGCCCTTAATGCTTGCAGCAAGGACTGGGCACTCTGTGTCAAAGACCGCTTCGTCGGAGACGGTCGCGTGGAGAGGAAGCGGTCAGCTAGTCTACAATCTGACGCCCTGCCGCGGCCCGCAATTTGGCGAAGATCGCTGGGAGGTTTCTCTACAATCTGCAAGAATTTGCAGCCATCCGGCTCAGTTCACCAGATTTACGTGACGAACGCGTTTGATATCAGGAGGTTCACATGCTTAAAATCGACCGTGGTTCGCCGGACCGCCTAGTTGTTATCCCTGGTCAGGCCGAGGGTATTGTTAATTATGACGTTGTACCATCACTTGATTATGATGCCGATACTCAAAGTGAGATCCGGCTAAGTACCCGGAACGGAAGGGTCGGCAGCATGCTTGTTTCCGCGAGTGATCGCGTTCGGATTTGGCATATTACTCTAGATCCGGGGGATCGCCTCAAATTCCACCGACACGTTCTGGATTACTTCTGGACGACAACAATGAGGGGGAAGGCTCGGTCCCGGTATCCGGACGGTAGCTTCACGGACACCGAGCATGCAGTCGGGTCAACGCAGAACTACCGGATCGAGAAGGGAGGGGCAATTCTTCACGACTTGCAGAATATCGGCGACACCGTGCTTGGGTTCGTTACGGTCGAATTTCTCGATAGTGCTAACGCGCCGCTACCCCTACCAACAACAGAGTCAATCATCTGAAGTGCACAGCGATCGGCTTCGAGCAGTTAATCTCCCCTGCTCGAGCTCGATCTCGAGTAACGTTGTCATCTTTGTCGTAGAGATTGCTGGTCGCCCTTGCCAGGAACTGCGGCATCAGCACGAACGGGTCGTGGCGCTGACGCCGGCCAGCACTGGCGTGTCCGTACGACCGGCAGCACCTCGCGCCATTCGACGACAATCTCGTTGACGCTTCCGTAGGCGAGTAGCGCGACCGAGGAGCCGCGCCTCATCATTTCTACAAATTTGGCAGCCACCGCATGGCCGGGCGTTGAGAGAAAACTGTGTGTCGCCGCCGCCGACTATCGCCTCGCGCGGCTCCACCATCGCGCGGAAATTTTGCAGAGGATCGCGGCGGAGGATCTACGCCGCGATTGCGTGGAAGTTTTCCACCAGGGCGGCGGAGAATTCTGGGTCATTCACGTGGTGAGGCAGGCGGATCAGCCGGCGCGTTTCCGTCTGCGTCAAGGTCCGCGCGAGCGAGTCAAACAGGGCAGCGTCGGCGTCGGGATCGTAAAATGGCTTGCCCGGTGCATCGAGCGCCGACACGCCGCCCTCAGGCAGCAGGAAGCGCACCGGGCCTTCGCAGCGGTTCAGCCGCTCGCCGATCCACTCGCCCATGATCCGGTTCTCATCGGCCGTGGTGCGCATCAGAGTGAATTGCGGATTGTGCCGGTAAAGATTGCGGCCCCGATATCGATCCGGGACGGTCTCAAAGGCGCGAAAATTGACCATGTCGAGCGCGCCGACCGAGCCGACATAGGGGAGGCGGTTGCGCGCCACGGCGCCCAGCCGGTCAGGCCCGGCGGAAAGCACGCCGTCGAACAGCAGGTCGCAAACTTCCGTCGTGGTCACGTCGACCAAGCCGACGAGCAGCCCACTATCGGCCAGCTTCTCCATCGTCCGACCGCCGGTGCCGGTGGCGTGGAACACCAGGCAGTCGTAGTCAGCCTTGAGTTGCTCCACCACTTGGGTCACCCCGGCGGTGGTCACGCCGAACATCGTGAGCCCCACCGCCGGCTTGTCGGCTGGCTCCGGCGCGGGCGCGCGCGCCATCCCGGCTATAGCCGCCGCGGCGTTGGCGAGCACGGCGCGGCTAATGCGGTTCAGGCCGGCCATGTCGGTGACCGACGGCAGCATCGCGATATCGCTTACGTCGACATAGGCCGAGGTGTCGCCGGAGGCGAGCGTCGAAACCATCAGTTTCGGAAGCCCGATCGGCAGCGCTCGCATGCCGGCCGTCACGATGGAGGTCCCGCCGCCGCCGCCGATGCCAATTACGCCCGCAACGTCATCGCGGGCCACCATGAAACGCGAAAATGCCTCGCCCATGGCCGCCACCGCGGTGCCCCGGTCGCCTGTACCGAGCACGCGTCCGGCCCCGTCAGGGTGAAAAGCGGCCACTTGGGTGGCGGGTACGTCGGCCGAGAGCGCCGGGGCGCGCGTGCTGACGTCGACGGTGAGCGGAACACCCCCCGCCTCAGCCACGCGCGCCGCCAGGAAGGCAAGCTCCTCCCCCTTCGTGTCAGCCGTGCCGACCACGTAGATTCGCTGCATCGCCTCCCCCGCCGATTTCGGTGCAAAGAAATTCGGATTGCTTTTATTTTGAGACGCCCGTACGGTATTGGCATGGTCGTCTCGGGTCAAGAGCAGGGTGCCGCCGCCCCAGTCCCGGTCAAACCGGCCGCGGAGAAAGGCCCGCGGGCGCGGATGCGCCGCCTCATGCTGGAGACGGCAATCCGTCTCATGCAGGGCGGCCTTGTGCCCTCCGTCAGCGACGTGGCGGAGGCCGCGGAAGTGTCGCGTGCCACTGCATACCGTTACTTTCCTAGCCAGGCGGCGCTGTTGCAGGCGGTGGTCGACGAGGCGCTCGGCCCGGTGCTCGACTGGTCGTCGGAGGCTGAAGAGCCGGAGGAGCGCATTGCCGACCTCGTCGCCTTCGCCTATCCACGGCTGATGAGCTACGAGGCGACGCACCGCGCGGCGCTGTCGCTGGCGCTGACCCAATGGGCGCGCCGGCAGACCGGGATCATCGACGCAGAGCCGCGGATCGTGCGCGGCAACCGCAAAGCGTTGCTGCGCGAGGCGATCTCGCCGTTGCGCGGCAACAGCCAAACGTTTGACAAGCTTGCGCAGAGTTTGTCACTCATCTTCGGTATTGAAGCCATCATTGTCCTCAGGGACATTTGGGGCCTGGATGCTGAGCGGGCGCAGGACGTTGCTGTCTGGGCGGCGAAAGCCCTTGTCAGAGCGGCCAAAGACGAAGAACCTGCGGCAGCGAGATGATCCCCGTCGGGGGATCGAAGAAGAACGCGGCCAAGACCGCGGACCAATCGGAAACAGTTTTGCCAACCTTTGCGGAGGGTGTTTGTTGTATTGGTTCTTTTCCCACCACAGGAACGCAGCTAAACATATAGCGGCGAGCTAGAAATCGGTCGCGCTCCGTAAACCGAAGGTGCCGTTGCTTAAAATGGCGTGGCTACCTGTTGAGGCCGGTTAACCAAAACACGGGGGACGGCAACCCACGGGAGGAGGCAAAACCACGACAGTCCCGGTAATGCACCGGCGCCGGGGGCCGCCCGCGCAAACGCCGGCCATCGTGAAAGCCATAGAATCATCGCAGGTGCTGTGGCGGCTCGTGCCGCCCTGCTCCAGTTTGTTGATCCGACACTCCAGCTGTCTGTAGGGTTTAAAGGACTGCCTTCGGCAGCATCATGTGAACACCCTTACAGATATCGACAACTTGCGTCACCTTCAAATCACCTGCAAGACTACACAGAATGTACGCTTGATTGCGGCTTAGGTTGGTTCTCCGGCATACTTCCCGCACCATCTCCCGCACTGCCATCTTTACAGCATCATCCAAGTCCTCATCCAAACCTATCGAAATAAGATGATCCTTGTTCTCCGCAAAAGGTACCATGTAGCCTAGCTCGCTCCGAACCGTGATCCGAAATGTTCCAGTCAGCGATGTCTCAAGTGCGGTAACGCAAACTTCCCCGTCACCCTGCACGCCGTGACCGTCCCCCACCGACAGCAAAGCGCCATCGTTGAAGACAGGCAGGTAAAGCGTGGAGCCGGGGCGCAAGGCTTTGTTGTCCATGTTCCCACCAAAGGCTCTGGGCACTACGGATGACTGTCGGCCCCATGCTGGGGGTGGTGCAACCCCGATCACACCAAAGAACGGATCTAGCGGTATGACAGCGCCCCACGGAAGGCGGCAGACTTGCCCATCAGGCGATACATCGACAATCACCGTTTCGTAGTCGGGAAATTCTTCCGGGAGCGTTCCCACTAGGGGCTGCACGGCCGCGTATCCCCAATCGCTGCGGATCCTCGCGTCCAGAATTTCAATTTGCAGAACATCTCCCGCCTTCGCCCCCTCGACGTAGATTGGACCGGTAAGGATATGCGGGCCCATGTCCCTCTCTGAGCGCTCCAACACCAGCTCATGGTCAGAGAGTATGCGGCTCCTATCCTGTGGTAATTCTGAACCATCCCCAGCAGGGACAGTATCAACCTTTACAGTTTCTCCAGATCTTATCCTCAATACTGGAGACACCGCCGAGTCAAAGTAGCCCCAGACAACAGTCTCTGGACTAGCTAGTAGATAATGATCCGTTTGCATCTTATTCTGTTCACCACGCGCTTCTGATCTACTGTTTGTACCCACAGGAGTTGAGGCAGCAACTCCTTTGGCCCTCAGTCCGTTAACGCCGAGGTGCACCTCGCGTTTCCTGCGAGTTCGCCTGGCGGTTCCTTTGGGCAGGCACTTGCATTCAAGCCGGGCGGGGGCGTCACGTCGACTCAGCGAAGTTTGGCGGCCGCCGAGCCGCATGAGGCAACGTCCCTGAGCTGGCCCGCTCGTAACGACTGCAGCCATTCATCTCGCACCTCGCCGGGCAACCAAATCCGCCGCTTCCGCCACCTCCTCTTCAGTCAGGCTCTCGATGAAGCGCTCCAAGATGCCACTAGCAGTGCGGGTCTCGAGAGAGGCACTGTGCGCATAGGTCGACCCACCTGTGAAAAGCGGATCCTGTCGGGTCCGTACTCCCGTCTGGTCGGATAAAACCCTTCTTCGGCAAGGAGCTCTGCAACAGCCAGTCCTATGAACTGCTTTGTGGCGCGTCCCGACAGCGCATCTGCCCCAAAGCGCTTGAGTAACACGCCGCTGATCAGCAGCCACTGGAACACCACCCCTGCCGGCGGTGCTGATTAAGGTATCCCGGACTTCAGCAGAGTGTAAGAGTTGAAGTATCTCCGTTCCATTATCGACCGATTGGGCCATCCGCCGGACCCTCCGGGCTTCGCGAACAGCCATCAAATGCTCCTTGAGGTCTGAGTCATATGTCACATATGAGCGAAACCTTGCACGATCCGCCCGATCGCACTGAGAGCGCCGCCCTACCAAACCCGTCGAGGCTGAGAATGGACTTTAAGGACAAAGACACTCAGAGCGAGACCCAAAATGAAGAGATAAACCCGCCGCAGACGGAAACGGCGCGGGAGCAACTGGCGCAGAATGCACGGCGCGGCTGGATGCCGACCTGACCACGCTCGTGTGGACGCGAGGGCGCGACTACCCGATTGCGCGCTGGAGGGCCGGATGAAGTGCCCGCGGGTGCGGCAGCCGCCAGGTGCTGATCGCCTTCCAGCCCCCGGAGAGTGCCGGGCGAAAGAGGGCGTAGTTCTCAATGAGCACTGCTCTCGAATTTGTTACCGCGTAGGTCGACCTGAGGGGGCCGGGTCGGCGTTTAGAAAGCAGACGTTTCTGCAATCCGTCAGAGGGAGATCGCGCATGAAAGGGCCCGTTTCTATCGTGGTGGCAATAGCCGTTGCGATCACAAGCGCCGCGGCGAGTTTCACGCCGACACAGGCCACTGCGCTGCCCCGAGCCGTTCCAGCCGCGGTATCGGAAGCGGCATCGTCCGGGGTTACAGAGGTCCGACACAAGCAGAAGTTCCGCCGCCAGCTGCGGAAGTTCCGAAAGCACGCAAAGCGCCATCACTCGAACCGTCGATATGCAGTGCACCGCGGTCGGTACTACCGGGATTACCATTCACATCGGCGCTACCGCTACTACGACCGTGGCTACTACTATCGCGACCGGGACGATGACGACGAGATCGGTGCTGCCGTCGTGGCCGGCATCATTGGATTAGCGGCGGGCGCCATCATCGCCGGACAGGCGCATGGCGGGTCCAGCTACCATGCCGTCTGCGCCCGGAAGTACGGGTCATACGATCCCCGCAGCGGCACCTACCTTGGTTACGACGGCTACCGCCACCGTTGCAGGGCGTACTAATACCGGCGGACGAAGCTGCCGGCATAGTGAGCCGGGCCAGTTCGGCTCACGTCCTGTAATTCGGAGAAAAACCGCGATGAACGAATATCGACCGACAGCGGCTCCTGCTGCGCTCGCACTTCTCGTGCTGCTGGCTGGCCCCGCGCTGGCTCAGAGTATTGGAAGCGGGGCCGGCAGCGGTAGCGCTGGTGGGTCGGTTGGAACATCGACAGGGCCGGCCGGAAGTATTGTACCTTCGCCTGCGGGCAGCGGCGTTACGGGGCTCGGCACAAGCACAGACGACCCTCAGGAGGGAATTCCTCTGCCGAGCGCGGACAATCCGGCAGGAGACACTTCAACAAACACGACCATATCGGGAGGGGGTCGCACCAACGCATCCGGCTCAGAAGTCGCAACGGATGGAGCTGGCTCTGCGGGAGGAAGCACCGCGCCCGATGGGCTTTCGACGGGTGCTGCGACGCCCTCCGGCGAGAGTTTGCCCAAGCAAATCCCAACGGTGAAGATTCCAAATCCTCCGGAAAACCCAAGATGGTCAACTCACCCAACAGATAACGCCCCCGACACTGGCGAAGGATCATTGTGGGGAACCGGAATTTCGACAATCCGCGGCCGCTGAGCGAGCCAGCGCGCTTGGCCGGGGGCGCGATATGATGTGGGTGGGGCCATCTGGAAAGCGGTATGAGCATCCTTGAGCGGGTTCGGGATCGTTACCGTCGGGGCCGCATCGCGGGCCTATCGACATGGCAGGCGGCGCTCGCCGCACTGGAAGCCTTGGCCGGCAGACATCGTTGAGCTGAAGGTTCTTTGGCGCAGGGACGGATACGTGAGTCTCTAGGCGCGCAGCGTTGCCGCCCTGAAGATAAGCGGGGCCGCCGGTTCGCACATCCTCCGGGGGAGATTTGTTGTCCTTTTGTCTAAACCGGGGTTCAGAGAAGCGCCCGCATCATGGGCCCAGAGAGCGGCCAGCGAACCCTCAACTTCCACTAGAGTTCGGAGCGGAACCACCGGGCAGGTAGTTTGAATCGGCTTAGAAGGTGCGACAGCCGCTTAAGTCCATGAAGGTCGCGCATGGCCTTCCGGAGCGACTGCGAGATCCTCAACGCCTAAGAAAGGAATCGAACGGATCATCGTTGAAGAGCGGACCCTGCGTGCATCGGTAGCCAATCCGACAACGCCCCTCACGTGTGGGAGCCCAAGCCCGTTCTGGGTAGCGCATTCCTGCAAGGCAGTACCTGCCGCTAGCAACGAAGCGATCGTACGTGAAACGGCCCGTGCTGAGCACAACGGCGCCATGCCGGGCAACGGTTTCTCTTGCCTGCGCACAGCTCATTTCAAGTGTGGATTGCCTCGCGTGCGCTACCGTCGAAGCCGACGCGGCGGCCAATAGGATCAGTGCTGGTAGGCGCATAACTACCCTCCTCGCCGATTGAGGTAGACATAGCGGGCAAGGGTGCCCGTGAAAGGGCTGTGCGCCTTTTGCCAGGCCCTTGCGGTAGCGGCCTAGCGAAGCCACCTCACTTGGATGAGGGTCGTCCTAATCATGGTCGCTGTACTCCTGGCAAGCACCGGTTCAGCACTCACGGCCGCCGAGAACCCCTGGCCACTTGACTGCCGTCGTGCTCATCTGGAGTGCGAGAAGTCTGAGCAGGAGACTGCGGTTCCTACGGTTCGAGACCAGATCAGGGAACAACGCGAGAGGGGTATTCGACGGCCTCCCCTCGATCGGCCGAGTGCTGCAGATCCGAGTTATGGCGCCCCGGGATTTATCGTCATTGACCCGGGTAGTGCCATTGGGCGCTGACGGCGGCTTGTGCGCGACTGTGGCCCATCCCTCGATCACCTCGCGGCCAATTAGAGCGCTGACATCGACTAAATGAGCTTCTGGGGCGGCTGACCGCGGCCTGTGGCGCGTAAAACCCGCGGCATCCGCTCTCATCGCGAGTGCCAGGCGCGGTTCATCGATCTGGATTTACCGCGGCGCCCGCCGGATATGCCGGCGTGGCGGTTGCGGGTGTGCAGGGCGGGAGGAGATGATTTTACGGCCTCTCGCCGGATCCAACTTTGCGGGATTGAGCGAGCATCAAACATTCGCCCGCGCCGCTCGCAGAGGTTGCCTTTTCCGATCACCTAACTTGATACTGAGTGCCAAGAGGGAGGCTCGGACGAATGACTAGCGGCAGCAGGAAGAAGGTGAACATCCAGTACCGAAAGCTAGAGGATGTGACCGGCTCGTTTGGGCCGAAGACAATGCAATCCGCTTTGCGCGAAACGTTGCGCCACGGAATTTCAGGGAACACGATCGCGGACAGCGTCGAAAGCCGATTGTTCGACAAAGACCCGGCGTACGGTACCATCGTGCTCAACTTCATCGACGACACGGCCCCCTTTTTTTTTCGGCGAGATTGTAAGGTTCGAGCCGGGCGCCGATCTGCCGTTGCTGGAGATCGGATCCCAGCTGAAGGCCTACAATCTGACGCAGGCCAAAGCACCGGAAGGACACGAGCCTATCCGTGGCGTGCTCTATTTCATGGCGATCGGAAACCACGTCATGGTCCTTGAAAGCGATTTGGCGACCGGGCGGGCTGAGACCTACCTTAGCTGGCTGCTTTCCGAGCTCACACCGACGGTGCCCAAAGGGACACACATCATCCTCGTCGCCGAGCTCAGCGCTCAAGGGGGTGCGACCCAGTTGAGTCAGGTTGAAGAGGTGGTGTTCAGACCCCGGCCGGTCAGTGCGGCAGATCCCGATTTTGGTGCCCATGTTGCTCCGGTCACCGTAGGGTCCACTAGCCGGGACGTGGCGGAAACAAACACGTTTGAGGTGCTGAGGGCCGCCGGACTTGACGATACCGACCTGCAAAACCTCGTGCAATCGGAAACCAAGATCGAAGTGGTCCTCCAGATCAAGTTTAAGGGGCAAAGGAAGCGAAGGCCGCTCGGAATCGAGGACGCAAACCGCCTGCTCCGAAACGTCCCTGAAGACCAAGTAACTCTGATCGGTCCGGGGGGCCGTCAGAAAGCGGGACGAATCCTGAAGCTGTCGTACCCAGCTAACGTGGAGCGGTCGGGAACCCTTTTCGTGACAAACGATGTCGCCCGTGCATTGTATGAAGGCTATAAATATTTCGTGTCGAACGGCTACATCGACCAATGACCCGAGTTGGCGCCCTTATCGCCAGAACCTGGACGATGGCGGTCGTGGCAATCGCGACCTTGGTCGCGCTCATTTTCTTCCCCGCGAACGCGTACGAGAATGTCACGCAGGAGCTGATTGCTCTATTCGGGCTCATGATGGCCGCAGTCCTGCCGACGATGGTCCTCACCGCCAGCGCCCTACGATCTGGAAACCTTTCGGTTCGCAAGATCGCCGACTACCACCTGGCGCTCCAAACTCAGATGAAAGTCTGGGTTGGCCTGTTTATCATCTCCCTCGTCGCCAGCTTTTCGGTCATTCTCGGCAAGATGCTGGACTGGTCGGTCGTGATCACGTTCCCGATGGAGGTGGTCGCGGGTCGAAGCTTCCAATTGGACCTAATCCGAATCCTAACGGCCCTCATCACCGCGTGCTTTGCCCTTGTTGTCTTGCGTGGGATCGCCGTTGGTAAGGGGATTAGTAGTCTGCTGCGACTGAGCGGCGAAATTGCTCTTAGCGAAGCAAAGAGCAGGGATGAAGCGCGCCATGCTGCCGGCGATTTAGCCGTTGGACAGATGCGGGACCGCCCAGGATTTGGAGCCTACGTAGAGTTGAAGCAGCGACAGGCCTAGTAGCCACTCAATGCGAGGGCGGGCGCATCGTGCTGCCCTGTCCTCCCCCGCTCAACGAATCGGTTTCCTGATCACGTCCGCCACATAGGACGGCGCCAAGTGTGCATAATGCTTGTCGACCACCCGTGGTGGCCTAGCGCTCGTGCCAACGGGTCTCACCTGCCGCCTGTGTGGGACGCAGCTGTGGGACGGTCCGCCAGCTTTGACCTAATTGCCTGAAAAGATTGGCGCACCCGACAGGATTCGAACCTGTGACCTCTGCCTTCGGAGGGCAGCACTCTATCCAGCTGAGCTACGGGTGCATTCGGCGCGGACAGGGACGTCCGCGCCGGTCTGCTGTTACCTTATCCGGCCGAATGCCGCAACAACGGCGTGTCGGCGATGAGGGATTCTGTGCGGATGCTCCATAGGCAGAGGTCACAGGCTCGATCCTGTCGGGTGCGCCGCATGGGGTAGGCTGTGGCCACTCGCCGGGGATGGCCCTGACGCACCTGTGCCGATCCTGTGCCGGCCGGCGCGGCAGGAACCGTTAATCCCGGTCGAGCACCCCCCGCACCTTTGCCGCAAGGTCACTGAAGGTGAACGGCTTCCCGATCATCGCCACACCGGGATCTAGCCTGCCGTTATGGACGATTGCGTTACGCGTGTAGCCCGTCGTGTAGAGGACCTTAATACCCGGCCGGCGCCGCGCCGCTTCCTCCGCCAGGTGCCTTCCATGCATCCCCTCCGGCAACACCACATCCGTAAATAGAAGATCGACGGCTTCGGTGGACTGCAGCAGATCCAGGGCAACGCGCCCGTTGCTCGCCTCAAGCAGGTTGTAGCCCAGCTCGCGTAGCACTCCTGAGCTGTAAGTCCGGAGGTCATCATCGTCCTCAACAAGCAGGATTGTCTCCCTGCCTCCGTCTATGGACCCGTTTGCTACCCGTGGCCTCTCAGACACGATCATCTCTGGCCCGAAGTAGCGGGGCAGGTAAATCTTCACCGTGGTGCCATGTCCGACCTCGCTGTAGACGCGAATATGGCCGCCGGACTGCCTCACAAATCCGTAGACTTGGCTCAAGCCAAGGCCGGTTCCCTTGCCGATTTGGTGGTGAAGAAGGGCTCGAAGATGCGCTCCAGCGTGCCTGCATCCATTCCGGAGCCACTATCCGAAAACCGCGATCAGAACATATTGGCCAGGCGAGACCGGCTCGGGCAGATCAGAGACATAAGCCTCGTCGAGAGAAGCATTTCCCGTCTCAATCGTCAGCTTGCCGCCTTCGGGCATCGCGTCTCGCGCATTCACCGCAAGATTCAGCAGCGCGTTTTCCAACTCCCCGGGGTCTGCCTGAGCTTTCCAAAGGCCGGCGGCGGAAACTGTTTCAAGCGCGACTGTCTCTCCCAGAGTGCGCTGCAGCAGATCGGCTATCCCGGCGACTAGCCGGTTGGGCTCGATCGGTTTTGGGTCGAGCGGCTGCCGCCGTGAGAATGCCAGCAGCCGAGCCGTAAGCGTGGCAGCCCTTTGAGCGCCCCGATATGCCATGTCGCGCGCGCGACGCATCCTGGCCGTGTCAGGCCCATCGTCCAGCTTTGCAAGCTGTCGCTCGATGGTCTCCAGTCCGCCAAAAATGACCGTGAGCAGATTGTTGAAGTCTGGGCCACGCCGCCGGTGAGTTGGCCGATGGCTTCCATCTTTTGAGCCTGCCGAAGTGCCTCCTCAGCCTTGGTGCGTTCCGCAACCTCCTCCGCAACACGATGCTCAAGAGTAAGATTGAGTTCCTGGAGATCCAAGCTCGCCTTCTGTGCGGCCCCTTTCGCCGCAAGCAGCTCTTGCTCGTAACGGCGCCGATCAGTCGCGTTGAACACGGTTAGGCGAATAAATTGTGTTGCAGCACCCTCGTGACGGCGCTCCGCGGCATTTACGAGAACTGGCAGGCGCGATCCGTCCCTGCGGACCAGGTCAAGCGCAACTTCGTTGAAGAAACCCTGGATGCGCAACAACGGCGCGAAATGCGTCTCGTAGTAGATCTTTCCTGCAATGTGCAGCAGGTCCTGGAAGCGGCGCCCGATCACCTCGTCTCCAGAGTGCCCGGTCCAGCCGAGGAAAGTCTGGTTGACCTTAATCACCACTCCAGTCGGGAGCAGGGAAAGGTAGCCACACGGTGCGTTCTCGTAGAGGTCTTCTAGGCTCTCCTCTACGGGATGGCTAAACTCCGGCGAACTGTTCGGTGCGACATCAGTCAAGGTTATGCAGCTCGGAGAAAGCTTTCGATGGCATCCACAGTCTCCTCGGGCGCGCTGAGGTTGGGGCAGTGGCCCGTTGCCTTCAACACCACCAGGGTGCTGTTCGGGATGTTCTGGTGCACGAAATCGCCGACCTGCTGCGGCGCGATCACATCGTCCGAGCACTGCAAGACCAAGGTCCGTGCACGCACGCCGGCCAGATCAGCCCTATTGTCGGACAGGAAGGTAGTCCGGGCGAAATGCTTGGCAATCTCCGGATCGGTCCTGCAGAAGCTGTTCGTAAGCTCCTCGCCGAGCTCGGGCCGATCGGGATTGCCCATGATCACAGGTGCCATCGCCGTCGACAGCCCATGTGATTGCTATCCAGGAACTCCAGGAGCTCCTCGATCTGATCGCGGGTGAACCCGCCAGTGTAGTCGCCGTCATTCGTATACCGTGGCGATGGGCCGATCAGCACGAAGGCTTCAAACATGTTGGGAGCCTTAGATGCAGCCAGCACGCCGATCATTGCGCTGACCGAGTGCCCCACAAAAATCCCGCCTGTGATGTTCAGAGCCTGCCCTGTCTCCACGAGGTCATCGGCATAGCCGTCAGCGTTCGGTATTTCTCGGGAGAGAAGGCGGATAGATCAGAGCCTCCAGCCCCAACGTGGTCGAAAAGAATGACTCGATAGCGGTGCTCAAAGGAGGGAGCTACATACCGCCACATGTTCTGGTCGCAGCCGAAGCCATGGGCGAAGACCATCGCTTTCTCGCCCGCGCCACTGATTTTCACGTTGTTCCGCTGCAGCACAGACACAAGGCGCCCCCAGGTTCTCAGGGGCGGATTAGCACGCCGGATCGGGCCTACGAAATCCTGGGGAGCACTCGCGCGAATGGCCAGTAGACTAGTTCCGGCGAGTCGTGCACACGACCCGCTGGCTCATGAGATTGGTTGAGGGGAACCTCTGATCCGAGGCGGGGGCATTGTTCGCTGGTTGTCGTAGTGGAACAATGATTTATGCCAGGCACAATCATCACCATCGCCCAACAGAAAGGCGGCTCAGGAAAGACCACGCTAGCCGCTCATTTAGGCGCTGGTCTTGCCCGACAGAAAGCGAGTGGCTCTGCTTGAGTTGGCCCACAAGCCAGTCTCGGGAGCTGGTTCACACTGAGAAAAGCGCATCCTGGGCAGAACCACGCCAGCCTGGGGTTTCGGTTTGCCACCAGTTGGGCAGCCGTCGAGAGGCGCGAAGTCTGGCCCGTGAGCACGAGCTGGTCTTAATCGACACTCCGCCAGCGGCTGAGCTCATGCTTCGTTGGTCAGGCTGATCGACTAGGGGCACCGGGTTGGCGGTGGGAAAAGGCTTTAGGATCCGGTGATCTCGGCGCCAGGCACCATCCTGGCGATTAAGCTCGGATCCTTCTAGGACATCGCACCCATCCGCGACGTTCTGCCGTCGATGAGGGCCCTGGGAGATTACCCAAAGGCAAAGGTCACAGGTTCGAATCCTGTCGGGTGCGCCATCAGCCGTAAGGCGCTGGCACTCCCGCCTTGATCCGTTCCGCCCTGTGCCGATCTTGTGCCGGTCGAACCAGCTTTGGTTCAATCCTGTCATCCGTCGCTTCGACTCAAAATATCGCTTCGGAGCAGCCCTGGGCTAATTTCGTCAGTTTGTCGGCTCAGCAGTTAGCACAGGTTAACGCGCGAGGTCGGATCATCCGGCACAGTGTAGCTGTGGAGGCACGGTCAATGAAAATTCATCAGCATCTGCTACAAATCCTCGTGCGAGAGGAGATCGAACGCCTAGTCGCCGACGCTAGCCAGAAGCAGGGCTTCCTCCGGGCCGGTGAGCACGCCTACCGGTTGGCGAAACAGTTCCCGAACAGCGGCATTCCAGATTCAGAGCTGGTCAACAGCATAATTGCTGAAGCTGCGCATGCTGGCGTAGCGGTGGAGATCTATCAGCCCCGGGCAAAGGCCGCTTAAGCCGAGTTTGCCGAGGTTCCACATGCAGGCACTTGTCTCCGAGCCTCTGGATCTCGCCGGGGAGTGGCGGGTCACACATCGTGTAGACGCGTCTCGTCGGCCAGACCTCGTCGGGCTGAATATCGAGTTCCGGATGGCATTCACTCAGGACGGGTCTCAGCTTTCTGGTTACGGTGAGAAGATCCTGGTTGACCGCCAGCAAGCTAGCCCGGACGAGATCTCGCACCTGGAAGTTACCGGCTGGGCAAGTCAGACCAGCGTCCAAGTCGCCTTGATTGAAGTTGGGCGGGCCCGCACCATTGTTGGCGATATTGCTTGGTCCACGATTCACCCACATCGTATGGCCGGCAGCTTTCGCGTGGACTTCGCGCAAACGAGTGGTCGCTCCGAGGCAGTCAGACGAGCCCTCTGAACCGACGTCGGCTTCTCTTTCGCCGATTGCATCACGTTTCAGGTGGCTGAGCGCCCTTCACCGGTGCACTTTTAGGGCGGGAGGTGCGGACCAGGACGTAAGCTTTCGCCAGTTTCTGCGGCGACGTCACCGCGAAGGACGAGATCTCTCAGGGCTGCGGCTTCGGCCGATCTCATTGGAATTCTCCCATCGGTGAAGTGAGCTTGAAACGACGGGGTTAGGACATGCCTCTTGAAGCTGGTTAACGCGTTTGAGGCTAAAGGGATGCTGCCCCAACCTAGGCCGTCTCCAGGAAGGGCGCCGCAAGCTTGAGCAGAGCCGCTCAGTCGGCGGAAGTTTTCCGCCAGGTGACCCGGAGCGCAACGGGTGATATATAGTTAACGGCGGGATAAGACTCCTGAACGCTGCAGAGGCGAGGCTGTGGCTGGGAACTCCCATCCCTTTGAAACGGCGGCGAAAATAATGCGAGTATTGTGTTCGGCCGCTTTGGCCGTCTGTATGGCGAGCGCGGCAGAGGCTGCAGACCTCCCGGAATACCAAGCGCAATTCGGTGTTTCGAGCGGTCGAACAACCGCGGCGATGCGAACCTATGCGGTTTGCCGCGAAGCGATCGCCCAGTCCGCCGCGCCGTTTGCGCCGGTGGACATTCAAACGGTTCTTATTGGTCCTATAAGACGCTCGACCTTCACGACCCGGACTGCGCCCCTGCACGTCCGGATCATTTACGAGACGAAGGGCGGGCGAGAGACACGGGAGTCGGCCGTGGACTGCCGGGTAGCGCGCAACGCAGTCGTCTCGATCACCGAGCGATGAGCTTCAATTCGGCGGGGGCTGGCACTACCGGGAGGACCTCTTGGGCGCCTGCGGCTGCTTAAGCCGCTGGCCTGTTCCGAGGCCTTAGCAAATCAATCGAGACGTTTACAACAGCCGTTTCCTTCCACGCGGTTCGGACTGGACGTCAACGCACCCTGATC